>Ga0302299_10000142_pt1 | contig 33234 bp, 28 predicted proteins | sample III_Fen_N3_4_FD_198795 | JGI IMG/M metagenome (GOLD analysis project Ga0302299, IMG submission 198795) | Peat permafrost microbial communities from Stordalen Mire near Abisko, Sweden - III_Fen_N3_4 | ecosystem: Environmental > Terrestrial > Soil > Wetlands > Permafrost | place: Sweden: Abisko...
ACACGTTCGTGCACACCAGGCGGTTGTGGGCGGTGGTGCGCACGACCCCGGACGAGTCCGGCCGGTACGTCATCTGGGACCTGCACCCCGGCTCCTACGACCGGCACCTGGAGTGGCTGGCCCGACAGCGCGCCGAACACGACCCACCCCCGATGACCAGGCAACGGCTGCTCGAGCTGGTCGCCGCGGTCACCAGCAGCGACGACGCGACCTGGCGCCTGGCCCAGCACGACCTCAGCCAGGCCGCCGACGAGCAGTACTGGGCGCTGATCCGCGCCGAGTACGAGCCCGAGCAGGCAGCCTTCAACGAGGCCTACGCGGCAGCTGTCCATGGCGTCGGAGCAGGACCACATGCCGCTGCTTGACGCGGCGGACGGGTGCCATCGCTCAGGAGATCCGGTCTGGCGTGCACGGCTACCGCTGGAGGCGTGCGCCGGGCCCTATTCCACGGCGGAGGGCGGTGTTGGTCGGCGCCGCGAGGCTTCGTGGCGGGCTGGGGGCCGCGTCGAAGGTTCGCGCCACGTGCCCCGCATCCGGTAGCCGTCACCCCGCCACACGTGGGGCCCCGAAACCGGCACTCGCAGAGGGGTTCCCGAGCGGTGCTCCGGCCGAGGTGGGGGCTACGGATCAGGGCGAGTACGCGCGGTCCGAATGGTCCCCGTCGAAGGATGCCTACCGTGTTGCTGCTCGCTGCGCTGGTATGTCAGAGTTCTTCGGTCCTAGGGAGTCGAAGCGACGGCCCACCGAGGCACTCGCTTTCCGGGAGTCGACCCACGTGACCCTCTTTGAACCCCAGACCGTCCCCTCATCACGGGGCGGGCTCGACCTGCAGCACGCGCTGTCGGCCGCAGACCCACACGCGGGCGACGTCGGTGTGCCCGGCAGCGAGATGTCAGATCTGGTCGCGGCCACCGACTGGTCGGCCGGCCCGCTGGGGGATCCGCGGACCTGGCCACAGAGCCTGCGTACCGCCGTCGGAATCTGCCTCTCCTCGCGCTTCCCGATCCTGCTCTGGTGGGGCCCCGAGCTGGTCATGGTCTACAACGACGCCTACCGGCCCATGCTCGGTCAGACCAAGCACCCCCGCGCACTGGGAGCTCCCGGCAACGAGGTGTGGGGCGAGATCTGGGACGTCATCGGGCCCGTGCTCGAGCAGGTGCTGGCCGGCGGAGGCGCGACCTGGTCCGCCGACCAGCTCCTCGTGCTCGACCGCAACGGCTACCCCGAGGAGTGCTACTTCACCTTCTCGTACAGCCCCGTCACCGACGAGTCCGGCGGAGTGGGCGGCGTGTTCTGCGCCGTCATCGAGACCACCGAGCGGGTCATCGGTGAGCGCCGGCTGGCGACGCTCGCCGAGATGGCCGTCCTGATGGGGGCTCCGGCCAGGGCTGACGTCGTGAGCACCGCTGCGAGCATCCTCGCCGCCAACCCGGCAGACCACCCGGTAGCCGTGGTGCTCGACGCCCCGCCCGAGGGCGGGAGAGGCGCACTCGCGGCACTGGTAGAGGCCCAGCTGCCCGGGCACTCCGCCGGAACCCGGGCGCGCCTAGCAGACCTCGTGCGACAGGTCTCCGGCACCGGTCGACCGGCCACGACGCTGGCCGACCGTGATGCCATGGCCGCCGGCGTGAGCGCCTGGCACGCCTACCCGGTCGGGATGCCGGCCGCCACCGCACGCGGTCGCGGCACCGCCGTCATCGTGCTCGGCGAGTCGGTCCACCGCCGTTGGGACCGTTCACTCGAGGCGTACGCCACGCTGTGCGCCACCCACGTGGCCGCCGCGCTCGGCGACGTCCGACAGCTCGACGAGGAACGGCTCCGGGGCCAGGCCCTCGTCGAGCTCGACGCGGCCAAGAGCACGTTCTTCACCAACCTCAGCCACGAGCTGCGCACCCCGCTGACCCTCATCGCCGGTCCGGTCCAGGAGGCGCTGGCCGTGGAGGACGACGCCCGTCAGCGCGAGCGCCTCGAGCTCGTCGAGCGCAACACCCACCGGCTCGCCCGGATGGTCGACGCCATGCTCGACTTCGGACGGATCGAGACCGGTGGCCTCGCACCGCACGGCGAGCAGCTCGACGTCTCCCAGCTGGCCAAGGGCCTCGCCGAGAGCTTCCGGCCGGCGGTCGAGCGGGCCGGACTCACCTTCGAGCACGACTGCGGGTCCGGCATCCAGGCAGAGCTCGACCGCGACATGCTCGAGCGGATCGTCCTCAACCTCTTGACCAACGCGGTGAAGTACACCCCGCACGGGGCGGTCCGGCTGGCCGTGCGGCTCGTCGGCGACCAGGTGGAGCTCTCGGTGAGTGACACCGGGGTCGGCATCCACCCGGATGACGTCGCCAAGGCCTTCGCGCGGTTCGAACGGCTGCCGTCCCCGTCGGGCGCCCGCTCGCACGAGGGCGCCGGCATCGGCCTGGCCATGGTCCAGCAGCTCACCGAGCTGATGGGCGGTGCCGTCACCCTGACCAGCGAGCCGGGGCGCGGCAGCACCTTCACGGTGCGGCTCCCGGCCCAGCCTGCGCAGCCCGTGGACCCGGCGTCGTCCAGCCCGTCCTCGGCCATGACCCGTCGCGGGGTCGAGGACTTCCTGCACGAGATGCAGACGTGGCACCAGCACTCCGGCGCAACGCCGGCCATCCTCGGCGTGCCGCGCCCGGCCGAGACCTCGGAGTCCGGCCGCCCCCGGCTCGTGGTCGCCGAGGACAACGCGGACCTGCGCACCTACCTCGGTCAGGTGCTCGGTGACGAGTACGACGTCGAGCTGGTGCCCGATGGTGCGGCTGCCCTCGAGGCCGTCCGGCGTGAGGCACCCGACCTGCTCCTCGCCGACGTGATGATGCCCGAGCTCGACGGCTACGCGTTGGTCGACACCATCCGTCGCGAGCCGGCGCTGGCCGGGGTGCCCGTGGTGCTGCTGTCAGCGCGGGCCGGCGAGCAGGAAACGAGCACGGCCCTGGGTGCCGGGGCCGACGACTACCTCGTCAAGCCGTTCTCGGTGCCCGAGCTGCGCGCCCGGGTGTCCAGCAACCTCGAGCGTGCCGGGGCCCGCACCCAGGACGCGTCGTGGCGCCGCGCCGTCACCGACAGCCTGCACGACGCCCTGCTCATCCTCGACCTCGACGGGGTCGTGCTCGAGGCCAACGACCGGTTCTCCTGCATGCTCGGCTGGAGCACGGCCAAGGGTCCGTTCCGCGATCCGTACCCGTGGGACGTCGCCGCCGGAGACGGCACGGCAGGCTTCGCGGATGCCGTAGCCCGCGCCCGCGAGTCGCGCGACGGGCCGGTGGCGGTCGAGACGACGCTGCGTCATCGCAACGGCCACCGGGTCGTGGGCTCGGTACGGGTGAGCATCGTCGAGGGCGGCCGGCGCCAGCCCTCGCTGCTCCTCGCGACGATCCGCGACGTGACGCTCGAACACGAGGCGCGCGAGCGCCGGGCCACCGCAGCCGGGCTGGCCGCCGAGCTGGGTGCCGCCGACGAGCTCACCGACGTCGTGGCCGCCGCGGTCGCCGGCCTGTCCGTCCTCTTCAGCGGTGACGCGACCATCAGCGTGGCGGTGGGCAGGCAGCGGCACGTCTTCACGGCATCCGGGCCCCTCGCACCCGGTGACCTCGACCCCGAGGTGGCGCGCGAGCTCGAGACCGACGACGCCGGTGACGTCGATGACGGGGAGCGCGCCGAGCTCGCCGAGGCGCCGGTCGACGGAGTCGTCCCCGGCATCCTGCTCACCACCGGTGACAGTGCGCCCCGGTGCCGGGTCTGGGTGTCGTTTGCGACGCCGCGCCCGGTGACCCCGGACGAGCAGATCGCCGGCGACCTGCTCGTGCAGGCGCTCGGGCTGGCCTGCGACCGGGTTCTCGCGGCGACCGGCTTCGCCGATCGCGAGCAGCACCTCCGGCAGGCGATCGCGAGCCACGAGGAGATCGGGCAGGCGGTGGGCATCCTCGTCGAGCGCCACCGGTGGACGCCCACGACGGCCTTCGAGCGGCTCAAGCGCGCGTCGCAGGACCACAACACCAAGCTGCGCGAGGTCGCGCTGCGCGTCATCGAGAGCGGAGCGGACCCCGGCGAACCGCCATCCTGATGCCGGGGGGCAACGAGCGTGCGGACCAGCGCCGCCTTGGGCGCACCTAACGCTGTCGGAGACGGCGCTGAGCCTCAGGTCGACTCGATCTCCTGTTCGGTGTTGGCCGAGAACGTGAGCCGGCGGGCGACGACCTCCGCTGCAGTGCAGCCGAGGGCCTGGTCGTGGGAGTAGGCGTGGGCCCTTAGCAGGGCCAGGGCGTCGCGCTCAGCCGGCCTGTGTCGCGACCATCCCGGGCTTGAGGACGACCTTGACCATGCCGTTCTTCTTGGCCTGGAAGTCCGCGTAGGCACTGGGCGCTGCGTCGAGCGGCAACCGGTGGGTGGCGAAGTCGTCGACACCCAGCGGGTCGTCGTCGGTCAGCAGGGGCAGGATCTGCGGTACCCACCGCTTGACGTTGGCCTGCCCCATCCGGAACTGCACCTGCTTGTCGAACATGGTCATCATCGGCATCGGGCTGGCCATCCCGCCGTAGACCCCGCTCAGCGAGATGGTGCCGCCGCGCCGCACCGCGTCGACAGCCGTGTGCACCGCCGCGAGGCGGTCGATGCCGGCCGTGGTCATCAGCTTCTTGGCCACCACGTCGGGCAGGGCCGAGACCATCTTCTGGCTGAACTCGACAGCGCCCGAGCCATGGGCCTCCATGCCGACCGCGTCGACCACGGCATCCGCACCGCGGCCACCGGTCAGCTCGCGCACGGCCTCGCCGACGTCGTCGACCTCGCGCAGGTCGATGGTGGTGACCCCTCGGGACCGGGCCCGCTCGAGCCGCTCGTCGACACGGTCGACCCCGATGACCTGGCGCACCCCGCGCTGCATCGCGATGCGGGTGGCCATGTCGCCGATCGGGCCGAGGCCCAGCACCAGCAAGGTGCCCTCCGGCTCCGGGTCGGCGTACGCGACGGCCTGCCAGGCGGTCGGAAGCACGTCGGACAGGTAGAGGAAGCGGTCGTCGGACGGGCCCTCAGGCACCTTGACGTGGGTGTACTGCGCCTGCGGCACGCGCAGGAACTCCGCCTGGCCGCCCGGAACCGAGCCGTAGAGCTCGGAGTAGCCGAACAGGGCTGCGCCGCTTCCCTGTTCGCGCACCTGGCTGGTCTCACACTGGCTCTGCAGGCCGTGCTCGCACATCCAGCAGGTGCCGCAGCAGACCTGGAAGGGGATGACCACGCGGTCGCCCGGGGCAATGGCCGTGACGTCGGCGCCGACCTCCTCGACGATGCCCATCGGCTCGTGACCGAGGATGTCGCCCTCGTTCATGAACGCGCCGAGCACCTCGTCCAGGTGCAGGTCGGAACCGCAGATGTTCGTGCTCGTCACCCGGATGATCGCGTCACCCGGGTGCTGGATGACGGGGTCCGGAACCTCGTCCACCCGGACGTCCCGCTTGCCGTGCCACACCACTGCTCGCATCTCGTGCCTCCTCGATCTCGTAGGTCTCAGGTGCCTACCCACCCGGTCGACCGCTACGCACGAGGTTCGACGAGGTGCCCTGGAGGCCCGAGACACCCGAGCGCCCGAGGCGCGCTCGGCGCTCGGCGCTCGGCGCGTGGCGCGTCAGCGGGCCGGCGCCACGGCATCCACGAGCTCGCGCAGTGCCTCCTCGATCGCCTCGCACAGCACGTCGATGTCGGGGACCGCGTCGTAGTCGCCGGTGACGCCGATCGTCAGGTGGCCGTCGTAGGACAGGATGCCGATGCTGATCCGCACCGACTGGGCGACCGGGATGTAGGGGAACAGCTCGAGCATCCGGCGACCGAGCAGGTACAGCGGCTGCTGCGGCCCGGGGATGTTCGTGGTCACCGTGTTCACGACCCGCTGCCCGGCGAGCGCGTAGACCTTGGCGCCGAGCGTCATCAGCGTGGCGGGCACGAGGTCGGCCGCGGCGAGCATCGACTCCACACCCACCGACTGCCCGCTGCCCTTGAGATCGGTCATCTGGTGCGCCACGACCGCCAGCCGTTCGCGGGGTCCGTCCACGTCGACCGGCAGCTCGGCGAACATCGCGGTCACGTGGTTGCCCAGCTGCCCGCTGTGCTCCTCGGTGCGCACCGACACCGGCACCAGTGAGCGGATGGTCGTGGTCTCGACGTCCTCGTCACGGGCGAGGAGGTACTCGCGGAAGCCCCCGGCCACGGCGGCGAGCACGACGTCGTTGACCGAGCACCCCGCAGCCGTCTTGACCCGCTTGATGTCCGCGAGCTCGGCCCGTGCCCAGCCCCAGCGCCGGTGCGGGCCGAGCGGGCCGTTGAGGGCGTGCGTCGGGGCGACCGCGCTTCGGCCGACGCTGGCCAGGCCGTAGGCCCGCACCGCACCCGCGCGCACGACGGAGCCGGGTGACGTCAGGGCGCGTCGGGCGGCGCCGCCGAGCGCCCGGGCGGTGTCGACCGGCAGCCGAGCGACGCCCGCGATCCCGGATGCCGTGAGCCCCAGCAGCGACGGGGGCGGGCTCGGGCGCCAGGCAGCGGGTGGCGGCCGGGTGGCGTCGGGCGTCGCGTCGAGCAGCGCCTCCATCAGCTCCCTCCCGCCGATGCCGTCGATCATCGCGTGGTGCGTCTTGGTGATCAGGGCCCAGCGGCCGCCGGTGAGCCCCTCGACGAGCCACAGCTCCCACAACGGCCTGTCCAGGTCGAGGCGCTGCGAGAGCACCCGACCGAAGAGCGTGCGCAGCTGCGCGTCGCCACCCGGCGCGGGGAGGGCGGTGTGTCGCAGGTGGTAGTCGAGCAGGAAGTGCGGGTCGTCGACCCAGACCGGGCGGGCCAGGTCGAGCGGCATCCGCTGCACCCGCTGGCGGTGGCGGAGCAGGCCGTCGAGGCACGAGCGCACGTGGGTGGCCAGGGCGTAGTAGGTGGGGGCCGGCCCCTCGAAGACGAGCAGCGAGCCGACGTGCATCTGCTGGTGGTCGTTCTCGAGCTGGAGGAAGCCGGCGTCGAGGGAGCTCAGCCGTTGCACCCTCACCCGCGCGCCCGGACCGATGTCTTGGCCTGCGAGGCGAGGTCGGCGACGACGGGGTGCTGGGCGAGCCAGCCCAGGATGGTGTCGATGGTCCACTGCGGCGCCTCCAGCTGGGGCACGTGTCCCACGCCCTGGGCAATCTCGAACTGCCAGTGCGGGTTTGCTGCGGCAGCGGCCCGGGCCGACGCGATGTTGATCAGCCGGTCACGGTCGCCGTGGAGCAGCAGCACCGGCACGTCGATGTCCTCCAGCATCGCCGCGTAGCGCTTCCGGTCGGCGAGCACCCACAGCAGCGACTGGGCGGCGGTCAGCATCTCGGAGTCGACGTCGGGGTACTCGAGGCGCTGGCCGGCGAGCTCTGCATGCAGCTCGACGACCTCACGCGGGATCCGGTCGGGGTCGGCGCAGCACAGCGTCATCAGGTCGCGTGCAGCCTGCACGGCGGAGGCCTCGTCGCGCGGGCGACGCACCATCCGCCGGCCGACTACGGGCACCATGAACGCGGCGAAGGTCGCGAACACCTTGGGGTCGGGGCGGGCGCGCAGCGCCGGCGGGAGTGCCGGGTCGACGAGCACGAGACCGGCGACGGTCTCGGCACGCCGCGCGGCCTGCCGGATGGAGATGAGCCCGCCCATCGAGTTGCCGACCAGGATGGCGGGCGTGCCGGCCACCTCGACGAGGAAGCGGTGCAGCAGGCGGTTGTTGGCCTGCACGGAGGTCGACCGCGAACCCCCCACGGTGTGGCCGAACCCGGCCAGGTCGATGGCGAGCACCCGACAGGTCCGCGCCAGCGCCGGCGCGACCGCGGCCCAGTTGACGGCGGACCCGCCCAGCCCGTGCACGCAGACGACGAGCGGGCCGTCTCTCGGCCCGCCGAAGTCGAGGTAGTGCACCGGCCCGTCGAGGTCGGCCCAGCGGGACTCGGGTCGCGGGGTTCGCTGGTTCAGTGCATCCGCCACCCTTCGGACTGTAGGGGAGCCCGGGTCGATTCGAGCGTGGGGGTGGCGGTCCCCACAGCGTCGTTCGAGTTGGGTGCCCAGGCGGCTGTGCCGGCAACCACCTGGGCACCGACTCGAGGCCTCAGCGCCGCGAGAACCGCCAGACGGTCGTGGTGCGGTACTCCTCGCCGGGGCGCAGCACCGTCGACGGGAAGGCCGGCTGGTTGGGTGCGTCGGGATAGCCCTGGCACTCCAGCGCGATGCCGCCGCGCCGTCCGAGCACCCGGCCGTCGCGGTCGAGCAGCGAGCCGTCGAGCTTCTGGCCGGTGTAGACCTGAAGCGACGGCGACGTGGTGGAGATCTCGAGACTGCGACCGGTGGGCGGGTGCTCGAGCCGGGCCACAGCCCGCAGGCCCTGACCGCGCAGCACGAACGGGTGGTCGATGCCGCCGGCCTGACGGACCTGTGGATGCCGGTCAGCCACCCGCTGCCCGACCTCGCCCCCAGCCGTGAGGTCGAACGGCGTGCCTTGTACCGGCTCCGGGTGCCCCAGCGGGATGGACAGCCGGTCGACCGGGAGGTACGCGTCGGCCGCCAGCGTCAGCCGGTGCTCGTCGACGGTGCCCCCGCCGGCGAGGTTGAAGTAGGCGTGGTTGGTCAGGCTGACCACCGTCGGCGCGGTGGTCGTGGCCTCGTGCTCGATGGTCACCCGCTCGGTCGAGACCGTGTAGCGCACCCGGGCGGTCACCTCGCCGGGAAAGCCCTGGTCCCCGTCAGGGCTGACCAGGCTCAGCTCGAGCGAGTGGTCGTGGGCGCCGGCGAGCGACCAGCGGCGGGTCGAGAAGCCGCCCGGTCCGCCGTGCAGGCAGGTGGGCCCCTCGTTCGGCGCGAGGTCGTGGCGCACGCCGTCGAGGGTGAAGGTCGCGCCGGCGATGCGGTTGGCGTAGCGGCCCACCGTCGCCCCGAGGTACGGGTTGGTGGGGGCGGCGTAGTCGCGGGCCGTGGCCAGGCCGAGCGCGACGTCGGCGAGGCCGCTGCCGGCACCCGGCATCCGCACCCGGGCAACCGTCGCCCCCAGGTCGAGCACGGTCAGCTGAAGCCCCCCGTCGGTGCCGAGGGTGTAGGCAGTGACGTCGGAGCCGTCGTCCAGGGTGCCGAAGGACGAGCTGACCAGCACGACGGGGCTCCTTGCAGTCACACGGGGAGGGGTGCGACGAGGCTAGCCGTAGGTCGTCCTGCCCGGGGGCGGAGGGGCAGGCCGATCCCGACGTCGCCACCGCCGGTGCAGCGACATCGGGAATCCCGGGGAGCGTGGTGGGGTTGGCGATCGAATGACCCCCACCGCTGACGCGACGATCGCTGCCCTGCGCTCCACCCACGACGAGCTGGCTGCGGTGGTGCGCGGTCTCGACGACGACCAGCTGCTGGCACCCTCCGGATCTTCCGAGTGGCCCGTCGCCCAGGTGCTCTCGCACCTCGGCAGCGGTGCCGAGATCGGCCTGGCCGCGCTGCGTGGTGCCACCGGCGAGGCGGCCGCACCCGGCGACGGCTTCAACCAGTCAGTGTGGGACCGCTGGAACGCGATGAGCTCGCGCGAGCAGGCCGACGGGTTCATCGCGTCGGACGAGGCGCTGTTGGTCGCGTACGAGGCGCTGACGCCGCAGCAGCGCGCCGACCTGCAGGTCAAGCTCGGCTTCCTTCCGACGCCGCTTCCGCTCGCCTCGCTGGCCGGGATGCGTCTCAACGAGGCTGCGCAGCACTCGTGGGACGTGCGGGTCGCGTTCGACGACGACGCAGCGATCGCCGACGACACGGCATCCCTCGTCGTCGAGCACTACTCCACCGGGCTCGGCTTCCTGCTCGGCTTCATCGGCAAGGCCGACGCGCTCCGCGAGCCGGCCCTCATCTCGCTCGGTGACCTCGGCCGCGCGCTCTCGGTCACCGACTCGGTCGCCCTGGTGGCCGCCGACAGCGGGTCCACGCCGACCGCCACGTTCACCGGCCCGGCGGATGCCGTGGCGCGGCTTCTCGCCGGGCGGCTCACCCCGCGCTGGACCCCCGACGGGGTCTCGGTCGAGGGCAACGTCGACCTCGACGACCTGCGCCGGGTGTTCCCGGGCTACTGAGTGGGACGACATCGACCAATTGGTCGATGTCGTCCCACCCGGGTGCCTGGGTGACCTGGGACAACATCGACCAATAGGTCACTTCGGGTACGCCCGGTTGACGGCGTGGTTGGTACCTGAATCGACCAATTGGTCAACTCCGGTTCGCCGTCAGCCCTCGGGTGCGACCTGGACGACCACTTTGCCCAGGGCCCTGCCCTCACCGACGTGCGCCAGGGCCTCGGGCACCTCGTCGAGCGTGAAGGTGCGGTCGACCCGGATGGCGACCTCACCGGCGGCGCAGCGCTGCGCGAGGGGCCCGAAGTGCGCAGGTCCTGGCTTCACGGCGAGCACGCCGATCCGCCGGCCGCTGAGCCGTCCGACGACCGCACCCACCACGAGGACGCTCAGCAGGGTGCGGGCCGGTCCACCCACGCACCGGTACCGGCCGCCGGGGGCCAGCGCCCGCCGACAGTCCCGCACCGGGCGAGTGGCGACCAGGTCGAGCACGAGGTCGTAGGGCTGCTGCCGGGTGAAGTCGTCGCGCCGGTAGTCGAGCACCTCGTCGGCGCCGAGTGACCGCATGAGGTCGAGCTTGCCGGCGTTGTCGACCGCCGTTACGTGCGCGCCCGCCTGCTTGGCCACCTGGATCGCGAACATGCCGGTGCCCCCACCGCCGCCGTTGACCAGCACCCGTGTGCCGGGGCCGGCACCGGCCGTGCCCTGCAGCGCGATGGCGCCCGCCTGGGGGATGGTCGACGCCTCGGCGAAGCTCAGCTGCGGGGGCTTCGGCGCGAGCACCGACGCGGGCGCGACGGCATACTCGGCGAAGCCGCCCTTGAGCCCGAGGTTGTCGCCGTAGACGGCGTCGCCGGGGCGGAAGCTCGTGACCCCAGATCCGACGGTCACCACTCGGCCGGCGATGTCCGATCCCAGCACGCGCCGGGCGGGCCGCCGCAGCCCGCCGAAGCGGGCGTAGGCGGGGGAGCCGACCAGGCTCTCCCAGTCGGAGAGGTTCACCGAGGTGGCCACCACCTGCACCAGGACCTGGTCGCCCTGGGGGGTCGGCCGATCGAGGGAGTCGAGGCGGAGTACCGCCGGCGGGCCGTAGCGGTCGTACACGACGGCCCTCATCCGGCTCGTCCCCCAGTGGCGAGCTGCTCGGCGCGGTCCATCCGGACCACGGTACTCACGGCTCCGGCGGCACCCGGCGTCATCCGGTATGGGTGACGCGAAGGGCCGCGGCGCGGGGGAACAGTGGTGCCCCGGAACGCCCGGACCTCCCGGGCGGCACGCCGCAGCGGAAGGACGCAGCCATGTCTGCCAAGAAGGTCGACTCTCGAGGCATGCCGCTTCGCACGTATGACACCCACAAGCGCGTCGCCTCGACCTCGTTCGCGGCCGTGCTGCTCATCGTCGTCGGGGTGTTCCACCTCCTGCAGGGGTTCGGGGCGATCTTCAGCGACGGGGACTTCACCACGGCTAAGGGGTATGCCCTGGGGTCGGACGGCTCCAAGTGGGGCTGGGCGCACCTCGCGCTCGGCGTCGCCGCCATCGCCGCCGGGGTGGCCCTGCGCCAGCGCGCGGACTGGGCACGCGGTGTCGCGGTCATCGTCGCGACGCTCAGCATGTTCGGCGCCTTCCTGTGGATCCCGTACCAGCCGGTCGCGGCGGTCGTCATCCTCGCGCTCGACTTCTTCGTCATGTGGGCCGCGTTCGCCGACGTGGACCGGAACGCGCCCTAGTTCGACCCCGTCGCGGCGGGTGGTCGGCCACGATGGGTGGCATGGCGCCCTGGGTCCTGCACGTCGACATGGACCAGTTCATCGCGGCCGTCGAGGTGCTGCGCCACCCCGAGCTCGCCGGGCTGCCGGTCATCGTCGGCGCCCGCGGCGACCCGACCGAGCGCGGTGTGGTGTCGACCGCGTCGTACGAGGCGCGGGCGTTCGGTGTGCGGTCGGGGATGCCGTTGCGCACCGCGGTGCGTCGCTGCCCCGACGCGGTGCTGCTCCCGGTCGACAAGCCGGCGTACGACGCGGCATCCGCCGTGGTGATGGACACCCTGCGGTCCGTGCCGGGCGCCGTCGTGGAGGTGCTCGGCTGGGACGAGGCGTTCGTGGGGGTGGAGGCGGATGACCCTGAGGGATTGGCGCGGCGGATCCAGGCCGACGTGCTCGCCGCGACCGAGCTGCACTGCACCGTGGGGATCGGCGACACCAAGGTGCGGGCCAAGATCGCCACCGAGTTCGGCAAGCCGCGCGGCACCTTCCGGCTGACCCGCGGCACATGGTTCGAGGTGATGGGGGAGCGGCCGACCTCGGCCCTGTGGGGCGTCGGGCCGCGGATCTCGCAGCGGCTCGCGGCGTTGGGGGTGCTGACCGTGCGGCAGCTCGCCGAGGCCGAGAACGGTGTGCTGGCAACGGAGTTCGGGCCGCAGACCGGGCCGTGGCTCGGTGAGCTGGGGCGGGGCGAGAGCAGCTCGGACGTCGACGACACCCCGTGGGTGCCTCGGGCGCACGGCCGCGAGACGACCTACCAGCGCGACCTCGAGCCGCCGGAGGTCGAGGCCGCGGTGCGGGAGCTGGCGGCTCAGGTGGTCGACGACCTCCGGGCCGAGGGGCGGCCCTGCGCACGGGTGAACCTCAAGGTGCGGTTCCGCCCGTTCTTCACCGTGAACCGGTCACGCAAGCTGCCCGAGCCCACGTGGGATGCCGGGGTCGTCGCCGACACCGCGCTCGCGCTGTACCGCGCGCTCGACGACGAGCGGCCGGTGCGGCTGCTCGGGGTGCGGGCCGAGATGGTGCCGCCGGAGGGTGGCTACGAGCCGCCGCGCACGCACGGCCGCCGCGGCATGCCTTGAGCCGCGCCATGCTCAGGCCCGCGAACGTGGGTGATTCTCGTCGTCCAGACGACGGGAATCACCCACGTTCGCGAATGAGCCGCTCGGGGTCGTCGGGTCAGCGGCCGAGCTCGAGGACCCGCGACTCCCATGGCAGCAGGTCGAGCCCCTCGCGGCCCGGGTGGGTGGCCAGCAGCAGGGCGGCGCCGGCCAGGTCGGGGAGGTCGCCGGCATCGACCGTGGTGGGCTCCGACGAGCAGTTGGCGACCACGAGGAGGAGGTGCGAAGGGTCGGCGGGGTCGCGGCGCACGATCACCCAGAGCTGCGGGTGGTCGGGAAGCAGCAGCTCGAAGCGTCCGTCGACCACGAGCGGGTTGTCGTGCCGCAGCGCGATGAGCGCGCGGTAGTGGTTGAGCACGGATTCCGGGTTTCCCTGTCCTGCAACAGCATTGACCTCGACGTGATTCGGGTTGGCTGGCAGCCACGGCTCCCCGCTCGTGAACCCGGCGTGCGGCCCGGCATCCCACTGCATCGGCGTGCGCGCGTTGTCGCGGCCCTTGAGCGCCAGCGCGGCGAGTACGGTGTCGAGTGGCACCCCGGCCGCGAGGGCCTGGTCGTGGTACCTGATCGACTCGATGTCGCGGTACTCGTCGATCGAGGTGAAGCCGGCGTTCGTCATCCCGAGCTCCTCGCCCTGGTAGATGTACGGCGTGCCCCGGTGCAGGTGCAGCACGGTCCCCAGCGTCTTGGCCGAGGCGACCAGATGGTCGGGGGAGTCATCGCCGAACCGGCTCACCACGCGCGGCTGGTCATGGTTGTTCCAGTACAGCGAGTTCCAGCCGACGTCGGCCAGGCCGTGCTGCCAGCTCGCCAGGTTCTGCTTGAGCCGGGGCAGCGGCACGTCGACCACGTCCCACTTCGGAGCACCCGGCCGCACGTCGAGGTCGACGTGCTCGAACGTGAACACCATGTCGAGCTCGCGCCGGGCGGGGTCGGTCACCCGCCGGGCGAGGTCGATGCTCGAGCCGGGCATCTCACCCACGGTGAGCAGGCGCCCCGCGCCCAGCCCGACCTCGCGGTTCATCTCGGCCAAATACTCCTCGAGGCGGGGGCCGTTGATCACCGCCTCGTACGCCGACCCGAACATCGCGCCCGGTGCCACCGGCCCGTCCGGCAGGGACGGGTTGCGCGAGATGAGGTCGATGACGTCCATCCGGAAGCCGTCGACCCCACGCTCGACCCACCAGCGCATCATCGCGTAGACCGCCTGGCGCACGGCGGGGTTCTCCCAGTTCAGGTCGGGCTGCTTGCGGCTGAACAGGTGGAGGTAGTACTCGCCGCTCGTCTCGTCGAGCTCCCAGGCGCTCCCGGAGAACATCGACTCCCAGTTCGTCGGCTCGGCCCCCGGCGTGCCGGGGTCGTGCCCCGGCCGCGGCGGGCGCCACCAGTACCAGTCGCGCTTGGGGGAGGCCGGGTCGCGCGACTCGACGAACCACGGGTGCTCGTCGGACGTGTGGTTGACGACGAGGTCCATGACCAACCGGATGCCGCGTGCGTGGCACCCCGCGACGAGGTCGTCGAGGTCGGCCAGGGTGCCGAAGAGTGGGTCGACGTCCTGGTAGTCGCTGATGTCGTAGCCGTTGTCGTCCATCGGCGAGCGGTAGACCGGCGAGAGCCAGAGCACGTCGATGCCGAGCCGGGCCAGGTGGTCGAGGTGGGCGGTGATGCCGGGGAGGTCGCCCACACCGTCGCCGTCGCTGTCGGCGAACGAGCGCGGGTACACCTGGTAGACCGTGGCCGTGCGCCACCAGTTCGCGGGGCGGGGGTCGGTGCCGTGGGCCGGGGCCGGGCGGCTGGGCGAGGAGGTCATGGTTCCTGTCGGTCGGGCGGTCGGGCGGTCGGGCGTTGTGGCGTTCGGTGCGCGGCGCGTGCCCGATGGGTGGCGGGGGCCCGGTGGGTGGCGGGTGGGAGCTGGCGGGTCGGCATCCAGCCTGCCCCAGCCGACCCCCCTCCACCCGGGTTGAGTGCTGAGGTGGCTGCCCGGGCGACCACTTCAGCACTCAACTCGAGAAGGCGGGCCAGCTCCGGGGACCGTCGCGGCGGCTCCCGGGCCCACCGCATTGGAGGGAGGAGGGGCGCCGTGTCGCGCAGACGGCACTCGACACGTTCTCTAGGCTCGACCGGGTGGGCAGGCACGGTGGCCGGACCCGGTTCGGAGGATTGTCCGAACCGGCACCCGATGCTGCCCGCGGGCCGCGGGCCGGCACCGGCCAGCCCGCGACCGGGGCCCCCGCGACCGGGGCCCCCGCGACCGGCCAGCCCGCGACCGGCCAGCCCGGCGGCACCGCCGTGGTCCGCGTCGACGGGCTCACCAAGGACTACGGCTCGGTGCTGGCCCTGGACTCGCTGACCCTCGACATCGGCGGCGGCACCACCGGGCTGGTCGGCGCCAACGGGGCGGGCAAGTCGACCCTGCTGAAGCTGCTCCTCGGCCTCATCCCGCCGACCGGAGGCCGGGCCGAGGTGCTCGGCCACGACATCGCCACCGAGGGCGAGGCGATCCGGGCCGCCGTCGGCTACCTCCCCGAGCACGACTGCCTTCCGCCCGACGTCAGCGCCAGCGACTTCGTCGTGCACATGGCGATGGTGTCGGGCCTGCCGCGGGTGGCCGCCCGCGAGCGCGCCGCCGAGGTGCTGCGCCACGTCGGGCTGGCCGAGGAGCGCTACCGGCCGATGGGCGGCTACTCCACCGGCATGAAGCAGAAGGCCAAGCTCGCCCAGGCACTGGCCCACGACCCCCGCCTGGTGCTGCTCGACGAGCCGACCAACGGGCTCGACCCGGCCGCCCGCGAGGAGATGCTCGGGCTGGTGCGCCGGATCGGGCACGACTTCGGCATCGCCGTCATCGTCACCTCGCACCTGCTCGGCGAGCTCGAGCGGGTGAGCGACAACGTCGTGGTGCTCGACGGCGGCCGGCTGCTGCGGGCCTCACGCACCGACGAGTTCCTCGACGCCACCGGCGTGCTGCTGCTCGAGGTGCTGGGCGACGACGCCCAGGCCCGGATGACGGCCGCGCTCACCGCCGCGGGCGTCGCCGCCGCACCTCGTGGCGCCATGATCACCGTGGATGCCGCCGAGGGTGCCGTGGACGTGCGCGACCTGATCCGCGACACCGCGAGCGACCTCGGGCTGGGCCTGGTGCGCCTGCAGGTCGACCACCGCCGGATCGAGGACGTCTTCGCTGACGCCGACGCCGATGGCGATGGCGATGGCGATGGCGATGCCGCCCACGCCGCTCCACGGAGCGCCCCGTGACCGATCCCTCGACCGCGACACCGCCCGGCGGCACCGTCATCCACGACCTGGGCTACCGGCCCTACACCGGAGCCCGGGTCGGCCCGGGAGCCATCGCCCGGGCGCTGACGCTCACCGGGTTCCGCAACGCCTTCGGGCTGGGCCGGTCCGGGAAGTCCAAGGTGCTGCCCTTCATCCTGCTCGCGCTCAACCTGCTGCCCGCCGTGATCGTCGGCGGCGTGCTCGCGTTCGCCGACCTCGACAGGCTGCCGATCGGCTACGCGCAGTACGCGTCGAGCACCCAGGTGCTGCTCGGCATCTTCGTGGCCTCGCAGGCCCCGGTGCTGTTCTCGCGCGACCTGCGGCACGGCACCATCTCGCTCTACCTCGCCCGGCCGCTGCGCTCGAGCACCTACGCCCTCGCGCGGTGGGCCGCGCTGCTGGGCGCCACGCTGGTGTTCCTGCTGCTGCCCGTCCTCATCCTCTACGCGGTCGCCCTGCTGCGTGAGCTCGGCGTCGGCGAGCAGACCCGGCAGGCCGGCATCGCCCTGGGGATGGCCGTGCTGCTCGCCCTGTCGCTGGCCGGTGTCTCGGGGTTGATCGCCTCGTGGTCGACCCGCCGGGGCTTCGCCGTGGTCGCCACGATCGCCCTCCTGGTGGTCGGCAACGGCGTCGTCACCGCCATCCAGGGCATCTCCGAGGACCAGGGCCGGCCCGTGGTCGGGGAGGTGGCCGGCCTGTTCTCGCCGTACTCGCTCTACCGGGGCCTGATGGGCGCGTGGACCGATGTCAGGGTGCCCACCCCACCGTCGTCGACCGGGATGGTGCTCGCCTACGTGGCCGTGTTCGTGGGCCTATCGGTCGGGTGCGTCGCCGCCCTGCTGTGGCGCTACCGGCGGGTGGCGACCGCATGAGCGTGCTCAGCCTCGACGCGACATCGCGCTGGTACGGCAACGTCGTCGCCGTCAACGGCATCTCGATGACGGTCGGCCCCGGCGTGACCGGCCTGCTCGGCCCCAACGGTGCGGGCAAGACCACGATCATCGCCCTGATGTCCGGCTTCCTCGCCCCCTCGGCCGGCACGGTGACCCTTGACGGCGAGCCGGTGTGGCGGCACACCGACGCCTACCGCACCATCGGCCTGGTGCCCGAGCGCGAGCTGAGCTTCGGCTACCTCACCGGGCGCCAGTTCGTGCTCGCCAACGCCGAGCTGCACGGCCTGGCCGACCCGGGCGCCGCCACGGGGCGCGCCCTGGACGTCGTCGAGATGGGCGAGCCCGCGGACCGCCGGATCGGCACCTACTCCAAGGGCATGCGCCAGCGCGTCAAGCTCGCCTCGGCGCTGGTGCACGACCCCGCGGTGCTGCTGCTCGACGAGCCGTTCAACGGGGTCGACCCGCGCCAGCGGCTGCACCTGATGACGCTGCTGCGCCGGATGGGCGGCGAGGGCCGCACCGTGTTGTTCAGCTCGCACATCCTCGAGGAGGTCGAGCAGGTCGCCCGGCAGATCGAGGTGGTCGTGTCCGGCCGGCACGCGGCGTCCGGCGACTTCGGCCGAATCCGGCAGCTGATGACCGACCGACCGGTGCAGTACGTCGTCTCCGCCGACGACGACCGCCGGCTCGCGGCATCCCTCATCGCCGAGCCCTCGGTCGTCGCGGTCGCGCTGCGCGCCACCGGCGGGGTCGACGTCTCGGTCAGCGACTTCGGGGCGTTCGCGGTACGGCTGCCGCGGGTGGCGCGCGAGCGCGGCATCCGGATCCAGGAGCTCACGCCCACCGACGAGTCCCTCGAGAGCGTCTTCGCCTACCTGGTGGGGGGCTGAGCGCGATGAACCGCACCCTGCTGCGGCTGTCCACCCAGGCCCTGTTCGGACGCCGACGCGGTGTCGTGCTGCTGCTGCTCGCCGGGGCGCTGCTGGGGCTCGCCGTGCTCGTGCGGCTGCTCACCGACGAGGAGGTCGGGGTCCTGGCGGTCGTCGGGCTCGGCTTCACCCTGGCGATGCCGCTCGTCGCCCTGCTCTCCGCCACCGCGGTGCTCGGGCCGGAGATCGACGACGGCTCGGTGGTCTACCTGCTCGCCAAGCCGGTGGGCCGGCACGTCATCGCGCGCAGCAAGTTCGCCGCCGCGTGGGGCGCCACGATGCTGCTCGGTGCGCTTCCGGTGGCGCTCGCGGCCCTCGTCATGGACCCGTCCCACCCGGCGCGGGCGGCTGCACTTGGGGTGGGCGCGGCGGTGGCCGGCACGGTCTACACCGCGCTCTTCCTGGCCCTGGCGGCCCTGACCCGGCACGCCGTGGTCGTCGGCCTGCTCTTCGTGCTCGTCTGGGAGGGCGTGCTCGGCTCGATCTTCACCGGCGTGCGGTGGCTGTCGGTGGGCGCCTGGGGCCGTGCAGTGGCCGACACGCTCAGCGCCCCCGCCGAGGCCGCGGTGAACGTCTCGGTCGGTTACGCAGTGGTGGCCGCCATCGTGGTCGCCGGCGGCACGCTGTGGATCACCGGCGACCGGCTGCGCTCGTTCACCCTGCGCGGAGACGAATAGCGGTTGAACCCGTGCGGGGGCCCGTGCGTAGTGCTGGGTGAGGAGGTCGGATGCCGGACAGCGCCGTGGTACTGATGCAGCAGCTGCATGACGAACATGCCGCCGCGCTGTGGGGGTACTCGCTGCGCCTGACCGGGCAGGACCGGTCCCGGGCCGAGGACGTCGTGCAGGAGACGCTGCTGCGGGCCTGGCGCAACCACGAACGGCTCGACGAGTCGCGCGGATCGGTTCGCTCCTGGTTGTTCACCGTGGCACGCAACATCGTCATCGACGAGTGGCGCACCTCCAGGTCGCAGCACGAGCTGGCCGTCGCCGAGGTGCCCGAGAGCCGCGAGGAGGTCGACCGCACCGACCAGCTGCTCACGTCGTGGCTGGTCACCGAGGCCATCACGTCGTTGTCGGCGGACCACCGTGCCGTGCTGCTGGAGTGCTACTACCGTGGGGCGTCGGTGGCGCAGGCGGCACACCGGCTCGGCATCCCCGAGGGAACGGTGAAGTCACGCACCCACTACGCGCTGCGGGCGCTGCGGCTGGCGCTGCAGGAGATGGGGGTCGGCGCATGACCTGCCAGTTCGCCCACCTCGACGGCGCCTACGTTCTGGGGTCGCTGTCGCCCACCCAGCGGATCGACTTCGAGGCCCACCTGCCGGGCTGCACCGAGTGCAGCCGCGGGGTGCGCGAGCTCGCCGGCCTGCCGGGGCTGCTGACCCAGGTCGACATGTCAGAGATCGAGATGCGGCCCCCCGACGCCCCCCTGCCGCAGACGCTGCTGCCCGCGCTGGTGCGCGAGGTGCGTGGCGAGCAGCGGCGCCGGTCGGTGTTCACGGCCGTGCTGGCCGCGGCCGTCGCAGCCGTCTTCGTGGGTGCGCTCGCCGTCGGTGGCGCCTTCGACCGCTCGACCCCTTCCACGTCAGCCGCCTCGCCGTCGCCCTCGGTCACCCGCAGCGTTCCGGTGGGTCAGGCCATGGTGCCGGTCGGCGTGGTGCCGGTGAAGGCGGCCGTGGCCCTGACCGGCGTGGCCTGGGGCACCAAGCTCGACCTGACCTGCTCCTACCCGGAGGGCGACGGTGACGGCGACGGCTACGTCGGTCCGATCCCCTCGGCCTACGCCCTGGTCGTCCACACCCGCGCGGGCGGGGTCGAGCAGGTGGCCACCTGGAAGGGGCTGCCGGGACGCACGATGCGGCTGACCGGCGCCACCGCGACGGGGCGCACCGACATCACCTCGGTCGAGGTACGTACCTCCGACGGCCGGGTCGTCCTCACCCTCCCGGTCTGAGCCGAGGGTGCCTCAGGGCTCCGGTTCGATGTCGAGCTCGTAACGCATCAGCTCGGGTCGAGGTGCGAACAGGCTGTACGCGAGCTCGCCGGTGGGCTGCCACCGGTGCTTCTCGTGGAACCGCCGGCCTCGATGGTGCTCGGTGAACGCGAGGAGCCAGGCTCTACGGATGCCCCTCTGTGCGAACGACTCGATCACCGCATCGTGCGCCCGGCCGGCCAGGCCCGACCCCCAGTGCTCCAGCGCCACTCCCAGGTGCAGGAACTCGTCACGCCGGACGGCGGCGAACCCGGCCACAGCACCCTCCAGCACCACAACGTCACAGTGGACGGCCGGGTCTGCGATCTCGCGGGGCCATCGTCGACGCACTGCCTCCCGCGGAAACGGGTGGCTGTCCTGCGGATCGGCAGCCCGGCCGCTCCCTCCGTGCTGGGGTGTCAGGCGCGCAGTCGACCGCGCTGTCGGCGCCCCTGGGCGGTCGGTCAGCGGTTCCGCGACGTCGGAGCGTCCGTCCACGTCGACGGCGTCGAGGATGCCGTCCGGCCGGTAGCGCTGCACGGCACCGGTTCGGCCGCAGGTGGCCCAGAGCATGCCTTCGTCGTCGACGGCCATCCCGTCGGGCCAGAACGACTCCGCCGGGGTTGCCACGGCATCGCCCAACCCGTCGACCGGCCATCACCCCGGCTGGGTGACGTAGGACGGGCCCCCGGGGCATAGCAATGACCTGCGGGTGGCGCGTCGCAGGGCGCAGACCGCCCGCACCAACTCGCCACGCGCACTGCCCGACCGACTGGAGCCCTCGATGACGTCGCAGATGGGAACCCTCCGCACGATCGAGGCGTGGGAGCGCGAGGAGGGCGCCCCTGCCCCGCTCGGCGCAACGTGGGTGGAGTCGGAGCAGGCGTGGAACTTCGCCCTGTTCTCGCGGGCCGCCACCAGCGTGACGCTGCTGGCCTACGGGGCCGATGACCTGGCCACTCCGATCCTCGAGCTCGCCCTGGACCCGCTGGTGCACAAGACCGGCCGGATCTGGCACTGCATGGTCAGCGCGGCGCGCGCACCCGGCGCGACCTACTACGCCTACAAGGTCGACGGACCCTCCGGCGGCCGTAACTCCTTCCTCCCGGCCAAGGTGCTCTGTGACCCGTACGCGCACCGGCTGCACTTCCCCGCGGAGTTCTCGCGCGAAGCCGCGCGCGGTGACGGGCCCAACGACGGCAGGGCCGTGCTCGGCCGCCTGCCACAGCCGGCCTGGGCCCAGGAGGCGGACGTGGCGCCAGGGCCCCGGCACACCCACGACGCGGTCGTCTACGAGGCGCACGTCAAGGGGTTCACGGCTCGGGCGAACAGCGGGGTGAGCGCCGAGCGGCGGGGGACCTTCAGTGGGCTGGTCGAGAAGATCCCCCATCTGGTGGAGCTCGGCGTCACCGTCCTCGAGCTGCTCCCGGTGCAGCAGTTCGACCCCCAGGAGGGCAACTACTGGGGGTACATGACGATGAACTTCTTCGCCCCGCACAACACGTATGCCGCCGACGAACCGGTGGCCGAGTTCCGCGAGATGGTGGCGGCGATGCACGATGCCGGCATCGAGGTGTGGCTGGACGTGGTCTACAACCACACCAGCGAGGGGGACCGGTCCGGGCCGACCTACAACCTGCGGGGGATCGACAACGACTCGTACTACCTTGTGGCAGAGGACGGCTCGTACATCGACGACTCCGGGTGCGGCAACACCACCCAAGCCGCCGACGCCGCGATGCGGGCGCTCGTGCTCCGCAGCCTGCGGCACTGGGCGGCGCAGGGCGTCGACGGCTTCAGGTTCGACCTCGCCTCCATCCTCGCCCGAGATGCCGACGGGGGAATCGACCCGAGGAGTGCTCCGCCCCTGATCACCGAGATCGGAGCACTGGCCGCGCAGCTGGACGTCAAGGTGGTGGCCGAGGCCTGGGACATGGGCGCCTACCTGCTCGGGCGCTCCTTCCCCGGAATCATGTGGCGACAGTGGAACGGCCGTTTCCGCGACGACGTCCGCGGGTTCGTCAGGGGTGACGACGGCCTGGTGCCGGCCCTGATGAGCCGGGTCTACGGCAGCTGCGACCTCTTCCCCGACGGCCCGGGGGACGTCTACCGGCCCTACCAGAGCATCAACTTCATCACCGCCCACGACGGGTTCTGCCTGAACGACCTGGTGTCCTACAACGAGCGGCACAACGAGGCCAACGGCCACGACGGCACCGACGGCTCCAGCGACAACCGCAGCTGGAACGGCGGGTGGGAGGGCGACGACGGCGTCCCGGACGACATCCGAGCCTTGCGGCTGCGGCAGATGAAGAACTTCTTCGCCCTGATCATGCTGAGCAACGGCGTACCGATGATCGTCGCCGGCGACGAGTTCGCCAACACCCAGCACGGCAACAACAACCCCTACAACCAGGACAACGAGACCACCTGGCTCGACTGGGACCGGCTCACCACCCATCGCGAGCTGTTCGACTTCGCGAAGGGCATGATCGCGCTGCGCAAGTCGCGGCGCGGCATCGGCCGCAGCACGTACTGGCGCGACGACGTGCAGTGGTTCGGCACCGAGGGCGCCCCCGACCTCTCGGCTCCGTCGCACACGCTCGCCTGGCACCTGTCCGGCGCCACCTACGAGGAGGACGACCTCTACGTGCTGGTCAACGCCTACTCGGAGCCACTGGACTTCACCGTCCAGGTCCCCGGCACGTGGCGCGTGCTGGCCGACACCAACGAGAGCCGACCGCCCGACCTCACGCCCACGGGGTCGCCCGTCCCGGAAGGTCCGCTGACGGTGGGGGCACGGTCGATCGTGGTGCTGAGCGGCCGCCCCGGCTGACGGAGTCCCCGCGCAGTAGTGGTGCGCCGGCACCCCGCGACCCGGATGCAGGATGCCGGGTGCGGGGTGCCGGGGGCTTGAGTCAGCGGGTGCGGGAGGCGGAGCGGCCGTCGACCTCGGCGGCCACGGGCCCATCCGCGTGCCGGCTGGGCCACGACGTCCGCAGCACGAGCAGACCGCCGACGATGCAGACCACCTCGGCCACCGCGGCGGACCACACCTCGACGCCGACCCACTTCTCGTGGACGCCGAACAGCCCCACGGTCGCCGACAGGAGGAACGCGCCGAGGGTGCTCGCGCCGAAGCCGGCCGCGAGGAAGCCCGGGACCCAGTGTCGCCACGCCAGCAGCAGCACCGCGATGACCAGGCCGGCCACGGCGTTGAACAGGAACGCCGGCCCGATGATGTTCACGTCGCTCATGCCGTCGAGCCAGAGCTTCAGGTGCACGTACGCCGACACCAGCGCCGCCACCGCCGTCATGATCCGGATCCCCATGACCACTCCCTCACTGCTCGGGGTGCCACTCCCGCCCAGGTGCAGGAAACGGCCTCTTCCCTTCTCACGGATCGGGCGCACCGACGGTTCACCGCCGGCGCGCCGAGCCGCCGCCCCTCCGAGCCGCCGCCCCGCCGAGCCGCCGCCCCGCCGAGCCGCCGCCCCGCCGAGCCGCCGACCCGCCGCCCCGCCGAGCCGCCGACCCGCCGAGCCGCCGACCCGCCGAGCCGCCGACCCGCCGGGTACCACCGACCTGAACCTGCCCCGTTCTGGCACCGTGTGCACCAACAGCACGTCGCCCGCCGGGTGACCGCGTTGCGACCAGCAGCAGAGGGGAGTGCCGCGATGGCCGTCCAGGCGCGCGCCTTCTGGGTGCGCGAGCCGGGGGTGGGCGAGATCCGGCCCGCAGACGTCCCCGATCCCGCGACCGGCGAGGTGCTGGTGCGCACCCTGCACACCGGCATCAGCCGCGGCACCGAGACGCTGGTCTTCCGCGGCGGCGTGCCGGCCGGGCAGCGCGAGGTGATGCGCGCACCGCACCAGGAGGGCGACCTCCCCGCGCCGGTGAAGTACGGCTACCTCAACGTCGGCGTCGTCGAGGCGGGCGAGCCGAACCTGGTGGGCCGCACCGTCTTCTGCCTCTACCCCCACCAGACGGCCTACGTCGTTCCGGCCGACGCCGTCGTCGTCGTGCCCGACGGCGTGCCGCCACGGCGGGCGGTGCTCGCGGGCACGGTCGAGACCGCCGTCAACGCCCTGTGGGATGCCGCCCCGCTCGTGGGCGACCGCGTCGCCGTGGTGGGGGCCGGGATGGTGGGCCTGTGCGTCGCCCGGCTGCTCGCCGGCATCCCGGGGGTCGTGGTGACGGTGGTCGACGTCGACCCGACCCGGGCCGCCGTCGCAGAGGCGCTCGGGGCGCGGTTCGCGCTGCCCGACGACGCACCCACGGGCTGCGACCTGACCGTGCACGCGAGCGCGACCTCCGCCGGGCTGCAGCGGGCGCTCGACGCGCTCGCGCCAGAGGGCACCGTGATCGACCTGAGCTGGTACGGCGACACCGAGGTGACCCTGCGGCTGGGCGGGTCGTTCCACTCGAGCCGGCTGGCGGTGCGGGCCAGCCAGGTCGGCACGGTGTCACCCGCGCAGCGCGGGCGGCGCACCGCCGCCGACCGGCTGGCCCTGGCGCTGCGGCTGCTGCGCGACCCCGCCTTCGACGTGCTGCTCACCGGCAGCTCACCGTTCGACGAGCTGCCCGAGGCCATGGCCGCCCTGGCCGACGGCAGCCTCCCCGCCCTGTGCCACACCGTCACCTACCCCCAGGAGCACCCGTGTTCAGCGTGACCGTCCGCGATCACATGATGATCGCCCACAGCCTGCGCGGTGACGTGTTCGGGCCGGCCCAGCAGCTGCACGGGGCCACCTACGTCGCCGACGTCACCGTGCGCGCCGAGACCCTCGACGCCGACGGCGTGGTCGTCGACATCGGCCAGCTGGCCGGGGCGCTCGCCGCCGTCGTGGGCGGCCTCAGCTATCGCAACCTCGACGACGACCCGTCGCTGGCCGGGGTGAACACGACGACCGAGCGGCTCGCCGAGGTGGTGGCCGACCGGATCGCCGAGCGCATCTCCGCCGGTGAGGTGGGGCGGGATGCCGGGGAGCTGGCGACGCTGCACGTCACCCTGGGTGAGTCGCACGTCGCCTGGGCCGCCTATGAGCGAGACCTGTGAGGTGGGTGCACGTCGTCGTGCCGGACGGGGTCGACGATCCGGCCCGGCCGAGTGGTGGCAACACCTACGACCGCCGGCTCTGCACCGGGCTGGCCGCACTCGGCTGGGACGTCCACGAGCAGGCAGTGGTCGGCGAAAACGCTTGTGGGGATGCCGTGTTCAGCGCAGCAGCGCTGGCTGACGTCCTCGCCCGGGTGCCGAGTGGCGACCCGGTCATCCTCGACGGCCTGGTGGCCAGCGCTTCCCCGAAGGCCCTGTGTGCGGAGGCCGAACGGCTCCGGCTGGTGCTGCTCGTGCACCTCCCGCTCGGCCTCGGTGAGCCCGAAGCCGACCGCGTGGCGCCGGCGCCCGACGGCGGCACGGGGACGCTGCGGGAGCAGGAGGCGGAGGCGGTGCACGCGGTCGCCGCAGTGATCACCACCAGTCGTTGGACCCGGCGCTGGCTGATCGACGCCTACCGGCTCGACCCGGCGCGGGTCGCCGTCGCCGTGCCAGGCGCCGACCCCGCTCCGTTGACGGCAGGGGAGCGGGCCGGGCGCCGGCTGCTGTGCGTCGGAGCCGTCATCCCGGCCAAGGGCCACGACGTGCTCCTCGCGGCGCTCGCCCGGGTCGCCGAGCCCGGCTGGCTCTGCGAGTTCGTCGGCTCGCTCGAGCGCGACCCCGGCTTCGTCGAGCACCTGCGCGGGCGGGCCGTCGAGCTGGGCATCGCCGACCGGGTGAGCTTCGCCGGCGTCCTGACCGGTGCGGCGCTCGAGCAGGCCTACGCGCGCGCCGACCTCTTCGTCACGGCGTCGCGGGGCGAGACCTACGGCATGGCGGTCACCGAGGCGCTGGCGCACGGCATCCCCGCCGTGGCGACCCGCGTCGGGGGACTTCCCGAGGCGCTGGGTCACGCACCCGTCGGCCGGCGGCCCGGCATCCTCGTGCTCCCCGGCGACCCGGTCGCACTCGCCGGGGTGATCGGGCAGTGGCTCGGCGACCCGCGACTGCGAGAGCGCCTGCGGTCCGCGGCGGCGGGCCGGCGCGGGACACTGCCCACCTGGGCGCAGACGAGCAGCGAGGTGTCCAGGGTCCTGGCCGAAGACTGAGAACACCTTTTCCGCCCTGACACACAGGGGATCCGGGGAAAGGTGGCGTTTGCAGGAGAAATCTTCCCTTGCGAAGGTGAACCTTCCCGCACGGCGGGGTGAGGAGTCGGTGCGGGCCTCACGAGGTGGCGGCCCACCACATCCCGACCGCTGCCGAGCCCGGAGGTGCGCCCCAACGGTGAACCCGGACCAGGCCCGCGCCGTATGACGAGCAGGTGCTCCGTTCCCACCCGGGACGGACCTGACCCCAGGAGGCCGGGATCGACGCAGCGTGGTGGCGGTGGGCTCGTCCGGTCGGGGGCGCGCTGGTGCTCGGCGCGCTCGTGCTCTGGCTCGGCACCGGCCCGTTCCTCGAGGCGCTGCGCGCGACCGACGCTCCGGTGCTGGCCGCCGGCGCCGCCATCGCCCTGCTGACCACCCTGTGCGGGGCCTGGCGGTGGCGGCTCGTCGCGCGCCGGCTGGGCACCGACCTCTCCCTGGCCGGGGCGGTCTCGTCCTGCTACCGCGCGCAGTTCCTCAATGCCACGCTGCCCGGCGGGGTGCTCGGAGACGTCGGACGCGGGGTGCAGCACGGCCGGGTCGACGGCGACGTCGGGCGGGGGCTGCGCGGTGTTGCCTGGGAGCGCACGGCGGGCCAGGTGGTGCTCGTCGCGCTGACCGCCGTGGTGCTGCTGGTCACCCGGCCGTTCGCCCTGCCGCCGCTCGGCGGCAGCTCCGGAGTGCTGCTCGGCGCAGTCGTCCTCGTCCTGCTCGGTGCCACGGTGGTGCTCGCCCGGCAGCGCCGCGGGCGCGTCGGCAGGTGGCTGCGCGTTCTCGGGTCCGACCTGCGTGCGCTCGGCTCCGGGCCGGTCGCCGTGGGCATCGTCGTCGCCTCCCTGCTGGCCGTGGTCGGGCACCTCGCGACGTTCCTGCTCGCCGCCCGCGCGGTGGGGGTGGGCGTCCCCACCCTCGACCTGCTCCCGCTGGCCCTGGTCGTCCTCGTGATGTCGGCGCTGCCGCTCAACCTCGCCGGCTGGGGCCCGCGCGAGGGGGCTGCGGCGTGGGTCTTCGCCGCCGCGGGGCTGGGCGCGGCCCCCGGCCTGGCGACGGCCGTGGCGTTCGGGGCGATCGCCCTCGTCGGCACCCTGCCCGGCGCCGCGCTGCTGCTGGCCGGCCGGCTGCGCCGGAGCCGCCCGGAGACGTCGTCCCGCACCGCAGCCCCCACCGCCACACCCACGGCGGCGGCCGGAGTGGGGAGTGCCGATGGCTGAACGTCCCTACACCCTGCTCAGCTGTGCGGTCTCGCTCGACGGCTGCCTCGACGACACCACCGACGAGCGCCTGGTGCTGTCCAACAAGGCCGACCTCGACCGGGTCGACGAGGTGCGCGCCGGCTGCGACGCCATCCTCGTCGGTGCCGGCACCGTGCGCGCCGACGACCCGCGACTCTCGGTGCGCGCCGCCGAGCGCCGATCGCGGCGGGTCGCCGCAGGGCTCGCGCCGACCCCGCGCAAGGTGACGCTCACCCGGCATCCGGGGCTCGAGCCGCAGGCCGCGATCTTCGCGACGGGCGACGGCGACCCGTTGGTCTACTGCGCGAGCCCGGCCGTCGCCGCCACCCGCGAGCGGCTGGGGGATGCCGCGACGGTCGTCGACGCGGGCGAGTCGCCGCGGGTCGACTGGGTGAGCGCCGACCTCGGCGAGCGCGGGGTGCGGCGGCTCATGGTCGAGGGCGGGCAGCAGGTGCTGGCCCAGTTCCTCGAGGCCGGCCTCGCCGACGAGCTGCAGCTCGTCGTGGCCCCGGTGGTGGTCGGCGACCCGCGCGCTCCTCGCCTGGCCGCCGATCTGCGGATGCCGGACGGGGACCGCTCGCGGGCGGTTCTCGCCGAAGTGCGTGGCCTCCGGGACGTCGTGCTGCTTCGATATGCACTGTCCGCACGGTTCGAGCAGGACGACCAGGGAGGGGCCACCCGATGACGCACCCACTGCAGCCACCACCGGCGAGCATCCGCACCGAGGTGATGGTGCCGCTGCGCTTCAGTGACGGCTTCGTCGCCACGGCGCGGGTGCTGACCTTCGACGGCCTGGCCGACGGCCGTGAGCACCTGGCCGTGGGGCTCGGCGACCGCACCGCCAGGCTTGCGCCGGCCGACCGGCTCGACCATCCACCCCTCGTGCGGCTGCACAGCGAGTGCCTCACCGGTGACGTCTTCGGCAGCCAGCGCTGTGACTGCGGGCCGCAGCTGCGCGAGGCCGTCGAGCTGATCTCCGAGGTCGGTGGGTACCTCCTCTACCTGCGGCAGGAGGGGCGCGGCATCGGGCTGTACGGCAAGCTCGACGCCTACGGGCTGCAGGACGACGGCCTGGACACCTACGAGGCGAACGTGGCGCTCGGCTTCAGCGCCGACGCGCGCGACTACACCGTGGCGGCGCAGATGCTGTCGGCCCTGGGCATCGCGTCGCTGGCGCTGCTCAGCAACAACCCGGACAAGGCGGCCCAGCTGGCTCGGCTCGGCGTCATCGTCAGCGAGGTGGTGCCCACCGGGGTGCACGTCAACGACAGCAACGCGCGGTACCTCGAGACCAAGGAGTCGAGGGGGGCGCACACCTTCCGCCGCCGCGCCTGAGGCGACGTTCACCCCCCGCGTGTCCCGAAAGCGCGTCTCGGTGGCCCCGTGACGTGCGAGTATCTCGTCTCATGTGGTCAGGGAGGGTGCGTGGGCTCGCCGCGCTGGTTGCGGTGTTCGCCCTGTCGGTGCCGGCGATCGCGACTGCCGACGGTCCGGTGGTGATCTCGGCGCACCGGGGCCTCGGGGTCCCCGGTGTCGCCGAGAACTCGCTCGACGCCTTCACCTCGGCGGCGCAGGCCGGCGAGACCGACATCGAGGGCGACGCCTTCGTGACCAAGGACAGCGTCCTCGTCATGAGCCACGACTCGCCGCTGCGCGCTCCGCGGTGCAGCGGCGCCTACCTCGACCGCTCGCTGCGCACGCTCACCGCGGCCCAGGTGACGACGATGACCTGCGGCGGCGCGCCCGTTCCGCGCCTGGACGCAGTGCTCGCCGCGGTGCGCCCGTACCTCACGGCGCACCCGCGCATCGAGATCAAGCACGAGACCGGCGACACCAGCGCCCAACGCTCCGCGGATGCCGTGCTGCTCGCCCGACAGCTCTCGTCGGCGGGGATGACGTCCCGCTCGCTCCTCCAGGACTTCGACTGGGCGAACACGACCCGGTCCGTCCGGGCCGCGTCGCCGGGCCAGCGGGTGTCGGCGCTGACGAACAGCATCACCGTGGCCCAGGTCGCGTCCGCGCACGCGCTGGGCGTCACCGACTTCAGCTACGTGTCCGGCCTGTCCACCGGTTTCTGGAACGCGCAGGTCGCCGCCTCGGGGCTGACCAGCACGGTCTGGACGGTCGACACCCCGCCGCAGGCGCGGGTGCTGCGCGCCGAAGGGGTGGGGACGATCATCAGCGACGTCCCGGAGACGCTGCGCACCGCCCTGGCCGACCCCGCGTCGCAGTGCACGCTGGAGCGGTACTCCACGCCGTTCACCACGCGAGGCACCACCCTGGCCGCCGGGGCGACAAGCTACCGCACCGTGCCGGCCCGCAGCCCGGACGGGCGGGTCGTCGAGACGGGGCGGTGGCGCGTGCGGGCCTGGACGACCTCGGGCACGGCGACCCTGCAGATCGCGCCGCGTGGGACCCCCACGGGCAGCCAGTGGGAGCAGCGGCTGACCGTGAGCCCCACCTCCGCGCCGGTCGTCCTCGAGGTGGCCGGTGGGGATGCCGGCGGCGTGCGCATCACCAACGCCTCGACCCGGGCGGTCGGCCTCGAGGTGGCCTTGGTCGGCGGCGCCGCCTACGGCTGCCCGTGACGGGCGAGGCCCCCCGACCACGTGGTCGGGGGGCCTCGCGCCGCTGAGCGCCGATCGGCGGGTCAACGTGGCAGCGGTTCAGCGGTGCAGGTCGAACCGGTCGAGCTCCATCACCTTGACCCAGGCGGCCACGAAGTCGCGCACGAACTTCTCCTGCGCGTCGTCGCTGGCGTAGACCTCGGCCAGGGCCCGCAGCTGCGCGTGCGAGCCGAAGACCAGGTCGACCGCGGTGGCCGACCAGCGCTCCTCGCCGGTGGCCTGGTCGGTGCCGGTGTAGACGTTCTCCTGGGTCATCGACGACTTCCAGGTCGTGCCCGGTGCGAGCAGGGTGCGGAAGAAGTCGTTGGTGAGCTGGCCGCGGCGTGAGGTGAACACGCCGAGGTCGGAGTCGCCGACGTTGGCGCCGAGCGCCCGCATCCCGCCGACCAGCACGGTCATCTCCGGTGCGCTGAGGTTGAGCAGGTTGGCGCGGTCGAGCAGCAAGGTCTCGGCCGACAGCTTCTCGCCCGGGGGCAGGTAGCTGCGGAAGCCGTCGGCCCGCGGCTGGAGCACGCGGAAGGAGTCGACGTCGGTCTGCTCCTGGCTGGCGTCGGTGCGTCCCGGGTGGAACGGCACGGTGACGTCGGACCCGGCATCCCGTGCCGCCTTCTCCACCGCTGCGGAGCCGGCGAGCACGATGAGGTCGGCGAGCGAGATGGTGGCGCCGCCCTTGCCGTCGAAGTCAGCCTTGACGCGCTCCAGGGCCGAGAGCACGGTGTCGAGCTCGGCGGCGTCGTTGGACTGCCAGCTGCGCTGCGGCTCGAGCCGGATGCGGGCTCCGTTGGCCCCGCCGCGCTTGTCGGTGCCGCGGAACGTCGACGCCGAGGCCCACGCGGTGCGCACCAGCTGCGGCACGGTGAGGCCGGTGGCCAGGATCGCCTCCTTGAGCGCGGCGACGTCGGCTTCGGACACCAGCTCGCCCTCGACCGGGGGTACCGGGTCCTGCCACGGCTGCGGCTCGGGCACCCACGGCCCGAGGAAGCGCTCGACCGGGCCCATGTCGCGGTGCAGCAGCTTGTACCAGGCCTTGGCGAAGGCCAGCGCGAACTCGTCCGGGTGCTCGAGGAAGCGGCGCGAGATCTTCTCGTACACGGGGTCGAGGCGCAGCGCGAGGTCGGTCGTGAGCATGCTCGGCGCCCGGGTGAGTGAGCCGTCCTCGGGGTCGGGCACGGTGTTCGCGCCGGCGCCATCCTTGGGCTCCCACTGGTAGGCACCCGCCGGGCTCTTGGTCAGCTCCCACTCGAACCCGAAGAGGTTCTCGAAGAACCTGTTGCTCCACTGCGTGGGCGTCTGGGTCCAGGTGACCTCGAGGCCGCTGGTGATGGCGTCGCGGCCCTTGCCGGTGCCGTACTCGCTCTTCCAGCCGATGCCCTGGTGCTCGACCGGGCAGCCCTCGGGCTCCGGGCCAACGAGGTCGGGGTCACCGGCGCCGTGGGTCTTGCCGAACGTGTGACCGCCGGCGATCAGCGCGACGGTCTCCTCGTCGTCCATCGCCATCCGGGCGAACGTGTCGCGGATGTCGCGCGCCGACGTCACGGGGTCGGGCACGCCGCCCGGGCCCTCGGGGTTGACGTAGATCAGGCCCATCTGCACCGCGCCGAGCGGGTTGGCCAGCTCGCGGTCGCCGCTGTAGCGCTCGTCGCCGAGCCAGGCGTCCTCGGAGCCCCAGAAGACCTCCTCGGGCTCCCAGACGTCCTCGCGGCCGAAGGCGAACCCGAACGTCTCGAAGCCCATGTCCTCGAGCGCCACGTTGCCGGCGAGCACGAGCAGGTCGGCCCACGAGACCTTCTGCCCGTACTTCTGCTTGACCGGCCACAGCAGGCGCCGGGCCTTGTCGAGGTTGGCGTTGTCGGGCCAGCTGTTCAGCGGCGCGAACCGCTGCTGGCCGTCGCCGGCGCCGCCGCGGCCGTCCCAGATGCGGTAGGTGCCGGCGGAGTGCCAGCTCATCCGGATGAAGAGGCCGCCGTAGTGACCGAAGTCGGCGGGCCACCAGTCCTGCGAGGTCGTCATCACCTCGACGATGTCGCGCTTGAGCGCGTCGGCGTCGAGGGTGGCGACCGCGGCCGCGTAGTCGAACCCGGCATCCAGGGGGTTGGTGGCGGGGGAGTGCCTGTGCAGCACCGAGAGGTCGAGCTGGTCGGGCCACCAGTCCTGGTTGGTGCGGGGCCGCCCCTTCTTCGGGGTGGGGGTCTCGATCGCCGGGTTCTCGCTCTCGCTACCCTGCTCGGTCACGCCGTCGGTTGCCTGGTCGGTCACGTCCGTCTCCTTCGGTGGTGGGTGCTGCGTCGGTGGTGGTCTGGTCTCAGGGGCCCGTGCGGGCCGCGCACCGGGGGCAGGTGCCCCAGTAGACGACCTCGGCCTCGTCGATGACGAAGCCGTGGTCGTCGGATGCCGTGAGGCACGGGGTCTCGTCGACGGCGCAGTCGACGTCCTCGATGGCGCCGCACGAGCGGCACACGACGTGGTGGTGGTTGTCGCCCACCCGCGACTCGTAGCGGGCCACCGAGCCGGAGGGCTGGATGCGGCGCAGCAGCCCGGCCGTGGTCAGCGCACGCAGCACGTCGTAGACCGCCTGGTGCGACACCTCGCCGAGGTCGGCGCGGACCACCTGGATGATGGTCTCGGTGCTCGCGTGCGGCCGCTCCTGCACCGCGGCCAGCACGGCAACGCGGGGGCGGGTGACCCGCAGCGAGGCTCCCCGCAGCAGCTGCTCGACGTCGGGCGGGGAGGGCACTCCCGCAGTCTGGCCCGTTTTCTGGAATCAGTCAAGACTTTCTCGCCATCCCCGGGAGTCGGTGCCCGAGTGGCTGCTGGCGCGACGGGTTGGGCACCCAACTCGGGAACGGCGGCCGGATGCCGGGGGGCGCACCGCGCTCAGTCGTCGCCGGCCGCCGTGGTGGCGGTCGACGTCGCGATCCACTCGTGCCCGTGCGCCACCGCCTCGCGGACCGACAGGCCCACCCGGGCCTGCGCCATGAACAGGCCGTCGGGTCCGAGCAGCTCGGCGAGCCCGGTGTCCTCGACCTGGCGGCGGACCCCCGGGGTCAGGCCGGCGAGCATCAGCCGTGAGCCGCTCGCAGCGAGGTCCTCGGCATACGTGATGAGCACCTTGACCACCGTGCTGCCGAGCTCCTCC
>Ga0302299_10000143_pt1 | contig 33202 bp, 33 predicted proteins | sample III_Fen_N3_4_FD_198795 | JGI IMG/M metagenome (GOLD analysis project Ga0302299, IMG submission 198795) | Peat permafrost microbial communities from Stordalen Mire near Abisko, Sweden - III_Fen_N3_4 | ecosystem: Environmental > Terrestrial > Soil > Wetlands > Permafrost | place: Sweden: Abisko...
GGAGCGGGTGAGTCCGAGCTGTTGCACCTCCCGGTCGAGGCGGTCCACCCGAATCCGCGCCAGCCACGCCGCCGCTTCGAGCCAGAGGCGACGTCCGGTCTCGCCGCCTCGATTCGCCACCAGGGCGTCCTGCAGCCGGTCGTCGTGCGCCCGCGCACGGAGGGCGGCTACGAGCTGATCGCCGGCGAGCGGCGCTGGCGCGCGGCCCGCGAAGCGGGCGTGCCGACGATTCCCGCCGTTGTACGGAACGCCGACGACCGCGACACGCTCCTTCTCGGCCTCGTCGAGAACGTCGCCCGCGAGAACCTGTCCCCGGTCGAGGAGGCTCGCGCCTACGCGTCGTTGATCGACGAGTTCGAGCTCTCCCTCGGCGAGGTCGCCGAGCGGGTCGGCCGCTCGAAGCCGTCCGTCTCGAACCGCGTCCGCCTGCTCGAGCTCCCCGAGGACGTGCTGTGGATGCTCGCCCGCGGGGACCTCACCGAGGGCCACGCCCGGGCAGTCCTCGCGCTGCCCGACGACGATGCGCGCCGTCGCCTCGCCCGCAAGATCACCGAGGACGGGCTCACGGTTCGTGCGGCGGAGAGCGCGGCCCGCGACGGCGGGGCGCGCCGCAAGCGGACGGTCACGACGGTCGATCCCGCCCTCGTCGAGCGCGCGCGCGCCGCGTCGCAGCGGCTGACGGGGCTCCCGGCCCGCGTAAGCGGCGGCAAGCTCGAGCTCCACTTCGCGGACGAGACCGGCCTCGCCGAGCTCGTGGAGACGCTGGAGACGCTCCTCGAGGGGTGATCGCCGGCTCGCGCTTCGGTACACTCCCGCTCCCTGCGGGCGATTAGCTCAGTTGGTTAGAGCGCCGCTCTGATAAGGCGGAGGTCCCTGGTTCGAATCCAGGATCGCCCATTCCGGAAACCCCTGCTGCAGCGGGGGTTTTCGTGGCCATGAGAGGCGAAGAGCCCCCGGACGGGGGATGCGCGATGCCAGACGGGGCCTACGCTCGGTCGGTGGCAGCGAATCGCACTGTGGCGGGCCTCCTGGCGCTCTCGACGATCGTGCTGGCGGCGGTCGGCGAGTCGCTCGTGTTGGCCCACGTCGCGGGCGCGCTCGGGCTGATCATGCTCGCGTGCGGGGCCGGAGCGGGAATCGCCGGCTGGATCGCGCTCGGCGCGCCCCGCACGCGCAAAGACATCTCCGTGTGACGCACGTCTCCCCGCCGATACACTGGCGGCGAGGCCGATGCGCGAGATGACCGTCTACGGCGTGAGCTTCGACCTGGTCGGGAAGCAGCCGATCGTGCTGCTGAAGACCCAGGACGGGAACACGTTCCTTCCCATCTGGATCGGCCACGCCGAGGCCGCCGCCATCCTCATGAACCTCCAGGGGACCGAGCCGCCGCGGCCGATGACCCACGACCTCGCGACCTCGATCATCGCGTCGCTCGACGCCGAGATCAGGCAGGTCACCGTGACCGAGCTGCGCGACAGCACGTTTCACGCGCTGATCACGATCGTCCGCAACGGCGCCGAGATCGAGCTCGACGCCCGCACCTCCGACGCGATCGCTCTGGCGCTACGGACCGACGCGAAGATCTTCGCGTCGGATGACGTGATTGAGGAGTCGGGCGTCGAGTTCGAGGGCGACGAGGAGGAGGCCTCGCGCCGTCTCACGGGGCAGGACTCGCTCGCCGACCTCGATCCGGACGAGTTCCGCCGTTTTCTCGATACCGTCTCGCCCGACGAGTTCGCGGCCGAGCCGGACGAGCCGGAGTAGCGCGACCCACGCGTCTCGACGTCAGGCCCCGAGCTCCCGCTTCGTCAGGTCGAGCAGGTCGGTCACGAGACGTTCGAGGCCTTCCGGGGACAGCGGGCCGGCATTCGCCGCGGCAAGTGATTCCCGCAGGCGCCGTTCCCGGTCGGGGTCGACGGTGTCGAGCCCGCGCTGCGCCTTCAGCTTCCAGAGGGCGATGACGAGCTCGAGCCGGCGGTTCACGGCCGCCACGATCGCCTCGTCGTTCTCGGTGATCTCCCGGCGGATCTCGTCGAAGCGGTCGCTCACAGCGCCACCGCCGCCGCGAGCGCCGCCGCGTTGAAGAGACAGTGGACGACCATGCCCGGAACCACGCTCTCGGTCTTCCAGCGGAGCCAGCCGAGCGTGATCCCGAAGATGGTGAGCACCGGCAGGCCGAGCACGAGGCCGTGATCGAGGCCGAAGGCGACGCCGGTGACGAGAATCGCCGGCACCGGCATCACGAACTGCGTCAGGAGCCCGAAGCCGAGCCCGCGGAACAGCAGCTCCTCCACGAACGGCGCCACCAGGGTGACGACGGCTGCATTGGCGAGGAACGGCACCGCCCTGCTCGAGTCCCATGACTTCGGCACGAGGCCCTGCTCGTCACCAGCGTCGAGGAACTGGCTCAGGACGGCGGTCGCCGCCACGATGACGGCGAGCGCGAGGAGCGCGCGCCTGGCGGCGCGCCAGCGCTCGGTGGGAACCCGGAGGGCGAGGAGCCGGCGGTCGAGCCCGTGGGCGATCGCGAGGATCAGGACGAACATGATCCCGTACTGGACGAGCGCCCCGACGAACGTCGACCAGAGATAGAGGACGTCGTCGGGCGTCTTGCCACCGGCGAGCCGACCCGCGTACGAGATCGCGGCGAGGGCGCCGACGAGGGCGAACCAGGCGGCGAGCCGGCCCGCCTGGCGCACGGCCGGAGCCTCCGGCGCGACGATCACGCCGTCGCTCGGCATCCCGCTCCCGTCAGGCGACCCAGTACCACAGAGCCCATCTGACCACATACACCCCGAGCCACGCGGCGAGAATCGCCGCCGTGACGATCACCGCCCTCGCTCGGCGGATGACGGTTGCGAGGGCCATGAAGGCGGGGAAGACGACGATCGCAAACCGTTGCATCGACCAGAGCGGCACCTTGTCCGAGACGAAGGTGAGCGGCAGCAGGACGCTCGTCAGCGTGTAGAGCCCGTACGGCGCGCCGATGCGCCGCCAGGCCACGACCCCGAGCACGATGAGCGCGAGGGCGAAGCCGAGGTCGAGCAGCTCGCGGTGCTGGACGGCCGCAACGACCCCGCCGAGAGGCCCGGCCGGCGAGAGCCGGCGCTCCCAGACGACCTTCTGCGCATCGAGAAACGCGAGCGGCCGGCCGATCCAGACGGCGAGTAGCGCCGGATACAGGGCAAAGAGGAGCGGGGCGATAGCCACGCCCGCCAGCGATCGGCGCCGGTCGGGTGACCGCCAGGCGAAGACGACGAGCGCCGGCAGGAGAGCGATGCCGGCGGAGCGCGTCAGGAGAGCGAGCCCGGCCGCGGCCCCGGCCTGCCAGAAGCGCCCTCGCTCGGCGAGCAGGAAGGTCGCGACGGCGAGGAGGAGGAAGAGCGCCTCGCTGTAGACCGCGCCGAAGAAGAGCGAGGTCGGGGCGACGGCGAGGAACAGCACCGTCCGCCGGGCCGCCTCCTCCCCGAGGCGAAGCAGCGTCAGGCGGTACAGCAGTGCGAACGCTGCGGTGCCGGCCGCGAGCGAGAGGACGACGCCCGCGAGGACGTAATGGCCGAGGAGCACCCAGCCGAGCCCGGCGGTGAGGAACGGGTAGAGGGGGAAGAACGCCGGCGTGCTCGACGGCCAGGAGTAGCCGTTCTCGGCGATCCGCAGGAACCAGTCGCTGTCCCAGCGCGCCCACACGTCGACGGCCCTCCCGAGGTCGTGGAGGCGGGAGCTGTCCCATTCCCCGCGGCGGGCGTTGAGCGAGCCGTCGAGCCCGACCACGACGAGGAGCGCGAGGAGCCAGATCGCAGCGCGACTCCAGAGGAACACGCGGACTGCGAGAGCCGAGCTGCGCGTGTCGTCCGGCACGGGCCGACTCTAACCGGAAGGGTGAGAGGCACCGGGGCGCCGCCGCCGAATGTCGCGAGCACGATGGCTACCATCGCAGCATGAGCGCGCCCCGCCGCCGACCACAGCGTGGGCTCGACCTCGACGTCCCCCGCCGGCGCCGCCGACGGCGCAAGCGCCGCCGGCCGTTCCTCGTGCTCGTGCTGGTGATCGCCGCTCTCGCGATCGTCGCGGCCATCGCGGGCGGCGGCGGCGTGTACGCATTCGGCTCGTCCTGCGACCTCTCCGCCCTGCACGAGGTGCGAATCGGGCAGAACACGTTCGTCTACGCCGCGGACGGATCGCTGCTGGGCGCGATCCCGGCCGAGCGCAACCGCCAGGTCGTGCCGCTCGATCGCATCAGCCCCTGGATGCCGAAGGCGACCATCGCGATCGAGGATCGGCGGTTCTACTCGCACGGCGGGGTCGACCCGCAGGGCATCGCTCGGGCCGTCCTCGCCGACGTCAGGGCCCGCAGGGTCGTACAGGGCGGTTCCACGATCACCCAGCAGCTCGTGCGGAACCTCTACATCTCCAACGAGCGGACGGTGCAGCGCAAGCTCAAGGAGGCATGCCTCGCGATCAAGCTCAACGATGCGTGGTCGAAGCAACGCATCCTCGCGTCGTATCTCAACCAGGTGTACTACGGGAACCTCGCGTACGGGATCGAGGCGGCATCCCAGACGTACTTCTCGAAGCCGGCGAGCGAGCTCACGCTCCGGGAGGCCGCGCTGCTCGCCGGACTGACGCAGGCGCCTTCGGCGTACAACCCGTTCGCCGAGCCGGCGAAGGCCCTCGCCCGCCGCGATGCGGTGCTGCGCGCGATGCTGGACCAGGGCGCGATCACCCGGGCGCAGTACGCGCGGGCGAGTCGCTCTGGCGGCCTTGGCCTGAAGCCCGGCCGGCTCTACAAGGACATCCGAGAGCCGTACTTCTTCGGCTACGTCCGTGACCAGCTGATCCGGAAGTACGGCGCCGAGACGGTTCGCTCGGGCGGCCTCAGGGTCTACACGACCATCGTCCCCCGCTGGCAGCGGGCTGCGCAGGAGGCGATTCGCGAGACGCTCACCGACCCCGCGGACCCGGCGGCAGCGGTGATCTCGATCGACCCGGCGAACGGTGACATCCGGGCGATGACAGCTGTTATCCCGGGGCGCAGCAACAACCAGTTCAACCTGCTCTCGCAGGCTCGCCGGCAGCCGGGCTCGACCTTCAAGACGTTCGTCCTGGCGGCGGCGATCGAGAAGGGGATCGATCCGGACACGAGCTCCTACGTGTCGGCGCCGTTCACGTACAAGCCGGTCGCGAACGGCAACTGCGACGATGGATCGTGGTGGTGCGTGAGGACGTACGACTCGTCGTACCACGGCTGGACGTCGATCACGCAGGCCACGCTTCGCTCCGACAACACGGTCTACGCCCAGCTGACGCTCGACGTCACGCCGGAGAAGGTCGGCGAGATGGCGCAGAAGCTCGGCGTGCGCTCCCCGCTCGAGGTCGGGGGGCAGTTCGTGCCGGCGATGGGCCTAGGCTCGATCGCCGTCTCGCCGCTCGACATGGCCTCTGCCTATGCGACCCTCGCCGCGGGCGGCGTGTACTCCGAGCCCACCGCGATCCGCAAGGTCGTGCTGCCGAACGGGAAAGAGGACACGAAGGCGGGCTGGGGCTCGCCGAAGCGCACGCGCGTCATCCCCGACGGCGTTGCCTGGAAGGTGACGCAGATCCTCGAGGACAACGTCAGCTACGGCACCGGCACCGGCGCAGCGTTCGGCCGACCGGCGGCCGGCAAGACGGGGACGACCGACAAGCACGCCGACGCGTGGTTCGTCGGCTACACGCCCGACCTCGCGACGGCTGTGTGGATGGGATACCAGTCCGGCGAGATCCCGATGGACAACGTCCACGGGATCGCAGTCTCGGGCGGGAGCTTCCCGGCAGCGATCTGGCGGCTGATGATGGAGCGCACGATCGGGCTGCGGCCGGTCCGGAACTTCCCCGAGCCGAAGGTGTTCCCCGTCTACCAGCCGTTCCAGCGCGGGCCGCTCGCGCTCACCTACGACCCGTACTACGTCGCTCCGACGACCTCGACGTCGACGGGCACGACGTCCACGGGCACGACGCCGGCGCCCGCCACGCCTCCACCTCCGGCCACGAAGACCCCGAAGACGCCGACGACACCGTGAAGCGGGCCGTCACGGCGGGTGCGGTCGTCCTCGCGCTCGTGGCCGCCGCCTGTGCTCTCGCCTGGCGGCCCGGTTCGCCGCTCGTTCCCCGCGACGGCGGCAACGTCTCCGGCACGGCGCCGCTCTTCCTCGCGCTCCTGATCGGGGCGTTCGCGACGTACGTGCTCGCGCTCCTCGTGATCCGGCGGTCGCCGCCCTCGCCGCGGGCCGTGATCGTGCTCGCCGCGGCGATCCAGCTCGTGCCGCTCGCCGCGCCCCTGCTGCTCTCGACCGACGCGTGGACGTACTGGTCCTACGGCTGGATCGCGTCACGCGGCGGCGGGAACCCGTACGTCGATCCGCCGAAGCACTTCCCCCGTAACCCGGCGCTGCCCTATATGGGAAGTGCGTGGGTCGGCACGACGAGCGTCTACGGGCCGGCGTTCACGATGGCATCGGAGCCGCTCGCGGTCGTCGCGGGTGGCTCGGACGCGGTGGCGGCGTGGACGTACAAGTCCCTGGCCGCGGCTGCGGCTCTCGCCGCGGCCCTGCTCGCGGGCCGCCTGGCCCGCCGGCGGGCGTTCGCGATCGCGCTCGTGGGCTGGAACCCCGTCCTCGCCGTCCATCTCGCCGGGGGTGGCCACAACGACGCCTGGGTGGGTGCGTTGATCCTTGCGGCGCTGGCGCTCTCGGCCTCCCGCCGCGCACAGGGCGGTGGGGTGCTCTGGGCCCTCGCGGTCGGGGTCAAGTGGGTTCCGATCCTGTTCCTCACCCTCCGCAGCCTCGAGGCACGGGCCACCACGCGGCCGCTCGGCGGGCGCGGACTCGCGGCGGCGGGCGTCGCGGTCGTGCTCGGCGCCACGGTGCTCTACGGCGGCGCCTGGCCGCTCGCCGTCTTCCCGCTCGTGGGGAACGCGGCCCTCGAGACGAGCTACGCGATCCCTCACCGGCTCGAGCAACTCGGGCTGCCGAACCACGCGGCGATAGGCCTCGCCGTGGCAGGCCTTCTCGCGGGCCTCGTGTGGCTCAGCCGCGGTGCCCTCCGGGGCCGCGCCCGGCTCGGGCTCGCCGCCTGCCTCGTGCTCGTGACGACGCCGTACCTCGCCGTCTGGTACCTCGCCTGGGCCGTGCCCCTCGCGGCCGCCGAGGAGGACGCCGTAGCGACCGTCGCCGTGCTCGCGCTCTGCGCGTACCTGCTGCCGCAGACGATTCCCGTCTAGCGGGTCAGCCGACGCGGCGGAGCACGACGACGCCGTCCTCGGCCCGCACGACCTGCCAGCGGGAATCGCGCCGCAGGCGCGCGTAGGCGGAAGCGAACTTCCTGCCGAGCGCGTCGTCGAGGTAGCTCGGTCGCTTCAGGTCGACGGCGACCCAGCGTGCCTCCGCGAGGACGGGGAAGCTGAAGACCCGCCGCCGCTCGGAGAGATGCGCGCCGAGGGTGTTGGTGGCGCTGACCGGCACTCCCGCGGGGACCGCGGCGAGGACACGTGCGGCAGCGCGGTCGTGGGCGGACACGAGGTGATCACGCGTCGCGAGCGTCGACCCGAAGGGCACGTGCCGCCACGCCGGCAACGGCCCGAGCAGGACGCCGGCCGCGAGGGCGAGCACGACGGTCGCGCGGCCGAGTACCGGCCACGACCGCGGCCACCGGCGCCGCACGCGGGCCGCTCCGAGCACGGCGCCTGCCATCAGGCCGGGGATCGCGCCCGCGGTGTAGTGGAAGTGAATCGACGACTGCGTGCGGGTGCTCGAGAGGACGTTGAGCGCCAGCTCGGGAAGCGCGCTCGCGGCTACGAGCGGTGCGAGGAGCGGAAGGCCTCCGAGCGGCGCGAGCAGGTCCCGGAGGTAGGTGAGATCGCGGTGCTCGGTCGCCGCCTGGACGAGGCGGAGCGGGTGGACGATTCCCGTCTTGACGATGCCTGCCGGAGAGCCCCCGACTGCGTCGTAGCGCCCCGCGAACGGTGAGCCGCCTCCGGGTGCGTAGTGGGGGACGACGATGGCCGTCGCGACGACCGCCACGAGCGTTCCGGCGATCAGGATCACGAGCCCGGCCCGGCGCCGCCCGTGCGCCACGGCGTGCCAGATGCCGAGCACCGCGACGACGAGGCCGATCTGCTCTTTCGTCAGGCAGGCCGCCCCGGCGCAGAGCGCGAATGGCAGCAGGCGGTCCTCGTCGAGGTACCAGATCGCGCCGAGCAGGAGCGGGGTCGCGAGGGCGACGGGATGGAAGTCGTCGACGACGAGCCACTGCGTCGGTGGATAGAGGAGGTAGACGAGGGCGAAGCCGAGCCCCGCCCAGTCTCCGCCGAGGTGCTTCCGGGTGAGCAGGAACACGGGGACGGCGCCGAGGGCGACGGCGACGGCCTGGGCGACGAGGAGCAGGTCGGGGCTGGGCCAGAGCCACCAGAGTGGCGCGAGCAGCGCGACCAGGGGGTCGAAGTGGCTTCCGAGCCGCGAGATCTGCCGGCCCTGCAGGTCGGTGACCTCGAGGAACCGCCCGTGCGCCGTCGACCAGACTGCCTGCGTCAGGTTGCCGAGGTCGAAGCGCCCCGTCTCGAACGCTCGCTGCTGGAGCAGTGCGAGCGCCGACATCCCGACGGCGAAGGCGCTCACCGCCAGCGAAAGCAAGGCGCGGGGGCGGGTCACGTGGCCGCGATCGCGCGCTCGAGCAGCGTCCGCCAGCGGGCACCGAGAGCGCCCTCGCTCGCTCGTGCCTCGTACGTCTCACGGCCCGCGCCGCCGATCCGCTTGGCGAGGCCGGGGTCGGCGGCGAGCCGGCGGACAGCGGCGGCGAGAGCGACCGGATCGCCCGGCGGCACGAGTAGCGCGTCGCCGCCGTCCGTCAGCAGCTCGCGGGCTGCAGGCGTGTCCGCCGTGATCAGTGGCGTAGCGCACGCGATCGCCTGGAACGCCTTGTTGGGGATCACGCGCCCTGCCTTGGCGCCGGTCCCGAAGATGCCGAGCGCGCAGCCGGCCTCCTGGATCTCGCCCGGAAGGTCGTCGTACTCGACCCAGGGCACCCAGTCGACGTTCGCCGGGCGCCCGGCGAGGAGAGGCTCGAGCTGCCCGCTACCGACGACGCGAAACGGGATCTCTGGCACGAGCGCGGCCGCAGCGAGGATCGTCTCCAGCCCGTGTAACGGAATCAGCTTGCCGACGAAGAGGGCATGGAACGGCCTCTCCGGCTGCCAGCCGGGGCGGAAGAGGCGGTCCTCGGCGCCGACGAAGCACACCTCCACCCGGTCGGCTGCGAGACCGAACTCGTCCCGGAAGAACGCCGCGTGGGTGTCGGTGTCGGCGACGACGAGATCCGCGCGACGGAAGGCCCGGCGGTCGACGACGTGGACGACTCCGGCGCCGGGCGATCCGCGGCGGAAGCGACCGCGGTCGTCGACGAGCGTGTCGTAGAGCGAGACGAGCGGATTGAAGATCACGGGCCGGCCGCGCGCGACCCGCTTCGCGGCCGGGAGGTCGAAGTGCCCGGGATAGCCGACGATCAGCGCGTCGGCGCCCTGCACGTCGTCGCGCGTGCTGCGCAGGCTCCGCTCCGCCTCGGCCACCCGCAGCATCTGCCGGAGCCCCACCGACCAGTTGTGGCGGCGCTCCCAGACGGCCCGGTGCTGCTCGCGCACCTCGACGCCCGCCCCCCGGAGAGCGGAGATGACCTGCGCGTTCCGCGGGTACGCACGGTCGTAGGTCCCGAAGTAGAGGACGCGCATCCCCGGCTCGCCTAGCGCAGCACTTCGTCCACGAGCCGCGCGGCGCGGTCATCTCCACCGGTCCGCTCCTCGTGATGGCTCGTGATCAGCTCCGAGATGAGCCCGAGGGAGAGCAGCTGGATGCCGACGACGACGAGGAGGACGCCGAGCAGGAGCAACGGGCGCTGGCCGATCGCGTGACCCATCAGCTTGACGACGGTCAGGTAGCCGAGGATCACGCTCCCGATCAGGCTGAAGAGCAGCCCGACGCCGCCGAAGAGGTGGAGTGGCCGATGGCGGTAGCGACCCATGAACGTCACGGTGAGGAGATCGAGGAAGCCGCGCACGTAGCGCTCGACCCCGTAGTTCGAGCGGCCGTGCTCGCGCGGGCGGTGGTTCACGGGCAGCTCGGTGACCCGGTAGCCGCGGTAGTGGGCGAGGACCGGGATGTAGCGATGGAGCTCGCCGTAGAGCTGCATCCCTTCCACTACCTCGGCCCGATACGCCTTCAGGCCGCAGTTCATGTCGTGGAGCCGCACGCCCGAGACCTTCCCGGCGACGGCGTTGAAGATCCTGGACGGGATGCGCCGTGTGAGCGGGTCGCGCCGCTTCGTCTTCCAGCCCGAGACGAGGTCGTAGCCTTCGTCGAGCTTGGCGAGCAGCCGGGGAATCTCGGCCGGGTCGTCCTGCAGGTCGCCATCAATTGTCACAACGATATCGCCCGCGGCCTCGCCGAAGCCGGCGTCGAGCGCCGTCGCCTTGCCGAAGTTCCGGCGGAGCCGAACGACGCGCACGTTGTCGTGGGCGTCGTGGAGCCGCGTGAGGGCGCCGAAGGTGCCGTCGGCGGAGCCGTCGTCGACGAACACCGCCTCCCACGCTCTGCCGTCCCCGTCGAGCGCGGCGGAGAGCTCGTCGTAGAGCAACGCAACGCTGCGCTCCTCGTCGTGCACGGGGATGACGACCGAGATCACGCCGCGAGGGTACCCCGTGCAGCCCCGTTCCGGGCTCCATGCTGGTGTAGCGTGCGATCGTGAGCCCGCTGCTCCCCGTTGCCGATGCGCTCGCCGCCGTGCTCGCGCGCGCCGAGCCGTTGCCGGCCGAGGACGTCCCGATCGACCGGGCGGCCGGCCGGATCCTCGCGGCACCGGTCGCCTCGCTGGTCGACCTGCCGCCCTTTCAGAGCTCGTCAATGGACGGCTATGCCGTTATCTCGACGGCGACCCCGGGCACCCTGCCGATCGTCGGCAAGGTCGCCGCCGGCCGGCCCGAGTCGCGGGTGCTGAACGCGGGCGAGGCGATCGAGATCTCTACCGGCGGCGTCGTGCCGGAGGGAGCGGATGCGGTGATCCCCGTCGAGCACGTCGTCGTCGGCTCCGGCGAGATCGTGATCCGGGATGCTGTCGTTCAGGGAGACAACATACGGGCACGTGGCGGCGACGTGCGCGCCGGTGATCGGATCCTCGCGGCGGGCGAGGTGCTCACGGCGTCGCGGCTCGCCGCCACCGCGGCCTGCGGGATCGCGAGCGTCAGCGCGCACAGGGCGCCACGGGTCACGATCGTCGTCACGGGCACGGAGCTCCGCGTGCCGGGCGAGACGCTCGCCGCCGGCCAGATCTACGAGTCGAACGGGATCATGCTCGCGGCCGCGCTCGTCGGTGCCGGGGCCGTCGTCGAGCGCCTCGCGGCGGCGGAGGACACCGAGGAGGCGCTCGAGCGGGCGCTCACGCGCGCGCTCGAGGCCGACGTCGTCGTCACCTCGGGCGGCATCTCGGTGGGGCCACACGATCTCGTCCGCCGGGTCGAGGCGCGACTCGGCGTCGAGGAGGTCTTCTGGGGGGTCGCGATGCGGCCCGGCAAGCCGCTTTCGTTCGGCACCCGGGGCCGGACGCTCGTCTTCGGGTTGCCCGGAAACCCGGTCTCCGCGCTCGTCGGCGGGCTCCTCTTCGTCCGGCCGGCGCTCCTCGCGCTCCAGGGCCATCCGAGCCCGGCGCCGGCGTTCCGACCGGGCACGCTCGCCCGCGACGTGTGGCCGCGGCCCGAGCGGGACGACTTCGTGCGCGCCAGGATCGCCTGGACCGACTCGGGGCCGGTGCTCGACCCGATCCGTGGTCAAGAATCGCACATGATCGTGCAGACGACGACAGCCGATGCGATCGTGCACGTCCCAGCCGGAACGGACGTCCTACCGGCGGGTGCGAGGGTCGGCTACCTGCCGCTCTGACGCCGGCTCCGGGGCGGCACGCGGCGCCCGACGGGTCGGTAGCGACCCGCTGCGAGCGCGCCGAGTTGCGCGGCGACCGCCGCCCACGCGATCAGGATGAGAACGGTCGACCACGGGATGAAGCCGAGGGTCATCAGCGAGACGAGGTAGAGAGGCGCGTCCAGGCCGAGGCCGAGCTGCGTTCCGACCACGACGACGGCGAGCGCAGGCCCGGCGAGCCCGATGCCGTAGAGGGCGTCGCGGGCCCAGGCGGAGCGACGCTCCACCTGTGGCAGCCAGAGCCACGCGTAGAGCGAGGGGATCGCGAACAGGAGCCCGTACGGGCTGACCACCGCCGTCGCCACGGCCACGGCCCCGAGCGCGACGAGCGCGACGGCATACCCCGCGAGGACCTCGTCGGGGACAGCGGGCGCGACCGGCGCGAGGGCGCGGTGCGCCCGCCACCAGCCGAGCAGGGCGAGCACGCCGAGGACGGTGAGCCCCGCGACGGGCCAGTCCGTGACAGCCGGGCTGTCGGGAGGGGGTGGGATCGCCGACCCGCGGGGGAAGACGCCGGCGAGCGCCCCGAGACCGATCAGGAGACCGAACCACAGCCACACGCCGAGCCTCGTCCGCAGTGCCCGCCAGGCTCCGGGCAACGGCAGTCGCCGCCGGCGGGTTCGCGCGAAGAGGTCGATCGCGCCGGCGAGGAAGGGCACGAGCGATACGAGGAGGACGAGCTCGACCGCCCAGCCGCGGATGATCCGACTGCCGAGATAGACGTTGCCGGCCGTCCCCCCGGCGAGCTCGATGCCGCCGTCGAGTGACGCCAGGATCGACTCCGCCGCCCGGCCGAGGCGAAGGAAGCGGGTCGGATTGAGCCGCGCCGGCGTGTCGGCCGCAGCGGCCGTGTCGTCGTCCGGTGCCGTTGCGATGCGGATCGCGGAGATCTTGCGGCCCAGGAACGGGGCCTGCTCGCCGTAGCCGAACGGCACCCCGAGGTCGACGAGCTGGACGAGCCAGCCGGGCCTTGCCGGTGGGCGCCCGAGCTGGCGGGTGACCTGGACGTCGGCGGTGCGCGTCAGGGCGGGGGCCGGGGAGCGTGGCTCGAAGCCGGCCAGCTCGAGCCGCGGCCTCGCGCTGCCTGCCAGGCCGTCGAGAGAGACGGCGGCCTTGATCCTGCTCCGGAACGGCGACGTCGCCGCGAACCTCTCGGCCCCGAAGCCGCCGTAGGCACCTCCGTCGGAGGAGAGGAAGATCAGCGTGTGCGCCGGCTTGGGCCGGTCGGCCACCGTCCCGAGCCTGCCGTAGCCGCGGGCCAGCTCGATCAGGGCGGCCGTTCCGGAGGCGTTGTCGTTCGCCCCCGGGCCGATGCCCGTGTCGTCGCGGTGCGCGAGCACGAGGATCGCGTCGGGAGTGGCGCCGGGAACGACGGTGACGAGGTTGTGCAGCCGCACGCGGCCGAGCCCCGGGATCGTCTCGTCCCAGGCGTCCTCACCCGCCTCGAGACCGTAGAGACCCAGCTTCTGCTTCACCCAGTCCGCAGCCCCCGTCGCCCCCGCCGAGCCGGGCCGGCGATCGGGGTAGTAGGTCGCGAGCTCGCTCGCGAGCGCAACCGCCGAGGGCCCGTCGAACGAAGGAGGCAACGCGGATGCCGGGAACGGGCCCGGCCGGCCGATCGTGAGCGCGAGCAGCAGCAGCGGTCCGAGCACGAGCAGACCGGCACCCCGAACGAGCCGTCCGTTGACGGGCCGGTCGCGCGAGTCGCGCCGCGCCCGCCGGTCGCGCCTCGGCGCGCGGGCGGTCCGTGGTGCTCGCTCGCCGCCTCGCCCGGGTGAGTCTGAGGCCGGCACGACGGGGCTATAGTACGGCGTGACGGGTGACCCGTCCCCGGTCGAGCCACAGCGACGATGCCAGAATCCCCAACCATTCTGCTCGTCGATGACGAGGATTCGATCCAGAAGCTGCTCACGTATCCGCTCGAGCGCGACGGGTACCGGGTCGTTCAGGCGCGCGACGGCGAGGAGGCCCTCCGCCGTTTCGGCGAGGAGGAGATCGACCTCGTCGTGCTCGACATCATGCTGCCGAAGATCGACGGCCTCGAGGTCTGCAAGCGGCTCCGCGCGGGGAGCACGGTGCCGATCATCATGCTCACGGCGCGCGACGACGAGCTGGACAAGGTTCTCGGCCTCGAGCTCGGCGCGGACGACTACATCACGAAGCCGTTTCTCATCCGGGAGTTCCGCAGCCGGGTTCGCGCCGTCCTCCGGCGGGCGGCGACACCGCACCTGGGAGCGAGGCGAGAGGAGTCGATCGATCGCGGCGACGTCCGGATCGACCTGCCGCGCCGCACGGTCGAGGTGCGGGGCGACCCGGTGCAGCTCACCTTCGTGGAGTTCGAGCTCCTGGCCCTGCTCGCCTCCAATCCGGGAGTGGTCTACTCCCGCCGCCAGCTGCTCGAGCGCCTCCGGGGCGGTGCCGACTACCGCGAGCCCCGCACGATCGACGTCCACGTGAGGCACTTGCGCGAGAAGATCGAGCTGGAGCCCCGCGAGCCGGAGCTGATCCTGACGGTGCGTGGAGCCGGATACCGCTTCCGCGACGGATGACGATCCCCGGCGGCATCCGCGTCAAGCTGTCGCTGGCGCTGCTCGCCATCGTCGGTAGCGCGCTCCTCGCGGCGTACGTGATCATCGTGCCCTCGCTCGAGCGCCGGCTCGTGGCCGCGAAGCTCGACCAGCAGCAGAGCGACGCCGAGACCCTGGCCGTCAACTTCGCGGCCCAGGCGGCGCAGAACAACCTCCGGCTCGGCGACTTCGTCGACGGGGCAGGGTTCCTCTCGAACTCGCGCGTCGTCGTCTTCGGCGTCGGTGGCTCTCCGGGGAGGCGGACGTTGCTCTCGCTGGCAGACTCCTCGGCCGTCGGCGGCTCCGAGATCGAGACCGACCCGACGGCGCTCACTGCGGCAGCCACGGTGCGCACCGTGCGTGCCCGCGTCAGCCACGACGGTCGCGAATACGCCGAGGTCGCCGTGCCGCTGCTGACGGGCGGCGACGTGATGTTGCTCTCGAGCTCGCTCTCTGACCAGCTCGCCACGGTCGCGCTCGTCAAGCGCCGTCTCTTCTTCGCCACCGTTGCCGCGCTCCTGATCGCCGTCATCCTCGGCTTCGCCGTGGCGGCGTTCCACGCCCGCCGGCTCGGGCGGCTGCAGCGGGCCGCCGACCGGATAGCGGAGGGGGCGTTCGACGAGCCCGTCGTCGACGACGACCCGGACGAGGTCGGTCAGCTGGCCGCGTCGTTCGATCGCATGCGCCTCCAGCTCGCGCAACTCGACAGCGCCCGCAAGGAGTTCGTCGCGAACGCGTCGCACGAGCTGCGTACGCCGCTCTTCTCGCTGGCCGGGTTCCTCGAGCTCCTGGCCGACGAGGATCTCGACGAGAGCACGCGCCGGGAGTTCCTGGCCACGACGCGCAGCCAGGTCGACCGCCTGACGAAGCTCGCGACCGACCTCCTCGATCTCTCCCGGATGGATGCCGGCCGGATCCGGATCGAGCAGGACGAGGTCGATCTCGGCGAGGTCGCGCGCGTCGTCGCCGAGGACTTCGGCGCTCTCGCCGACGCCTCCGGCCACACACTTTTCGTCGAGGGCGACGAGGACGCCTGGGCGTTGGCGGACGAGGAGCGGATCCATCAGATCGCGCGGGTCCTGACCGGCAACGCGCTCGTGCACACGCCGGCCGGAACGACCGTGCGGCTGCGCGTCGAGCGCCGCGCGGAGCGGGTCGTGCTCCTGGTGGAGGACGACGGCCCCGGCATCCCGCCCGAGCATCTCGGCCGTATCTTCCAGCGGTTCTACCGGGTCGAAGGGGGCCAGGCCTCCGGCAGCGGCCTCGGCCTTGCGATCGCGCGCGAGCTGGCGGGCCGGATGGGTGGCACCGTTACCGTGGCGAGCGGGCCCGGTGCTACCGCGTTCGCGCTCGAGCTGCCGGCCGACGCGACCCAGGCTCTGCCACCGACGCCACTCGTGCGCTGAGCGTTTCCACGTGGAAACGCAGGCTCGGCGCGAGGTCACGACACACGGCGAGCCGCGGCTACAGTGACGGCCGTGCGTGCCCCGGTCTTCGCCATCGCCGTCGTCGCCGCGGTCCTCGGGGCCGGGGTCGCGCTCGCGCTCGGCAGCCTGACAGGGCTCACCCGCGGTGGCGCGAGCACCGTCGTCGTCGAGCGCACGACGGCTGTGGCGGCCGTTCCCGCCGCCACGGCGGTGCCGGAGCTCGGGAACGGCTTCGACCCGGCAGCGATCTACGCCCGGCGCGCCCCCGGCGTGGTGACCCTTTTCGCCGACCTCGGCGCCGACGGGCAGTCGCAGGGCTCCGGCTTCGTCGTCGACGCCAAGGGCACGATCCTGACGGACGCCCACGTGGTCACGAATGTCGCGGTCGTCGGCCGTGGCGCCGTGCACGGCGCCAGGAAGCTCTACGCCGAGTTCAGGGACGGCGATCGTGTGCCGGCGAGGATCGTCGGCTGGGACCTGTTCAGCGACGTCGCCGTCGTCCGGGTCGACCCTGCCGCCCACGCGCTCGCGCCGGTGCCGCTCGGCAGCTCCGCCACGGTCGTCGTCGGCACGCCGGTGGCTGCGATCGGCAGCCCGTTCGGCGAGCAGAGCTCGCTCTCGGTCGGCGTCGTGTCGGCGACGGCCCGCACGATCGACTCGCTCACGTCCGACTACAGTGTCTCCGACGCGATCCAGATCGACGCGCCGATCAACAAGGGCAACTCGGGCGGCCCACTCTTCGACGCGCGCGGCCGCGTGATCGGGATCAACGCCCAGATCCGCTCGACGAGCGGCACCGCCGAGGGAGTCGGCTTCGCGATCCCGATCGACACGGCCCGGCGTACCCTCGACCAGCTCACCCGGACAGGGCGGGTCGCCTATGCCTACGTCGGCGTGACGACCCAGGACGTCACGCCCGGCCTCGCGAAGAAGTTCGGGCTCGGGTCACCGCACGGCGCCCTCATCGTCAAAGTGGAGCCGGACACCCCTGCGCAGAGGGCGGGCCTGCACGGAGGCACGCGCACGGTCGACTACAACGGGCTCGAGATCGCACTCGGCGGCGACGTGATCGTGAAGATCGACGGGATGCCCGTGGCCGCCGCCGAGGACGTCTCGCGGGCCGTGGCCCGGCTGACGGTGGGTCAGCGCGTCCCGTTCACCGTGCTCCGTGGAGGGGCCGACCGCCGCGTCGTGCAGGTGAAGCTGGTGGAGCGCCCGGCCTGACCGTGACGCGGGTGGCGGCCAGTACGATGACGCGGATGATCACGGTGCCAGCTGCGGTAGCGACCCGATGAGCGGCCTCTCCCACGTCGGCCCGGACGGCGCCGTCCGGATGGTCGACGTCGGCGGCAAGCCGCTCTCGCGGCGGCGCGCCGTTGCGCGCGCCCTCGTCGTGATGGCGCCCGAGACCGTGGCTCGCCTCGGGGAGCTGCCGAAGGGAGACGCGTTGACGACGGCGCAACTCGCCGGGATCATGGCCGCGAAACGCACGAGCGAGCTGATTCCGCTCTGCCACCCGCTGCCGCTCACCGCGATCGACGTTCGCCTGACGATCGTCTCCGCGGGGGTCGAGATCGAGGCGGTGGCCGAGACGACCGCCCGGACCGGGGTCGAGATGGAGGCCCTGACGGCGGCCGGCGTCGCGGCGCTCACCGTCTACGACATGGCGAAGGCGATCGACAAGGCCATGGTGATCACCGACCTCGCGCTCGTCGAGAAGACGAAGGAGGCGGTGTGAGGGCCGCAGTGCTGACGGTCTCGGACGGCGTCCATCACGGGACGCGCGAGGATCGCAGCGGCGATGCCCTGGCGGAGCTTCTCGCTGGCGAAGGCTTCGCGGTGGAACGACGCATCGTCCCCGACGAGGTGGACGAGATCGCAGTCGCGATCGCCGATCTCGCGGATCGAAGCTCGCTGGTATTGACAACAGGCGGTACCGGCTTCACCCCTCGCGACGTCACCCCGGAGGCGACCCGAACCGTGCTCGACCGCGAGGCGCCCGGCGTCGCGGAGGCGATCCGCGCCGACGCGCGCACCCGCACGCCGCACGCTCTTCTCTCTCGCGGGCTCGCCGGCCTGCGCGGCACGACCCTCGTGGTCAACCTGCCCGGCTCGCCCGGCGGCTGCCGCGACGGCTTCGCCGTCCTCCAGCCGGCCCTCGTCCACGCGCTCGAGCTGGCGGCCGGCGACCAGGGCTCGCGACACATGCAGACATGAGCGCGACAGCCCTCTCCTTGCCTCGCCGCTTTGCCTCGCTCGTCAAGTTCGAGCACACCGTCTTCGCGCTGCCGTTTGCCTATGTCGGAGCGTTTCTCGCCGTCGACGGGTATCCCGGCACCTCCACCCTGATCTGGCTCACCCTGGCGATGGTCGGGGCGCGCACCCTCGCGATGGCACTGAACCGCCTCGTCGACGCGGAGCTCGATGCCCGCAATCCCCGCACGGCGGGCCGCGAGATCCCGGCCGGCGCGCTGACCCGAGCCCAGGTCTGGGCGCTCTGTGCGGCGGCTCTCGCTCTCTACCTCGTGGCCGCCTTCCAGCTCGCGCCGATCGTTCGCTGGCTGTGGCCGGTCCCGGTCGTGATGTTCGTCGTCTACCCGTATCTGAAGCGCGTCACCTGGCTCTGCCATCTGTGGCTCGGAGCCTGCACGGGGCTCGCGCCGCTCGGTGCCTGGCTGGCGGTGACCGGATCGGCGCCGTGGGAGGCCTGGGCGCTCTTTGCCGCCCAGGGGTTGTGGGTCGCCGGCTTCGACCTCTTCTACTCGCTCTTCGACCTCCAGCACGACCGGGCTGCGGGCCTGCGCTCTTGGGCGACGCGGTTCGGCGAGCGCGGCGTGTTCATGGGAGCCAGGGCGTTCCATGCCACGGCCGTGGGCGTGCTCGCCGCGGTCGGGATCGGTCTCGGCAGCGACGTGTACTACTGGCTCGGCGTCGCGGCGGTCGCGGCCCTGCTCGTCTACGAGCACACGCTCGTCCGCCCCGGCGATCTCCGGCGCCTCGACGCCGCGTTCTTCACCGTCAACGGCGTCATCAGCGTCGTCTTCTTCGTCTTCGTCGTCCTCGCTACGACGCTTTAGAGGTACGGTGCGGCCGTCAGGCGACCGGGAGGCACGCGCTCGATGATCGTGGGGGAGGGCCTGGAGAAGCGGTACGGCCGCAAGCGGGCCCTCAAAGGGGTGTCGTTCAGCGTCCCCCGCAGTGGCTTCCTGCTCGTCACGGGGCCGAACGGCTCAGGGAAGACGACGTTGCTGCGCATCGTCGCCGGCCTCGCCGCGGCGACGAAGGGAGCCCTCTCGGTCGACGCCGAGCGCGGTGAGCTCGGCTACGTCGGGCACGAGCCGCTCGTCTACCGCGAGCTGACGGCGCTCGAGAACCTGGATCTCTACGGTCGCCTCTATCGCGTCCCGGAGCGGCGCGAGCGGAGCGGTATGCTGCTCGAGCGATTCGGGCTCTGGGAGGTGCGGGCCGATCGCGTCTCGACGTTCTCACGCGGCATGACCCAGCGCCTCGCTCTCTGCCGGGCGCTCCTCCACGACCCGGCGCTGCTCGTGCTGGACGAGCCGTACACGGCCCTCGACGATGAAGGTGCGGCGCTACTCGATCATGAGCTCGCGGCGCTCACCGGCGAGCGCACGATCCTGCTCTCCACTCACGATCCCGCGCGCGTCGCGCCGCTCGCCACGCACCGGCTGGCGCTGGCATGAGCACGCTCGGCCTCTATGCCGCGGACGTGGTCGCCCTCGCCCGCAAGGACCTCAAGCTCGAGCTGAGGGCCCGGGACACGCTGCCGGCGATGCTCCTCTTCGTTCTCTCGACCCTTGCCGTCTTCCACTTCGCGCTGCCTGCCGGTGCCGGGGAGAGTGCGGCATACGGATTGCTCTGGATCGCGATCATCTTCACGGCGCTGCTCGGCCTCGCCCGCGCCTGGGCGCCAGAGCGCGAGGGAGGTGCGCTCGACGGGCTCGTGCTCGCGCCCTGCGACCGGAGTGCGATCTGGCTCGGCAAGTCGCTCGCTACGCTCGCCTTCCTGACCGCGGCCGAGCTCGTTGCGATACCCGCCTTCGCACTCTTCTTCGCCCCCGTCGACCTCGTTGCCGTCGCAGGCGTCGTGCTCGCGAGCATCGGGATCTGCGCGGTCGGCTCTCTCCTCGCGGCGATGGCCGCCGCGAGCCGGGGCCGGGAGGTCATCCTGCCGCTGCTGTTTCTGCCGCTCGCGATCCCGCTCGTCGTCGGCGGCGTCGGGGCCGGGATCTCGCCGCAGGGATCGACGTATCTGTCCTTTCTCGGCCTCTACGACCTGGTGTTCGCGATACTTGCCTGGGCCACCTTCGAATATGTCGTCACGGAATAACCTCCCCCTCCTTGCATTCGCCGCCGCAGGCCTGCTCGGCCTCGCGGTCGTGCTCGCGCTGATCGTCGCGCCCGAGGACGCGAACCAGGGCGTGTCGCAGCGGATCTTCTACTTCCATGTGCCGATCGCCCTGACGGCGTACCTGTGCTTCGGCCTCGGCGCCTGGAAGGCCCTGCGGCTCCTCTGGATGGGCGGCGAGCGCCGCGATCTCGAGAGCTACACGTGGATCCATCAGGGCACGATCTTCGGGGCCCTGACGCTGATCACCGGGTCGATCTGGGCGCGGGCATCGTGGGGCGTGTGGTGGAGCTGGAGCTCGAACCAGCTTGTGCTGTTCCTCGTCCTCTTCCTCTTCTACTGCGCCTATTTCATGCTCCGCTTCTCGATCGAGGAGGGCGCGCGGCGCGAGCGGATCTGCGCCGTCTACGCGCTGTTCGGCGTAGCCCTGATCCCGGTCAGCTTCTTCGCGATCCGCCTTGCGAACGACTTCATCCACCCGACCGTGTTCACGCGGGCCGGCCCCCAGATGACGCACACGATGTTCGCGGCGTTCCTCGTCTGCCTGGCCGCGATCTCGCTCCTCGCGTATGTCATGTACCGCGTCGAGCTCGTCGGCAAGCGCACCGACGCAAGCCTTCGTGAGCTGCGGGAGATGCTCTCGTGACCCAGGGGCAATACGTGGCACTCGCCTACGGCGTCGTGCTCGTGTTCGTCGTCCTCTGGGTGGCGATCATCGCCACGAAGCTCGCCCGGCTCGAGCGCGAGACAGCCGAGCTCGCCGAGCTGGCGCGCGGGCGCCGCTCCGATGGCTGAGCTGCTGGTCTGGCCGGCGCTGATCGCCTACGGCGAGGCGGCAGTCGCGTACGCCGGCTCCCTGCGCGGGACCGGCGGCTCGGCGCGGCTCGGTATCTGGGGCGTGCGCGTCGGCTGGCTCGCGCAGACGGCGCTCCTGATCGCCCAGGCGCTCGACAGCAGCGGCTTCCCGTGGGGCACCTGGGCGGGCGCGCTCAACCTGTTCGTCTGGCTCGTCGTCGGGGCCTACCTGATCTGGGGCTGCACGCCGCGTTACCGGCTGCTCGGCCTCGCCGTCATGCCTCTCGCCGCGGCACTTCTCGTCGCCGCCTGGGCGGGCGGGGGCACCGACGCCTCGACGCGGGACACGGCGGGCTGGCTGCTCGCCATGCACGTCGGCCTGATGCTCGCGGGCCTTGCCGGGCTGACGCTCTCCGCCGGCCTCGCGGGGCTCTACCTGTGGCAGGAGCGGCGGCTCAAGAAGCGCGATGCGGGCCTCCTGCGGCTGCGGCTGCCGCCGCTCGAGTCACTCGACCGGCTCTCGGCGCGGACGGCCTTCGTCTCGCTCGTCGTTCTCACCGCCGGCATCGTCGTCGGTCTCGGGAGCTTCGCCAGCGGGGACTTCGACGTCTCGATGGCGGTCACCCTCGCGATCTGGGTGCTCTACGCGACCGGGTTGATCCTACGGCGCGAGATGGGCCTGCACGGGCGCCGGTTCGCGGAGCTGCTCGTCCTCGGGCTCACCCTCGTCGCGATCGTCCTCCCTCTCACCCACTTCGCCTCGTGAGGCTCGCCCTCGTCGGCGTCTCGCATCGCCAGGCCCCCGTCGAGCTGCGGGAGCGCGTCGCCGTGGACGCGACCGGCGCGGCAGCCCTCGCCCGCGAGCTCGCCCACGGCTGCGAGGCGGTCGTGCTGTCGACCTGCAACCGCACCGAGCTCTACCTCGCGAGTGAGGAGCCCGACGACGTTCTCGACGCCCGTGCGAGTGCCTCGCTGCTGGCGCTCGCCGGCGACGACGGGGCTGCGCTCGCTCCTGTCGTGTACCGGCTGGGAGACGACAGCGCCGCGCTCCACCTGTTCCGGGTGGCGGCAGGCCTCGACTCGCTCGTGCCCGGTGAGGGCGAGATCCTGGGGCAGGTTCGCGACGCGTTCGAGGTGGGCGTGACGGGACCGTTGCTCGACCGCCTCTTCCGGCAAGCCCTCCATGCGGGCCGGCGGGCCCGGGTCGAGACGGCGATCGGAGAGAGCCCCGCCTCGGTGCCGGCGGCCGCTGCCGCCCTCGCGCAGCAGGTGTTCGGCGACCTCGACGGCCGTCCCGTGCTGCTCGTCGGCGCCGGCAAGATGAGCGAGCTGACCGCGCGCAACCTGCGCTCGCGCGGGGGCCTGATCGCAGCGGTGGCGAACCGGACCGTGGCGCACGGGGAGGAGCTCGCGGCGCGGGTCGAGTCGCGCGCGGTCGGGCTCGAGGAGATCCCCGCCCTGCTCGCCACGGCAGACGTCGTCATCACCTCGACGAGCGCCCCGGGCTTCGTCATCGACCCGGCGACGGCGGCGCCGGCGCTCCGCAGCCGCCGCGGCCGGCCGATCCTGTTCGTCGACCTCGCCGTCCCTCGCGACGTCGACCCCGGGCTCGCCACGATCGACGGCTGCTTCGTCTACGACATCGACGACCTCGAGTCGGTCGTCGAGGCCTCGCTCGCGGGCCGCCGGGTCGAGGCCGTGCGCGCGGAGCAGATCGTCGCGGTCGAGGCAGAGCGCTTCCGGGAGTGGCAGGCATCGCTCGCCGTCGTCCCGGCGATCGCCTCGCTCCGCGCGCGCGCGGAGGAGATCCGCAGCGGCGAGCTGGCAAAGGCGGAGGGGCGACTCGGGCGCCTGCCGGAGAGCGAGCGGAGGCTCGTCGAGTCGGTCACCTCGCAGATCGTCGCCAAGATCCTCCACCTGCCGACCGTCCGCATGAAAGAGGCAGCGGCCGGCGCGGACGGCGTGGTCTATGCTGACGTCGTGCGGCACCTGTTCGGACTGGGGGAGGAGGAGCAGTCGTGACGCGACCGGTTATCCTCGGGAGGCCGCTGCCGCTGCTGGCGCCGACGGCATTCGTCCGTATCCGCCCGCGCGGTCGCCTCCTGTGCGGCGAGCCGCGCACCACGACTCGCCGCTGTGCTGCTTCGCGTCGGCTCCCGCGGCAGTAGGCTCGCGCTGACCCAGGCCGAGCGCGCCGCGGAGGCGCTGCGCCGGCCGGGGGTCGAAGTCGCGCTCGTCCCGATCACGACCGCGGGTGATCGCGACCGGACGAGCCCTTTCGGCGAGATCGGTGCCCGCGGCGTGTTCGTCAAGGAGCTCGAGGAAGCGCTGCTCGAGGGGCGCATCGACGTCGCCGTCCATTCCGCGAAGGACATGACCTCTTCGGACATCGAGGGGCTCGTGGTCGGGGCCTACACCCGGCGCGAGGATCCGCGCGACGCGCTCTGCGGGGCCGACGCGATCCGGCCGGGCATGCGCATCGGGACGGCCTCGGCCCGCCGCCGGGCCCAGCTGCTCGCCCTCGAGCCCACGCTCTCGATCGAGCCCCTGCGCGGCAACATCGACACGCGTCTGCGAAAACGGGGCGAGCGGGGCCTCGACGCGATAGTGCTCGCTGCTTGTGGTCTAGACCGTTTGGGTCTTGCGGCCGAGATCGGGCTCCGTCTCGATCCTACCGTGATGCTGCCGGAGGCAGGGCAGGGTGCACTCGCGCTGCAGGTCCGCGCCGGCGAGGAGAGCCTCGTCGGCGACGTCGACGACACGGAGACGCACGCACGCGTCGAGGCCGAGCGCCGCTGCGTGGCCCTGATCGGTGGCGGCTGCCTGGCGCCGGTGGCGGCGCACCACGACGGATCCGTCCTGACTGCCCTGATCGCGGCCGAGGACGGCGCCTGGGTGGAGCGCCGGTCGGGGCACGATCCGGCTGCGGTCGCCGCGGAACTCATCCCGCTCGCGCGATGAGGGTCGTCGTCACCCGCCCGGAAGGACAGGAGCGGGATCTCGTGGCACGGCTCGAGAGACTCGGTCACGCCGTGATCCACTGCCCGCTGATCGAGATCGAGCCGCTCGGGGACGAGCCGATCGACGTCTCCGGCTACGACTGGGTCGTCGTCACGAGCGCGAACGGCGCACGCGAGCTCCTCCGCCGGGCGCGCGGCGAGATGCCCCGCCTGGCGGCGATCGGGCCTGCGACGGCGGCGGCGCTCGGCGGGGCCGACCTCGTCCCCGCGGTGGCGACCCAGGAGGGACTGCTCGCCGATCTGCCGCGGCCGGCGGGCCGGGTCCTATTCGCCGCCGCCGAGGGTGCACGCAGCCTGTTGCCGGAGACGCTCGGCGCGGACGTCGTCGTGCTCTACCGCACGCGCGCGCTGCGGCCGACCCGGTTTCCGGCGTGCGACGTGGTCGTGCTGGCCTCCGCCTCGTCGGCGCGCTCGCTGGCGGCTCTCGGCACGGGGTTCCCGGTCGTCTCGATCGGGCCGGAGACGTCGAACGCCGCCCGCCTCGCCGGCCTCGACGTCGTCGCCGAGGCCGAGGAGCACTCGAGCGCCGGGCTCGCCGCGGCGGTCGCCGGCCTCTCGTGAGCGACGTCGCGATGCGCAGCTCGAGCCTCTAGACTCGGGGCGTCCGGTGTTCATCACGTTCCTCACCGATTTCGGGCTCCAGGACGACTTCGTCGGCACCTGTCACGGCGTGATCAAGCGAATCGCTCCGGAGGCCCAGATCATCGACATCACGCACGGGATCCCGGCGCAGGCGGTGTTGCAGGGCGCGCTCGTCCTCGCGAACACCGTGCCCTACATGCCGGTCGGCGTTCACCTCGCCGTCGTCGACCCGGGCGTCGGCGGGCATCGGCGCCCACTCGCGCTGCGCGACGCGGAAGGGCGTCACTACGTCGGGCCGGACAACGGCCTGCTGCTCCCGGCCGCCGAGCGCAGCGGGATCGTCGACGCCCACGAGATCGCCAACCCGGACTATGCGCTCGAGTCGGTGTCGCGGACCTTCCACGGCCGCGACCTCTTCTCTCCGGCCGCCGCCCACCTCGCCCGTGGCATCGCCATCGGCGAGCTCGGCCCCCCGATCGACCCGGAGGCGCTCGTCCGGCTCGAGTTGCCCGAGCCTGCCTTCGGCGACGGCGTCGTCCGCGCGACCACCCTGTACGTCGACAGCTTCGGCAACATCGCGCTCAACCTGACGCGTGACGATCTCGACCGCGTCGGCGTCGTGCCCGGCAGCCGTGTGGAGCTCGATCTCTCCGGCGAGCGGTACTTCGCGGTAGCGGCGCGCACCTTCGCCGACGCCCGCGCGGGGGACATCATCCTCTTCGAGGACAGCTACCGGAACATGTCGATCGCAATCTCGAACGGGAACGCGGCTGCGATGCTGCACGCGGCGATCGGCAGCCCGATCGGCATCCGGCAGGTCTAGCCTCTGGAAATCCGCCGCCGCGTGCGCTAGGGTCGGGGGACTGAGAGGCGTCGGCGGAGCGGGTCTCCGTCCCCGACGTCTCTCTCTTCTCGTGGGCCTTCCGCTGTGCGGAGAATCCGTCCACGCGCGCGGTTTCCTACTGGCGCGCGCGGCGGCGCCGGCGGGATAGGGTGAGCCGCAGCCGGAAGAGGCGCACGCCGTGAGAGCCGGAGCTCCGGTTCTCGACCCACAGGAGGCCATCGTGAGTGCTGACAGTCTCACTGTCGTCGACAACCGCACGGGCGCCGAGTACACGCTGCCGGTCGTCGACGGTGCGATCCATGCGACCGATCTGCGCCAGATCAAGGGCAGCGACGGGGAGGGCCTGCTGTCCTACGATCCTGCGTTCCTCAACACGGCGTCGTGCCGGAGCACGATCACCTACATCGACGGGGATGCGGGCATCCTGCGCTATCGCGGCTACCCGATCGAGCAGGTGGCCGAGCAGGCCGGATTCCTCGAGACGGCGTACCTGCTGCTCGAGGGAGAGCTGCCGAAGGAAGACGAGCTTCAGCGGTGGACGGACGACGTCCGCCGCCACACGTACGTCCACACGAACATCGAGGAGTTCATGGCGGGGTTCCGCTATGACGCGCATCCGATGGGGATGCTGCTCGGCGCCGTCGGCGCTCTCTCCACCTTCTATCCCGACGCGAAGCACATCTCCGACCCCGAGAACCGGTACCTGCAGCGCGTCCGCCTGATAGCCAAGCTCCCGACGATCGCGGCGTACATCTTCCGGCACAACCGGGGCCTGCCGTACGTCCTCCCGCGCAACGACCTCGACTACATCGGCAACTTCGTCAACATGACGTTCGAGATCGGCGGCAGGCACGAGCCGAACCCGGTGCTGCAGCGGGCGCTCGAGATCCTGCTGATCCTCCACGCCGACCACGAGCAGAACTGCTCCACGAGTGCCGTCCGGAGCGTCGGCTCCTCCAACGTGGACCCGTTCTCCGCCGTCTCCGCCGGCATCGCCGCGCTCTACGGGCCGCTGCACGGCGGCGCCAACGAGGCCGTGCTGCAGATGCTCGACGTGATCGGCGACGTCAAGAACGTCCCGGCGTTCATCGAGGCGGTCAAGGACGGAAGTGCGGGAACGCGCCTGATGGGCTTCGGGCACCGCGTCTACAAGAGCTACGACCCACGGGCGAAGCTGATCAAGGAGGTCGCCGACTCGGTCTTCGCGGAGACGGGCATCGACCCGAAGCTCGAGATCGCGCTCGAGCTCGAGCGGATCGCGCTCGAGGACGAGTACTTCGTCAGCCGCAAGCTCTACCCGAACGTCGACTTCTACTCGGGCCTGATCTACCAGGCGATGGGCTACCCGACCGACTACTTCACGGTGCTCTTCGCGCTCGGGCGCCTGCCGGGCTGGATCGCGCAGTGGGAGGAGATGCTCACCGATCCGGAGACGAAGATCGCGCGGCCGCGGCAGCTCTACGTCGGCTCCGGCGAGCGGTCGTTCGTCACGATGACGGATCGCTAGCGCGCGGCGGGTCGTCCCGAGACCGATGCCGTCGGAGCATTTCCGTCGGAGCCGGGCAATGGCGAGAGCCGGACTTGAACCGGCGACACCACGGTTTTCAGCCGTGTGCTCTACCAACTGAGCTACCTCGCCGCGGCCGTGAAGTGTAGCGTCGCGCGCGCACGCCCGCCCCTGCCGAGGTACGGTTTCGCACCGTGAAGCGTCCCGTGTCGATCATCGGTGCCCCCCTCGACCTCGGACAGACCCGTCGCGGTGTCGACATGGGCCCGTCGGCGATCCGGTACGCCGGGCTCGAGGAGCGTCTTGCCGAGATCTGGCTCGCAGTCTCCGACTGCGGCAACGTCGTCGCGCCCACGCCCGAGGCGCTCGCGCTCCGGGACGAGAGGGCGCGATATCTTCCCGAGATCCTGGCAGCCTGCGCGGAGCTCGCCGCACTGGTCGAGGAAGCCGTGCGGGAAGGGGCCAGGCCGCTCGTGCTCGGGGGAGATCATGCGGTCGCGATCGGGACGCTGTCCGGCCTCGCCGCCGCCGCGGGCCAGCCCGGCGGGGTGATCTGGATAGACGCGCACGGCGATCTCAACACGCCGGAGACGAGCCCGTCGGGCAACGTCCACGGGATGCCGCTCGCCGCCGCCCTCGGACAGGCACCGACCTGGTTCGCCCACGACGGGCTCACCCTGCCGGCGCTCGACCCGGCCCGCGTCGCCCTCGTCGGCATCCGCTCGCTCGACCCGGCCGAGCGGGCGTTCCTGCGAGAGGTCAACATTCGCGTCTTCACGATGAGCGACATCGACCGGATCGGGATCGAGCGGGCGATGCGGGAGGCGCTCGACCGGGTGGAGGGGCCCGGATTCGTCCATGTCTCGCTCGATCTCGACTCGCTCGACCCGGAGGTCGCTCCCGGCGTGGGCACGCCGGTCCCCGGGGGCCTGACCTATCGCGAGGCCCACCTGGCCTGCGAGCTGATCGCAGAGTCGGGCATCGTCGGCTCGTTCGAGGTCGTCGAGTCGAACCCGATTCTCGACCGGGAGAACACGACGGCGCGCACCGCCGTCGAGCTCGTCGCGAGCGCCCTCGGCCAGACGATCCTCTAGCGCCGCTCAGGCGGCAGTCGCCGCAACGACGCGCGCCAGGCCCGGCACCGCGATGGAGCCGTCGTCGGCCACGTACTCCAGCAGGTGCGACTCTGCGCGCGCCCGCAACTCTCGTGCCTCGTTCGCCGACAGTCGCTCGAGCAGGATGGTGAGCATGCGCGAGGTGTCGCGCGCGGTCTCCCACCACTCGTCGAGCGACGATGCGGCCCATGCAACCGGTACGTCCTCGACCCGCTCGATCTCGAGCCCGGCGGCGAGCACCACCGACCTCAGACGCTCGTCGCCCGAGAGCCGGAACGGCCCCGGTGCGTCGTGGTCAGGCGGGTCGGTGAGTCCGAGCTCGATCGCCGCGCGCCCCGAGGCGGTCATCCACGGGTTGAGCCGAGAGCTCGCCCACACGGACAGCACCGCCCGGCACCCCGGGCGGAGCACCCGTCCGATCTCCGCGGCTGCCCGGCCCATCTCCGGCACGAGCATCAGCCCGAAGCGGCAGAGGACCGCGTCGACGGTGTCGTCCTCGAGCGAGAGATCGGCCGCGTCCTCGATTGCGAACCGCACGTTCGTGAGCCCGAGCTCGTCCGCGTGGCGCCGGGCGACCTCGACCATCTCGGGCGCAGCGTCCGTCGAGAGCAGCTCGCCGCCAGGCTGGATCCGCGGCAGCACTCGGAACCCCGTCTCACCGGGGCCTGCGGCGAGCTCGAGCACCCGCTGCCCCGGCGCGGGCTCGAGCAGCTCGATCATCCGCTCGGAGAGCAGGGCCGTGGCACGCGCGAAGAGGCTCCGCCGCCGCTCCCAGCCCGCGGCGACGCTCCGCCAGGCATCGACCTGCTCTGCCGCGTGGTCGTCTATGAGGTCACGCCCTTGAAGCCCGGGATGATGTGCTCGCCGTATGCCGCGAGCGTCTCCTCCTGGCCGTGGGTCATCAGGTAGATGGAGTAGTGGTCGACGCCGATCGACTCGAGCTCGCGGAGCTTCGTCGTGATCTGCTCGACGTTGCCGAGGACGGAGAAGCGGTCGCAGATCTCGTCGGTGACGAACTCGCCGTGGGCTGCGCCGACGCGGGAGTGGTCGTCGTAGTCGTAGAACTTCCGCGCCTCCACGTAGTCCGTGAGCGCTTTCGGGACGACCGACCCGTCGGTGCCGTACCGCTCGATCAGGTCCTTGACGTGGTTCGAGACCATGGCCGGGAACCACCGCGTCTGGTCGCGGGCGTCCGCCATGTCGTCGGAGACGTGGCTCGGCGCGCAGACGATGCACTTGAGCGCGTCCGGATCGCGCCCCGCCTCGTCCGCGGCGGCGCGTGCGGTGCCCATGATCCACTGGATGATCTCGGGGTCGGCGAGCTGGATGATCACGCCGTCTCCGACGCGCCCGGCGACGGCGAGCGCCTTGGGGCCGTAGCCCGCCACCCACATCTCGATCTCGGGTAGCTCGGGGCGGACCCACTTGAGCTGCAGGTCCTTGTCGTTCCAGTGCACCTCCTCGCCGTTCATGAACGGCTTGATCATGCGCAGCGCAGTCTCGAACTCCGCCACGCGCACGGGCGGCTGGCCGATGTAGCGACGGGCCGAGTCGCCACGCCCGATGCCCATGACCATCCGCCCGTCGGAGATGTCGTGCAGCGTCGCGTAGAGGCTTGCGAGCACGGTCGGCTCGCGGGTACCCGGGTTCGTCACGAGGTGGCCGAACCGCATCGTCGAGGTGGCCTGGGCGGCGAGGGTCAGCAGCGGAAACGAGTCCTGCCAGAGCACGTGGGAGTCGTACGTCCAGCCGATCTCGAACCCGTTCTGCTCGCCGAGCACCATCAGCTCAACGAGACGCTGGTAGGGCGGGTCGGGCAGGACGGTGACGCCGAAGCTGAGGGCCATGTTCGTCTCCTTGGGCTGTTCTCGATCCGAGGCGCGATTATCTCACAGCGTCCGAGGCTCTCCGGACGGCGAGGAGAGCGGTCGCCCAGAGCAGGCCGATCACGAGAAAGGCGAGCCTGCCGTCACCTGGCAGCCCGAACGTCAGGCCGGCGAGCGGGGTGCAGACGAGGATCACGAGCACGGCGGAGCCGTTGACGAGGCCGACCGCGGCCGCCGGGGCGTCAGGGCGAAGCCGCAGCGTCTTGTCGAAGACGGCCGCGAACGGGAAGCCCGCCGCGAGGCCGGCGGCGAGCGCGGCGACGGCCGCGAGCCAGAGCGGCGGCCCGGTCGCGAGCACGAGCATCCCGGCCGAGCCCGCGACCAGGCTGACGGCGACGAGCAGCCAGGCAAGGCCACGGTTACGGCGCACCGCGAGGCCGCCGGCGGGCCGGGTCACGACTCCGGCGAAGAGGACGAGCCCACCGACGACGCCGGAGATGCTCCGCCGGTGGCCCTCGTGCTCGAGCAGGGTCACGATCCAGTTCCCCGCCACGACCGAGAGACCGAACGTCGCCAACTGGACGGCGCCGAGCGGCCAGAGGCGGCGATCACCGATCACGCCGCGGCGGAGCGCCTCGTGCGCATCCGGGTGGCGAGGCACGAGCGTGCGACCCACCGCGTAGACGGGCGGGGTGGCCACGACCGCCAGCGCGAGGCCGGTCCAGTACGGGGTGCGCCACCCGAGCGCCCCGACGAGCTGGGGGACGATCATCAGCGCCAACCCGCCGGCGGCCATCGTGGCGCCGCCGTACGCGCCCTGCCAGAACGGGCCGCCCTTGCCCGACCGGACGAGGTCGATGCCCGCCACGAAGCCCACGCCGGTGCCGAGCCCCATCAGGGCGCGGGCCGCCAGTCCGACGCCGAGCGTCGGATCGGTCAGCGCGATCGCGTTCGCCGCCGCCACGACCGCGAGCGAGGCGAGCCCGACGCCGCGGGCGCCGACCCGGTCGATCAGCCTCCCGCCGGGGATCTGCACGGCGAGATGGGTGACGAAGAGGCTGGTCGTGAGCAGGCCGACGGCGGCAAGCGAGACGCCGTAGCCGGCGCCCATCACCCCAGCGACCGCCCCCACGTTCGAGATGTTCCACGTCACGGCCGCCCCGAGCACGAGCCCGCCGACGATCGCTACCGATCGGACGAGACCCGGGCGATCGTGCTGTCGGCCAGGCGGTCGAGCGCCTTGACGGCGAGCTCGAGATGCTCCTCGTGCGTGTCCTCGAGCTTCGTGTGCGAGAGGCCCCTGAGGCTCTGCACGAACATCATCGCCGTGGGCACCCCGGCGCGGGCGACCTCGGCCGCGTCGTGCAGCGGCCCGGACGGTAGCCGGTGTGAGACGCCTGCGACCTCGCGGCAGGCGTCGTCGCAGAGATCGATCAGGCCGGCGTCGAACAGGATCGGCTCGATGTTCCAGATTCGCTCCCAGCGGACATCGATGTCCTCCTCGCGGGCGAACCGCTCGCTCGCCTCCCGCGCCTGACGCAGGAGCTCGGCCAGGCTCGCGGCGTCGAGGTGTCGCTGGTCGAGCAGCTGTGACGCCCTCTCGACCACCGACGTGACGATGCCCGGCTCGCAGGTGACGCCACCCGAAGTGCAGACGGCGCCGTTGCCGACGCGTGCCGCGATCTCGCGGATCTCCAGGGCAAGCTTGGCGGCACCCGCGAGCGCGTCGCGCCGCTTGTCCATCGGCGTCGAGCCGGCATGGGCGGCCTGACCCATCCAGTCGACGCGCCAGCGCTCGACCCCGTACGTCCCGAGCACGGCGCCGAGAGGGAGCCCGAGAGACTCGAGGACCGGCCCCTGCTCGATGTGGAGCTCGAGGTAGGCGGCGGCCGTGTCCAGCTGCGTGCGCGCATCGAGCGCCCGATCGAGGTCGACGCCGTTCGCGGCGAGGGCGTCCGGGAGCGAGACCCCGTCACGGTCGGTCAGCTGCCGTAGCTCGTCCTGGTCGTTCATCGAGCCGGCGGCCGCCGAGGACCCGAAGAGCGAGCGCCCGAAGCGCGCGCCCTCCTCGTCGGCCCAATTGACGAGTCGCACCGTGACGGGCGGTGTGCCCTCGGCCGCGATCCGGCGTAGCACCTCGGCGCCGGCGACGACGTTGAGGGAACCGTCGAGCCAGCCGCCGTTCGGGACGGAGTCGATGTGACCGCCGATCAGGACGGCGCGCTCGGAGTCCCCGCGCAGCGTCCACCAGTCGTTGCCCGCTGCGTCACGCTCGCGCTCGAGCGGTACGCCGTCGAGCAAGCCGATCAGCCAGACGCGGGCGGTGTTCCACGTGTCCGTCCACGCGACGCGCTGGGCGCCGTCGGCGTCGCCCGTGAGCGCCTGCAACTCGCGCAGGTGGGCGACGACGCGACCGGGGTTGAGGGCCATGGCGCGACACTAGACGATCCGTGCCCGGCCCGAAAACGAACATCCGGCCGGAACGCGAGTTCGGATGCGAGGGACGGCGTGACTGTGGTACGGAATACGCGTGGCGGTCAACCTGCTCAAGCGCGTCGGCATCTTCGTCGCCGTGCTCGTTGGTCTGTGCGCGTTTTACATGGGGTATCGCCAGCTATACCTCTCGACCGGCTGGACGCGGCCGTTCAAGGTCGACGAGTATGCGATGCCGCGGCTCCAGGACATCGTCAGCCGTCTCTGGGAGCCGGCCGCGACCGATCAACCCGTGCTCGTCCAGGTGCTCGTCCAGAAGGCGCTCTTCACTGCGAGGGAGGCCGCCGCCGGCTTCGTGATCGGCGCGATCGTCGGCATCGCGATCGGCATCGTCTTCCACTTCTCGAACCTCATGCGTCGCGGCTTCCAGCCTTACGTGGTGGGCTCGCAGACGGTGCCGATCCTCGCCATCGCGCCGATGGTCGTGATCTGGCTCGGGGGCCAGGGGCTGCCGGTGTGGATGCCGGTTGCGGTCATCAGCGCGTTCCTGACGTTCTTCCCCGTCGCGATCAACACCCTGCGCGGGCTCGACTCGGCGGATCCGCGGAAGCTCGAGCTGATGCGCTCGTACGCAGCCTCGGAGTGGAGCACGTTGTGGCGCGTCAAGTTCCCCTGTGCGCTGCCGTACCTCTTCTCGGCGTTCAAAGTGGCCGCGACGGCG
>Ga0302299_10000144_pt1 | contig 33160 bp, 33 predicted proteins | sample III_Fen_N3_4_FD_198795 | JGI IMG/M metagenome (GOLD analysis project Ga0302299, IMG submission 198795) | Peat permafrost microbial communities from Stordalen Mire near Abisko, Sweden - III_Fen_N3_4 | ecosystem: Environmental > Terrestrial > Soil > Wetlands > Permafrost | place: Sweden: Abisko...
GTGTCCGCTCCGTCGGCCATCTCTTGCCCCGACTCTACGTCCCGCCACGTAGCCTGCGCTGACGGCGCACGGTCACGACGGAGGAGGGGCAGCGATGACGCAGGAGTCAGCGAAACCGGCAGACGTCCTCGTGGTGTTCGGGATCACCGGGGACCTCGCGAAGGTGATGACGTTCCGCTCTCTCTACCGGCTCGAGGCACGCGGCCTGCTGACCTGCCCGATCGTGGGCGTCGCGGTCGACGACTGGACCGCGGACGAGCTCGTCGAGCGCGCCCGCACGTCCATCCTCGCGACCGGCGAGCCGCTCGAAGAGGAGGTGTTCGCGCGGTTTGCGGCGCGCCTCTCCTACGTCAGCGGCGACTTCGGCGACGCCGCCACCTACGAGCGCGTGGGCGCGGCGATCGGCGATGCGACGCAGCCCGTCTTCTACCTCGAGATCCCGCCGTTCCTGTTCGGGCGGACGGTGAAGGGCCTCGCGGATGCGGGGCTAGTCCGGGACGGGCGCGTCGTCGTCGAGAAGCCGTTCGGGCACGATCTCGCCTCGGCCCGCGCCCTCGCCGAGGAGCTCCACCGCTCGGTCGACGAGTCGCAGCTTCTCCGCATCGACCACTACCTCGGGAAGATGGGGCTCGACGAGATCCTCTATCTCCGTTTCGCGAACACGATGTTGGAGCCGGTCTGGAACCGGAACCATGTCGAGTCGGTGCAGATCACGATGGCGGAGCGGTTCGGCGTCGAGGATCGCGGCCACTTCTACGACCCGGTCGGCGCGCTCCGGGACGTCGTCGTCAACCACCTGATGCAGGTGGTTGCGGCCGCGGCAATGGAGGCTCCGGCGGGAGGCGACCCGCAGACGCTCAAGGACGCCCAGGTGACGCTGTTCCGCTCCGTCCAGACGGCCGACCCCGCCCGCTACGTCCGTGGCCAGCACGACGGCTACCTCGAGGTCGACGGGGTCGCGCCCGACTCGACGACGGAGACCTTCGCGGCGCTGCGGCTCGAGATCGAGAACTGGCGTTGGTCGGGCGTGCCCTTCTACATCAGGACGGGCAAGCACCTGCCGGTGACCGAGACCGAGTTGCGCGTCGTCTTCAAGCGCCCGCCACGGCTCGGTTTTGTCCGCCACGGCCGCCAGGCCGAGCCGAACCAGTTCGTGATCCGGCTCGACCCCGCGACCGGCGTGCAGCAGACCCTCGACGCGCACCGTGCAGACATGCCGCTGCCCGGCCCGATCACCCTCGACATGGAGTTCGCGACCGAGGGCGGCGAAGGGCCGACGCCCTACGAGGTCCTGCTTCAGGCCGCGCTCGTCGGCGACACGTCGCGCTTCACGCGCCAGGACGGCGTCGAGGAGGCCTGGCGGATCATGCAGCCGCTGCTCGACGCGCCGCCTCCGGTGCACCCGTATGCGAAGGGCTCATGGGGCCCGGGGGCCGCCGACTCGCTCGTCGCCGGTCACGGCCGCTGGCACGGCCCCTGGGTCGAGCGCTGAGCTGCCGGGTCGCCATCGTGAGGACGTTCGCGCCGGGTGCGGCGGCTTCCATGACTGCGCAAACCGTGAAGAGGACGCCGGCAACCACCGCGGCCCGTCGCCGTCCCGCCCGGTCCGCGACCGAGCCGGCCACGAGCGCGCCGACGAGGGCGCCGAGCGTGACCCAGCTCGTGATGACCTCGGACTGGAGCGTGCTGAGGCCGAGGTCGTCGGTGAGGATCGGTAGCGCACCCGAGATGACGCCCTGGTCGTAGCCGAACAGCAGTCCCGCGAGGAACGTCACACCGAGGACGCCGAGCGTCCAGGTCGTGAGCCGGCGGCGGGAGGAGCCCGCCGCCTCGAACGCCGCAGGCGGGGCCGCGATATCCGTCACGAGAACATCGAGCCGATCGACACGAAGCGGGATCCTTGAGCGTCGCCCCTCGCATTGACAGCGCCGTCATCCCGGCGCGCGGGCGGCATGCTCCGCCTCGGGGATCAGCAGCGCTGCGCCGGCGAGGAAGCAGACCGCACCCAGGAACGTCCCGCTGTTCGCCACGGAGGCGTTCAGCAGCTCGCCGGTCGAGGGGACGACGGTCGCACCGATTGCCGAGAGCCCGAAGAAGACCGAGCCGGCGAGGTTCAGCCCCGCGATCGACCAGCCGAGGTCGCGGGGCCGCCAGGAGACCCAGCCGTGGCCCGCCTCCGCGAAGGCGAGCCAGCTCGCGACGAGGAAGCACACCGAGCCGAGGGCGTCGGGCCGCCAGGAGAGCAGGCTCGCAGGCTCTGCGTCGAGGCTCTCGGTCAGCGCCCTGAAGGTGCTGACGTTGAAGAAGACCGTGCCCACGAGCTGGATCGACGTCGCGAGCCAGTCGATGCGCCGCGGCTCCCACGAGGCGACCCTGAAGCGCCGCGCACCGGTTCCCGCCGACGGCTCGGTGTTGACGACCTCGGCGAATTGCAGGTAGCCGGCGCTCGTGAAGAAGATCGAGCCGACGAAGAACGTGGCGCTGTCCGCGACGACGCCGACGAGCGACGCGTAGCCGGGCGCCGAGCCGAGCGCAAAGCAGAAGGAGCCGACCATGAACAGGATCGCGATCCACCACGGTCGGGTCCACCGGATGCGCGCTCCCGGCCCCCCGAGGCGCCGACGCTTGCGGTGAGCGCGGGAGCTCCACTCGTGCTCCACCCCGTCGAGCTCGTAGACCACGTGCGTGACGAACGGCCCTGGGCCTTCTGCCACCCTGGCGCTCGCTCCGGCCGGGAGGCCGCTCCACCGCGTCCGCTCGAGATCGCGCCGCGCCACGTCCACACGGTAGTCATCCCGTCCCGGAAGCCGTTGCCAAGCGTTGCGGCTGATGGTTAGGCTTCGCGGGTGGCCGACGTCCTCGCACTCACCGCGGCGTTCTTGTTCGCCCTGGCAGCCGCGCTCCAGCAGAAAGGTGCGCTCAACCTCCCCACGCTCTCGCTCGCCCAGCCGATGTCGCTGGTGCGGCTCCTCGGACAGACGATGTGGCTCCTCGGCACGGCGGCGCTGCTCACCGGCTACCTCTTCCAGGCCGCGGCGCTCGACCGGGGCCGCCTGTCGGTGATCCAGCCGCTGCTCGTGACGACGGTGGTGTTCGCGCTGCCGCTCGGCTACTTCCTGACGGGGCAGCACGTCGGTCGCCGTGAGGTGATCGGAGCCGTCGTGATCATCGTCGGCCTCGGGCTCTTCGTCTACTTCGGCGACCCTGCGGGCGGCAACGAGAATGCACCCAACAGCAAGTGGGCGATCACGATCGCGATCCTCACCGTCCTCTGCGCCGCACTGTTCGTTTTCGGACGGGGTGGCGGCCTCGCAATGAAGGCAGCGGTGTACGGCACCGTCGCGGGCATCATGTTCGGCCTCTCGTCCGCGCTGACGAAGCCGACGCTCGACTACCTCCACCAGAGCGTCGGCACCATGCTCTCGCACTGGGAGTGCTACGCGCTCGCGGTCGCCGGTGTCGGCGGGTTCCTGCTGCAGCAGATCTCGCTCGGGACAGGGCGCCTGGCCCCATCGGTCGCAACCGTGTCCGTGGCGAACCCGGTCGTCGGGATCCTGATCGGCGTCTTCCTACTCGACGAGCGCCTGAGCCGGCCCGCCTGGCATGTCGTCCTCGCGGTTGTGGGGCTCTCGCTCGCACTCGCCGGAGCGGTCGTGATCTCGCTCGCGCGTGAGGCCGCCAAGGACGAGGGCGGCGAGCATGCCGGGGACGCGGTCGTCGCACCCGCGTAGGCTGGCTCAGCCGGAACGAGATGGCGCGCGGCCGTCGCCGCAGAGGCGACGCGAGAGGAGGCTTGGCTGATGACAGACGCGGGGATCACGGAGGAAGCGAGGACGCTCGGCGCCGTCAGCCGCGACCTGCGCGCGCCTCGGGCAGCGGGCGTCGCGGGACTGCTGTTCGCGGCGCTGTTCATCGCGTCGCTGCTGATGCTGCGGGGACAGCCCGATGCAGGGAGCACCGCGGCCGAGATCGAGCGGTGGTACCTCGGCCACGACGCCAACCGGATCGGCGTGATCGGGCTCTACCTGGTGCCGTTCTCGGGAATCGCGTTCCTGTGGTTCATCGCGGTGATCCGCAGCCACGTCGGCGACCGCGAGGATCAGTTCTTCGCGACCGTCTTCCTCGGCAGCGGCCTGCTGTTCGTCGCCATGCTCTTCGCGGCGGCGGCGACGGCGAGTGCCCCGCTCGCCTCGGTGAAGTTCCAGCACGCCCCGCTGCCGGGACCGGAGGAGATCGGCTTCGCGCGAGCGCTCGCCTACACGCTTCTCTACGTCTACGCGGTCCGCGTGGCCGCCGTGTTCGTGATCGCCGTCTCCACGATCGGCCTGCGCACCGGCAGCATGCCGCGCTGGCTCGCGGTCGTCGGCTACGTGATCGCCGTCGCGATGCTGCTGAGCGTCTCCTTCTACAAGTTCGTCGTGCTGCTCTTCCCGCTCTGGGTGGCGGTGGTCAGCATCACGATCCTGCTCTCCCCGCAGACACAGAGCCCAGCCCCGGAGCCCGCCTCGACCTGAACCGACGTTTTCACGTCCTACCGCACGGAAGGGATTGACTTATGACCACGAACGAGCACGATTCGGCGATGACCACTGAAGCAACGCACGACGATCACGGCGGCGAGGAGTCGTCGGCGAAGCCGAAAGGCCCGCAGCGCGTGGAGCACTTCAGCGTCGGCGAGCGCGCCGCGCGTGGCAAAGCAGCACGCGCAGAGGTTCCGCGTGCGTCGCACGGGGACTGGGAGCCGGCGCTCCACCGCCCCGACCCGGTCGAGCTGCTCGAGGAGCAGGCGCAGACGCGTGTGCCGGAGCTCGTGCCGATCCGCTACGGCCGCATGCTCGTGTCGCCGTTCACGTTCTACCGCGGTGCCGCCTACCTGATGGCCTCCGACCTCGCGTCGGGGCCGCGCACCGGCCTCCACACCCAGCTCTGCGGCGATGCGCACCTTTCGAACTTCGGCGGCTTCGCCGCACCCGACAGGCGGATGGTGTTCAGCATCAACGACTTCGACGAGACCCTGCCGGGCCCCTTCGAGTGGGACGTCAAGCGGCTCGTGGCGAGCTTCGCCGTCGCCGGGCGCGACCGCGGCTTCGACACGAAGCAGCGGGAGACGATCAATCGCGAGGTCGGCCGTGCCTACCGGGAGGGCATCCGGCGGTTCGCCGCCATGAACACGCTCGACCTCTGGTACTTCCGGCTCGACATCGACGACCTCCTCGCCACGATCAGCCAGGAGATGAAACAGAAGGATGTGAAGGCCTACGAGCGGGCGCAGGCGAACGTCGCCAAGGGCCGCACCAAGGACAGCACGAAGGCGTTCGGGAAGCTGACCGAGGTCGTCGACGGCGAGCTGCGCATCATCGGTGACCCGCCGCTGATCGTGCCCATCGAGGAGGTCCACGCCGAGAGCGCGCACCTGATCGAGGAGTTCCTCCGCGCGATCATCCGCTCGTACCGGCGCACGCTCGCCGGCGACCGGCGCAAGCTGCTCGAGCGCTTCCGCTACGTGCACGCCGCCCGGAAGGTGGTCGGCGTCGGGAGCGTCGGCACGCGGGCCTGGATCTGCCTCATGCTCGGCCGCGACGACCAGGATCCGCTGTTCCTCCAGTTCAAGGAGGCCCAGCCGTCCGTGCTGGAGCCGTTCCTCGGCCGCAGCGAGTTCGCGAACAGCGGCCAGCGGGTGGTCGAGGGCCAGCGCCTCACGCAGGCGGCGAGCGACATCATGCTCGGCTGGATCAAGGTCGACGCTCCGGACGGCGTCAGGCGCGACTTCTACGTCCGCCAACTGTGGGACGCGAAGACCTCGGCGCTGGTCGATCTGATGGAGCCGCGCACGATGGCGGCGTACGCACGCGCCTGCGGGACGGAGCTCGCGAGGGCACACACACGGGCAGGCGACGGAATCGCGATCGCGAGCTACCTGGGCCAGAGCGACACCTTCGATCGCGCCATGGCCCGGTTCGCGGAGACGTACGCAGACCAGAACGAGCGCGACTACGCGGCGCTCAAGAACGCGGTCGACCTGGGCCGCGTCGGCGCCGAGTTCGGCCTCTAGCTCGCGCTCGCCCCGCGAGGCCGTGGGGCCTCGCGGGGCGGCAGGGCCGCGTGAACCGGCTCACGCGCCTGCGAAATGCCCTAGTCTTGGCGGCATGAAGGGACGCCTCCTCGTGCCGGCCGTCGTGGCCGCAGTCGCGCTCGCTGCCGCGGGGTGCGGCGGCTCGAGCAGCAGCTCGGGCAGCGACACGACGCCCACGAACGAGTGGGCCGACAGCCTCTGCTCCTCGATCACGACCTGGACGTCCTCGCTCTCGTCGATCGTCGGCGACCTCCAGTCCGGCGGCATCACCAAGGACTCCCTGCAGACCGCCGTCGGCGACGCGAAGACCGCGACCGACGAGTTCACGACCAGCCTCGGCAACCTCGGCAAGCCCGACACCGAGGCGGGACAGCAGGCGCAGGATTCCGTCAACAACCTCAGCTCGGAGATCCAGACGGACATGACGACGATCGAGGAGGCCGTCAACGGCGCCTCGGGAGTCAGCGGCGTGCTCAACGCCGTCACGGTGACGAAGGACACGCTCACCAAGGCCGGCACGCAGGTCTCCGACACGCTCACGGGATTCCAGGACCTCGACGCGAAGGGCGAGCTCGAGGCGGCCTTCAAGCAGTCGGACAGCTGCAAGAAGCTCACGGGCGGTAGCTAGACCGACCTCAAGGAGGGCAAGCCGTGAAGGACTACACCACTCGCGTCGAGCTGATGGCGATCCCGATCGTGGCGCTGATCTTCGGCGGCGGCCTGATCCTCGCCCTGGCGTCGGCCGCGGGCATGTGGGCCTGGCTGCTCGTCGGCGTAGCCGGCATCGTGCTGGCCGTGCTGCTCCTCGTCGTCTACGCACGGCGCAACCCCCATCCGGTTGCCGGCAAGCCGGCTCCGGCGACGGCCGGGACGCCGACGGCCGACGAGACGTACCGCGTGCTCGTGATCGCCGACGAGAGCTGCGTCGACCCGCAGTTCGCCGGCCAGGTCGCGGCTCACGCGGAGGGGCGCGCGGTCGACGTCCTCGTGATCGCGCCGGCGATCGGCTCCCGGCTCGCCCGCTGGACGGGCGACGAGTCGGCTCATGCCGACGCGCGCAAGCACCTCGATGACACGGTCGCCGCCCTTGCCCGGGCGGGCATCTCCGCCAGGGGCGAGACGGGCGCGGACGACCCGCTGCAGGCTGCCGACGACGGGCTGCGGGAGTTCCCCGCCCACGAGATCGTCTTCGTGACGAAGCCGGGCACGGGCACCGACTGGGTCGAGAAGGGTGTCGTGGAGACCGCGAAGAAGCGGTACGACGTACCCGTCACGCACGTCGCCCTGCCGGTTGGCTGAGCCCGCAGAGCTGGGCGCGGCAGGCACGATGGCCCGGATGAGACGTCGTGACTACGCCGGGCCGGCCCTGTGCGCCGCGGGCGCCGCCTGCATGCTCGCCGCGCTCGCGGTCGAGCTCGACAGCACCGCCGCCAAGGTTCTGATGGCCGCAGCCGCCGTGCTGTTCGTGCCCGGTGCCTACGTCACCCTCGCGCTCGTGCGCCGGGTCGCCGGGCCGCCCAACTGAGGAGACGCCTCCACCTCAGGGATGACCCCGGAATCGTCCTCGCGGGCCATTGATTCGGCGTCGACGGGGTAATAGGTTAGGCAGCGTTGCACCCGGCGGACCGGAGGGGCCCGCCGGCTCACTATCGGGCGGGCGCGATGCCGGCCGGAAAGGATCAGATGATCTCACGGAAGCTGCTCCTGTGGGCGGCGGCGGCCACGCTGGTGGCTGCTGTCGTCGCGAGCGGCGCGGTGGCCGGCCACCGCGCCTCGACGAGCGTCACCACGGTCAGGGCGGTCACGAAGCCGCCTGGCGTGGTGGTCAACCGCTACGTCCAGGACAACCTGCGCTGGGACAAGGACGTCTACAACGTCACGTCGGGCGGCACGCTCCACATCGTCAACGTCGCAAACGACGAAGGCCCCCACACGTTCACGGTCGTGGCGAAGAAGGACGCACCGAAGACCGGGCTCCAGATGCTGAACTGCAAGATCTGCAACACGCTCGCGAAGGCGCACGGGGCGAACCCGAACAGCGACGCTCCGCCGAAGTACCCGTTCCTCGAGAACGGCGTCGGCCAGGCGAAGCCGCCGTCGGTCGACCTACCGGGCGACTCCGGGGTCACCGGCTCCGGCAAGAAGAACGAGCACATCGACCTCAAGGTGACCGCGCCGGCGGGAACCACGCTCTGGTTCATGTGCCTGATCCATCCGTGGATGCAGGCCGAGGTCCACGTCAACTGACGCACGCCGTCCGAGGTCGACGCGGGGCGAGGACGCTGGTGGTCGCCGGCGTCCTCGCTCTGTTCGTTATCGCCCTGTTCGTCGCGGCCCGGCGCGCCGATTCGGGCAGCCGGGCGGGTGGCACCACGATCGACTACTGGGTCGCCGCCGTGCCCGTGGTCTGGAACATCACGCCCAACGGGCATGACGCGATCATGGGCCACGAGATCCAGCCCGCAGACTCCGTACTCGACACCGTCGTCTACCGCCGCTACAGCGCCGGGTGGCGCAAGCCGCTCCCGAATGCACCGCGCGAGAGCTCCGACGGGCTCGTCATCCCGGGACCGCTGCTCAGGGCGCGGGTCGGTGACCACCTGCGGATCCACTTCAAGAACATGGACACGCTGCGAAAGCAGCCGCACTCGATGCACTTCCACGGCGTGCACTACGAACCGAGCTCCGACGGAGCCTATCTCCCGGGCTTCTCCGGGAAGGACGCGGTCGTCGAGCCGGGCCAGAGCTACACCTACGCGCTCACGGCTGGCTCGGATTCGGCCGGCGTCTGGCCCTACCACGACCACTCGCCGTCGATGATGGACTCGATCGGCGGTGGCATGTACGGCATGCTCTCGATCCTCGGGCGCGGCGAGCAGGCCCCGGACAAGGAGTTCGAGGTCGTCCTCGCGCCGATGGGCAAGTTCATGACGATCGACGGCCGCGCCTTCGTCGGCAACACGCCGGTCTTCCGCGCCAAGGTCGGCGAGCTCGTCCAGTGGGACGTGATGGCGCTGGGATCCGACTTCCACACCTTCCACGTGCACGGGCACCGCTGGGTGTCGCAGGGTACCGGCGCCGTCTCGCGCGACACCCAGACGGTGGGGCCGGCCGAATCCTTCCGGATCCGCTGGCGCGAGGACGCGCCCGGCACGTGGCTCTACCACTGCCACGTCGAGGACCACATGATGAAGGGGATGATCGGGATCTATCGGGTGTCGCGATGACGGGGCGGACGATCGGCGCCGCGGTCATGGCGGCCTGCCTGCTGCTCGCGCCGGCCGGCGCCGCGAGGAAGCCGCAGGAGGTCAACATCGAGTTCTCCGCCTACGGCCCCTCGCAGCTCGACATCCTGCCCGGCGAGACCGTCGTCTGGACGAACGTCAGCCTGCGCACCCATACGGTGACCTCGGACACGGGGCTGTTCGACTCCGACAAGGTCGACAAGGGCGGCCACTTTTCGTTCCGGTTCAACGAGGTCGGGGCGTATCGCTACCACTGCACGATCCATCCCGGCATCACCGGGGAGATCGACGTCCGGCGGGTGACCCTGGGGCCACTGCCGACCGCAGCGGTGGCCAGCGGCGCAAGGATCGAGTTCAGTGGGCGCACCGCCGACCCGACGCGCTCGGTCACGGTCCAGCGCGGCGTGCACGGGACCCCGTTCACCACGATCGCCACCGCCACGCCCGCTCCCGACGGAAGCTGGAAGACGACGGTGAGCGCCGAGGCGACCGGCGACTACCGCGCGTCGGCGGCCGGTGGCACGAGCGGCACCCGAAGGATGCTGGTCGGCATCCGGCACGTGCGCATCCGCCCGACCAGAACCGGCGTTCGCTTCACCGTGACGCCGAGCGCGCCGTACGCGAACGTCCTCGTGGAGGTCTACCTCCGGGAGCGCTTCGGCTGGTGGCCCGTCGCGAGCGGTCGCACCGACTACGTCTCGGAGGGCGAGGCCCGGATCCCACGGCCGGCACGCGTGCGGGTCGTGCTCGTCGACAGGGACGGCTGGACGCCGATCGCGACGAGCCCGGTCGTCGTCCTCGGCGGGAAGTAACGAATTTAGACAAACCTAAATCGTGGGTTAGGATGCGCCCATGAGCGTCGATCCTCCACCCGCTCATGAGGGCCGTCGGCGCGTGCTGCGCCCCGTCGAGCCGGGGTCGCTCGTCGTCGGGGCCGAGGACGCGCTGCCGGGCGAGGCCGTCGTGCTTCGCGCGGCCGAGCGGTCGCTCAGCGGCGAGCGGCGGGGCCTTTCCCGCCTGACGCCGTTCCTCGGGCCCGCGTTCATCGCGTCGGTCGCCTACGTCGATCCCGGCAACTTCGCGACGAACATGGCCGGCGGGGCGAAGTTCGGCTACCTGCTGCTCTGGGTCGTCCTCGTCGCGAACCTGATGGCGATGCTGATCCAGTCGATGAGCGCGAAGCTCGGGATCGCCACCGGGATGAACCTGCCGGAGGTGTGCCGCGACCGCTTCTCCCGCCGCGTCACGTTCGGGCTCTGGGCCCAGGCCGAGCTGATCGCGATGGCGACGGACGTCGCCGAGTTCGTCGGCGCCGCGATCGGCATCAACCTGCTTACGGGCCTGCCGCTCTTCCCGGCGGCGCTGCTCGTCGGCGTCGCCGCCTTCTTCGTCCTCGGGTTGCAGAGCCGGGGCTTCCGGAAGTTCGAGGCGGTGATCGCGTCGTTCGTCGGCGTGATCGTCGTTGCGTTCGGGTTCCAGATGTTCCGCTCCGGGCCATCCTGGCCGGGAGCCGGGCACGGCCTGCTCATACCCGGCTTCGACGGGACGGAGAGCGTCCTCCTGGCCGTCGGCATCCTCGGCGCCACCTGCATGCCGCACGTCATCTACCTGCACTCGGCCCTGACCCAGGGACGCATCGTCGGGGCGACGGAGGACGCGCGGAAGAAGATCTTTCGCTTCGAGCTCGTCGACGTGGTGATCGCGATGACGATCGCGGGCCTGATCAACATGAGCATGCTGATCACGGCGGCGGCGGTCTTCCACTCGCGCGGGCTCGACGATGTCGGCGACGACCTCAACGCCGTCTACGACGGCCTCGAGACCTACGTCGGCTCGAGCGCGGCGCTGATGTTCGGCGTCGCCCTGCTCGCGTCGGGCCTCTCGTCGTCGAGCGTCGGCACGATGGCCGGGCAGGTCGTGATGCAGGGCTTCATCCAGCGGCAGATCCCGCTCTCGGTGCGGCGCACGATCACCATGATCCCCGCTCTCGTGATCATCGCGGTCGGGATCAACCCCTCGAAGGCGCTCATCCTGAGCCAAGTGGTGCTCTCGTTCGGGATCCCGTTCGCGCTGATCCCGCTCGTGATGTTCTGCCGGAACCGCTCACTGATGGGCACGCTCGTCAACCGCAGGTCGACCACCGTCGCCGCCGTGGCGGTCGCTGCGATCATCATCGCGCTGAACGCGTTCCTGCTCGAGCAGACGCTGGGGTGAGGCTTCAGCCTCACCCTGCCGAGCGCCAGGCGGCGAGCAGCTCCGCCTCACGCTCCGGCTCGAGCCCGATCCCCGGGACGACCTCCGTCTCCGCGAGCGTCGCGGCGACCGTGTCCTCATAGGAGCGGAACCGCAGGCCGGCCTCGATTGCCTTGCTCAGGTCGACCTGCGCCCACGCGGCCCAGCCCGGGTCGGTGCCGGCCCAGAGCGGCAACTCGTTCTCGATCCCCTCGGCGGCGAGGAACGCATCGTCGACGACCTCGACGTTCAGGTCGGCGTCGCTCGCGCTCGCCGCGGCCTCGACCAGGTCGAGCATCGTCACCGGCGGCACAGGCCCGGTCGCGTTGAAGGTTCCCGTCAGCGGGGAGCGCGCCCGGAGCAGGAGGAAGTCGGCGAGGTCGCGTGTGTCGATCGACTGGAAGGCGCGCGCCAGCGAGGCCGGCACGATCATCTCGCCGCCGCGCGCCGCCCGGTGCATCCACCAGGGGAAACGCCCGGTGTGGTCCCACGGGCCGACGATGTAGCCGGGGCGTACGACGGCCGAGCGCGCACCGAACACGTCGGTCACCCGCTGCTCGCAGAGCGCCTTCAGCGCCCCGTAGGTGCCACCCGAAATCTCCTCCGTGGTCTCGTCCTCGAGCGTCGCGAGCGGGTCGGTCTCGACCCTTGGGGCGGCGAGATCCGCGTAGACGGAGATCGTCGACACGTAGACGTAGCGCGCCACGCGGTCGCGCAGGAGCGCGGCCGAGTCGCCGACGAGGCGTGGCAGGTAGCCGGAGACGTCGACGCACACGTCCCACTCCGCGTCGCCGAGCGCCCCGAGCCCACCGTCCCGGTCGCCGAGCACGTGCTCGGCCTCCGGGAACAGGCCCGGGTTCGTCTGCCCGCGGTGGAAGAGCGTGAGCTCGTGGCCGGCGGCGAGCGCCGCCGTCCCGAACGCGCGTCCCACGAACTGCGTGCCGCCGAGGACGAGGATCCTCACAGGAGCTCCGCCACGCCGGAGAGCAGGCGGTCGACCTCCTCCTCGGTGTTGTAGTGGACGATGCCCGCGCGCACGGCGCCCATCCACTCATCGAGACCGAGCGCCCGCATCGTCTCGAGGGCATAGTAGTTGCCCCACCAGACCGCGACCTCGTGCTCGTCGGCGAGGTGCGTGGCGACCTCCTCGGAGGTGCGGCCGGGGACGTTGAAGCAGAACGTCGGCACGCGGCCCTCCATCGTGGGCAGGCCGTAGAAGTCGACACCGTCCGGCAGCCCGTCGAGGAACCGCTGCCCCAGTGCGCGCTCGTGCGAGAGCATCGCGTCCCAGCCGACCGAGTCGACGTAGTCGACCGCCGCCACGAACCCGGCCAGCAGCTCGTGCTGGCAGGTACCGAGCTCGTAGCGGTGCCCGACCGGATCGTTCGCGGCCGGGCGCACCTTGTACGGGCGCCACGAGCCGAACAGCTCCTTCTTGCCGAAGGCCATCCCCATGTGCGGCCCGTAGAACTTGTAGGGCGAGCAGAGGAGCACGTCGACGTCCCAGGCGCCGACGTCGATCTGGCCGTGCGGGCCGTAGTGAACGGCGTCGGCCCAGGCGAGCGCGCCGGCGCCGTGGGCGAGCTCGACGATCCGCTTCACGTCGGGCGCGGTGCCGACCGAGTTCGCGGCGACGGGGAACGCCACCACGCGCGTGCGGTCGCTCAGCTGCGACTCGAGGCTCTCGTAGTCGAGCGACATGTCGTCGTGGATGCCGACGGAGCGCACGACGATCCCGATGTCCTCCTGGAGGGCGAGCCACGGTGCGACGTTCCCGTCGTGGTCGAGCCGGGTGACGATGACCTCGTCGCCCGCCCTGAGCTCGCGGGCGAGCGCGCGCGTCAGCAGGAAGTTGAGCGACGTCATGCTCTGGCCGAATGCCACCTCGTCACCCGAGCAGCCGAGGAACGAGCCCGCCTTCGCGTGCGCGAGGTCGACGAGGGCCGAGGTGCGCCGCGACGTCTCGTAGGGCGCGCCGACGTTGGCGTTGTCGTGACGCAGGTAGCCGGAGATCGCGTCGATCACCTCGTCGGGGCACTGGGTGCCGCCGGGGCCGTCGAAGAAGGCGAGCCTCCGTTGCAGGGCGGTGAAGCGCGAGCGGACGGCGGCGACGTCGAGCAGCGTGGCACTCAAGGCAGTTCCTCTCCGTTGACGGTCCAGTGATAGTCGGGCTTCACGGTCAGCGAAGCGCCGACGAAGCAGTCGCGCTCGCCCTTGGCGACGAGCGCTGTGAGCTGGTCAGGGGCGGGCGCGGGCGCGATCTGCACGTCGATGTCGACGCGCATCTCGACGAAGGCGAAGCGACCGTCCGTCTCCCGCCGGGTCACGACTCCCTCGGCCCGCGCGCTCACGGCCGGCTCCAGCGCGGCACGCCGGGCGTGGTAGCGGAAGCTCGTGAGCACACAGCGGGAGAGCCCGGCGAGCACGAGGTGCTCGGGCGTCCACGCCTCCTCCTCGTTCGGGATCGCCGTCCCGCCGCGCGAGCTCGTGGCGACCCACTCCCGGTCGAGGGAGACCTCGTACAAGAAGCTGCGGGCCCGGACGCTCACCGTGCGAGCCTAGACGAATCGACGTGTCGTCCGGACCGCCGCATACCGTTACCTTCCGTGCAGCGGTTGAGACCGTTGAGCGAGGAAGAGTGCTACCTCCGATGCTACGGCTGGCGAGGGAGCGAGGACACCGTCAAGGTCGTCCCGGCCGGCCAACCCCTCGAGTCGGAGTCACCTGCGGCCCTGACCGAGCGCATTCGCATCGCGTTCGAGGCGCGCCTCGAGGCGCGCGAGCCCGAAGCCGCATAGCTCCCACGCAGCCCACGCCCTCTGCCGTCCCGGACGTGCTCGCACCGGGCCTCTCGGTCGTCTTCTGCGGGATCAACCCCGGCCGCTTCTCCGACGCGGCGGCGGCGCACTTCGCGAACCCGCGCAACGACTTCTGGCGGCTCCTGCACGCGGCGGGATTCACGCCGCGGCTGCTCGACCCGTCCGAGCAGCTCGAGCTGCTCCCGATGGGCGTCGGCGTCACGAACGCCGCCTATCGCACGACGCCGGGCTCGGGCGACCTCCGCGCCGGCGACTTCGCCGGCAGCGCCGAGCGGCTCGAGGCACTCGCGCGCGACCTCCGTCCCGGCGTCATCGCCTTCGTCGGCAAGGAGGCCTACCGCGGCGCCTTCCGCGAACGGCCCGAGCACGGGCTCCAGAAGCGACGGCTGCACGACACCGCGTTGTTCGTCCTCCCCTCCACCTCGCCGGCCAATGCCGCCGTGCCGTGGGAGGAGCGGCTGGGGTGGTTCACGGCGCTGCAGGAGCTCGTGGGGAACCGCCCCTGAGCGAGCTCCGCATCCGCTCGGCCTCGCGCGCGGTCGTGCTCGACCCGCACGACCGGATCCTGCTCGTCCGCTTCGAGTTCCCGGCGCGGACGGTCTGGGCCACGCCCGGCGGCGGGATCGAGCCGGGCGAGAGCCCCGAGCACGCGATCGTGCGCGAGCTCGAGGAGGAGACGGGCCTGACCGGCGTCGTGGTCGGGCCGGTCGTCTGGACGCGCCTCCACATCGTCCCGTTCGTCGGGGGCAACTGGGACGGGCAGCGTGAGCAGTACCACCTCGTCAGGGCACCCGCCTTCGAGCCCCGGCCCCGCCTCTCGTGGGCGCAGCTGAACGCGGAGTACGTTCACGAGCTGCGCTGGTGGACGCCGGACGGGCAGCTCCTGCGCCACGGCCCGCCGGACGAGCCGATCGACGCCGGCGTGTGAGACCGAAATGGAGGGCAGACCGAGCCCGTCCCCGGTGCTGCTATCCCTGCCAGCGCTTGGCGATCGGGAGCCGCCAGTCGCGCCCGAACGCCCGCGGCCGGAGCTTGACCCCGGGGGGCGCCTGCCGCCGCTTGTACTCCGACCGGTCGACGAGCGCGAGCACCCGCTCCACTGTCGCCGTATCGAACTCCGCCAGCAGCTCCTCGCGCGAGCGGTCGAGCTCGACGTACGCCTCCAGCACCGGGTCGAGCAGCTCGTAGGGCGGGAGCGACTGGTCGTCGCGCTGCTCGGCGCGCAGCTCGGCGCTCGGCGCCCGCTCGATCGTCGTCACCGGGATCAGCTCCCTTCCGGCCCGCTCGTTCAGGTACCGCGAGAGGCGGAAGACGTCGGTCTTGTAGACGTCCTTGAGCAGCGCGAAGCCACCGACCATGTCGCCGTAGAGGGTGGCGTAGCCGACCGCCATCTCGGACTTGTTCCCGGTCGAGACGACGAGCCAGCCGAACTTGTTCGAAAGGGCCATCACGAGCGTCCCTCGGGCGCGCGCCTGCAGGTTCTCCTCGGTCAGGTCGGGCTCACGTCCGGCGAACGACGGCGCGAGCGCCTCACCGAACGACTCGACGATCGCCTCGATCGGGATCTCGCGGAAGTCGACGCCGAGGTTGGCGGCCACCTCGCGCGCGTCGTCACGCGTCCCCTCCGACGAGAACCGCGAGGGCATGGAGACGCCGTGGACGCGCTCCGCCCCGAGCGCATCCGCGCAGATCGCGACAGTGAGGGCGGAGTCGATTCCGCCCGAGACGGCAACGACGACCTCGCCGAAGCCGCTCTTCGCGACGTAGTCGCGCACGCCCAGGCCGAGCGCGAGCCGCATCTGCTCCAGCTCGGGCTCGAACGGGGCCAGGACCGCCGCGACCTGCTCCGTCTGGGCACGCTCCGGGGCCAGGTCGATCACCGTCGCAGCGGGAGCCTCGTCCCTGCTTCGTTCGAGCTCGCGCCGCCGTACGTCGCGCAGCCGCCGCCCGATCGCCTCGGCGGGGTCGATGTCGACCACGAGCAACGCCTCCTCGAATCCCGGCGCCCGCGCCACGACCTCGCCCTCGTCGTCGAGCACCACGGAGTGGCCGTCGAAGACCAGCTCGTCCTGCCCGCCGACGAGATTGCAGAACGCGAGGTAGGACGCGTTGTCGCGCGCGCGCGTGACGAGCATCTCCTCGCGGTCCTCGGCCTTGCCCACGTGGAACGGCGAGGCGGACAGGTTCACGAGAAGCTGCGCCCCCGCAAGGGAGAGATCGGTCGCCGGCGGGCCTGGCTGCCAGATGTCCTCGCAGATCGTCAGCCCGGCGAGCACGTCGCCGCAGCGCAGGAGCAGCAGCTCGCGGCCCGCGGCGAAGTAGCGATGCTCGTCGAAGACGCCGTAGTTGGGCAGGAACTGCTTGCGGTAGACGCCCTGCACCCCCCCGCCGGAGAGCACCGCACATGCGTTGGCGAGGTCGCGGTCGAAGAGCGGGCAGCCGACGAGGGCGGTGATCCCGTCGGTGGCCGCGGCGATCTTGTCGAGCGAGGCGCGCGCGGCCTTGACGAAGCCGGGCCGCAGGAGGAGGTCCTCTGGCGGATACCCCGTCACCGCGAGCTCCGGGAAGACGACGAGATCGGCTCCGGCGGCGTGCGCTTCGCGGATTGCGTCGACGATCAGCACGCGGTTGCCCGCGATGTCGCCGACGACCGAGTCGAGCTGGGCGAGCGCCAGTCTCACGTGTGGCCGCCGTGTTTTCGACTGCGAGGCATAAACTGCACTCTACCGTGATGCCCCCGACTCTCACGATCGCCCGGCAGTTCCGCGGGCCGCTGACGTCGGCAAACGGCGGCTATGCAGCAGGCTCTCTCGCGCAGGCGCTCGCGGCGGCGGCGGTCGAGGTGACGCTCCGCCTGCCGCCGCCGCTCGAGACACCGCTGACGATCGTCGAGGACGGTGAGCGAACGCTGCTGTTCGACGGGGAGCAGCTCGTGGCCGAGGCACGGGTCGGCGACCCGGGGATCACGCCGCCCGCGCCGCCGACCTACGCGGAGGCGGCGGCGGCGGGCAGCGGCGCCGGCGGGCTCGGGGCGCCGGGGTTCCAGGAGTGCTTCGTCTGCGGGACGCGCCCTGACGGGCTCCAGATCCACGCGGGCCGGGTGCCGGGCCGAGACGACGGGCTCGTCGCGACGACCTGGGTCGCGCACCGCGTGCGGCCCGAGCTCGTGTGGGCCGTGATCGACTGCCCGGGCGCCTACTCCCTCGGGGCGGGGGTGCGTGGTGAGCCCGTGCTTGCGCGCATGACGGCGCGCATCGACCGGCTCCCCGAGGAGGGCGAGCGCTGCGTCGTCACCGCCTGGCCCCTCGGGGCCGACGGGCGCAAACGGCATGCCGCAACGGCGCTCCACGGCGAGGCAGGCGATGTGCTGGCTGTCAGCCGGCAGCTCTGGATCGAGCCGCGCCCGCTGGAGGAGTGACCGGCTTCAGCCGGTTCCCGGGGTCTCGGGCGCCGTCCGCGGCGTCAGCGCGACGAGCAGTCCGCCGTCCTCGTCGTAGGCCGGAAACAGGTCGACCGTGACCGGCTTGCGGATCGCCGCGCGCGTCGAGAGCTCGAGCTGGAGGCCGAGCTGCCGGACACCCCACTCCTGCACGACGCCGATCGGCTTCGTGTCCGAGAGCCCGAGCGCCTCGCCGACGTCACGCCCCATCAGGTCGCCTTCCTGGAAGCCCGTCTGCTCGAAGACGCCGCGGCCGACGGCGAGCACCCTCGCGTCCCGGTCGCAGACGACGAACCCTGTCGACGGGGCGGGGTAGTAGTCCTCGAGCAGCTGGAAGATGAAGCCGAAGCCGCAGCGGCGGCACTGGAGCGCGTCGGAGCCCGAGAAGCCCTCGAAGCCGTCGACGTCGACCGAGCGGTCCTTGCAGTTCGGGCAGATGTAGACGGGCACCGGCCTATCGTAGGCTCCGAGTGCGGGCCGGCGCGGGATGAGGCAGACTCGTCCGCATGACCATGCCCCCGGTTCTCTGGCGGCCGAGCCCCGAGCGCATCGAGCGTGCAACGCTGACGGGCTACACGCGCTGGATCGAGCGCACGCACGGCCTCGACCTGCCCGACTACGAGAGCCTGTGGGAGTGGTCGACGAGGGACCTGGAGGCCTTCTGGGCGTCGATCTGGGAGCGCTTCGACGTCGTTGCCTCGGCGCCGTACGAGCGCGTCCTGGGCTCGAGGGCGATGCCGGGGGCGGAGTGGTTCCCGGGCGCCCGGCTGAACTTCGCCGAGCACATCCTCCGTCACACGGGCGACGACGAGGTCGCGATCCGCCACGCGTCGGAGCTGCGGCCGCTCGCGGAGCTGACCCGGGGGCAGCTGCGCGAGGAGGTGACGCGGATCGCCGGCGGCCTGCGCGCGCTCGGCGTAGGCCCGGGCGACCGCGTGGTCGCCTACCTGCCGAACATCCCCGAGGCGGTGGCGGCCTTCCTCGCGTGCACGTCGATCGGCGCGATCTGGTCGAGCTGCTCGCCCGACTTCGGCGCCCGCAGCGTGATCGACCGCTTTGCGCAGATCGAGCCGAAGGTGCTGCTCGCGGTGGACGGCTACCGCTACGGCGGCAATCACTTCGACCGGCTCGGGGTCGTGCAGGAGCTGCTCGCCGCGCTGCCCACCGTGGAGCACACGGTCGTGCTCGGCTACCTCGACTCCACGCCGCCGCTCGAGGGCCTCGGCGACGTGCTCCGCTGGGACGACCTACGGGCCAGGGGCGAGGGGACACCGCTCTCGTTCGAGCAGGTGCCGTTCGACCACCCACTCTGGGTGCTCTACAGCTCGGGCACGACCGGCCTGCCGAAGGCGATCGTGCACGGCCACGGCGGGATCCTGCTCGAGATGCTGAAGAAGATGCGCCTTCACGTCGACCTCCACGCCGACGACCGGCTCTTCTGGTTCACGACGACCGGCTGGATGATGTGGAACTTCGTCGTCTCGGCCCTCCTCAGCGACGCCTCCGTCGTGCTCTTCGACGGCAATCCCGGCTACCCCAGCCTCGGCGTCCTCTGGGACCTGGCCGAGCAGGCGGGGATCACGTGCTTCGGCACGAGCGCAGCGTTCATCTCCAACTGCCAGAAGGCCGGGATCCGCCCCTCCGAGGGCCGGAATCTCTCCCGGTTGCGGTCGGTCGGCTCGACCGGTTCGCCGCTCTCCCCCGAGGGCTTCGCGTGGGTGTACGAGGCGATCCACGACGACATCTGGCTCTTCTCCACCTCCGGCGGCACCGATGTCGGCACTGCCTTCGTCGGCGGCGTCCCCACCCTGCCGGTGTATCGCGGCGAGCTGCAGGCCCGTTCGCTCGGGATCCGGATCGAGTCGTGGAGCCCCGAGGGGAAGCCCCTGATCGGCGAGGTCGGCGAGCTCGTGATCACCGAGCCGATGCCCTCGATGCCGATCTTCTTCTGGGGCGACCCCGACGGCAGCCGCTACCGCGAGAGCTACTTCGAGATGTTCCCCGGCATCTGGCGCCACGGCGACTGGATCGAGATCACCGACCGTGGCACAGCGATCATCAGCGGTCGCTCCGACGCCACGATCAACCGCGGCGGCGTTCGGATGGGCACGAGCGAGATCTACCGGGCCGTGCTCACCCTCGAGGAGGTCGTCGACGCCCTCGTGCTGGACCTGCCGCTGCCGGGAAGCGAGGGCTACATGCCGCTCTTCGTCGTCCTCCGCGACGGCGCCATCCTCGACGAGGACCTCGGCGCCCGCATCCGCGCCCGCATCCGGGAGGATTGCTCCCCCCGCCATGTCCCCGACAGTGTCGAGCAGATCGCCGAGGTGCCCCGCACCCTCTCCGGCAAGGCGCTCGAGCTGCCCGTCAAGCGCATCCTCCTCGGCGCCCCGGCCGATACCACGGTCAGCCGTGACGCACTCGCGAGCCCCGCGGCGCTCGAGCCGTTCGAGGAGATGGCGAAAAGGCCACCGTACGCGCCTGCCTGACGGCGCCTGGATGTTAGCACCTGCTAACATCTTCGAGGTGAAGACACGGCTGTTCGCGGAGGAGAACCGGAAGTGGTGGACGCTCGCGTCCGTCGCGTTCGCCCTGTTCATGATCATGCTCGACAACACGGTCGTGAACGTGGCGCTGCCCTCGATCCAGCGCGACCTCGGGATCGGCGTCTCCGAGCTCGAATGGGTCGTAACCGGCTATGCGCTCAGCTTCGCCGTGCTGATGCTCACCGGCGGCAAGCTCGCCGACATGTACGGCCGGCGCCGGATCTTTCTCGTCGGCCTCGCGATCTTCACCGTCTCGTCCCTCTTCTGCGGGCTCGCCGGCACCGCCGAGCTTCTGATCGCCGCCCGCGTGGTGCAAGGTGTCGGCGCGGCCTTCATGATGCCCGCCACCCTCTCGATCATCACCGCCACCTTCCCGCCCAAGGAGCGGGGCGCGGCCCTCGGCATCTGGGCCGGCGTCTCCGCGATGGCGCTCGCGATCGGCCCGCTCGTCGGCGGCCTGATCACCGAGAACATCGGCTGGAACTGGATCTTCTACGTCAACGTCCCGATCGGCCTGCTCGGCCTCGTTGCCGCCCGGCTGATCATCCGCGAGTCGAAGGACACCTCGCACGAGCAGCGGCTCGACGTGCCCGGCCTCGTCACCTCCGGCGTCGCCCTGTTCGCCCTCGTCTACGCCCTGATCGAGGGCAACAGCAAGGGCTGGACGTCACCCCTGATCCTCGGCCTCTTCGCGCTCGCAGCCGCCTCCGGGACGGCGTTCGTGCTGCTCGAGCTGCACCAGCGACTACCGATGTTCGACGTGAAGCTCTTCCGCAACCCGACCTTTGCCGGAGCGAACGTCGTTGCCCTGCTCGTCTCGCTCGCGATGTTCGGCGTCTTCTTCTTCATCTCGCTGTTCATGCAGAACGTGCTCGGTTACAGCGCCGTGCGGGCCGGGGTCGCGTTCCTGCCGATGACACTGCTGATCATCGTCGTCGCGCCTCTCGCGGGGAAGATGTCCGACCGGCTCGGATCGCGCTGGCTGATGGCGGGGGGCATGACGCTGCTCGGTTGCTCGCTCCTGATCTACGCCCAGCTGCAGCCGGACTCGTCGTACTTCTCGCTGCTGCCCGCGATGCTGCTCGGCGGCGTCGGGATGGCGAGCACGATGACGCCGATGACGGCAGCTGCGCTCAGCTCCGTCCCGGTCGACAAGGCCGGCGTCGGCTCCGGCATGCTCAACACCTTCCGGCAGGTCGGTGGCTCGGTCGGGATCGCCCTGATGGGGGCGATTCTCGCGAGCGGCTCCAAGTCGGCGCTCGCGAACGGCGCCACGCAGGTGGACGCGTTCATGAGCGGCCTCCACCATGCGCTCTACACCTCGGCCGTGATCGCGTTCTGCGGGGCACTGACGGCTGCCCTCACGATTCGCAGCCACGCCCACGCGCGGCCCGCCGTCGACCGCGTCCCCGAGACCGCCGCATGAGCCAGGCGCCTCCCGCGCGGCTGCCGGCGGCGCAGCGGCGGGCGACGGTCGTCGCAGCGGCGCTCGAGGTGTTCGGCTCGGGCAGCTACGCAGGCTCGACGACCGCCGAGATCGCCCGTGCGGCAGGCGTGTCGGAGCCGATCATCTACCGCCACTTCCCCTCGAAGCGCGAGCTCTGGTTCGCGTGCCTGGACCAGGCCTGGAGCGACCTCCGCACTGCGATCGAGGGGCTCGAGGCATCGCTCGAGCGCGCCCGCGGCCTCGAGGAGGTCGACGTGCAGAGCCGCTCGCCGTGGGCGAGCCCGCTCCTGCCGACGCTCTGGGTGCAGGGCGTCACGGCGGCCGGAGAGGACGAGGAGGTACAGCGCTACGTACGCCGCCACGTGCGCGAGGTGCACGACTACGTGGCCGGGCGGATGCGCGCCTTCCAGGCATCCGGCGCCATGCCCGCCGACCGCGACCCCGATGCGGAGGCGTGGGTCTTCCTCGCCGGCGGGCTGCTGCGCTCCTTCGCAGACCGGCTCGGCGGCCTGATGGGGAAGGACGAGCTCGCTGCGATCGGCCGCGAGCGCCTGCGCTGGCTCTCGGGCGCCTGAGCCGCAGCAACGCTCAGAAGGGGATTCGCAGGAGCCAGAAGACTGCGATGCCGACGGCGATTGCGACCCAGAGCTGACGCGTGCGCCAGGCGGCGAGTGCCGCCACGACGGCGGCGGCGACCCGGATCCCGGCCTCGCCGCGCCCTCCGGCGAGGTACGGCGTCACGAGCGACGCGAAGACGGCGATGGGGACGAAGTGGAGGAACCGGACCCAGAAGTCGCTCAGCTCCGTGCGGCGGACGAGCCCCGCGTAACGGGATCCGAACGTGACGGCCACCATCCCCGCGACGGTGAGCCAGAAGCTCATGCGACCTCCCGCGCGGCGTCGTCGGGGCGGACTGTGCGGTCGGGAGGGCTGTTGCGCGTCAGGTACGCCCCCAGCAGGCTGCCGCCGATCCCGGTGACGAGGATCGGCAGCCCGCCGGGCAGCGATCGCGCGAGGACGTAGGCGGCCACCCCCGAGCCGAGCGCGACGACGAGCTCCGCGCGCGTCCGGACGAGCGGGACGAGCAGCGCGAGGAACGCGAGCGGGAAGATGAGATCGACGCCGAGGCGCTCCGGGTCGGGGAGGGCGGAGCCGAGCACGAAACCGCCCAGCGTGGCCAGGTTCCACATCGTGAACAGGCTCAGCTCGACCCCGAGCAGGAACCGGAACGACCGCTCCTTCGAGGCGGCGGCGACCCCGAACGCCTCGTCCGTGAGGAAGAAAGCCGCCACCGGGCGCTCACGGCGCGCGAGCTCGAACTCCCGGCCGAGCGAGACGCCGTAGAGCAGGTGACGGACGTTGAGGAGGAACGTCGTCAGCACGATCTCCGCCCCGGCGGTGCCGACCGCAAAGAGCCCGACGGCGCTGAACTGGGCACTGCCGGCGAAGACGAGCACCGAGAGAGCCTGCGTCTCGATCAGGGAGAGGCCGGCGCTGCGGGCTGTGATCGCGTAGGCGGCCGCAAACGGCACGACTCCGAGCCAGAGCGGCGCCAGCGCCCAGAAGCCGCGCCGGAAGGCGCCGGTGCTCTCAGCGGGCATGCCCCGATCCTACGGAGGAGCCGCGGGCGCAGGCGCAGAAAGCGAAACGCCCCCGGCTGCGGCTTCCGGGGGCGTTTCAGTGGGGGCTCCTCGAGAGGAAGTGACAGCTGAAGCTCGTGACTCTGCGGCCCAGGCACGAGACTCCTTCTTGCTGCCACCGCTCCTTCTGGTGTGCCCCGCGCTCCACAACCTGGCGTCTGGCTGCGGTGCGTGGTAGTCAGGACTCTAGGGACCACGACTGGAAAAGTCAAGTAGCTCGGTCAAGTGATTTGAGATACGCTGTACTTCACCTGCAGATCCCACGTTCTGGGAGCCCAGTTCACCCTTTGGGAGGAGTGCGCCGTCGCCGTGAATCGCCTTGACTGAACCGCAGATGGACGTGGCCGCCCACATCCCGCCGCAGGACGAGACCCTCGCCCCGACCGCGACGACGCCCTTCGCTCCTGCCTCGCGCCTGGCCGACCGGCTGCGCTCGCTCCGGCTCGCCGCCGGCCTGACCCAGTCGCAGCTGGCGGGAGAGCGCTTCTCCAAGGAGTACGTCAGCCAGATCGAGCGCGGCAAGACGCGGCCCACGCCGGAGGCGATCGCCTGGCTGGCCGGCCAACTCGGCGTCGACGCCGCCTTCCTCGGCAGCGGCGTCTCGACCGACCTGCGCGGCAGGATCGAGGCGCTCCTCGCGCGCGCCGAGGTACTCGCCGAGTCCCATCGCTATCTCGAGGCCGCAGAGCTGTTCGCAGCCACCCGGCGCGACATCGGCGCCACCGGCTCCGCGGAGCTCGAGGTGAGGGCGCTCTCGGGCGAGGCCTGGGCACGCCTGCAAGAGGGTGAGGCGCACGAGGCCGTCGAGCTGCTGCTCGTCGCGCGCGAGCTCGCCGAGAGCCCGCAGTTCTCCGAGGTCGACCGTGCCGACCTCCTCTTCCGGCTCGGTGTCTGCCGTTACAAGCTCTCGAGCATCGCGACCGCCGTAGCCCTCTTCGACGAGGCGCTTGCGCTTGCCGCCGGCTCCGGCCTCCCGTGCGATCTGCTCCAGGCGGACATCCTCGGCTGGCGCTCGCGCTGCCGGCGGCGCCAGCGCGACTTCGAGGCCGCCCGCGAGGACGTGGAGAATGCGCTGGAGCTCGCGCAAGGCCTGGACGACCGGCGCGTCTCCGCCAACACCTACTTCCAGGCGAGCCTCGTCGCCGAGCGGATGGGGCAGTGGGCCACGGCCCGCACGTACGCGCAGCAGGCCAGGGCGCTGTACGAGGAGCTGAACGACGAGCGCAACGTCGGCAGGATGATGCTGAACCTCGGCGGGCTCCAGCTCCTGCTCGGCAAGCCCGAGGAGGCGATCGGCCACCTGAGGGAGTCGTTCGCGCTGGCGGTCGACGCAGAGTCGCAGCCCGACGCCGCGCAGGCGCTCGGCAGCCTCGCAGCCGTCCACCTGCAGCTCCGCGAGTACGACGAGGCCGCCGCGGCGGCCCGGAAGGCGCTCGCGCTGCTCGACGGGCGCGAGGACTTCCTGGACGAGGTGGGCCAGTCCCAGCTCGTGCTGGGACGGTCGCTCCTCGAGCAGGGACAGCTGGACGAGGCCGAGGCCTGCTTCCTGGCGGCCGACACCGCGTTCGAGCAGATGGCTTCCGTCGGGCACAGGGCCGGAGCGTGGGTGGCACGAGGAGATCTCGCGAGCCGTCGGGGGGACGACCACGAGGCTGCACGCCTGTATCGGATCGCCGCAGAGGCGCTCCAGGACATCCGGTTCTGAGGAAGGAGGCACCGAAATGCACAGAGGTCGATTGCTTCTCCTGCTGGGCAACATGGCGCTGCTCGCCGCGCTGCTCGGCAAGTTCCGCCCGTACGGCGGACACACCTGGTCGGACGGCCACTAGCGCGTGCCTCGGCCGCTGACGCGGCCGGGGCACGGCAGCGCGGCGGCTAGACTCTGACGGTGATCCGCCAGGCACCGGCTCTTCTCGTGCTCGCGTGCGCTGCACTCCTGGCAGGTTGTGGCGGCTCCGGCAAGAACGGCTCGGCCGCTCCCGCCACGACGGCGGCGACCCCGCAGAAGGCCGCCCCCGCCGGCACGCTCGAGGCGATGTGGCAGCGGCTGGGTGGTGAGCCCGTCGGCCTGGTGCCCGGCACGAGCGACTACGGCATCGGGAAGAACCGCGTCTCCTTCCTGATCGTCGACTCCAAGTCACACCTGGTCGAGACGCCGACCGCCCGGGTCTGGGTCGCCCACGGCCTCCGCCAGAAGCCGTTCGCGCAGACCACGGCGGCGCTCGTCCCGATCGGGGTTCCCGGCGGGGCGAAGGCCGACGCCCAGAACATCTACGTGACCAGGATCGACACGCCGAAGCCGGGCAAGTACTGGGTCCTCGCCCAGCCGCTCGGAGGCCAGGAGATCCAGGCCCTCGGCGAGATGGTCGTGCGCAGGCACTCCGCAGCACCGGCCGTCGGCGACAGGGCGATCCCGTCGCAGAATCCGACGATCGAGGCCGGCAGCACTGCCCGCTCGATCAGCACGGCGCGACCGCCCGACCGCGAGCTGCTGCGCACGAGCGTCGCGGCCGCGATGGCCGCCGGGCGCCCCTTCGTCGTCACGTTCGCGACCCCGCAGTTCTGCCAGTCGCGCACGTGCGGCCCCGTCGTCCAGGTCGTGCAGTCGGTCGCGAAGGAGTGGCAGCCCAAGGGAGTCGACTTCATCCACATCGAGATCTACAGGGACAACGACCCGGCGAAGGGCACGAATCAGTGGGTGAACCAGTGGAAGCTACAGAGCGAGCCGTTCACCTTCGTCGTCGATCGCAGGGGCGTCATTCGCGAGCGCTTCGAGGGCGCCTTCAGCGCGGGCGAGCTCCGGGCGGCGGTGAAGAAGGTCGCTGGATGACCGGCGTTGACCGGCCTCAGCAGGTCGCCCCGGTTTCCGGGCGCCGCTAGGCTTGCGCGGTGAGCCGCGTCCTCCAGTCGCTCCCCGTCGGCGAGCGCATCGGCATCGCCTTCTCGGGCGGCCTCGACACCGCCGTCGCGGTCGCGTGGATCCGCGAGAAGGGCGGGATCCCGTACGCCTTCACGGCCGACCTCGGCCAGGTGGACGAGGTCGATGTCGCGCACATCCCGGAGCGGGCACTCACCTACGGCGCCGAGGCGGCGGAGATCGTCGACTGCCGCGAGCAACTCGTGCACGAGGGGCTCGTCGCGCTCCAGTGCGGCGCCTTTCACGTCACGAGCGCCGGCAAGACGTACTTCAACACGACCCCGCTCGGCCGCGCCGTCACCGGCACCCTGCTCGTCCATGCCATGCACCGGCACGGCGTCGACATCTGGGGAGACGGCTCGACGTACAAGGGCAACGACATCGAGCGCTTCTTCCGCTACGGGCTGCTGACGAACCCGTCGCTGCGCATCTACAAGCCGTGGCTCGATGCGCAGTTCGTCGCGGAGCTCGGCGGGCGCCGGGAGATGAGCGAGTGGCTGATCGAGCGCGGCCTTCCCTACCGCGCCTCAGCCGAAAAGGCGTACTCAACCGACGCGAACATCTGGGGAGCGACCCACGAGGCGAAGGAGCTGGAGCAGCTCGACCGGTCGATGGAGATCGTGCAGCCGATCATGGGCGTGGCGCACTGGAACCAGAGCGTGGCGATCGAGCCGGAGCGCGTGCGTATCCGCTTCCACGAAGGTTGGCCCGTCGCGCTGAACGGGGTCGAGTACGCCGACCGCGTCGAGCTCGTGATGGAGGCGAACCGGATCGGCGGCCGCCACGGGCTCGGGATGTCGGACCAGATCGAGAACCGGATCATCGAGGCGAAGTCGCGCGGCATCTACGAGGCGCCCGCGATGGCCCTGCTGTTCATCGCGTACGAGCGGCTCGTGAACGCGATCCACAACGAGGCCACGATCGAGAACTACCGCACGATGGGCCGGCGCCTGGGACGGCTGCTCTACGAGGGCCGCTGGTTCGACCCGCAGGCGCTGATGCTGCGCCAGAGCCTCCAGAGCTGGGTCGGGCTCCCCGTCACCGGCGAGGTCACGATCGAGCTGCGCCGCGGCGACGACTACACGGTGCTCGACACGACGAGCCCGAACGCGAGCTACCACCCTGAACGCCTCTCGATGGAGAACGTCGAGAGCACGTTCGGCCCCGTCGACCGGATCGGACAGCTGACGATGCGGCTGCTCGACCTCGAGGACTCGCGCGACAAGCTCGGCCTCTACGGGAGGCTCGGGCTCACCCAAGCCGGCCCGTTCGAGCTCCTCGGCGGTGAGATCGTCGAGGGCGAGCTCGTCTCCGCAGACCCGGGCGACACGCGAAGCGAGGTGCCGCTGAAGCCGCTCACCGCCGACGCCGAGACCGACCAGGCGATGGACTGAGACGACGAAGGCCGCCAGGGGGATGGCGGCCTTCGGATGGATCAGGGAGGAGAGGGGAAGGGGGATATGACTCTCCACCGCCCTTGTTCGCCGACCGCGCGCTGACTCCTCCACGGTCTGCATACACTCGTTTCGTGACCCCGACGCCGACGCTCACCTCACTCGCCCGTGCCGGCGGCTGCGCGGCCAAGTACCCCGCAGCGCGCCTCGAGGCGCTGCTTGCAGGCTTTCTCCCGGCGGACTCGGCCGATCTCCTCGTCGGGCTCGACCCGGCCGACGACGCGGCCGTCTACCGTCTCGACGACGAGCGCGCGATCGTCTTCACCGTGGACTTCTTCCCGCCGGTCGTCGACGACCCGCGCGACTTCGGCGCCATCGCGGCCACGAACGCGCTCAACGACGTCTTCGCCATGGGCGGCGCACCGCTCCTCGCCCTCTCCATCACGGCGTTCCCGGAGGAGCTGCCCACGGAGATGCTCGGTGAGATCCTCGCAGGTGCCGACGAAGTCGTGCGCGCCGCAGGAGCGATCCTCGCCGGCGGCCACACGATCCGGGACGACGAGCCCAAGTACGGGCTCGCGGTGGTCGGGACGGTGCACCCCGACGGGATCTGGCCGAAGTCGGGCGCCCGGTCCGGAGACGCGCTCTTCCTGACCAAGCCGCTCGGCACCGGGCTCGTCCTGCAGGCGCAGCGCGAGGGCCGCGCGCCCGAGGGCGCGCTAGCCGCCGCGGTCGCAGCGATGCGTACCCTGAACCAGGCGGCCGCCGACGTCCTCCGACCGTTCGACCCGCACGCCGTCACCGACGTGACCGGGTTCGGCCTCCTCGGGCACGCCTACGAGATGGCGTCACGCAGCGGCGTGCGGATCGAGCTGGACGCGCAGTCGCTGCCGGCCCTGCCGTCGGCGCTCGAGCTCGCCGAGGCGGGCGTGATCACCGGCGGCGACCGGCGCAACCGGGACTATGCGGGCCCGCACGTCGAGAGCACCGCAGGAGCGGCCCTCGAGGCGCTCGCGTTCGATCCGCAGACGGCCGGGGGCCTACTGGTCTCGCTCCCCTCGGACAAGGGCGCCGTCCTCGCCGCGACCTTCGCCGCCGCCGGGCGCGAGCTATTCCGGGTGGGCCGGGTGGTCGAGGGCACGGGCACCGTGCTGCAGTAGTCGAAGAGCGGGTGAGGCTGAAGCCTCACCCTCCCGGCACGCGCGCCGCCGCCGCTCCGTACACTCGAACCATGCACGGCCGGGCTCGATCGACCTGGAGTCGCCTCGTCACGCCACGCGGATTCATGCACGTGGCGGCCGTCGCCGCTCTCGTCATGTTCCTCGTCGTCACGTCCGGTGCGTTCGTCCGGCTCACCGCGTCCGGGCTCGGGTGCGACCACTGGCCCCGCTGCGGCACTGCGCCGTTCCCGACCCAGGGCAACCAGCACGCGATCATCGAGTTCAGCAACCGCATGGTCGCACTCGTCGGGATCGCGCTCTCGCTGCTCGCGTGGCTCGCGAGCCGCAAGGTCGCCGGCCTGTCGAGGCTCGCCCGCCGGTGCGCCCTCGGGGCGTTCCTCGGCGCCGTGGCGCAGATCCCGCTCGGCGGGGTGACGATCATTCTCAAGCTCCACCCGCTCGCCGTGATGTCGCACTTCCTGCTCGCGCTCGTCGTGCTCGGGCTCTCCGTCGTCGTGGTGATCGAGGCGTGGAGCAACGCCGTCGGCCGCGCTCCGGCGCTCGATCCCGCCTGGGCTCGTCATGTCGTCGTCTGGGCGGGCCTGCCCCTCGCGGCGGCTCTCGTCGTCACCGGCGCGGTCTCGACCGCCTCCGGACCTCACCCGGGCTCGGCCAAGGGCGTGGAACGGCTCGGAGTATCGATCGTCGACACCGTCTACGTGCACGTGCGCGTGGCGGCAGCGTTCGGCATCGGCTTTCTCCTGCTCGGGCTCTTCCTCTGGCGCAGCCGCTTCGCGCTGCCCGGTGTCTTCCGCCTCTGGTGCGCCGCGCTCGCCGTCCTCGTGGCCCAGATGATCCTCGGCGAGGTGCAGTACCGGAACGCGTTGCCCTGGGGCCTCGTGCTTCTACACGTGTTCCTGGCGGCGACGATCTGGTCCCTGTCGGTGGTGATCGCGCACGTGCTGTGGCGCCCGCCGGCGGCGCTGGCCGCGGCTCCGCGGATCGTGCCGGCGGCATCGGCGCCCGTTGGCCACCCGGTCAGTGAGTAAGGTCTAGGGAGTGGATGACCATCCCGAGCTGCGCATCCTGGACCGGCCGACGCTCCGGCGTCCTGTCCTGATCGCGGCCTTCCGGGGCTGGAACGACGGCGGCCAGGCTGCCACGTTGGCGGCCGGCACGCTGGCGTCGGTCTGGGACGCACACAGGTTCGCCGAGATCGACCCAGAGGGATTCGTCGACTTCCAGTCGACGCGACCGACGGTCTCGCTCGTGGAAGGTCTCACCCGCCGGGTCGACTGGCCCGAGACGACCTTCTCCGCGGCGCCGATCCCCGGAGCGGAGCGCGACGCGGTCATCCTCCTCGGCGTCGAGCCGAACTACCGCTGGAAGACGTTCAACGAGCTCGTGGTCGGCCTCGCGCGCGACCTCGGCGTCGAGCTCGTGGTCACGCTCGGGGCGCTGCTCGCCGACGTCCCGCACACCCGGCCGGCACCCGTCACGGGTGCGGCCAGCGATCCTTCGCTTGTCGAGGAGCTCGGGCTCCAGCCCTCGCGCTACGAAGGGCCGACGGGCATCGTCGGGGTACTGCACGACGCCTGCCGCACGGCAGGAATCCCGTCCGTCAGCCTGTGGTCGGCCGTGCCGCACTACGTCTCGCTGGCACCGAGCCCGCGCGCCGCGAAGGCGCTGTGCGACCGTCTCGGCGAGCTGCTCGGGGTCGACATCGACCTGAGCGAGCTGGAGGAGCAGGAGGAGACCTACGCCGAGCAGATCAGCGAGGCCGTCGCCTCCGATCCCGAGACGCAGGAGTACGTCGAGGAGCTCGAGCGGCGCGCCGACACGATCGACGATCTGCTCGACGACGACACGGATCTTCCCACCGGGGAGTCACTCGCGGCGGAGCTGTCGCAGTTCCTGCGAGACCGCGAGAGCGGCGAGCCGCCCAGCGGGTAGGAGGAAGGAACCCGGGTGACCGGCCGAAAGCCGGTCACCGACTCCTCAGGCTGCGTGCTCTGCCGGCGCCGGTTCTTCGGGCTGCACGACCGCCACGACCTCGGCGGGCACGGTGGCACCGTCGCCGCCCTCCGCCACCGCGCCGGGGGCACCGGGCACTGCGGCCCCGGCTGGGCGCCGCTTCTTGCGACGGCGGCGCGACTTCCGCACCGGCGCCTTGGGCGCAGGCAGGTTGTCGGCGAGGGCGGTGGCAATATCCTGGATCTGGCCCAGGTCCTCCCGGGCCTGGTCGAGCAGCGAGTTGGCCCGCGGCGTGTAGCCGTCGGCCGACGCGAGCAGCGCCGCCCCGACGGGGAGCGGCAGCGCGCGGGCCACCTGAACGAGCTTCGCCACGTTCTCCTCGTGCCGGTGGCCGCGTGAGTTGGCGACGGCGCCGAGCAGGCGCTTCGCCTCCGGGAACTCGGCACTGGCGCGGCGGTCCTGCACCTTCCGGGTGGCGCGGGCGAGCTTCCACGTCCACCGGGCCAGGATCTGGTCAGGCGCGCTCGCCTTGCCCTCGCCGATGGCCCGCAGCATGATCCGGACTCCGGCGGAGCGGTCCTTCTCCCACGGGGGCGCCTGGGCGACAAGCGTGACGAGGTCGTCGAAGTCGGCGCGCTCCACCGGCGTTGCCACCCGGTCCGCGAGAGCCGTCATGCGCAGCCGCCGGTTGGGGTTCTCGGCGGCACACACGGCCAGGAAGGTCTCGAGCGCACCCTTGCCGGCGCGGCCCTCCGTGAACTTGCGCGCGAAGTCGGCCCGCTGATCGAAGCGGATCTGGCGGCCGGCGATGGTGCCCCAGAAGCGTTGCTCGTCGTCGTCGAGGAACTTGGGATCGACGCGCTGCCACTCGCGCTGGATCACGGCGAGCCGGCGGGCGACGTCCGCCGTCACGGGCACGAGCCACGGAGCCGGCGAAAGCTGGCGGCGGGCGCGGCGCTGCTGGCGCCTGCGCGGAGCGGGTGTGACGCGGGCGCCCTCGCGGTAGAAGTCGGCGTCGAGGAGCGAGTGCAGCGAGATCACGCGGTCGTTGTGCGTCGACCCCTTCGTGACGAAGTCGACGACGATGCCCGCCTCCTTGCGCGCGTGCATGCGCATGATGCGGCCGATGCGCTGCTGGTAGACGCGGCGCGAGGCAGTCGGGGCGAGGTGGAAGCAGACGGTCGCGCGCGGCGAGTTCCAGCCCTCGGCGAGCAGCTGCGCGTTGATGAGGACGTTGATCTCGCCGCGCTCGTAGGCGGCGAGCGTCTCGGCCAGCTTCACGGGCGGCGTCTTGCCGGACACGGCCTCGGCCTTGATCCCGGCGGCCCGGAACTCCTGCGCGAGGTTGTAGGCGTGCTCGACGCCGGCCGCATACACGATCCCAGGGGTCGAGCCGAAGCGCTCCCTGTAGAGGCTCGCTGCCGCCTGGTTGAGAGCGGAGTGGTCGAGGGCCGCGGCGAGGGCGCGCTCCTCGAAGTCGCCCCCGATGATCGGGACGGAGTTGATCGCGGCGGCAGGGGGAACCCGCAGGCAGCGCAGGGGCGCGATGAGGCCGCGCCTCGCCGCGTCGGCGAGCGGCAGGTCGTCGACCGAGGCGGGGAAGACATCCGAGACCTGCTTCGCGATCAGCTGCTCGGTCGCCGTCATGCCGATGTAGACCGGCTCGCTGAACGACCGGATCGCGGCGCTCGTCTTCTCGCCGAGGGCCGTGTGCGCCTCGTCGCAGATCACGAGCTGGTAGGCACTGCGGGAGATATCCCCCGCGTGGCGTGCGAACCAGGCGTAGGTCTGGATCGTGATCGGATCGTCGCGGAGCGGCTCCTTGCCGGCGAGGATCGCCTCGGTGAAGCGGTCGCCGTAGCCCTCCGTCGTCAGGTCGCGCGTGAACTGCGAGACGAGGAGGCGCCGGTGCGTGAGGATGAGGACGCCGAGGTGGCGGGCCGCCTCGACGAAGCCCGCGGCGGCGATCGTCTTGCCCGAGGCGGTCGGGTGGCGGAAGCGGTAGCGGCGGGTCGCGCCTGGATCCTCGCCCGTGAAGGCGGGCTCCTCGACCTCCTCGTCGATCACGCCGGCGTCGAAGTCGTCGTCCTCCTCGTCTCCCTCGGCGAGCTCGGCGTCGGCCGGCTCGGCCGCGAGTGCGCTCCCGTTCCCGTTCCCGTTCCCGTTCCCGTTGCCGTTGCCGTTCTCCTCCCCGGCCCTCTGGTTGGAGGCGATCAGCTCGGTGAGCATGCCCGCGAGGGCGTCGACCTGGTGCCTGCGCAGATCCGTTCCCGT
>Ga0302299_10000145_pt1 | contig 32991 bp, 27 predicted proteins | sample III_Fen_N3_4_FD_198795 | JGI IMG/M metagenome (GOLD analysis project Ga0302299, IMG submission 198795) | Peat permafrost microbial communities from Stordalen Mire near Abisko, Sweden - III_Fen_N3_4 | ecosystem: Environmental > Terrestrial > Soil > Wetlands > Permafrost | place: Sweden: Abisko...
TGCTCCGCGGAGTCGTCTCGGACGGCCGCGAGCTCGCTGGTCAGGAGCTCGAGCCTCCGGGCTACGGCGGCGTCGTGGTCGTGAGCGAGGGATCGGCTGCGCATGCCGGCGACGCTAGGTCGACGGTCCGACCAGCCCCTCGCGCCGGGACGGCTGGCTGTGGAGACGGCGGACGGCGGCGGGCGTCGGGGAGGGAGAGCGGGCCGCTCAGCCCAGCCGGGGCGCGACGCACGCCGCCACCATGCCGGGTCCCACGTGGGCACCCAGCACCGCACCCAGCTCTCCGCACCAGACGTCGCGGCCGTCGAGGTTGGTGGCCAGGCGGGCCGTCAGCCGGCCGGCGAGGTCGGCTGCCCGGTCAGGGTTGGCCAGATGCGAGACACAGACGTCGACGTCCAGATCACCGGCCGCCTCGACGATGAGGTCCTCCAACCGGCTCAGGGCGCGCGCCGACGTGCGCACTCGCTCGAGGTTCGCGACGCGTCCGTCGTCGATCCTCAGGAGCGGCTTCACCGCGAGGGCACCGCCGAGCAGGGCGGCGGCCGCGCCGATCCGTCCGCCTCGTCGCAGGTATTCCAACGTGTCCACGTAGAACAGGGACGTCGCCAGCTCGGCTCGTCGGCGAGCAGCCGCGGCGGCCTCCTCGACCGACCCACCCGCATCGAGGACGTCCGAGGCGCTCAGGGCGGCGTAGCCCGTGGCGACCCCGACCTGCCGCGAGTCGACCACGGTGACCGGCACCGACGCGTCACCGGCCGCGAGCAGGGCCGACTCGTGCGTACCGCTCATGTCGCCGGACAGATGGATCGCCAGCACCGCTTCGGCGCCGTCCGCAGCAGCCTTCTCGTAGACCTCGAGCAGGGCGGCCGGTGCGGGACGGGAGGTGCTGACCGGACGGAAGTCCTTCAGCGCCTGTGCCACCAGCTCGGGAGTGGCGCCGTCCGCCCCTTCGTCGTAGACCGTCGCGCCGATCACCACCTGCAGGGGCACGACGACGATGCCGCGCGCCTGCGCCACCTCGGGCGGCAGCGAAGCCGTCGAGTCGGTGACGACCACGGTCTTCCCGGCCATGCGCGGAAGGCTAGCCGACGACGATGTTGACCAGCTTCGGCGCGCGCACGATCACGCGCCGCACCTCCACACCGTCGATCGCGCGTACGACGGCCGGGTCGGCCATCGCGGCGGCCTCCAGGTCGGCGTCGGTGATCGTCGGCGGGACGTCCAGCCGCGCCCGGACCTTGCCCTGCACCTGGACGACCGCGGTCACGGAGTCCTCGACCAGCAGCGCCTCGTCGACGACCGGCCAGCCGGCACGCGCCACGGACGGCTGATGGCCCAGGCGCTCCCACATCTCCTCCGCGGTGTAGGGCGCCACCAGCGACAGCAGGATCGCCACGGCCTCGGTGGCTTCGCGCACCGCGACGTCGGCCGGACCGCACCCGCTGTCGATCGCCTTCCGCGTCGCGTTCACCAACTCCATGGCCCGCGCCACCATCACGTTGAAGCGATGGCTCTCCACCAGCTGCTCGGCCTCGCGCACCGTGCGGTGGGTGACCTTGCGCAGGGCGCTGTCGCCGGCAGCCGGGTCCGCGCCGGGCTCCGACGCCACGTCACCGCTCAGTCGCCAGGCGCGCTGCAGGAAGCGCACCGACCCGCTCGGCGACATGTCGGCCCAGTCGATGTCGTCCTCGGGGGGGCCTGCGAAGACCAGGGTCAGCCGCACCGCGTCCACGCCGTACGCCGATAGTTGCTCCCCCAATCTGACGCCGTTGCCTTTGGACTTCGACATCTTGGCGCCCTCATTGATGACGATTCCCTGGTTCAGCTGCGCGGAGAACGGCTCCCCGAACTCCAGCAGCCCCATGTCGCGCAGCACCATGGTGAAGAAGCGCGCGTACAGCAGGTGCAGCACCGCGTGCTCGACACCGCCGATGTAGATGTCGCACGGGCCCCACAGGTTGGCCAGCGCCGGGTCGAAGGCCCGGTGGTCCTCGTGCGGCGAGCAGTAACGCAGGAAGTACCACGACGAGTCCACGAACGTGTCCATGGTGTCGCTGTCGCGGGTGGCCGGTCCCCCGCACGTCGGGCAGGTGACGTTGACCCAGTCGGTGGCCGCGGCCAGGGGCGAGACCCCCTTCGGCGTCAGGTCCGCACCACGCAGCTCCGGCAGGACGACGGGCAGCTGGTCCTCGGGGACCGGCACCTCACCGTCGGTCGGGCAGTGGATGATCGGGATCGGCGCACCCCAGTAGCGCTGCCGTGACAGCAGCCAGTCGCGCAGCCGGAAGTTCACCGCCCCCTGGCCCACGCCCTGCTCCTCCAGCCAGTCGATCATCGCGCGCTTGGCCTCGGCGATGCCCAGGCCGTCCAGGTCCAGCGACTCGTTGCGCGAGTTGACCGCAGGTCCGTCGCCGGTGAAGGCGTCGCCCTCCCAGCCCTCGGGGGGCTGGACGGTGCGGATGATCGGCAGGTCGAAGGCCTGGGCGAAGTCCCAGTCGCGCTGGTCCTGGCCCGGGACCGCCATGATCGCGCCAGTGCCGTAGTCGGCCAGGACGTAGTCGGCGGCGTACACCGGGATCGACGTGCCGGTCACCGGGTTCGTCGCGTGGACGCCCAGGAAGACTCCGGTCTTGGGGCGGTCGGTGGACAGCCTCTCGATGTCACTGGCCTTGCGCACCTCCTCCAGGTACGCGTCGTACGCCGGTCGCTGCTCGTCGGTGACCAGGCCCGCGGCCAGCGCGGCGTCGGCCGCCACGACCATGAACGTCGCCCCGAACAGCGTGTCGGGTCGCGTCGTGTAGACCGCCATGGGTTCGTGGCCCTCGACCGGGAAGGTGACGTGGGCGCCCTCGGACCGGCCGATCCAGTTGCGCTGGGCGTTGATCACGCGCTCGGGCCAGGTCGGCGCCAGGTCGTCCAGGTTGTCCAGCAGCTCCTGGGCGTAGTCGGTGATCTTGAAGTACCACTGCGTCAGCTCGCGCTTGGTGACCTCGTTGCCGCAGCGCTCGCACCGGCCGTCGATGACCTGCTCGTTGGCCAGCACCGTCTGGTCGAACGGGCACCAGTTCACGGGGCTGTTCTTGCGGTACGCCAGGCCACGCTCGCGGAACTTCAGGAACAGCCACTGGGTCCAGCGGTAGTACTCCGGGTCGGAGGTGTTGAACGTCCGGGTCCAGTCGAAGCTGACCCCGAACTTCTTGCAGGACTCCGTGGACACCGCGATGTTCTCGTAGGTGAACGTCGCCGGGTGCGCGTTGTCGCGGATCGCGGCGTTCTCGGCGTTCAGGCCGAACGAGTCGAAGCCCATCGGGTTCAGCACCTCGTAGCCGCGCTGCCACCAGTAGCGGGCGATCACGTCGTGCAGCGCGAACACCTCGGCGTGCCCCATGTGCAGGTCGCCCGAGGGGTAGGGGAACATCGTCAGCGCGTAGCGCTTCTCGCGGGCACCGCTTCTCACGACGTCGTCGTCCGCGCGGAAGGGCTGCAGCTCCTCCCACACGGGCTGCCACTTCTCCTGCACCGCGACCGCGTCGTACGTCGCCGCCTCGGTGACGACCTGTTCCTCACTCATCGATCCAGCCTTCGTTCGTTGGTCGAGCCTGTCGGGACCTGCTCCGGGACATGAAAAAACCCCTCGCAGGGAGGGGTGGCCGCGCGATCAGGGAACGGATCAGCGCGGCTGGCCAAGAAGCAGCGACGACGTGTGCATGGCACCCATCCTACCGGACGATGCTCTCGGCCACGGTCGGCCCCCGGGCTCGCAGGTCGTCGAGCGCGACCGGGTCTCCGGTGAGGGAAGACACCAGGCCCCTTCTCGCACAGCCCGTCGAACAGCGCGTGCGTCTGGGACGAGGAGGACGCCGGCTCGCCGCCCCGCAGGTCGGCGTAGGGGCGGTGCATCGGCGCCTCGTCGACCCACCAGTCACACCAGCCACACGACGTACCCACTTCTGGCACTTCTCGGCCGTTGCACTCCCCGAGAAGTGCAGGAATACCCGGTGAGCCGGGGATCCCGCCGCCCAGAGCAGAACCGGGTGGTCCGGTGACCCGGCAGGTCCTAGGTTCGCACCGTGACCGATCTGAGCAGGTACGACGACTGGCTGGCCTGGCTGCGCGAGCAGGGTGGGTCCGACGCCGACATCCGGGTGGTCTTCGTCGGCGGGTCCGCGGTGACCGGCGGGTACGACGACCACTCCGACCTCGACGTCGAGGTGCTGGCCACCCCGGGCGAGTCCGCCGCGGCGTACCGACGGCTCCTGGAGGCGGCACGGCGCGACTTCCTCGTCCACCAGGTCTGGGAGCTCCCCGAGGCGACCTGGCCCGACGGCCGGCAGGCCTTCTTGAACCTCACCGCCGACGCGGGCGACCTCAGCGTGCCGACCCGGATCATCGACCTCCACGTCTCCGACCTCGCCGACGCGCACCGGCTGGTCGACCCACGCCGCCACGGCCAGCCGCTCGTCCTCCACGATCCCGACGACCTGGTCGAGCTACGTCCCGACGACGAGGGGGAGATGGCGCAGGCACGCGCCGAGGCCGTCACGCAGATCGCTGCCCGCCGCCAGACCGCGGCCTGGCTGGTCAACCGCGCCATCGCCCGCGGACAGCTGGCCGAAGCGGTGACCTTCCACCTGTCCTTCGCCGTCAACCCGGTGGTGCGGCTGCTCCGGATCGTGCACTGCCCGGCCCGCCACGACTTCGGGCTGCGCTATCTCGACACCGACCTACCGGAGGGGTACGCCGCCCGCGTCGAGGCGCTGCTCCCCGGCGGCCCCGACCTGGCCGCGCGAGCGGCGGCGGCGTTCGCCTGGCAGGACGAGCTGCTCGCCGACCTCGCGGCCGGCTGACTGGTCAGCCGGCTGACGGGTCAGCCGGCGGAGCCGGTGGTGTCCGTCGAACGCCCCGCCGCCTCGTCGACCGCACGCTTGCCCTTCTCGAGCTGGTCCTCGTCGACCACGATCGGCCGGAGCAGGGCCCAGGTCACCATGAAGCCGCCGAACAGCAGCAGCGAGATCCCGGCCCCCCTACGATGCGGCCATGACCTCCCTCGACCTCTTCCGACTCGACGGACGCGTGGCGATCGTGACGGGTGCGTCCTCCGGGCTCGGCGTCGCCTTCGCACAGGGACTGGCCGAGGCCGGCGCCGACGTCGTCCTCGGTGCCCGGCGCGCGGACCGGCTCGAGGCCACCGCGGACCTGGTCCGTACGGCCGGTCGCCGCGCCCTGGCCGTTGCGACGGACGTGTCCGATCCCGACGCGTGTACGGCGCTCGTCCAGGCCGCGATGGACGAGTTCGGCCGCGTGGACATCCTGGTCAACAACGCCGGCCTCGGGACGGCCGTCCCCGCGACCCGGGAGACCCCCGAGCAGTTCCGCAGCGTCGTCGACGTCAACCTCAACGGCTGCTACTGGATGGCTCAGGCATGTGGCCGCGTGATGCAGCCCGGGTCGTCGATCATCAACATCTCCTCCGTCCTGGGCCTCACCACCGGCGGCCTGCCCCAGGCTGCGTACTCCGCGACCAAGGCCGGGCTGATCGGGCTGACGCGCGACCTCGCCCAGCAGTGGACCGGCCGCAAGGGCATCCGGGTCAACGCCGTGGCCCCGGGCTTCTTCGAGTCGGAGATGACCGAGATGTACCCCGAGGGCTACCTCGACCTGATGAGCTACCGCATCCTGTCCGGCCGCAAGGGCGACCCGGCCGAGCTCGCCGCCACCGTGGTGTTCCTCGCCTCCGACGCCGCCGGCTACATCACCGGCCAGACCCTCCCCGTCGACGGCGGGATGACCATCACCTGAGCTGCGACATGGCTGGCAGGCAGGTCAGGTCGATCGCGCACGATCGTCGGGGAGGGTAGTCCGTCAGCGGGCGATCCTCCCGCCGGAGCCGAAGAGGTGTGCACCCGCTCGCGATGCCGCCTTGGTGTGGCCGTCGTCGTTCAGGATGGTGCCGGTGGCAGCCCCCGTCGCAATGCCGATCGAGGCCGAGTCGATCACCGCGTACATCACCTCGGTGGGCTCGGCGACCCTGTCGCGGACCACGTTCACGTGGAACACCGCGGACCGCTGGTGCGCCTTGATGCGGAGCGTGCCCGTCCTGGCGAGGTAGTCACCGGGCGCGACGGCCGTGCCGTCCTGCGTCTGGAGCTTCACGGTGACCGCCCTGGGCGCCTTCCGCGACAACGACACCGTGAAGTTCATCCGGGTGTACTTCGGGCACACCTTCTGGGGGCAGTGCACCCGGCCCGTACCCTCCTTGACCGTGGCAGGCGCCACGGAGACGGTGCGCGGCGCCGGTGGCTGGTGCCCGGTCGCCTTCACCGAGAGGGCGGCCATGGTCAGCGAGTGGCAGTCGTTGGTCAGGGGCGCCGCGATAGTGACGGTCTGCACGGCCGAGGGCGTGAAGACGCTCGTGACGTCGTAGGTCTCCAGGTCGTAGAGCGACCCGCCGCCCGAGCCAGCGATCGAGCCTGCCCGGCTGTGGTGTGCGTTGGGAACCGTCGTTCCGTCCCACAGCCAGTGGTTCGCCTGGATGTCGTCGAACGTGGCGATCCCGGCACCGCCGGTCACCGTGACCGAGCCGTCGTCGGGATTGCCGAAGTTCTGACCGTCGGCGACGGCCAGCTGGAGCGTCGCCGGCCCACCCTGGTAGTCGATCTGCGTCAGCGGGTCGTTCCAGAAGTTGTCCTCACCCGGATACCCGCCCGCGTCGGTGTCGTTGCCGTAGTACAGGTAGAGGTCCTGGTTGTTCGACCTCTTGCCGTCCTTGAAGGTGACCACGAGGCTCGCGCCGTTGGCGTCACCATGGGCACCGAGTCCGGTCAGCCGGTACTTGCCGTTGCCCTGGGGCTTGACGATCCTCGTGACGTTTGCCAGGTAGGTGCGAGACGTGGCCGCGAGGCCCCAGCAGTTCGAGCCCGACTCGCCCTGGCTGACGCCGATGACCTTGCTTCCGTTGACCTTGATGTTCGGGTTGTTGTAGGAGCCGGTGTAGGCGCCGTTGACCTTCGGACCGATGCCGTTCCACGACAGCCAGGCCCCGGTCACCTTCCCTTTGACGCCCTTGAGCGTGATCGTGCCCTTGCCGCCGTGGGTCTTGGCGGTGCCGATCCCGCCGACCCCGGCTGACACCCAGTCCGTGCCGGCCACTCTCACCTGGCGGCTCACCGGGGTCGCCGACGCGCTGGAGGGCAGAGTCATCACCAGACCCGCCGACGCGAGGAGGGCCACAGTCCCGAGGAAGCATGTGCTGCGCAACGAACCGACGCGAGAAGTCACCATGCCTCAGCAGCCTGGCAGTGCCGAGCACGCCCGACATCCCCAGAAAGAGTTACGTGTCGCCCGGTCGCGGTACTCTGGCCGTACTGCGATCGTCAGATCACGTTCCAAGGCCCCGGACCCTGGCCTTCGCCGGTCCACGGGTCCTGACGCAGGCAGCGACCAAAGGCGGTGGCCGGTGGCCACGCAGGTTCCCCCTACTCGCTCCGCGCTCGCAACCCACGTCGACCCCGACCGACGCGGCGGGTACAGCGAGCTGACAGCCCAGATCCGTGAGCTCGGGCTGCTCCGCAGCAGGCCCTGGTCGTACGCCGGCCACTTCGCCCTGGTGTTCGCGGCCCTGTCCGCCGTGGTCACCGCGATGGTGGTCTGGCAGGACTCGTGGTGGCTGCTGCTGCTCGCCCCGGTGTTCGGGGTGGTCGCCACGCAGATGGGGTTCCTCGGACACGACGTCGGTCATCTCCAGGTCACCCGGAACGCCAACCGGATGCGGCTCCTCGGGCTCGTGGACGGCAACCTGATGGGCGGCATGAGCTTCGGCTGGTGGGTCACCAAGCACAACGCCCATCATGCGCACCCCAACGACCTCGAGAGCGATCCGGACGTGCGCGCCGGTGTGCTGATCTTCGACGCGGACCAGGCGGGCGCCCGTCGCGGCCTCGCGGCCTGGACGACCAAGCATCAGGCGCTCCTCTTCTTTCCGTTCCTGCTGGGCGAGGCCGTCAACCTCCACGTCGCGAGCGCGCGCGAGCTCTTCCGGACCGGGTTGCGGCACCGGGCACCCGAGGCAGCGCTGATGATCACGCACTTCGTCCTCTACGTCGGCCTGCTCGTCCTCACCCTGACCTGGCCGCAGGCGCTGCTGTTCGTGGCGATCCACAAGGGCGTCCAGGGCCTCTACCTGGGCTGCTCCTTCGCCCCTAACCACAAGGGCATGCCCGTGCTGGACGCCGAGCAGGCCGCGGACCCGCTGCTGCGGCAGGTCCTGACGTCGCGCAACATCCGTGGTGGGCCCTTCACCGATGCGGCACTCGGCGGCCTCAACTACCAGATCGAGCACCACCTGTTCCCCAGCATGCCCCGGGCCAACCTGCGGCTGGCCCAGCCCGTCGTGCGGAGGTTCTGCACCGACCGCGGCATCCCGTATCTGGAGGTGGGCGCGATCGCGTCGTACGCCGCGGCCGTCGGCCACCTGCACAACGTCGGCGCGGGCCTTCGCACCGGCTGACTAGCGCGCGGCGTCGCCCTCGAGGTAGGCCCGCAGGCCGACCGGGTCGCGGCCGGTGACCCGGCGTACGTCGTCGGTCACGGCCGCGTGCTCGCCGGCCTTGATCGCGGTGTAGGTCGAGACCCACGCGTCGTACTGCCAGTCCGGCGCCTCCCAGCGCCGCCGCGACTCGTAGGCCTCGTCGATCGTCTCGTCGTGGAAGCTCACCGCACGCCCGGTCACCTCGCTGATCACCGCTGCGGCCTCACCCAGGGTGAAGGCCTCGGGTCCGGTGAGGGAGTACGTCGCGCCGGCATGCGGAGCAGGGTCCGCCATGATCTCGACGGCGACGGCCGCGATGTCCGCGCGCGCCACCGCCGACAACCGTCCGTCACCGGCCGGCCCGCGGATCACCCCGTCCTCCCCCGCCATCAGCGGCGTGAAGTCGAGGTAGAAGTTGTCGCGGAGGAAGGTGTGGCTCAGGCCGCTCTGCCGGATGTGCTCCTCGGTGGCCCAGTGGTCGCGGCCGAGGGTGAACGTGCAGTCGGCAGCGGCCGAGACGAACGACGTGTAGACGACCTGCAGGACGCCCGCCTCGGCCGCGGCGTCCACGAAGCTGCGGTGCTGGTCGAGCCGGTCGGCTGACTCCGACGCCGAGACCATCAGCAGCGTCTCGACACCCTCGAGCGCAGCGACGGCCGCCTCCCGGTCGCCGTAGCTGCAGGGCAGCACGACAGCGCCGTCGAGCGCCGGCGCCTGGTCCGGCGCGCGCACCAGCAGCCGCTGGGGTACGCCGCGTACCGCCAGTCCGCGGGCCACGAGCCCACCGAGCGCTCCGGTCGACCCGGTGACCGCCAGCGGCGGCCCCACCATCAGGTGTCCGGTCCGAGCAGCAGGTAGCCGAGCCAGGCGAGGAAGAGGACCAGGCCGCCGAGGAACAGCCAGGCCAGCTCGAACTCGAAACCTGCGGCGATGACCAGGCCCAGGACCACACCGGTCACCATGCGACTGTGGTTGCTCTGCACGCCGCCAGACTAGCGCCGGACCCCGCCGGTCGGAGCGCGGACGAGCCGCGCCTAGTCCTTCGTGGCGCCGCGGAACCGGTCCCAGATCGTGGGGTCCTTGATCGGCTGCCCGCGCTCGTCGGTCGGGTACGTGAAGCCACCCAGCCGGCGGGTGCCCCAGCCGACCGACGGGGCAGCCTTGGTGTAGGCGACCTTGACGGGGATGTCCTTCCGGTACCCGGTGAGCAACGTGAGGAGTCCGTCGATGCCGTCGTTGTCGACGTCGATGCACCCCGATGACCCCGGCAGCGAGCCGCCGTGCAGGTAGAAGCCGCTCCGCGTCGTGGTGCTGCCACAGCCCTTGGCGGCGGGGACGATCCTGGTCGGTCGCAGGGGCGCCCGGCCCGACCCCCAGTCGCCGCCATGAAGGGCCGTCCCGAACGGATCTGTGAACATGCCTCCGGAGATCATGGTCACCTGTTCGGCACCGGTGAAGGTCGCGAACGTGCTCAGGCTGAACACGTACTCACCCTCGGGGATGGGGCCGAAGTCCTGGATGCCGACGTACCGCGGGTTGTTGAGGTAGGAGTCTCCGGTACTGCCCTTGCACGCGGCGGCGTCCGCGGGCCGGACGGAGACGGGACGACCCGACTGGGCGGGGTGCGTCAGGATCGCCTTGCTGCCGTCGAAGACCGTGAAGTCGGAGCCATCGAACTCGGCGTGCACGTGCGTGAACGCGGACCTCGATCCCGTGGGGTGGGTGAACCTGGTGCCGAGGCTGGTCGGTGCACGGGCGATGCCGTACCCGGCCTGGCTCAGGACGGCCTGATGACCGTCCGCGATGCGCCCCGCCTCGGCCTCCGCATCCGGGTTGTCCACCACGACCGGCGGCGTCTCCTGGGTGCGCGGTACAGCGCCCTGCTGGACCACATGGGCCAGCTCGTGGGCCAGCAGTCGGCTGCGCTCGGGACTGTCGTGCGAGAACGCGTCGCCCATGACGATGTCGTTCCCGGCCGCGTAGGCCAGGGCGTCGAGCCGGTGCGCGGACTCGGCAGCACCGGCCCCTTCGTGGACCCTCACCTCACCGAGGTCGTGACCCAGCTGCGACTCCCAGGCCCGCCGCTGGCGCCCCTCCAACGGCCGACCCTCGCGCTCCAGCTCGGAGTGCTCGGGTCCACCAGACGGCTCTGCCGAACCTCTGCGGCGGGAGCGGCGCTCGTCACGCCCCTGCATCGCCCGACAGCTCACCGCAGCGCATCAGCTCGCCTCGGAGCTGTCGCCGCCGGAGTCCTCTCCGTCCTCGGTGTCCTCGGTGCCGGGCTCGTCGTCCTCGTGGCAACCACAGCCCTTCGTGCCGTGGTGGTGACGGTGATGGTGATGGTGATGGTGGTGGTGGCCACACCCGCAGTCGTCGTCGGAGCCGTCGCCGTCGTCGTCCTCGCAACCGTCGTCGGAGCCGTCGCCCTTGTCGCACGGGTCGTCACCACAGAGCCGGTCGTAGGTCGCCAGGATCTCCTCGACGGTGTGCGTCCGGAGCTCCTCGCAGCGCGCCTCCGCCTGCTGCTCGCAGCACTCCTTGAAGGCCTCCGCCCGGGTGAGCTCGGAGACCGCCGCGCAGCCGGCGGTCCAGGTCGTCAGTGCCAGGCACAGGCAGTCGACGAAGTCCTGCGTCCGGGCGAACCCGCCGTACACCTGCTCGACGGTCCAGGCGGCGACCTTCGCCCGGGCATAGAGCTGCTTGAGGTCGGTGGTCGCCGGGTCTCCGCTGAGGGCGGTGTCGATGTCCTTGATCAGCTGCTGAGCGGCGGCGACCCGGGCAGTGAGCGCGGCAGGCTCCTGGGCGAGGTTGTCGAAGCAGGCCTTCGACTGGTCGGTCCACCGCTGGTACTTCTTGATCACCCGCTCGAGCCTGCGCAGCGCCAGCTCCTCCGCGTCCTCGACGTCGAAGCTGCGCGCCCGTGCGCAGCATCCGGGATCCGGGCTGCAGCACTCGACCTCTTCGATCACCTCGCAGTAGGCGTCGTCCAGGCAGACCCAGACCCGCTTCTGCTCGATCATGCAGCGGATGCGCTCGAGCAGGTGCTTGATCTGGTGTCGCATCTCCTTGTAGGGGACGGCCGCCGCCTGCCTACTGGTGCGGTACTGGGTGCGGACATCGTTGTACTGCTGCTTCGCGGTCTCGAGATCCGCGGTGTACGTCGCGTCGTAGGCGGCCTGCGCGGCGACGCCTGCGGCCTTGCAGGCCACCGTGTCGATCGTGCTCGCGTCGCATCCTGAGTCGTCCGGCGGAGGGGGGCAGCCGTCCTCGTTGTCAGGATTGCGGGGTTCCTCGGAAGTCATCGGAGCTCCTTGTCTGTGAGCGCACGTGAAGTCTCGACCTCCGCTGTCACCGCACCGTCGCCCACCGGGCCCGCTTCGCGCCGGTCCGCGACGATGCCGTGACGGGTCGTGCCCACGATGTGTGACGTGGCTGAGTACCAGGCTCTGAGGGCCGCCGGACAGAGCATCGTCGCGATGCTCAACCGGGGCTTCGCCGACCACCCGGAAGCAGTCGCGGACAACCTCCAGGCGTTCCTGGCCAGCTCGAACGAGCTGAAGACCCTGAAGACCAACACCGGCCAGACGATCACCCAGCCGGCGGTGTCGGTGTACTGCTACCGGGTCAGCGTGGACAGGGAGACGCGCCCCGGGTGGTCGGCGGTCGGCAGCATGGACGGCATCCCGCGTCTCCCGATCAGGATGCACCTCCTGCTGGCGGCCTGGGCGGAGAACGCCGAGGCGGAGCTGCAGTGGCTCGGGCTCGCGGCCCAGATCCTCGAGAGCCACCCGATCCTCACGGGCGTCCAGCTGCTGCCGATCGACCAGGGCGGCACCCCGTTCTCGCCGTGGCAGCCCGGCGACGCGGTCCAGCTGGTGACCGACGACCTGGCCCTGGAGTCGATGAGCGAGGCGTTCCAGGCGCTGACCACCGAGTTCCGGCTGACGCTGCCGTACATCGCCAGGGTCATCTGCCTCGAGGGACCGGTCGAGCCGGGCCGGGAACGGGTGGCCCTCGTCGCGGGTCGCGTGGATCGGATCGGCACATGACCGCCGACGCCGTGATCGAGACGACGGTGGGCGCCGTGGACGTCTGGCACCGGCTCGCACTCGCCGTCGAATGCCGTGACCCCCTCACGGACCGGCTGGTCCTCACCCAGCTCCGGGCCGGCTACGAGCGGCCACGCAGTCCCTTCGTGCCGGTGCCCGTGCCGTCGTACCCCTGCATCGCGTTCGACGCCGCCGGCCCGGCCCGGTTCACGCTGCGCCACGACGTCCCGCTGCCCTCCACGATCCAGGTCCGGATCGACGACCCGAGCCGCCGCTTCGTCGCGCGGCGGCTGCGGATCCCGCTGTGGCCGGAGAACCGGGTGGACGGAGGTGGGGCGCGGCCGTTCATCCCCACGGACCACCGACTCCTTCGCGTCTGGCTCTGGCCCGGAGCCGCGGCAGCGCTGTCGCCCGGGAGCACGGTCATCCGGGGCCGGGTCCGGCGCGGTGGCAAGCCTGCTCGCTGGGCGCGGGTCACCGCGACCGGAGCGACCCAATCGATCGCCGGGTATGCGCACGCCGACGACCGGGGCGAGTTCGTCCTGGTCGTCACCGACCCCGGCCAGCACCCCCTGGGCTCGACCATCCCGGTCGATCTGACGATCAAGGCCCGGAAGGTGCCGGTGCCGGTCGACGCCGACGACGCGCTGGCCGACCTCACGGTCGAGAACGTCCCCCGCTCCCCCAGCCCTCCGGCTCCGGCCGCCCTGGACAGCCCGCGGTTGCGCGGCCTCGCGCCCCCGCCCGGCTATGTCGCGAACGCGAAGCCCACCCTCCACGTGGTGGTGCCGACCGGCGCGGACATGATCCTGCCCGACGACCTCGAGTTCGGGCTCACCCCGTGACCGAGGAGGTCCCGCATGCCTGAGTACCTGACTCCTGGTGTCTACCTCGAGGAGACCAGCTTCCGTTCGAGCTCGATCGAGGGCGTCGCGACGTCCACGCTCGGAATGACCGGCCTGACCCGGTACGGTCCGGTCCCCTACAACGTCGACCTCCCGAGCGGACCCCTGTTCATGGTCCCGACACCGACGCTGGTGACCAGCTTCACCGAGTTCGAGCGGGCGTACGGCGACCTGAACGCGGTGGGTACGGCGGGCGACACGGTCAACTACCTGGCCTTCGCAGCCCGGGCGTTCTTCGACAACGGCGGACGCCGTCTCTACGTCCAGCGGGTCTTCCCGTTCACGCTGGACGCTAACAACGAGATCGACGCCGCCCAGAACTTCGCGTCGCTGGCGGTCGGGGCAGGAGCGAACCCGGCGGCGACCTGGCGTGCCCGCTGGCCCGGCGACGCGGGCCGCGAGATCAGCGTCAGCGTGTCGTTCCAGCGCAGCAAGAACATCGCCACCGGTGGCAGGCTGGTCGGCGTCGGACCCGGCGCGGCCGTCGAGTTCCTGGCCGCCGGGGCCGCGGACCCCGTGGACGCGAACGGCCACCCGGCCGTGCCGGCCCAGGTCCGCATCGTCGACCGCGACGCACGCGGGAACCAGGGCCTGGTCAAGACGGACGGGTCCGCCGGCCTCGACCCGATCCCGGCCGGGGACGCACGCCACATCACGCTGACGGTCACGGTGGAGTGGGGGGAGCGGACCGATGTCTACCCCGGTCTCGAGGTGCACTCCAAGCACCCCCGCTGGATCGGCTCGGTGCTCCAGGCCGTCGACCCGGCCGACGACCTCAGCCTGGCCTGGTTGGACGCGCCGAACCCGACCGCCGCCGCCGACGCCGACGCACTGTTCAAGGCGCTCGTCGACCCGGCCTCGAGCGGGTATCTCACCGCGGCCCAGGCGATCGAGGGTGGAGCGCTCGACGCTGCTGCCCTCCAGGGTGAGAAGGCGGACCCCGACTCCCCCACGAAGCCGGCCACGGGCCTGTGCGCGCTCGCCGAGATCGAGGACATCGCGATCGTCGCCTGCCCCGACACGGTGCGGCTGCAGGACGCGGACCAGCAGACCGCGGTCGACAACCTGATCGCGCACGCCGAGGCACTGAAGGCGTACCGGATCGCCGTCGTGGACCCGCCCAAGGACTCGTCCATCTCCGAGGTGCGTCGGTTCCGCGGCCAGTACGACTCGACGTACGCCGCTCTGTACTACCCGTGGGTCCGGATCGTCGACCCCACGGTCAAGCCCGACCCGACGACACCCCCGGCGACCCTCGACCTGCCGCCCAGCGGCGTCACCGCCGGCATCTATGCCCGTTCGGACATCGACCGAGGGGTGCACAAGGCCCCGGCGAACGAGGTGGTGCACGGGATCACGTCGTTCGTCACCAACGTCACCTACGACCGCCAGTCGGTGCTCAACCCCGAAGGCATCAACGCCCTGCGCTTCTTCCCCGGTAGGTCGAACCGGATCTGGGGGGCCCGCACGATGAGCTCGGACCCGGAGTGGAAGTACGTCAACGTGCGTCGGCTCTTCAACTACCTGGAGCACTCCATCGACCGGGCGACGCAGTGGGCGGTCTTCGAGCCGAACAACGAGCGGCTCTGGGCGTCGATCCGGCAGAGCGTCGAGGACTTCCTCGTCGTCACCTGGCGGACCGGAGCCCTGATGGGGACGAAGCCCGAGGAGGCGTTCTTCGTGCGCTGCGACCGCACCACCATGAGCCAGAACGACCTCGACAACGGCCGCCTGATCTGCCTGATCGGGGTGGCTCCGACCTATCCGGCCGAGTTCGTGATCTTCCGGATCGGGCAGTGGACCGCCGACTCGCGGCAGAGCTGAGGTGTGAGAGATGGCAACCCGAGCCAACCCGTACAGCAACTTCAACTTCATGGTGAAACTGGGCGACGCCGGTGGCGAGGACCAGATCGCCGGTGGCTTCTCCGACGTGAGCGGTCTCGGCAACGAGGTGAAGTTCGCCGAGTACCGCAACGGCAACGACCCGGAGAACCACGTCCGCAAGGTCGCCAACGTCAACACCACCGACGACGTGACGCTCAAGCGCGGCATGATCGGCGACCTGCGCCTGTTCACCTGGCTCCAGGCCACCCGGCGCGGTGAGTTCGACCCGAGGACGGTGACGATCACGCTGCTCGACGAGGCGCGGGCGCCGGTCTGCAGCTGGGTACTGAGCGCGGCTCAGCCCAAGAAGTGGGTCGGTCCCACCATGACCGGCAAGGGAGGCGGCGAGGTGGCCATGGAGGAGCTGCACCTGGTCGCCGAGAGCATCGACTTCAAGTCGTCGTGACCACCGGCCTGCAGCTCGGCAGGCCCGGTGTCTACCCGGCCCCGGGTCGGGCCGACGACCCCTTGAGCCCGGTCCGCCTCGACATCACGGGTTTCGTCGGCGTGGCACTCCGCGGGCCCGTCGACAGACCCGTCCCGGTCACCAGCTGGTCCGAGTACGAGCGGGTGTTCGGTGGGTGCGAGCATCCGGTCGGTGTGCCCGACCGGATGCTTCCGTTCGCGGTCAGCACGTTCTTCGCCCAGGGCGGCAACCGGGCGTACGTCGTCCGGGTGGCGCCCCCGCCGGACTGGGAGGGGCCCTCGGCCGACGACGCCACGGCGTCGTTCGAGCTGGACCATCCCACCGGCTACCGGATCGCGGCCGCCGACGAAGGGACCTGGGGCACGACCCTCGCCCTCCGGTTCGAGTTCGAGGTGGCCGGGACCTTCCAGACCGACGATCCCGACGGTGTCCGGATCGCGCTTCCCGCCGGCACCCTCCCTCCGGATCGCTCCCTGCTCCGGATCCGCCGCGACGGGCTCCCGGGACCGGGGGTGCTGCGGGTGCTCACCCGCCTCACCGATCCCCGGCTGAGCCGCCGGTTCGCCGATCTCGACTCCGAGCTCCCCGCCGCCCCGGAGGGGTCGGTGGCCGGCCTCGACGTCGACGTGGTGACGGCCGTGCTCATCGCCTCGGACACCAGCTCCGTGGTTCGTCGGGAGGAGCGGATCTCGGGGCTCGGGCCGGTCTCGGGCCACCCGCGGTTCATCGGCACCACCCTGGCGGACGAGTCGGCGCTGTGCCGGCCCTCGGGCACGTGGAGCACCCTGCTCCCCGACCTGTTCCTGACGCCGATCCGGACCCGACCCGACCGGGTGCACGACGGCCTGGACCGGTCCTACGGCATCACCTTCGCCAGCTTCTTCGACGACGGCGGCGCCGACGCTGACCTTCTGGACGAGAACGACACCCACCGCGGCGCCGACGGTCTGGGGCGGGTGCCGGAGCTCGGGCTGATCGCCGTCCCGGACCTCACGTGGCAGGCGGAGCAGCCGCCGGGCGAGCCCCCACCACCCGTCGTACGCCGGCCTCGGGGGCACTGCGACGTCTGCACGCCCGAGGGGGAGCCGGAGCTCGCCGATCCTGTTCCGGTGCCGACCGGACTCGACGGCCGCGACCCGACCTCGTTGGCGGAGATCGTGCGCCGCCAGCAGCGACTCGTCCAGATCGCCGACCTCCGGCGCCGGTTCGTGGCGCTGCTCGACGTCCCGCTGGGTCTGCCACTGCGGAAGGTGACGACGTGGCGGGCGCACTTCGACTCCGCCTTCGTCGCGGCCTACCACCCGTGGCTGGGAGTGGCCGCGCCGGTGACGACGGGCACCGGGACGCCCGGCGTCGCGGTGAACGTGCCGCCGTCGGCGTTCGCGGCCGGCATCATCGCCTCCCGCGAGCGGCTCTACGGCGTCTCCTGGGGCCCCGCGAACGAGATCGGCCGCGGCGCCGTCGTCTCCCGCGACACCGTCACGGATGCCATCCACGACCAGCTCCACCTGATGGGGGTGAACGTGTTCCGGGCCGAGCGGGACGGCTTCCGGCTGTCGGCGGCCCGGACTCTCGCCAGCAGCCCCGAGAACCTGCCCTACCGGCAGCTCAGTGTCCGACGTCTGATCACCAGCCTGGAGAGGACTCTCGAGCAGCAGTGCCAGTGGGTCGTCTTCGAGCCCCACACCGCAGAGCTGCGGACCCGCCTGGCCCACGCGATCACCGTGCTCCTCCGTGACCTCCACCGGCGTGGCCACCTCGCGGGCTCCACCGAGGAGGAGTCCTACTTCGTACGGTGCGACGAGAGCAACAACCCGCCCGCTTCTCAGGCCCTGGGTCGTCTGGTCGCGGAGGTGGGCGTCGCTCCTGCGGCGCCGCTGGAGTACATCGTGCTCCAGATCTCGGCCGACGTGGACGGCACGGTCACCGTGGAGGCGAAGCGTGGCTAGCGACTCCGAGCTCCTCCAGACCTTCCGCTTCACCGTCCACCTGACACGCAGCGACCAGGGGGCCACCGGCGCGACCCTGGGCGACGGTGGCTTCTCGGAGTGCTCGGGACTGGAGCTCGAGGCCGACGTGAAGGAGTACCTCGAGGGCGGCCGTAACGACGGCGTCGTACGACGGGTGGGGCGGGCCAAGCTGTCGCCGATCGTCCTCAAGAGGGGCATGTTCCGGCAGGGCTCGGCGGGGGACGGCAGGGCCGACACCGCCCTGTGGGACTGGATCACCGGGATGGTCTCCGGCGTACTCCCGATCCCGCGCTACAACGGGCAGATCCAGCTCAAGGACCCCGCTGACAAGCGGGTGCTGGCCACGTGGACCTTCGAGCGGGGCCTGCCGTCCAAGGTCAGCGGTCCCGCCCTGAACGCGAAGACCGGCGAGATCGCCGTCGAGGAGCTCCAGATCCTCCATGAGGGACTTCGTCTCGGGGGGCCGGGCACATGACCGCGCCACTGGCGAAGGCGATCCTGGTCCGCCTGAAGGAGATCAAGGGCTCCGGCAAGGACGCGACCCCGACGTTCCAGCCGGAGGACAACGGCGCGTTCGAGGTGCAGTTCAACCCCACGTCGCTGCGGATCGCCCGGCAGAACAACATCGACCACGGCGCCACGACGACGAAGTCCGTACGCCGGCAGAGTCCCTCGGCACAGTCCGCGACCCTCACCTTCGACCTGGAGTTCGACACGGCGGAGGAGGCGGACCCACCACCCTCGGGCTCAGCGTCGAGCGGCGGGCCCACGTCGTCGTCGCCCCACCCCGTCGACGTGCGGACCAAGACGCTGATCGTCCGGCAGTTCGCCGAGCCGACGAAGGACAAGCCCACCTCACCGCCACCCCCGGTGCGCTTCATCTGGGGGACGTTCGTCTTCACGGGTCTGGTCACCCAGGTGACCGAGGACCTCGACTACTTCTCCCCCGACGGCCGTCCGCTGCGGGCCAAGGTGTCGGTGACGATCACCGAGAAGAACACCGACTGGGAGGCCAAGCTCACCGGCGCCGCCGCACGCACCGACTCGGGGGCCACCCCGAGCGGGAGCGGCCAGGGGTCCGGGCCCGGGTCACCTCCGGCGGCGAACCCGGACACCGCCGCGCTGGCCCAGGCCGGCGAGAGCCTGCAGCAGCTCCTCAGCCGACTGGACGCCGACCCGGCCACCTGGCGTGCCGCCATGGCCGGTCTGTCGAGCCCCCTGGGTCTCGCCGCCGGCGCACAGGTCCAGCTCGCCGCCGGGGTCTCGGCGTCGGCCGGCGTCGGCGCCTCCGCGGGGTTCGCCCTGGGCGCCGGTGCGACGGCGTCGGCGAGCCTGGGGGCCGCGCTCGGGCTCAGTGCGGGCGTCGGCGCCGGACTCGGTGCGAGTGCCGTCGCCGGGCTCGGCGCAGGTGCCGGTGTGGGGGCCGGGTTCGGCGTCAGCGGGGACGCGTCGGCGGCTGCCGGGTTCACAGCCGGGGGCGGGGTCGCGGTCGACGCCGAGGCGGCAGCCGGCTTCTCCCTGGCCGAGGGTGGCGGGGTCGCCGCGTCGTACGCCGTGGTCGCCGGCGCCGGGGCCGCGTCGTCGGTCGCAGCGGCCCGCGACGCCTTCTCGGTCCCGCCGGCGGGCAGCGGGGCGGGCGCCTCCGTGCTCGGGTCCGCGTCCGTCGGTGGCCTGAGCGCGTCGGCGCGGGTCGACCTCGACCCGCGGACCCAGGGCTACGGCCTCGGCATCCCGCTCGGGACCCGCGCCCAGGCGACCACGGTCGTCGCGACGACCTCGGCCGGGAGCGGGATCGTGACCGCGCGGTCCCGGAACGGCGAGGTCTCGGTAGCCGTCGACGTCTCCACCGCCCCGTGGGTACAGCTCCCGCCGTCGGGCTCCGGTCGCTCCGCGGCTGACGCGCAGCAACGCCGGCGTGACGCGGGCGACAGCACGCTGCGGTGGGGACCAGGGAGGTGAGCCATGTCGGTACACGTCGACGAGATCCATACCGACGTCGTCGCCTCGGGGGGAGCACGCGAGCCCGAGGCGAGCAGCCACGCGCCGCGCCACCTGGGTGCGGCGCAGGACGCGTGGCAGGAGGCGCGGCGGGAGGACGCGATGCGGCGTCGCCGTACGACGGCGGAGGGCTTCGATGACTGACCCCGTCATCTCCATCACCGCGCCCGTCTTCGCAGTGGACGGCGAGGTCAACCACGACCTGGCGCGCGACTGCGTACGGCTCGAGGTGGAGGAGGGCGTGGAGGGGTTGCGCACGATGCGCGCGCACTTCACCGCGGTCGGCCCCGGCGCCACGGGACCGCCGGACCCGATGATGTACGTCGACGGTCAGGTCCTCGACTTCGGCAAGTCCGTCGAGGTCAGCGTCGGCCCCGACTCCGGACAGCGCATCGTGTTCACCGGGGTGATCTCGGGCATCGAGCTGGTCTTCGCCGACAGCGAACCCGCCCGCATGGTGGTGTTCGCCGAGGACGCGCTCATGCGGCTCCGGATGACCCGCCGGATGCGCAGCTACACCGACGTCACCGACGCCGACATCGTCGAGCAGATCGCCCGTGAGCACGGACTCGACGCCGATGCATCGCTCGACGGCCCCCGCTACGACGTCGTCCAGCAGGTCAACCAGAGCGACCTGGCGTTCCTGCGCGACCGGGCCCGACTGGTCCAGGGGGAGCTCTGGTGCACCGAGCGCACCCTGCACTTCCGCTCGCGGACGAGTCGCCGCGGCTCGTCGCTGACGCTGATCCAGGGCAACGACCTGTTGAGCGTGCGGATGCTGGCGGACCTGGCGCACCAGCGCAGCGAGGTGGTCGTGACCGGGTTCGACGCCTCGGCGAAGGACGTCGTCGACGAACGAGCGGGCAGCGACACCATCTCCGCGGAGGTCACCTCCGGTCGTACCGGCCCCGAGCTCGTGGCCCGGGCACTCGGCGACAGCAGCAGCATCCGGGTCCGCGAGGCCGCCCTCAGCCGGGCCGAGGCCAGCGCCTGGGCGAAGGCAGAGATGCTGCGGCGGGCCCGTGCGTTCGTCACGGTCTCCGGCCTGACCAAGGGCTCACCGGACCTCGTGGTGGGCAGCGTCCTCACGCTGCAGCTGGTCGGCGCGCCGTTCGAGGGTGACGGCTACTACGTCACCCGGGTCTGCCACACCTATGACAACGTGCAGGGCCTCAGGACCCGGTTCGACGCGGAGCGGCCCACGCTCAACGAGGTCGCCTGATGGGCCTGCCTGCACCGCCGGACGGCTCGGTTCCGGGCTACTACGGGGTCTACCCCGCGCTGGTCACCGATCTCGTGGACCGGGACCGGCTCGGGCGCGTGCAGGTGCGCTTCCCCTGGCTCGGGTCGGACGGTGACCGTGACGTGCGCGCCTGGGCCACCCTGTGCTCGCCGTACGCCGATGACGATCAGGGCCTGGAGGTGCTCCCGGAGGTCGGCAGCGAGGTGGTGGTGGCCTTCGAGGCCGGGAACCTCCGGCGGCCCTACATCCTGGGGTCGGCCTGGAACGGCAAGGCGCATCTCCCCCACGACCCGGAGCAGGCCAACAACATCCGGGTCCTCCGGACGCGCGGGAAGAGTCAGATCGAGTTCGACGACACGGCCGGCGCCCCGAAGGTCACGCTGTCGACGAACTCCGGGCACCGGGTCGTGCTCGACGACGGGGCGCAGTCACTGACCATCGAGCACTCCAGCGGGTCGGTCGTGAAGATCACCGCCGGAGGTGCCATGACCATCGAGTCGATGCTCACCATCGACGTCACGGCCCTCAGCGTCAACGTGACCACCCCCATGGCCACCTTCAGCGGGATCGTCTCCTGCAAGACGCTGATGACCGACGCGTTCGTGGTGTCCCCTGCCTACACGCCCGGGGTGGGGAACCTGCTGTGAGCGAGGGTTTCGCCCTGCGCGCTCCTTGGTACGTCCGGGAGCGGGGCGGCTTCGACCTGCGCGACCCGAGGGCGCTGCGTCCGACCATCCAGATGTACGACTCCACGCGTTTCATGGACGAGGTCATGGCGAACCCGGCCGACTCCCTCGCCTTCGGCCTCGACGACCGATGGAGCTACCCGGTACCCGTCACGCCCGGTGGCGCCGGGACCGGCATCAGGAGGTTCGCGACGAGCCGGCTCGTGCACACGAGGATGCGGAAGCTGTACCAGCCCTCGCACAACCGGTTCTACCTGGTCGTGGTCGAGGTCTTCTGCGACGTACCGGGGCTGCCCCGCGCCGGGTCGCACCGCGACATCGCGGTGACCATGGTGATGCGGCGGCGGCACACCTCGACAGCTGCCGGGCTCAGGCCTGTGCGCAAGCTCGCCAAGGCCCTGATGAGCGACCTCGCGCGCGAGCAGCTGGAAGGCTCGGAGGTCGGTACGCCGGACCTCGACGTGGGCGACCTGCTCTTCGCCCACGAAGCCGAGCGCGACCGGTTCGAGCTCGACCACGGTCCCTTGATCGAGGCGCTCGGAGCGACCCACGAGGAGTGGGGGTGGGTCCCAGGTCACGGTGGCGGCTGGCGCGAGGCTCCGGCCGGCCCGGCCGGTGCACTCCCGATCCCGGACGAGGAGCAGCTGCCGATGTTCCGGCTGCCCCCGCGCCCCGGCTGCGACCCCGACCGGACCCGGTCGCTGTGGTGCGGACTGGTTCCGACGTACTCCTCGGACCACTGGACGGACAAGGCAGGCGACGTCCGTCCGAAGCTCGACGACCGGTCCATCTACGAGATGCGCTGCGTCGTGACGCAGGCACCGGCTCCTGGGCACGAGCACTGTCCTCCGAAGCAGTTCGCCAGCTCCGCGACCAGACCGTTCCGGCTCGCCGCCGCGCTCGACCCGGACGGGACCAAGAACCGGACCATCTCGATCACCGCACCCGACCTGCGGCGGCTCGCCGCCCACGCGACCCGGAAACCCGGGACCGGTGGGCTGCGGATCACGACACCACCCGGCTCGGGTCTCGGTCCGGTGGACTTCAAGAAGATCCCGAGCGCCGGCGCGTCGTCGCCCAAGGGCGGCCCGATCTGCACCTTCGCCTTCGAGCTCTTCTTCATCGTCGCCCTCTTCCTGTTCCTGCTCTTCCTGCCGATCGTCGTCCTGCTGTTCCAGCTCTGGTGGATGCTGGCGCTGCGCTTCTGCATCCCGCCCTCGCTCGCCTTCTCGACGGTCGAGCAGTTCTTCGCGGGGATCGCTCCCCCGGGACCGAAACGGACCCTCGCGGACGTCGTACCCGGCTCGGCCGTCGACGAGGCACTCGGCGAGGTCCTCGGCGTCCCGGCTCCGACAGCTGCACTGCGGACGCCTGGCTCGCAGTCCCTCGCCGAACCCGACCTCGTCGTCGATCTCGTGGACGCGATCGACCCGACCGGGATCGAGCCTTCGTTGCCGGATCCGCGCCACCTGCCCATCCCCCCGGACCCGCTGTGCGACGCGGGCGCGACGGGCGGGTGACGGCGTCGGCCCGACGCTGAGGTGTGACCGATGTCGTCGACCAGTGGGTCGGACGGGGACCCGCGTTCCCGTTCCGGCCGGGTGTCGACGGGCGCCTGTCGTACGTCGACGGGATGGAGCTGATCCGGCAGTCGGTCGCCACGATCCTCGACACCGAACCGGGCGAGCGGGTCATGCTGCCGACGTTCGGGTGCGGTCTGCGTCGCTACCTGATGGAGCCGAACTCACTGGCGACCCGGTCGGCGATGGCCGAGGACATCTCGACGTCGCTGCAGCTGTGGGAGCCGCGCATCACCCTCGTCAACGTTGCGGTGACACCGGGCGAGGACCCTTCGCTGGTGTGGATAGAGATCGCCTACGTACGCAAGGCGGACCGACGCCCGGACAACCTCGTCTACCCCTTCTACCTGAAGTAGGTGGGCGATGGCGCTGATCAGCCCGACGCTCGACAACCGGACCTATGAGCAGCTCCGCGAGGAGCTGCTCGGCCGCATCCCCGTCTACGCCCCGGAGTGGACCGACCACAACGAGAGCGACCCGGGCATCGCCCTGCTCGAGCTGTTCGCCTATCTCGGGGAGTCGCTGCTCTACCGGTTCAACCAGATCCCCGACACCACCCGGATCGAGTTCCTCCGGCTGCTCGGCGTGCAGCCGCGCCCCGCCCAGCCGGCGACGGTCCTGCTCGGGACGACGACCGAGCTCCCCGCCGGCGTCCAGGTGCTCAAGGGAAGCCAGGCCCTGGCCGGCTCGACGGTCTTCGAGACCGACGACGAGGTGTACGTCTGGCCCATCGATGTCGTCGCGGCGGGCAAGACCCCACGCCCCGACGACGGCGGGCCCCCCGACGAGGCCACCCAGGACGCCCTGGCCCGCTCCGGGGTCGCGCCCGCGGACGCCGCGCTCTACGAGACGACGACGGTCTCGCCCGACCCGCTCCAGGCCGACCCCGTGTCCGTGGACGTGAGCGCCCAGGTCGACCGGGCGCTGTGGGTCGGCCTGGTCGCCAAGAACAGCACGGACCTCAGCCAGCTCCGTGGCCGCATCATCACCATCGGGATCGCCTTCGACGAGGTCCTCGACCCGCCCGGGCCCCTGACCGCGCTGCCGGCGGACGAGCTCCGCTCAGCCGGGCTCACCGACGACCCGCCGGCGATGCTGTGGCGGCTGTGGCAGGCTGACGAGACGAAGTCCGCGGACCAGGCGTTCACCGGCCTCGACGTCGTCCGGGACACCACTCGCGGCCTGACCCAGACCGGCGTCGTCCACCTCCAGCTACCCGCCGCGCTGCCCCCCGCCGTACTCCCGACCGGAGGCCCGGACAGCCCTCCGCCCCTCACGGACGCGTCGCTCGCCGCCCGCGTCGTCGCCTGGATCCAGGTCTCGCGCCCCGAGAGCCCAGACATCGGCGACGGCATCGGTCGGGTCCGGTACGTCGGCGTCAACGCGGTCCAGGCCACCCAGGCCAGGACCGCCGCTCCTGAGCTCGTCGGAAAGGGCACCGGCGACGCGGACCAGCGCTTCCCGCTCAACCACAGCCCGGTCCTCCCCGGGACCGTGCGGCTCCAGGTGCAGGAGACCACCGGATGGGAGTCCTGGACGGAGGTCGACACGTTCGCGGCGAGTGCCGGCGACGACCGCCACTTCATGGTGGACCTGGCCGCGGGGGCCGTCTCGTTCGGACGGGCCAGGGTGCCGCAGATCGGGCAGCAGATCAGGGTCGTGCAGTACCGCTACGGCGGGGGCATCGCAGGCAACGTGCCGGCCAAGGCCGTCACCTCGATCACCGGGGCCGCCGGGGTCACGGTCGCCAACCCACTGCCCGCCGCCGGAGGGGCAGACGCGGCGACCCTGGTCGACGCCCTGGACGAGATCCCGGCGGAGGTCCAACGGCACGACCGGGCTGTCGTCGCCGCCGACTTCAAGGCCCTGGCCGAGCAGGTGGCCGGGGTACGACGCGCCGAGGCCCTCCCCTTGCTGCACCCGGACGCGCCGGCGATCGCGGCCGCCGGAGTCGTGAGCGTGGCGATCTTCCCCGACCAGGACCTCCGGGACCCGGGGGCCCCGGTCCCCGAGCTGGGCCTGCTACGCCGTGTCGCGGCGTACCTCGACGACCGGAGGCTGGTCACCACCGAGCTCTACGTGATCCCACCGGAGTACGTCCGGATCGCGGTGTCGGCCGGGATCGCGGTCAAGGAGGACTACCAGGTCGACGCGGTACGCCGCTGGGTCGAGCTGATCCTGCGTCAGTTCCTCGCGCCCGTCCCGCCGTTCGGCCCCGATCGGCAGGGCTGGCCGATGGGACGACTCGTGCGGCGGGCAGAGCTCGAGGCGGTCGCCGTCCAGGTCGACGGAGTCGACTACGTGCAGGACCTCCTCCTGGGCACCCTCGACGCGAACGGCCAGGCGACTCCGGTCGACCTCGTGGCGCTGGAGCGCTGGCAGGTCCCCGACCTCGCCGAGATCGCCGTCGTGTCCGGGGACCCGCTCGACCTCGGCGAGGTCTACGCGCCCGCTCCCCCGGCGAAGGTCCCCGTCCCCGTCCCGCCGGACGTGTGCTGAGGGGTGGGCGCTGATGGATGGTGACCGGAGCATCTCGATGCTGGTCGATGCCGACCAGTGGTCCCGCTGTGCGCACACCGGGACCGCGGCGCTGCCCGGGGGCGGTGTGGAGCTCGACTGGGTCGACGACGACGTGGACAGCTGTACCCCGGACCCACCCGGTGTCGCTGCCGCCGGGCTGGCGTTCGACCGCTGGTGCCTGGCCTACCGCTCCGATCCCTGCCGGGGGCTGGTGGAGGCGCTCGCGGTCGGGAAGCCACCGGGTGACGCCTGCCCGGGCGCCTGGCAGCAGCCCCGCGGGCTCGCGGTGGACAACCGGCAGCGGCTCTACGTCGCGGAGACCCGCGAGCGACACGTGACGGTCGTCGACATCTGGGCGCGTCGGCGGATCGGCCGGGTCCGGTCGGGCGGTCGGCCGATCGACCTGGTCGCCGACTGCGGCCGAGCACTCGTCCTGACCCGGCGTCCCGACGCGCTCGTGTGGCTCGACGGCCGGCGACGCCCACGGCTCTGCGCAGCCCTCGTCCGGCCCGGGTGCCATGCCGGGCTGCGGCCGACCCGGGTCACCCGCGGACCGCTCGTGCTCTGGACCGGTCGCGGCCACGGCGTCGTGGCACATGCCGACGGCTCCGTCGAGCTCGACGTCGACGGCGCCACCGACCTCGAGCTCACCCCGTCGGGGATCCTCGTGGTCGCGCGCGGGCCCGGGCGCCCCTTCCGTCGCTTCGTCCGCGAACACGCCGGCTGGCGCGAGCTCGAGCCGGTCGGCGCGCCGGGGTACGACGGAGGGGCGGTCACCGTCAGTCCCGCCGGCCGCATCGTCTACACGACCGCGACCGGATACCGCAGCACGACCGGCTCGGCCGCTGAGCACGTCACGTCGGGGCGGGTCGTCTCGTACCGGCTCGACAGCGGGGTCTACCGCACTCGATGGGGGCGGATGTTCCTCGACGCATGCATCCCCGCCGGGACCGCGGTGCGGGCCCGGTTCCTGACCACCGATCTCGACGACGTACCGGACCCCGTCCCTGCCGCCGCGCCGGGCCGGGCGACTGCTCGCCCTCCGCATCCCGAGGACACGCCGCCCCTGCCGTCGCTGAGCCTGCTCGAAGCCGACCAGACGACATGGCCCCTCTTCCGCCGACCCAACGGACGCGAGCAGCCCTGGCGACAGATCGCCTCCGGTGACCCGCTGGAGACCTACGAGGTGCCGGTGCACGCGGCGCCGGGACGGTACCTGTGGGTGGTGCTCGAGCTGCGGGGCACAGCTCGGGTCACGCCGCGGGTGGGGGCGCTGCGCGTCGAACGCCCGGGCCACCCGCTCCTCGACAGCCTGCCCCGCGCCTGGTCACGAGACGACGGCGACGCCGAGTTCGTGCAGCGGTATCTGGCCCCGGCGGACGGGCTGCTGCACGAGCTCGACACGAAGGAGGCGCAGCGCGCCCTCCTGCTGGATCCGCGGGCGACACCACAGGAGGCACTCCCCTGGCTGGCGAGCTTCGCCGGTCTGGTCCTGGACGGCCGGTGGCCGGAGCGGGCCCGGCGCACGCTGATCGCGGAGGCCTACACCCTGTTCAGCCGACGTGGGACGAAGACCGCCCTCCTTCGGATGCTCGCCATCTACCTCGGCCGGGTCCCGATGATCGTCGAGGCGTGGCAGCTGAGAGGACTCGGTGGCACGATCCTCGGCTTCCGCACCGGCGGCACGCCGGCCCCTGCGGTCGCCGGCGGCTCCGGGACCGGGAGCCTCGGCCGGTTCACCATCGGCGGCCAGGCGCCGGGCACCGACGCGTACCAGGCCGCCGCACACCGGTTCACCGTGCTGGTGCCGGGCACCCTGACCGCTGAGCAGCGCGACGTCGTCACCGGGCTCCTCGAGCGGCACCGCCCGGCGCACACGACGTACGACCTCTGCGAGCTGGGCTCGGGGATGCGGGTCGGGGAGCGCCTCCGGGTGGCCCTCACGTCGTTCGTCGGACCCGGGACCGGATGGGCACCCGCGGTCGCCGGGTACACGCGCCTCGGCGACGACGGGGTCGTCGGTGTGGCGTCGGGCTCGGCAACGGTCGGCTCGGCGCGGGTCGGATCGGTGGTCGTGCGATGACCACGCTGAGCGTCGGTGCGTTGACGGCCACGGTCGTCGGGCCTGCGGATCCGACGCGCGACGTCGCCAGGATCGACCGCGCGCAGCGCCGACTGGCCCAGGGCGGGATCGCTCGGCGGCTCGAGGCTCTCGGAGTCGGTACGGGCGAGTGGTGCCTGCGCCGGGTCACGACCTCTCTCGTGTACGGACCCGACGATCCTCTGGGTCACTTCGAAGACGACTGGGCGGACGCTCTGGTGGCAGCGCTCGCCGACGAGCTCCGCGGTACGTCGCCGACCGCGACGCGGGCGGGGATCTCTGCGCCCCGCGCCTCGGACCTCGTCCACTACCGGCACCGTGACGACGCCGTCGTCGACCTCTGTACGTCGGTCCTCGGTGGTTCGTACGAACGGGCCTGGGCGTGGCGTCAGCTCGGCCTGGTCCCGGACGCCGGCCCCTGGTCACGGCCGGGTGACGTCGTCCTCGAGCTTCTCGCCCGACACCCCCACCTGGCCCTCAGAGCACTGCGCGCGGCCGTGACGACGTATCCGGGGGCGCCGGCCGTCGACCGCGTCCTGGGAACCGCGGGCTGGCTCGGAGCCGCCCGGACGGTCGCCCTCGCCGCGCAGGCTTCGCCGTCCGTGTGCGACCTCCTGCACGCGGGCGAGGAGGGCTCGGTGGACCCGCTCGAGCCTCTGCGGTCCGCGGGCCGGCGCCGGTCCCGCGCCGGCGATCCCGCGTCCGAGCTGAACGGGTCCGAGCTCCTGGCGGCGTTGCTCCGGTCGGGGCTCCGCCCGCGCGAGTCGACGCTCTGTGCCTGGGCGGTCGTCGCCCTGGCCGATGCCGACCCCACTGCCCTGCGCCGGGTCGGCGCGGCCGACACCGTCGTGGCGCTGCTCGAGGCCCTGGCCGATCGTCCGGCCGCGATGCGCACCTCCCGGACGGACCACCTCGTCGGCTCCGAGCGAGCCGACGTGGCGATCGACGACGAACCCGAGGACACGGACCACCACGCGGAGCCGGACGAGGAAGAGGGAAGCAGTGACTACGCGGGACTGATGTTCCTCCACCACACAGCCGAGTCGGCCGGCATGCCGCGGGTTGCCGAGCATGATCCGCGCGTGGGACGACGGACCCTGACCTGGGTGCTGCACCGCCTGGCCCTTCGCCTGGCGCCGGTCTCCGAGGACGACCCGGCTGCCTTGGCGTTCGCCGGTCTCGCGCCCCACGACGCGGCTCCCACCGGTGAGCCGCCCGACGCTGACGAGGAGATCGCCCTCGAGGAGGCGGCAACGAGGTGGCGCGAACACACCTGGGCCGCGGTGGCGGCGACGCAGGTCGGGCGTTGGGACCTCGGGGTCGAGGAGACCGTCACGTCCGTGGTGAGCCGACCCGGACGGGTCGTCGCCGCCCGCGGCTGGATGGAGGTCCTGCTCGCCCTGGACGGCGTCGACGTCGCCGTGCGCGCCGCAGGCCTCGATCTCGACCTGGACTGGGTCCCCTGGCTCGGGACCGTCGTGAGGTTCCGGTATGAGTGACCTCCTCACCACCGTCCAGCGGGTGCCGTCGACCACCGACGTGGCGCGGCGCGTCGCGGACCTCGTCCTGGAGCACTGCTCGACCGGGGACGACACCGACGCCACGGTCGGGTTCCTCCGCGCGTGGGCCGACCGTGGCGACGCCGCGGCCGCCACAGGGAACGGCTCCGGTCGGGCCACGACCCTCGAGCCGGCTATCCACCGCCTGGGCCTCGCCCGGGACGAGATCGACCTCGTGATGCTGGCCGGTCTGGCCGACGAGCACGAGGGCCTCGCCGCGACCTTCCGGGCCCTCCACCCGCTGGGAGAACCTCGACCCACGGCCGGGCTCGCAGCACTCCTCCTCGGGGGTGGACCCGACGATCGCGCCCGGCTGCGCACGCTTCTCACCAGTGCGGCGGTCAGCCGCCAGGGACTCCTCCGTCTGTCGGAGCAAGGCAGCTTCTTCGAGCGGTCCATGCTCCTGGCGGAGGGGCTGTGGGAGGCACTGCACGGGTACGACGCCTGGCCCACCGACCTGCCTCGCGTACCCCTCGGACCCCCGCCGCCCGGCCTCGAGGGATGGCTCGGCCAGCCGGACGTCGTGCCGTCGGTCGAGATGGTGCGTGCCGACGGACGGGCGACCATCCTCATCGTCCACGAGGACAGGTCCGTCTGCCTGGCGCGCGCCGCCGCGCTCGCCGCCGCCGCGGGACGTCCGGCGGTCGCGGCGAGCGTGGGAACAGCAGACCGGGCGCGGCTCGAGCAGCTCGGGATCCACGCCGCCGTGCGCGGCGCCGTGCCGGTGGTGGTCGCCGTCACCGCGCCCGAGGAACCCGTCGTCGAGCCGACCCTTCCCGACCTCCCCGGCGTGTTCATCGTGTGCGCCGCGCCGGGGACCGTACGCGCGGCACCGGACCGGGCGCTCCTGCTGCCCCCGGTCCGTGCCGTCGCGTCCCTCGACCAGCAGGCGGCCTGGTCACGAGCCGTCCCCAGGCTGGCCGCCCGTGCCCTCGAGCTGGCCACCCGGCATCCGCTCGACCCGGCCCTGACCGCCCAGCTCGCCTCCGACCTGAGCGCCGTCGGGGGCGAGGTCGACCTGGCCGGCGTGTCCCGACTGGTGCGCGCCCGCGCTGCGTCGTCGCTCCCCACCGGCGCGACCCTCGACGATCCGGCCGTCCCCTGGGACCACGTGGTGCTGCCCGCCGAGAGCGGCCTGCGGCTTCGCGATGCCGTCGCCCGGGTGGCGCACCAGGACACGGTGCTCGAGGCCTGGGGGCTGCGTCGCCGCGCGAACGCCGTACCGGGCGCCAGGCTCCTCCTCACCGGGCCGCCGGGCACGGGCAAGTCCTTGGCCGCGGCGGCCGTGGCCACCGCCCTGGCCACCAGCCTGCTGGTGATCGACGTGTCCCGCATCGTGTCCAAGTGGCTCGGAGAGACCGAGAAGAACCTGGCTGCCGTCTTCGACGCCGCGGAGCGCACCCAGGCGGTGCTGCTCCTCGACGAGGCCGACGCCCTTTTCGGAACCCGGACCGAGATCTCGGACGCCCACGACCGCTACGCCAACCTCGAGACGGCGTACCTGCTCCAGCGGCTGGAGCGGTTCGAGGGTGTGGTCATCCTGACCACCAACCTCCGGGCCAACATCGACGTGGCCTTCATCCGTCGGATGGACTTCGTCATCGACTTCCCGCTGCCGGACCAGCGGGGCCGGGCCGACATCTGGGCGGGACACCTGCCCCACGACCGGCTCGCCGACGACGTCGACATCGACGTCCTGTCCAGGCTGTATGCCGTCCCGGGCGCCTGGATCCGGAATGCCGTCATCAACGCGGCGTACACGGCCGCCTCCGGTGACAGCCCCGTTCACATGGATCATCTCGTGGCCGCCATGCGCCGCGAGTTCGCGAAGGCCGGGCTGCCGTTCCCCGGCGAACCACTCAGGAGACAACCATGACCCGGTGCGATGAGAAGGCCACCCCGTGCACGTGCGAGGGCTGCCAGTCCGGCGACCTGGCGTCCAATCCCTTCGTCGCTCTCCGAGTGGCGTACGGGATGCTCCTCGGCGAGGAGGACTTCCAGGTCCTGCTCGGCTATCCGCGGGGCAAGCAGATGGTCCACTCCTCGTGGCTGCACGGTTCCGGGGTCGTGTGGGGGTACGGCGTCCGGTGCGCCGACGACAAGAACCTCGCCATCGACCCCGGCCTCGCCCTGGACGGGATCGGACGAGAGCTGGTGAACCGCACCTGTTGCTGCCTGGACCTCTACCAGCTGGCCGAGCAGTACGTCGCGTCCGGGCCGCCTGCTGCGACCGACCAGAGCTCAGGCGGAGGCAGCACCGACTCCTGCACCAGCTGGTCCGTCCACGTCTGTCTGGTGGCGTCGTTCGCCACCTGCCTGACCTCGGCGGTGCCCACCCTCAGCGACCCGTGCGACGTCACCCGCAGCCACGACGACTACTCACGCGTGGTCGAGCAGGTCGGCTTCACGCTGGTGGAGGGCTGCTGTCCTCGTCCGCGGCAGGACTACCACCGCGTGCGCGTCCTGCTCGGGCTCGAGGAGGTCGGCACGGACGACGAGGCCGGCGAGGAGGCGCTGGCGGCGCGGGCCGAGGTGCTGGAGGCCCCCACCTCCGAGCGGGCCGGCGAGCTGCTCCGGCAGTTCCGAAGGCTGGCCGCCTGGGACACCACCGACCTGCGTCCCGACACGCACGAGGGTGACTGCGACATCGCGCCCTTCCCGGTCGACGACGAGGACGCGGGCGTGCCGATCGCCTGCCTCAGCTTCCGCGTCGTCGAGCGCGACGGCTGTCGCCTGATCGAGGACGTGTGCGTGGACGAGACAGTACGAACCTCGTTGCTGCCCACACGGACCGTCCAGGAGCTCGCCTGCGGCCTGGCGCCTGCCCTGATCGGGGACACCGACGGGGCTGTCGTGGGCGGTCCGCAGGTGATCGGTCCGGAGGTCGTGCTCGAGGGCTCGGGTCGCCGGCTCGTCATCCCGGTGACGGCGCCCCTCACCTCGTCGTCGGTGCACGGAGCGGTGAGCATCACGTCGTTGTCGACCAAGCGGGGCGGTGGCTGGGTCGTCGAGGACATCTATGACACGAAGTTCCTCGCCTCACGCTCGGCGATCGTGGTGACCCTGGCCGACCGTCCGGTGAACCCCTTGATCCGGATCGTCATCCGCGGCACCGGCCCGAGGCCGGTCATGGGCAAGGACCCGGTCGTTCCCCTGGCCGGCGTCGTCGGCGACCACCCGTTCTCCCGGTACGACGGGCTCGACGCGGTCTGGACGTTCACCCACGAGTCCCCGCCGGAGCCGCCTACCGATGCCGACGAGTCCGAGGACGAGGACGAGCACGAGGAGGAAGGCGCATGACCACCAGCACCACCGGGTGTGGGTGCCACGGGACGAAGGCCGGGACCGGCTCCCCCGCCCCCTCCGACCCCACCGCCGCGTGCGGGTTCACCTCGCTCAACCCCGAGGACGGACTCTTCCTGCGCGCCCAGCACCTGTCGACGATCCAGGACTATGCGCGTGCCTTCGCGATGGCCGTCGGCCAGGGTGCGGGCGCCGGCGTGGTCTACGGCTACGACCTGACCCTCGACACCGACGGGCAG
>Ga0302299_10000146_pt1 | contig 32656 bp, 27 predicted proteins | sample III_Fen_N3_4_FD_198795 | JGI IMG/M metagenome (GOLD analysis project Ga0302299, IMG submission 198795) | Peat permafrost microbial communities from Stordalen Mire near Abisko, Sweden - III_Fen_N3_4 | ecosystem: Environmental > Terrestrial > Soil > Wetlands > Permafrost | place: Sweden: Abisko...
GGCTCGAGCGTGCGGCCGCGCCGCGAGCACCCCGCGCCAAGCGGGCCGTGGAGGCCGCCCAGGCCGCGTAACCGGAGCCGCAAACCGGATCCGTGCGCAGGCCGGCCGACTCCCGCATACTCGGCCGATGAGGTCTCGTAGGAAATCCATGCCGGCGCGCATGGCCGACCTGGCGCCCGCCGTAGTCGTGGTGGCCGTTGGCGTTGCCAGCGTCATCCTGGCGATGAACATCCTCGTGACGGCGCCGCCCATCGGGGTCTCCTACAGCGTGCAGCCCTCGGGAAACGCTGCGCCGACGTTCGAGCCGACTCCCGGACCCCTGCCGCAGTTCACGCCGGAAGACACGAACACGCCGGCGCCGGTGGCATCGCTGACCGGCCACCAGCCCAGGTTCGTCCACTCGACGATCAAGGCCTCGGATCCACACGGCGTGTGGAGCGTGGACTTCGAGTACCCGGCCTTCGTAGACGGCGAGACGCCCTGGGCAAAGCAGATCGACACCGACATCAGAAGCGACATCAACAGCCGCGCCCAGCAGTGGGAAGTGGGCCCGGCGGCCACGCGGTGGGCGAAGGGCCGCAAGAACACGCTGACGGGGACATTCGTGACGAACATGGTGTCGCCCGAGATTGCGTCGTGGACTCTCATGTGGGACGACAACAGCAGCTCGTCCGGCGTCGTCCACGGACTCGAGACCCTCAACTACGACCTGAGCACCGGGCAGCGGATGACGCTCGACGACATCTTCATCGACGCCACTTCGGCGATCACGCTGGTGTCGGGTGCCGCGCCGGTGATGCTTCAGAACAACCTCGGGTCGGCCTACGATCCCGCCCTGGCGATCGAGGGAACGAGCCCGCTGCTGTCCAACTACGACCACTGGGGTCTCACCCGGACCGGACTCAAGGTCACGTTCAACGCCCATCAGGTGTCGAACCGCGGCCCTCTCCAGCCGAGCATCGTCGTGCCCTGGAACCTGCTTGCTTCGGTGATGAACAACACGGGGCCGGTCGCCAAGATGGCCGGGCTCGCGAGTTAGCGGGACCGGCGAACCGATCCCCTGACATCGGCGCCCGTGCCTCGTATCCTTGCCGTGCTGGATCAGATCCCAAGCCCGGTCGGGCCAACGCAATATCGGAGGACACATGGCGGCTGAGTACAACGCGACGGTGTCGAGCCGGGTCGAAGTCGCGCCCGGTCTGGTGATCATGAGGGTCGTGCCGGACAAGCTGCCGTTCGAGTTCAAGGCCGGCCAGTACGTGGTGCTGGGGCTCAAGGCGTCGGAACCGCGCATCGATGAGTCGGAGAAGGACGCACCGCCGGTCCTCCTGGCCGCCGACGCGGGAGCGGTCGTGGGCACGCCGGAGAGCCAGGAGGGCGTCGAGGCCCAGGCGGCCGCCGTCGCGGCAGCCGTCTCCGATCCGACCCGGATGATCCGTCGGGCCTATTCGATTGCGTCCGAGAGCCGTTCCGACGAGTACCTCGAGTTCTACCTGACCGTCGTCATGAGCGGCGAACTCACGCCCCGGCTCTTCAACCTCAAGATCAAGGACCGGATCTACGTCGGCCCGAAGGCGGTCGGCGTCTTCACGCTCGACAAGGCGCCCGGCAAGCACATCCTGATGATCGGCACGGGCACGGGCCTGGCGCCGTACATGTCGATGCTGCGCAGTGAGCTGGAGTGCAACTCGTCGCGCCAGTTCGTCGTCGTCCACGGCGCGCGCTTCTCCTGGGACCTGGGCTATCGCACCGAGTTGACCGGCCTGGCCAGGCATTGCGGCAACTTCCACTACATCCCGGTAATAACCCGGCCCAAAGAGGACGTCACCTGGAGTGGGCGTAGCGGCTACCTCCAGAACCTGGTCGCGTCGGGCGCCATCGAAGCCGACACGGGCCTGGCCCTCACTCCGGAGAACTTCGACATCTTCCTGTGCGGCAACCCCGGCATGATCGAGACGGTCATCGGGTGGGCCGAAGAGCGTGGCTTCGTCCGCGACAAGGGCCACGACATCGGCACCCTTCACACCGAGGAGTACTGGTAGAAAGCAGGGAGACGGAATGACGGAGTCCAAGCGCGACGCGCCCGACTACAAGGCGGAGCTGGTCGGCGTCCTCGGTCATCCCGTCGCGGAAAACCCAACGGTCGTGATGCAAGAGGCCGCGTTTGCGGCGCTCGGCCTCAACTGGCGGTATCTCACCGTCGAGGTTCTGCCCGAGGATCTCGAGGCCGCGATGAACGGCGTCCGGGCCTTCAACATGCGCGGCATCAACCTCACCATCCCGCACAAGGTGGCGGTCCTCTCCTACCTGGACGAGGTCAAGCCGGACGCGGCGGTGATGGGCGCGGTCAACACCGTGGTCCGCGTCGGCGATCGGCTCGTCGGCGAGAACACCGACGGCAAGGGCTTCATGACCGCTCTGACCAAGGACGCGGGTGTGGACCCGAAAGGCAAGCGGGCCGTCGTGCTGGGCGCCGGCGGCGCGGCCCGGTCGATCACGGTGGAACTTGCCCTGGCCGGCGTCACGCATCTGACCGTCGTCAATCGTTCGCCCGACCGCGGCCGAGTCCTGGTGGATCTGCTCAACTCCAAGACGCCGGTCTCGGCCGAGGCGGCGGCCTGGTTCGGCGATTACTCGATCCCCGCGGGCACGGACATCCTTGTCAACGCCACTTCCATCGGATTGTTCCCCAACGTGGACGATCGCCCCGAAATCGATTACCGCTCGATCGGTCCGGGCATGGTCGTGTGCGACGTAATTCACACGCCGTTGACGCCGTTCCTGGCCGCCGCGGGGAAGCAGGGCGCGCAGACGCTCGACGGCCTGGGCATGCTGGTCTATCAGGGGGCCATCGGCTTCAAGCTCTGGACCGGCCTCGACGCTCCGGTCAAGGTCATGTACGACGCCCTCGCCAGAGCATTCGGGCTGGCCTGACGGCCGAGGCTATTGGGTAGGGCGGCCACGTCCGATACCCATAGTGATTGGCATGCAGGACCAAGTCGTCGTTTCCAGATTCCTGGAGGCAGTCGCGCGACTGCCTGGGACGTGCCTGCCCGGGCCGGCGTCGTCGCGCGAGATCGACCGCGTCGAAGCCTTCGCCGGCGTCCGGTTGCCCGCGCCGCATCGAGCCCTGCTTCTGGCGGTCAACGGCCTGACCGCGAACTGGGGCTACAGCCGCATCTTCGGCGTCGGCGATGGCGCTCAGGACGTCGGACCCTGGAATGCCCACGAGACGTGGAAATTCACCTGGCCCGAGCGGCTCGACGACTACCTTGCCATCGGCCAGACCGGCTGGGGCGATCAATTCGCCTACCGCATCAGCGACTTGCGGCGCGGCATCGAATCCGTCTACGTGCTCGACGGTCTGGTCATGCAGCCTTCCGACGCGCCGCTAGCCGGCGACTTCTGCAGCTTCCTCGAGGACTTCGCGGCTCGCGCCGTCAATCCGGACGAGAAGGTCCACGAGGCGCGGCGCCAGGTTGGCGATCTCGGCCCCGGCGAGCTGGCCGTGTTCTCACCGCCACCGCTGCTGGTCGGCCTCGAGAGAGCGACGCAATTGACCAAGATGCCGGCCCGATCGGCCATGACCGTCGGCGGCGACCTCAAGACACAGCTGCTCGATCCGGCCAACCAGACCCGCGAAGTCGCCGGCTTCGACACTCACCTGGACGAGCGGGGCCGCCTTCGCATCCGGACCCGTTGGGTGCGGCAGATCCGGGCCGTCGGCGACGACGATCCGGAACTCGACGAGTCGGCCATTTGACACGCTCAACGCATCTCGGCTGGTGGAGTGACAAGGATACCGAAGCGGCACCGCTACAGAGCTGCGTCGGCGATTACGGTCGCGTTATCAGGCCCGCGGGGGGCGTCGGCTTACCGATGCCTCCGCGGCCCCAGCCGACGACCGTGCCGTCGCTCTTGCGGGCCAGGGCAAAGCCATTGGAAGCTGCGATCGCGGTCACGCCGGATAGGCCGGCAGGAACGTCCGACTCGTTCGACAGGTCGTCGCCCCACGCGACCACGGTTCCGTCGCGCTTGAGGGCAACGCTGAAGAACTCGCCCGCAGCGATCGCGGTCACGTCCGACAGGCCGGTGGGGGGACTAGCCTGACCAAACTCATTCTCACCCCAACCCACGATCGTGCCGTCGCGCTTGAGGGCCAGGCTGTGGCCGAAACCTGCGGAGATTGCGATCACGCCCGACAGACCGGCTGGCACGGTGACGTGGTCGGGTCCGTTCAAGCCCCAACCCACGACCGTACCGTCGCGCTTGAGCGCCAAGCAGAAGCCACCGCCTGCGGAGATAGCGGTGACGTCGGACAGACCAGCGGGGACGTTTGTCTGGTGGTTGATGTTCTCGCCCCACGCGACGACCGTGCCGTCGGACCGGAGCGCCAGATCGTGATTGAGGCCGGCTGCAACCGCCGTCACGTTTGACAAGCCGGCTGGCACGTTCGCCTGCCCATACTGATGGTCGCCCAGGCCACGACCGTGCCGTCGGCCTGTAGAGCGATGCTGTGGTACCGCCCGGCCGCTACGGAGGTCACGTCCTTCAGGCCCGCGGGCACGTTGGTCTGGCCCTTGGTGTTGCTACCCCAGGCGACGACGGTTCCGTCGGACTTGATCGCCAGGGCGTGGAAGCTGCCGGCCGCGATTGGATGAGTGGAGTTGGTGGCCGCGACTGGGCCGCTGTTCCGATTGATCAGGAGGACAGCACCAGCCACCAGCACTACGACGGCGACCAGTCCGAGCGCCGAGACAAGGATCCGGTTCCGAGGCGCTCGCATGCCTTGTGAAGGGATCATTTGGCCGAGCCTCTCTTCGGAACCGCCAAGTCGATCTGGGGAGCCACCAGGCTGAGTTGGGCGCGTCTCCGGAATCATGGGCTTCCTCCTCTGGGGGTAGGCCCAGCGTACGACGGCAGGCTCAACCGCTTACATTGTGGCGGATCACCCGTGGCGTTGAGTGGGAGATACACACGGAACGATCTGGTGGCAGTTGGGCGCTCAAGAGAGCGTCTGCCAGCCATTCGCGTGAGCGTGCGAGCCGCAGAGCGCCACCACGGGCACGGAGCGGCCCGGGCCTAGAAGGCAACTGGCTCCGGGCCGTCGGAGACGACGATCCGGAACTGGACGAGTCCGCCATTTGACAGCCGGCCGGGACTGCCCATAGACTCCCGCCACATACGAATACGGGCTGTGATCGGGACGAGTACTTCCCGGCGCCGGCATAGAGAACCAGCGGTTGGTGCAAGCTGGGGCGGCGACGAGAAAGAATGGACCCGTGAGCCTCCGGACCAAACCGCGAGCTTCCAGGGCTCGCCAGTAGGCTCCGGCGCAGAGCGCCAGCGATACAGGGCAGCACCGATTCAGGAGCATTGACTCCGCGTCGGCCAGAGTGCGGCATTGCCGAATGTGGGTGGCACCGCGGAAGGATCGAACCTTTCGTCCCTCGTGGACGAGAGGTTTCTTGATTCTCATGGCGCGGAAGCACCGACACGAAAGGCGACAGGCGATACCGATGGCACTCACCGATCCGCTCAGTTTTCGAGAGGTCCGGCAGCTGGCGGGCTCGGCCGACACGATCCTGCTGACGGCCGCCCGCAACGCCGATCTCGAGACGCCCATCGGGGCGTTCATGCGCTTCGACGACGGCGGCCCGGCGTTCCTGCTCGAGTCCGTCGAGGGCGGCGAACGGCTGGGTCGCTACTCATTCCTCGGCGTGGGCCCGCGGCGGCTGCTGACGGTTCGCGGCAACGTGGCCACGATCCAGACGCGGCCGGTGGGCGTCATCGAATTCTGCCCGGACCTGCCGACCGAAACGTTCGCGGTTCCGGATCCGCTGACGGCCCTGCGCCAGTTTCTGCCGAAGCGCCGCGTGCTGCCCTCCACCGACGTTCCGCGCTTCTCCGGCGGCGCGGTCGGTGCTCTCGGCTACGACGCCGTGTCCATGTTCGAGCCGACCGTGCCGCTCCCGTCGAAGGACCCGATCGGCGTGCCGATGGCGGCCTTCCAGGAGACCGACCTCGTGCTGGTCTTCGATCACCTGACCCACACGCTTTCGGCCGTGGCTTCGCTCCACACCGATGCGCCGGATCTCGAGGGCCGCTACGCGATCGCCGAGCGAGCCATCTTCGAAGCCCTCGACCGGACCGCCCGCCCGACCGAAACCGAGTTGGCCGGCCTGACCCGGCGGCGCGAACCGGAGGGCGAGAGCGCGGCGCAGAACGGCAAGACCGCCGCCACTGCCGGCGCGGTCGGACTCGAGGAAATCGAAGTCAGCCTCTCGCGCCCCGAGTACGAGTCGGCCGTCGTGTCGGCCAAGGAGGCCATCGCCGCGGGCGAGGCAATCCAGATCGTCGTCGCCCGCCGCCAGACGTTCGAACGGCCGATCGTCGGCGGGGAGCGGCTCGACGCCGTCTCGCTGTATCGATCGCTGCGGCGCGTGAACCCCAGCCCGTACCTGTTCTTCGTCCGCATGCCCGAGTTCACGGTCGTCGGCGCGAGCCCGGAGCTGCTGGTCCGGGTCGAGGGCGATCGCATGACGACGCACCCGATCGCCGGCACGCGGCCGCGCGGGGCGACCCCGGCCGAGGACGACGCCCTGGCCTATAGCCTGCAGCGCGATCCCAAGGAGCGGTCCGAGCACGTGATGCTCGTCGACCTGGGCCGCAACGACCTGGGCCGCGTGGCCAGGGCCGGAACCGTGGCCGTGACCAAGTACATGGAGGTGGAGCGGTACAGCCACGTTCTCCATCTCGTGAGCAACGTCGAGGCTCGGCTCAAGCCCGGCTGCGACGCCCTCGACGCGCTGCGCAGCATCTTCCCCGCCGGCACCCTCTCGGGCGCCCCCAAGGTCCGGGCCATGCAGCTCATCGCCGAAGCGGAAGGGGAGCGGCGCGGTCTGTACGGCGGCGCCGTCGGCTACCTCGGCTACGACGGCAATCTCGACACCGCCATCACGATCCGTTCCGCGGTCCTGTCCGAGGACCGCATCCACCTCACCGTCGGCGCCGGCATCGTCGCCGGCTCCGTTCCGGAGACCGAGTTCGAGGAGACGGAGCACAAGGCCGGGGCGGTGAAACGGGCCATCGAGATGGCCATCGCCGAAGCCGCCGATACCGCGGCCGCCTCGACCTCAGCCCCCATCGCCGCCTCCACGGCCCCCACTCGCTAAGGAGCGTCCCATGCTTCTGATGATCGACAATTACGACTCGTTTACCTACAACCTCGTCCAGGCGCTCGAGGCGGCCGGGGCCGAGGTCCGTGTGGTGCGCAACGACGCCATCGACCTCGCCGGCATCGCCGCCCTGGCCGACGACCCCGAGGCCCATCTGCGCGGCATCGTCGTCTCGCCGGGACCCGGCAACCCCGACTCGGCCGGCGTGTCGATGGCTGCGATCCGTTTCGCCGTCGAGCGCAAGATCCCGCTTCTGGGCGTGTGCCTGGGAATGCAGGCCATGGCTCAGGCCTTCGGGGCGACTGTGGGGCGGGCCCCGACGCTCGTTCACGGCGCGGCCTCGGAGGTGCGCCACGACCAAAAGGGTCTGCTGGCGGGAATGCCCTCGCCGTTCGCGGCGGCGCGGTATCACTCGTTGAGCGTCGCCGCGGACACGCTCCCGCCCGAGTTCGTGGTGACCGCCAGGACTGTGGACGACTACGTCGTGATGGGCATCCGCCATCAGCATGCACCGGTCGAAGGCGTGCAGTTCCATCCGGAGTCGGTCCTGACGCCGCAGGGCCCCCACATGCTCGCCAACTTCCTGCGGCTGTGCGGTGAGGGCGATGGTCTGCTGCTCGACCAGAACTCCGGATCGTTCGCCCTGACCGGGTTTGGGTCGAGCCAGGGCAGCGAAACGGTGGCGGCCGCCGGCCGCGGGGAGGGGGCCCGATGAGCGACAAGGTCAGGGCGGCTCTGGCTACCGTGGTCGAGGGCAAGCGGCTCTCGATGGAAGATGCCCGACTGGCTATGGGCTCGGTGATGGACGGCGAGGCAACGCCCGCCCAGCTCGGCGCCCTGCTCGTCGCCCTCCGAATGCGCGGCGAGACGGTCGACGAACTGGCTGGTTTCGTGGCCGCGATGCGCGAGCGGGTGCTGCGGGTCGATGCTCCCGACGGAGCGGTTGACACGTGCGGCACCGGCGGCGACGGCAGCAATACCTTCAACATCTCGACCGCGGCGGCGATCCTGGTCTCCGCGGCCGGCGTTCCCGTGGCCAAGCACGGCAACCGCGCCATGACTTCCGCCTGCGGCTCCGCGGACGTGCTCGAGGCGCTCGGAATCGCGACAGACCTCTCGCCAACGGAGGCGGCCGAGTCTCTGCGGAGCAATCACTTCGCGTTCCTCTTCGCCCAGGGCTACCACCCGGCCATGAAGCACGCCGGGCCGACCCGCCGCGAGATCGGCGTCCGGACCGCGTTCAACCTCATCGGCCCGATGACGAACCCGGCCGGCGCCCGCCGCCAGGTCGTCGGGGTGGGGGATCCCGTGGCGGCGCCGAAGATGGCCGAGGTCCTGCGGATGCTCGGCTCGGAACGCGCCCTGGTCGTCCACGGCGACGGCGTTGACGAACTGCCGCTCGACGGTTCGGGCGTGCTCTACGACGTCACTCCCGCCGGCGTCGTGAAGCGCCGGGTGGTGGCCGCGGATCTGGGCCTGACCCCGGCGCCGTTGTCGGCCCTGGCGGGCGGCCGCCCGGAGGAGAACGCCGCGCTCGTCGAGGCGGTCCTGGACGGTGAGCCCGGGCCGCGCCGCGACGTCGTCCTGCTCAATGCCGCGGCGGCATTGGTGGCGGCCGGCCGAGCCGCGGGTCTGGGCGACGGGATCACTCTGGCCGCGCAAACCATCGACACGGGTCGGGCCACAGCGCAGCTGGCCGCACTCCGGGCGGCTAAGACGGCCCGCGACGCCGCCAGGCTCGAAGTGACGCCGGCATGACGGAGGTGGCGGGTTCTCGTCGAGCCGCGGCCTCCGCTGGGCCCGGAGTGGTGGCGGAAATCGCCGAGCGGCGCCGCGCGGATGTCGAGCGGGAGCTGGGCACGCAAACGTTCCGGCACCTGGCCGACCTGGCGGCCGAGGATTCGGCCCTCCCCGGAGCCGCACCGCGGCCGATAGCGGAACGACTTGCCGCGCCGGGTCTGCATCTGATCGCCGAGGTCAAACGCCGCTCGCCGTCGGCCGGCGCCATCGCCGCCGATGCAGATCCCGTGGCTCTTGCGCGGGCGTACGAGGCCGGCGGCGCGAGCGCCATCTCGGTCCTGTGCGAGCCGCACTGGTTCGGCGGGTCCGTCGCCGATCTGCGCGCCGTCCGGGCCGCTGTGTCGGTGCCGGTCCTCGCCAAGGAGTTCGTCGTCGACGAGCGCCAGCTGCCGGTTCTTCGATCGGCCGGGGCCGACATGGTTCTGCTCCTGGCTTCGATACATCCCGCGAAGAAGCTTGCCCGGCTGGCCGAACTGGCCCGCGAGCTCGGCCTCGAGCCATTGGTGGAGGCTCACGAAGAGCGCGAAGTGGAGGCCGCGCTGGCCTCGGGCGCCCGCTTGATCGGGCTGAACAACCGCAACCTGCGCACTCTCGAGGTCGATCCGGACAACTGCCTGCGGCTGCGGGAGCTCGTGCCGGACGGCCGCCTGGTGATCGGCGAGTCGGGCGTGGGCGAGCCTCGGACGCTCGTCGGCTGGCGCGCATGCGGCCTCGACGCCGCGTTGATCGGTGAGTCGCTGATGCGTTCCGCCGATCCGGCTGCCGCGGCGCGGGCCTTCGTATCCGCCGGTTCCGTGCCCTACGACGTGGCGGCGCGAGCGCGGCGGCCGCTGGTCAAGATTTGCGGCATCACCGATGCCGACGGGCTGCTGGCCGTGCTGCGGTCCGGCGCCGATGCCGTGGGCCTGAACCTGGTGCCGGGCACGCCGCGGGCGTTGACGCTGAGCGAGGCCACCTACCTCGCCACGAAGGTTCGGGGCTCCACCACGCCGGATTCGCGGCCGTTGGTCGTGGCCGTGTTCGCCGACGCGCCGACGGCCGACATCGATGCGGCGATCGCGGCTTTCGCGCCCGATGCGATCCAGCTGTCCGGCCACGAGCCGGTCGAGGCTATCGCGACCATCGCGCGACCCGTCTGGAAGGTCCTACATCTACCCGCCGAGGACGCCGCGCTGGCCGCCGCCGCCGAAGAGGTCGGCGGAGCGGTCGGTGGAGCAGCCGGCCGATCTCGGGCCGCCGACGTCGCCATCGAGTCGGGCCGGGCATATCTCGCCGCGGGCGCCGAACGGATAATCCTCGACACCGCTGGCGGTCCGTTCCCCGGCGGCACCGGCCGCCTGGTGGCGCGCCGTGTCGCCGCCGAGGTTGCTCGGGAGATTCCCGTCATCCTGGCCGGCGGCCTGGACGAGGGCAACGTGGCTACGGCTGTGCTGGCGGTGCCGGCAGTCGGCGTAGACGTCGCCTCCGGCGTCGAGATCCACCCGGTTGAGGCCACGCCGAGCGCGGCGTCGGCGACGGCCCGCGCGGCATCGACGGTCGGCTCGCGACCCCGCAAGGACCCGCTCCGAGTGGCGCTGTTCGTCAAACGCGCCCGAGCGGCACGCTACGACCGGCCTCACGTCCGTGTCCGTCCGACTCCCGTCCCCGAACCGCTTCTCGAGCCGGATGCTCACGGCAAGTGGGGCATGGACCGGGATTTCGGCGGGCGCTACGTGCCCGAGACCCTGATCGCGGCGCTGGACCAGCTTGAGGCCGCGTGGACCGAAACCCGCCACGACCCGCGCTTCTGGGCCGAGTTGCGCGAACTGCAATTCCACTACGGCGGCCGTCCGACGCCGATCTATCGCGCCGACAGGCTCGGTGCCGAGGTGCTCGACGCCGCCCGCCGGCTGGTCGCGGAGGCCGGGCCGGGGGTCGGCGCCACGGCGGGGGCCGGGGCCGCGGCGCGTGGCCTGCCCGAGCGAATCCGCCTCTACCTCAAGCGTGAGGACCTGAACCATACCGGCGCCCACAAACTCAACAACGCTCTGGGCCAGGTCCTGCTGACGCGGCGCCTGGGCAAGAGCCGCGTCATCGCCGAAACCGGCGCGGGAATGCACGGCGTCGCCACGGCCACGGCCTGTGCCCTGCTCGACATCCCGTGCGTCGTCCACATGGGCGTCGAGGACATCGCTCGCCAGGCGCCAAACGTGCTTCGCATGCAGGCTCTCGGGGCCGAGGTGCGACCGGTCCACGGCGGCTCGGGCACGCTCAAGGATGCGGTCAGCGAGGCGCTTCGAGATTGGGTGACCAACGTCGAAACCTCGCACTACTGCCTGGGCTCGACGATGGGTCCGCACCCGTATCCGCAGATCGTGCGCGATTTCCAGCGCGTCATCGGCGACGAGGCCGCGGCCCAATTGATGACGACGGAAGGACGGCTGCCCGACATGGCAATCGCCTGCGTGGGCGGCGGCTCCAACGCCCTCGGACTGCTTCACCGATTTATCGGCGAGCCGAATGTTCGGCTCGCCGTTGCGGAGGCGGCCGGTGAGGGGCTCGAGTCCGGTCGCCACGCGGCCGCCCTGCTGGGTGGGACGCCGGGCATCCTGCATGGCTCCCGTTCCTACATGCTCCAGGACGCCGACGGCCAGGTCATCGAAGCCGTCTCGATCTCGGCCGGGCTCGACTACCCGGGCATCGGACCGCAGGTCGCGGCGCTGATGCAGGCCGGCCGGCTGGTGGTCTCGTCGGCGACCGACTCGGAGGCGATCGCGGCGCTCCGGCAGGTGGCTCGGACCGAGGGCATCCTCGCGGCAGTGGAGTCGTCCCACGCAGTAGCGGCGCTGCCGGGGGTGATTGCGGGCACGGCCGCCGGCGATCCGCTGCCGCGCGAGGCCGTCATCGTTCTCGGTCTTTCGGGCCGGGGCGACAAGGACCTTGCGGCCCTCGCAGACACGGGAGGCCGCAAGGTTTCGGAGTTGGGCTCCGCCCAACTCCGGGCCACTCCCGGCGCCGCCGAACTCCGCGCGGCCCTCGGCGCGGCGGAAGCCCCCGTGGTGGAACGAAAGGAGGCAGGTCGATGACGACGCAGGCTAGCGGATCGACCTCCGTCACTCATGGTGCGGCCGCGCCAGCCCCAACGGGCGCGGCCGCGCCTTCCCAATTGCCCGGCGGACCGTCGGGCACCGGCTCCACCCCGGGCGCGCAACGGATTGCCGCCGCATTCGCCGCAGCCGCCTCGGACGGCAGGGCGGCGCTGATTCCGTACGTGGTGGCCGGCTACCCCGACGCCGACGGCTCACTGGCGGCGGCTCTCGCCGCCATCGATGCCGGCGCCGATCTGCTCGAAGTGGGCCTGCCGTACTCCGACCCGATGGCCGACGGCGCAACTCTCCAGCGGGCGAGCTCCGCGGCCATCGCCGCAGGCGCGACGCTGGATCGTTCCGTGGCGTTGATCGGGGCGATCCACGCCGCACGCCCGTCGATTCCGCTCGTGCCGATGTGCTACGCCAACCAGATCATCGGCGGCGGTGACGGCAGCGCCGTGGCCGCGAGATTGGTCGGGGCCGGAGCCAGCGGCGTCATCGTCGCCGATCTCACGCCCGACGAAGGCGAGCGTTTCGAGTCGGTGGCTCGTGGCGTCGGCCTCGCCGTCGTCTACCTCATCGCCCCGACGACGACGCCCGTGCGCCGCGCCGAGATAGCCCGCCGTTCGGGCGGGTTTCTGTATTGCGTGTCCCTGGTTGGAGTCACGGGCGCGCGCACGTCGCTGCCGCCTTCGGTGGGTGGTCTCGTGCGCGAGGCGCGGGCCGATTCTCCGGTGCCGGTGGCGGTGGGCTTCGGCGTGAGCACACCTGCCCACGTCGGAATGCTCGTCGAAGCCGGAGCCGACGGCGTGATCGTGGCTTCGGCCTTGATCGACGCTCTCGGCCCGAACGGGCGAGACACGGCCTCGCTCGGGGGCCTCGTGGGCGAGCTGCGAGCGGCTACGAAACGGACCCGCCCGTCGGCGTAGACGCCGTCCCGGCTACGGGGTGTAGCGCTCGGCGGAGTCGAGAGCCACGGTTCCGCCGGCCCATCCGCCGGCGATCAGAACGCTACCGTCCTGCAGCGTAGTAGCGGAGGCGAACGCTCGCAGCTTGCTCAACGCTCCGGCCGGCGTGAACCAGCCCTTGGACGTCGTGTACAACTCCATCGTGCTCAACGGGAGGAAGCCCTTGCCCAGACCCGCGACCACCAGGACGTTCCCGTTCTGGAGGAGGGCGAGAGCCGGAAACTCGCGTGCGGTCGCCATGCCGTGGACGCTGGTGAACTTGCCAGTCTTCGGGTTGAAGGTCTCCGCCGTGGCGAGATAGGTCGAGGTCGTCTTGGCCCTGAAGGCGGTGCCGCTGCTGGTGTTCTTGAATCCGCCGGCTACAAGGACTTGGCCGTTCGGAAGCAGTATCGCGGAGGCGCCGGCACGAGCGGAGTGCATGCTGCCGGACGTGCCTTTGAACTTGCCGGTTGCCGGGTTGTAGCTTTCCGCGCTGGCGAGCTGGGCCGTTCCGGAGCCGCCGCCTGTGATAAGGACCGAGCCGTTCGTCAGCAGTGTCGCGGTATGAAGAGCGCGGCCCACGGTCATCGAACCGGTCTTGGTGAACTTGTCGGTCTTCGGATCGAACAGCTCCGCGGTGTTGAGCGGCGCGGTGGAAGTACCGGTGCCGCCGGCGACCAGCACGCGTCCGTCGGCCAGGGTCGTCGCGGTCGCGCCTGATCTGGCCGTAGTCATCGGCCCGGTCAGAGAAAAGGTGTTGCCGGAAGGATCGAAGATCTCGGCACCAGTCCCGGCGCCACCGACGATAAGGACGCGGCCGTCTTTGAGCTTGGCGGCGGCATGATCGGCACGTGGTTGATACATGGTGAGCGTCGCCGTGAACAGCGCCGTTCGAGGGTCGTACACCTCGGCTGTGTTGAGCGCCCGTCCCAGGGCATCCTTGCCGCCGGCCAGGAGGACCCGCCCGTCGTCGAGAAGCGTTGCCGTCTGCCCGAGCCGCCCGTCGGTCAGCGCCCCAACGGCGCCGAGGCCGGAGGACGGAACTGGAGTGACCCGCAGAGTCGGCACCGGAGTCGGAGTCGCCACCGGAGTTGGGGTCGCCTTGGGCACCTTCGTCGGTCTTGGTGTCTTGGTCGCCACGGCGTCGTCGCAGCCGGCGACGGCGAGAATCACGACGAGCCCCGTTAGGCCGAGAACCGCAGTTCGCAGCAAAGACTTGCGGCCCGTGGAGGCTGGGCCCTTCTTTGCAAGGCTCCACTGCATGCGAGAGCGGATCATCATCGCGTTGTTTCCCTCTGGTGCGCTGGCGGGCGCCGATGTCCGAAGCCGCTCTGCCTGGAGCGGTCCCGATCGGCACTCTATTTGGTGCGTCCTCAGTTGTTATCGTAGCGCCCCGACTGATTCCACGAGGGATCGACGGCGACGGCTCACGGGTGACGCAACGATGCCCTGTTCCATCGACGGGACTTCTGTGGGTTCTTGAGCCTCAGGCGGGGTTGCCGACCGGCTAGACTGCCGCGATATTTGACACCAACAGGAAGGACGTAGTGACGGAATCTGCCGCCGCGAGTTATCCCGAACGCGTGCGCGAGGCCATGGACAGGGCGGCTGCCGCAGCCTTCGAACTCTCATCGGAGCCCGCCGTCGGGCGCGCCATCATGACGCTCGCCGCCGCGGTGCGCCAGGGTGGCAGGATCCTCGAGATAGGGACCGGCTTGGGCGTGGGTACGGCCTGGCTGGTGGAGGGTCTCGAGACGCGACCCGACGTCGAGCTCGTGACCATCGAATGCGATCCTCAGAGGGCGGCCCTCGCCGCGCAGGCCGCGCCCGCAGCCCCTCCATCGAGGACGGCGTCGTTCGAGTCCGACGGCAGCTGCTCGCCGACGATCGCTTCGTGTTCGCCGAGATGAACTGGTCCAGCGGCCTGATGATCGCGACCCGCGTGCGCTAGCCGGTCAGGCGGCTGCCCGTCGCTTCGGCCTGGCGTGTTGCGGGCTCGCCGGTTTGGGCTCGGCAGGCGAGTCGGTCTGGCCGTTCACGAGCGGGCCCGAGCCGAGCAATCCGCCCCAGGCCTCAGCGGCCAGCGGCTTGGCGAAGAAGTAGCCCTGCCCGAGCTCACAGCCGAGCGACCGCAGCGTCTCGGCCTGGTCGTCGCCCTCGATCCCTTCGGCGACGGTCTGGATCCGCATCGCCCGGCCGAGCTCGATGATGCCGCGGGCGATGGCCGACTCGGCGCCTTCATGGGCGACGTCATCGACGAACGACTTGTCGATCTTGACGATGTCTATCGGGAAGCGGCGCAGGTGGCTGAGCGACGAGTAGCCGGACCCGAAGTCGTCCAGCGCAACTCTCACGCCGAGGTCGCGGATGTGGGCCAGTGCGGTGGCGGCCACGACCGGGTCGGCCATCAGGACGGTCTCGGTGACTTCGAGTACGAGCCAGCTGGCGCGGATTCCGGACTCGTCCACGGCCGCGGCCACCTCATCGGCGATCAGGTCACGGACGAGCTGCCGGCTCGACAGGTTGACGTTCATCACGAACGGCTCTCCGCCACCGCGCATCTTCTGCCACTCTGCCAGCTGGTGGCAGGCCTGGCGCAGGATCCAGCTGCCCAGTGGAACGATGAGACCCGTCTCCTCGGCCAGGGGAATGAATTCCATCGGCGGAATCTCGCCGCGCGTCGGGTGTTGCCAGCGGACCAGGGCTTCCGCCCCGATGACTTCGCCGGTCTCGAGCCTGACGATCGGCTGGTAGTGGAGGACGAACTCGTGACGCTCGATGGCGCGGCGTAGCTCGGCCTCCAGACCGAGCTTGGCCACGACCGCGTCGTGCATCGCCGGCTCGAACAATTCGAAGCGGGCTTTGCCCTTCTGTTTGGCCGTGTACATGGCCACGTCGGCGTTGCGCAGCAGCTCTCCCGCGCTATCGCCTTCGCGCCGCACGGCGATGCCGATGCTGGCGCTGACGTAGACCTCCTGGCCCAGCACCCAGAACGGCGTGCCCAGGGCGGTTCGAATCCGCTCGGCGACCCGCGCCGCGGACGTTACCTCGGCATCCTCGAGCAGCACGGCGAACTCGTCTCCGCCGAGCCGGGCCGCCGTATCCTCGGTTCGAAGACTCGAGCGGACGCGATGGGCCATCTCGACCAGGACGTGGTCGCCGGCCTCGTGCCCCAGGCTGTCGTTGATCGTCTTGAAGTTATCGAGGTCGATGAACATCACGGCCGTGGAGGTCGTGGTCCGGCGGTCCAGGGCGTGTTCGACGCGCTCGCGGAAGAGACTGCGGTTGGCCAGCCTCGTGAGCGGATCGTGGAATGCCTGGAACACGAGCTTCTGTTCGAGGGCCTTGCGTTCCTGCAGATCGCGCGTGTTTAGGACGACGCCACGGGTATCGAACTCGCCGGCTCCGCTCGACGCCACAGTCTCGACCGGCAGCCACGATCCGTCGGGCTGGCGGATGCGCCACTCGCCGCTGATACGGCGGCCCGGCGAAGCCATGGCGCGGCTGACCAGCGAGGTCAGGACCGAGGCGTCGTCGGGGTGGGCCAGGGCCGCGAGGGGCGTGTTGAGCAGTCCGGGCGACGTCGATCGCAGAAGCCGCTCGACGGAGGGGCTGACGTAGTCGATCATTCCGTCGGGATCGACGGCCATGATGAAATCAGACGAGTTGCGCACGAGCCAGCCGAACCTGGCCTCGGTCTTGCGGCGGGCCTTGTCTGCCGTGACGGCCTCGCGCACGGTGAAGAAGTTGCGGCTCACGACCATGGCGCTCAGGGCCAGGCAGCTGGCGGCGACCACCAGGTACTGAGTTCCGAGCTCGACGACCAGCGCCAGCAGCTGGAGCGATCCAATGGCAGTGGCGGCATAGAAGAGAGGGCTCGGGCCATGCTCGTTGCCGGCGGGCCTTGCCCCGGCGAACTTCATGGCGGCCACGCAACCGACGATGACCGCCAGGCGGAAGACGGCCAGCGACGCCCGATCGACGGCCGTAGCCACGCCGTTGACCTGCCCGGGTGCGCTGGTAACGAAGAAGCCGATGAGGGCGAGCGCGGTGCCGAGCACAAGGATGGTGGCCGCCGGCACGGGCAGACCCTCGGTCGGTCGAAGCGCGACACGCGCCGCCGGCGCCAGCACCGCGATCGTGGACACGCCCATGGCCCACCGCACCAGCTCGTCCGTGCCGTTGGCGAGCACCAGGCCCTCGCGGTCCAGGTACCACAGGGCGAGCGAAACGACGACCAAGAGGCCGAACAGATCCAGCAGGAACTGCGTCCGCGGACGCGTCGGCGCCTTGATGGCCGGGCGGAACGCGATGAGGGCCCCGATCACCAGGATCAACGGGATTGCCGCCGCTACGTCGGCCACGGAAGTCCGGACAATGCCGACCGCGGGCTGCGACGCGAGCCCCGCGGCGTCCGAGAGGGCCATGGCCAGTCCGGCAAGTCCGATCAATTGCCACGGCCGGCGGTCCCGGGCCGCGAGTCCGAATCGCCGAGCGGCCACGAAGCCGGCGACCGCAACCACGATGCCGGTCGGCAGAAGCATCAGATCGCCCGCCAGAGAGGGGCCTCGTGCATCCTGGCCGGCGGGGATGGCGAAAACGACGAACCCGAACGCCCAGACCAGCGCGGCGAGCAGCACGAAAGCCGGCCTCGCCGTTATCTGTCGCGTTCGCCCGATCTTCTCTTGCGGGCATGGCGGCAGGTCGTCCCAGACCGGACTGGATTCCACCCCGGGTGCCTTGGAGTTACTCATGCCTCCAAGGTGTCGGAGGGCATGGGCTATTTCCGTACGGTCAAAACGGTGGTATTTGCGTTACGCAAGCCATGGGCGCCTAGCGGTCGGAGTGGCTCCGTCGCAGCAGGTGTCCGAGTCGGCCCGGGAGAAGCCGGCCGGCGAGCGCCAGCAGGGCCGCTGCCACGAAGAGGCCCAGAAGTGCCGCGACCGTATAGGTGCCGACCTTGCGGCCGTCGGGTGTGGTCTCGCTCATCGATCCTTGCTCCGCTGCGCGGTTCTAGGCTGGCCTGGAGCCGGACTTCTCGATTTCCTCGAGCCTCTTGATAGTGTCGATCAGCTGGCGGTAAAGCGCCAGCAGCGCGTCCTGTGGAATCGGTCCGCCGTTCGCCATCGCGACGCGAATCATGACCTCTCGTTCCCTGTCCGTGTCCGTGATGGGCTTGCCGCTCTCCATCTTGGCTTTGCCGGCGGCGAGGCCAAGCCTGGCCCGGCGGTTGAGAAGCGCGACGATCTCGCGATCCAGGTCGTCTATCTCGGCGCGTAGAGCATCCAGGTCGCCGCTCACGGGGTCCGCCTCGGCTGCGCGCGGCCGGCGATGAACTCGAGGGCCATGGTGTAGCCGGCCGCGCCACGGCCCACGATCCGCTCGGCGGCGATGTCGTGGAGGTAGTTGACCCGGCGGAACTCCTCCCGCACAGCGGGATCCGAAATGTGGACCTCGACGAACGGAAGCCCGATGCCCTTGAGTGCGTCCCGGAGCGACACGCTTGTGTGGGTCAGGCCTCCGGCGTTGACGATGGCCCAGTCGAAATCGCGCTCCTGGAGTCGATCGATCAGCGCACCTTCATGATTCGATTGAAAACAATCGACTTCGAGGCCGAGTTCCGAGCCGCGATAGCGGAGGCGAGCCTCGATTTCGGCCAGCGTCGCGAGGCCGTATATGTCCGGCTCGCGGGTGCCCAGAAGGTTGAGGTTGGGACCGTTCAGGACGAGCACGCGGGTCATCGAAGTCCCTCCTGCGACAAAACCGGCCGGCTCGCGCCTTCCGCTGAGGGTGCCGTCCTCAAGGCGGCCGCGAGCCCGGCTTCGACCGCCTCGGCCGGGACGTCCGACCGGATTACGACCCCGGACTCGGTCGGCAGTACCCAATTCAGACGGCCCGCCGCGTGCTTCTTGTCGCCGGCCATGTGGTCCAGAACCGCCTCACGCGTGACCGCGGGCGGCTCCATGCCAAGTTCGAGCCGGTCGAGGAGCCGGTAGATCCGCCCGGCTCGTTCGGCCGTGGTCAGGCCCATCGCCAAAGCGATCGCGAACGCTCCTCGAAGCCCGTATGCGACGGCCTCGCCGTGCAGGATCGCCTCGTACCCGGCCGCCGCCTCGATGCCGTGGCCGATGGTGTGGCCCAGGTTGAGTGTCATGCGCAGGTTCGACTCGCGCTCGTCGGCGGTGACGACCTCGACCTTGGCCCAGACGCAGCGCTCGACCATCTCGGCCACCGCGCCGGACTCGATCGGCTCGGAGTCGCCGCGCGCGAACGATTCGCCGGACTCCTCGACGACCTGCATGAGCCGCTCGTCGCCGAGGGCGGCCATCTTGACGACCTCGCCCAGCGCCGCCCGGCGTTCCCGCTCCGGCAAAGTGGCGGTGAAGGCGATGTCCGCGATGAACGCGGCCGGCTGGTGGAAGGCGCCGACGAGGTTCTTGCCCTCGGGGATGTCCACGGCCGTCTTGCCGCCCAGCGCGGCATCCACCTGGCCCACCAGCGTCGTGGGCACGTTGATCACATTCACGCCTCGCAGGTACACGGCGGCGGCGAACCCGGCCGCGTCCGTAAGTGCCCCGCCGCCGATGGCCACGAGTGTCTCCTTGCGGTCAACGCGCAGCCGGGCCAGGGCGCGGCACGTTTCCTCGATCACAGAAAGCCGCTTCGCGTCCTCGCCGCGAGGCAGCATGATCCGCTCCACGGGCCAGCCGTCGGCGGCCAGGGCGTCGGCGATCTGCGAACCGGCGACTTCCCAGGTCCTGGGCTCGACAAGAAGGATCGCCCGCCGGGCCTCGCCTCGTGTCAAGGCCGAGCTCACTGCCGAAGCGGCGATGCCGTAGCCGATCTCGACTCGCCCGATGGCGGTATCCGCTCGCAGGACGGTCACGGAGGGTGCCGGACCGTCGGCCAGGCGTCCTTCGAGGGTGCGCATGATGGCGTCGAGGTGAGCCGTGCCGCTGATCCGCAACGCGGGAGCGTAGAAACGGCGTCGCTGCCCGGCCAGCTCCTGGAGTTTCGTGAGCGGGTCGTGCCCGGCGACGAGCGGTCGGACGTTCGAGCTTCGGGCCAGCCTGCTGGCGAGGACCTCCGGCGCCGCGTCGAGCCAGACGGCAAAGCGGCCGCGGTAGAGCTGCCAGCGGTTGGCCGGCTCGATGACGGTGCCGCCGCCCGTGGCGATCACTCGTCGCAGCTCCGGGTCCCGGTCGGCCGGCCCAAGCGAAAAGACCGCCTCGCGCTCGTGTCGCCTGAAGGCGGCCTCGCCTTCGTCGGCGAATATCGTCTGGACGGACTTGCCCGTCCGGCGTTCGACGAGATCGTCCATATCGACGAACTCGGCCTTGTGTCGATTGGCGAGACGGCGTCCGACGGCGGTCTTGCCGCTGCCGGACAGGCCGACCAGGACCAGGTCCACGGCCTACTCGCCTTCGGCCGGGGCCGCGCCGCCCGCGGGTCCGGTGGTGGCGTGTCCGGCCGCGGCGCGAGGCCCGGCGGCCACGCGGTCGCGATGGCGGGCCACGTTGTCGAGCAGTTCGGTCATGGAATCGCCGCCGAACTTGTCCAGCACGAAGTCGGCCAGGGTCAGGCAGACCATCGCTTCGGCGACTACCCCGGTGGCCGGGACGACGCAGATGTCGCTCCGCTCGTAGTGGCCCTTCTCGACCGGCAGCCCGGTCACGAGATCGGCGGACGGCAGGGGACGGGGCAGGGTAGATATGGGTTTGACGGCGCCGCGGACCACGATCGGCTGGCCGTTGGAGATGCCGCCTTCGAGGCCGCCGGCGTTGTTGGTCGTTCGTGCCCACTCGCCGGCCGGGTTCCGGCCCTCGATGACGTCCATCACGGCGGATCCGAACCGGCGGGTCTGCTCGAACCCGAGCCCGAACTCCACGCCCTTGACGATGGGGATGCTCATGACCGCGGCGGCCAGGGCGGCGTCGAGGCGGCGATCCCACTGAACGTGGCTGCCGAGGCCGATCGGAACACCGGTGGCTACCACCTCGAAGACGCCGCCGGCGGTGTCGCCCGCGCTGCGAGCTTCGTCGATGCGGGCGATCATGCGCGTCTCGGCGCCGGGATCGGGGCAGCGCAGCGGGCTGGCCTCGGTTTCCTCGCGAGTCCGGACGGCCGCGGCCGGATCGGCGGAAATGCCGGCTACCTCGGCCGTGTGGGACCAGACGCCGATGCCCAGGTCCGACAGCAGCGCCCGGGCAACTGCGCCGGCCGCGACCCGTGCCGCCGTTTCGCGGGCCGAAGCTCGCTCCAGAACGTTGCGAACGTCGCTAAAGCCGTACTTCGTGGCCCCGGCAAGGTCGGCATGGCCGGCCCGAAGGTGAGTGATGGGAGTGGCCTTCTTGTCGCCCGCCTCGACCATCGCCGCCAGCTCGGCGGCCTGCTCGTCGCTGAGCGGCTCGATCTGCATGACTCGCGTCCAGTTCTCCCAGTCGCGGTTGCGGATCAGGAGGAGGATCGGCGAACCGATGGTCAGCCCGTGGCGGACACCGGCAAGTATCTCGGCTCGATCCTGCTCGATGGATGTGCTGCGAGCACCCCGGCCGTAGCCGCGCTGGCGGCGGGCCAGATCCACCGCGATCTCATCCGCGGTCAGACTCAGACCGGCCGGGACGCCTTCGATCGTGGCGGACAGGTCAGGGCCGTGCGACTCTCCGGCAGTCAGGAATCGGAGACGGCCCATCTGCGGACCTTACGCCGACGGGGCGGCGGCCGAGCCGCCGGCGGCGTCCGACCCGCTGCCGGCCGCGGGCCCGGGACCCATGTCCACTTCGATCTGGCGCAGCCCGTGTTCGCGAATGCGGTCCAGCTCGGCCTGCATTACCTCGATCGGGGCCGGTTTGCCGGTCCACAGTTCGAATGCCCGGGCGCCTTGATGAAGCAGCATCAGCTCGCCGCCCAGGACGGTGTCGCGAGCCGAGGCCGCGTCCTTGAGGAGTTGGGTCACGGACGGGTTGTAGATCAGGTCCACGACGAAGATGTCCGGCGGCAGCAGCTCGGCCGGGATCGGCGTCTCGCCCGGATGCATGCCGATGGAAGTGGCGTTGACCAGGACCTTGGTCTTGGAAACCTCGGCCTCGAGGACGGACTCGTGCCACGGCATCGCCCGGAGATCCATGTGCGCGGCGCTCTTGCCGAAATGGCGCACCAGCCCCTCAGCGCGGTGGAGGTGGCGGTTGAAGATGACGATGCGCTGGAAACCCTCGGAGATGAGCGCGGAAACCACGGCCCGCGACGCGCCGCCGGCTCCCAGGACGACGGCGTGGCGGGGCATCTTCTGCTTGCCGACGACCTTGTCCAGGGCGGCCTTGAACCCGGCCACGTCGGTGTTGTGGCCGATCAGCTTCTTGCCGTCTCGGGAGATGCAGTTGACCGCGCCGGTGGCCTGGGCATCTTCGGTCAGCTTGTCCATCATCGGGACGACGTGTTCCTTGTGGGGAATCGTCACGTTGGCCCCGAGGAAGTCGTCGCCGCGAAGCTGGGCGATCGCTTCTGCAAGGTCGATCTGCCGGCGGTCCCACAGCTCATACCGGGCGTCGATCTCCAGGGCATCGAAGGCAGCCTGCTGCATCGAGCCCGAAAAGGAGTGGGCGACCGGATGGCCTATGAGGACGACTCGGTTGGTCATGCTTGCAGCCTTTCCAATTCGGTGAAGAAGCCCGGGTACGAAACGGCCGCGCTGTCGGCGCGATCGATCGTAGTCGAGCCCGAGGCGATGAGGCCGGCCACGGCGAAGGTCATGGCCAGTCGATGGTCGTCGAGGGTATTTGTTGAAGCTCCGACAAGTCGAGTCGGCCCTTCGATGATGATGTCGTCGCCGGTCACCGTGATCCGAGCGCCGAGTGCCCGCAGGCCGGCGGCAATTCCGGCGATCCGGTCCGATTCCTTGTTTCTCAGCTCGCCGGCGCCACGGATCGTGGTCCTGCCGCGGGCTTGCGTAGCTGCCAGACACAGGATCGGGATCTCATCGATCGCGGCGGCGACCTCGTCCGGGCCGAGATCGATGGCCGTCAACTCGCTCGAGCGGACGGTCAGGTCCGCCAGCGGCTCGCCCGCATCCACCTGCGCTGCGACCGGCCCGACCGGCGTCTCCTCGATTTGGGCGCCCATGCGGACGAGGAAGTCGATCGCGGCCCGCCGCGTGGGATTCACGCCGACGCCGCCCAGGGTCAGCTCCGCATCGGGGTGGATGACACCCGCGACCAGCCAGAACGCCGCGGCCGACGGATCGGCCGGGACGCGTTCGTCCATCGGCCGCAGCGCCGTGCCGCCATCCAGAGTCCAGGCCACTGATCCGCCTCCCGAACTCGTCGCCGGCTCTCGCCGGACATCGATGCCTCGAGACCGGAGCATTCGCTCCGTGTGGTCTCGCGTTGCCACAGCCTCGCGCACGGTCGTGGACCCTTCCGCGCGCAAACCGGCCAGCAGAATCGCCGACTTGACCTGAGCGCTTGGTACGCGGGTCGTGAAATCGATGCCTCGGAGCCGAGGGCTGCCGACGACGACCAGCGGCGGGAGAGTGTCGGACCGGCGTGCATACAACGCTGCGCCCATCGAGCGCAGCGGCTCGATGATACGGGCCACCGGACGGGTCCGCAACGAACCATCGCCGTCGAGGACCGAGAAGAAAGGCAGGCTCGCCAGGACCCCGGAGCACAACCGCAGGCTCGTGCCGGAGTTGCGGCAGTCGAGCGGGCCCTCGGGCTCGTGGAGTCCGTCCGAGCCCGGCGAGACCACCCTGTAGTCCACGTTCAGGCCGTCCTCGCGGACGCGGTCGATCACGGCCCCGAGCGCGGCCATGATGCCGGCCGTGGCCTGGACGTCGCGGCCGTCGCCCGCGCCGACGACCATCGAGCTGCCGCCGGCGAGAGTGGCCATGATCAACGCCCGATGCGAGATGGATTTGTCGCCGGGCAGCCTGGGACGGCCGCGCAGGCGCGCGGCTACCGATACGGACCGGGACTGCTCCCCGGCGGGCGGCGACACGGGCATCGGATCAGTGCTTGCTCGACCCGCCGACCTTCACCGGACCGGTCATGGCGAACGGATCCTTGATGAGAGTCCTGACCTGCTCGTGTATCTGATTGAGCGCACCGGCCATGTCGGCGAACTGATCGAACGTGAGCGACTGCTCGCCGTCGGAGCGGGCCTGGTCGGGCCTGGGATGGACCTCGACCATGATGCCGTCGGCGCCGGCCGCAACCGCGGCCAGGGCCATGGGCTTGACCAGCCAGCGCTTGCCGGTCGCGTGCGACGGATCGACGACCACCGGCAGGTGGGTGAGGTGATGGAGCAGCGGCACGGCCGTCAGGTCGAGCGTGTTGCGGGTGTAGGTCTCGAACGTCCTGATGCCACGTTCGCACAGGATCACATGCGGGTTGCCCGACGAGACGATGTACTCGGCGGCCATGAGCCACTCTTCGATCGTGGCGCCGTAGCCGCGCTTGAGCATGACCGGCCGGCCGGCCTTGCCGACCGCGGTCAGCAGGGAGTAGTTCTGCATGTTGCGAGTGCCGACCTGGAGGATGTCCGCGTGCTTTGCGACGACCTCGACCTGGCTCGGCTCCATGACCTCGGTGATCGTCGGCAGGCCGGTCAGCTTGCTGGCTTCGGCCAGGTAGGTCAGGCCTTCGACGCCCAGACCCTGAAATGCGTACGGGCTGGTCCGCGGCTTGAACGCTCCGCCGCGGAGGATCGTCGCGCCGGCCTTGGCCACGGCCTGGGCCGTCTCCAGCATCATCTCGCGGTCTTCGATCGAGCACGGGCCGGCCATGATGGTCAGCGACCCGTCGCCCACTTTGGTCCCCAGCACCTCGATGACCGTGTCCTCGGGATGCGATTCGCGCGACGTCAGCTTGTACGGCCGCGTGATCGGGGTCACCGATTCGACGCCCGGCATTATGGATAGCTTGCTCATCAGGAGTTCCCTCACCGGAGCTACGTCGCCCAGCACAGCGATTACCACGCGCTGGGTGCCGTAGTTGTCGTGGGCTGTGAGGTTGTACTGGCGCAGCTGGTCGCGGACGTCCGCGGCCTCTTGCTCCGTGGCGCCCATCGCCATGACGATGATCATTTGGCGGTCCTCCTTATGTGGGCCGGCCGGCGAGAGTCGATGTCGGGCAACAAAAAAGCAGAGGCGTTGCCTCTGCTGCACCCGGCGTGACCCGCGATCCCGGGCCTAGGCTCCGGGAACGGTCATGCCGGGTTGAGATAAAAGAAAAAGTGTGTCATTGCAGTGCTCGCGACAGTAGCGGGCCGCCGAGCCGGTGTCAACTCGGCCGCGCTCCCGGAGCGCCCGGCGGCTCTGCCGGCGGTGCGGCGATCGGGCCTTGCGGCTCCGGCGGAGGCTCTGCCGCGGGCTCGTCGTCGGTCGGATCCCGGAGCTGCAGCTCCAGCCAGGCGACGTCGCGCCACGCCCCGAGCTTCCAGCCGATCCGGCGGTATACACCCACCGGCTCGAACCCCATCGCCGTGTGGAGTCCGACGCTGCCCTCGTTGGGCAGAGTGATGCCGGCGCACGCCGCCCGGAATCCCTGTCTCCGCAGCCGATCCAGAAGTTCCGTGTACAGCCTGCGGCCGACACCCGATCGGCGAAACGATGGTCCGACGTAGACGGTCACGTCGGCGGCCCAGCGATATGCCGCGCGTTGCCGGTGTTGGGAGGCATAGGCGTAACCGACTACACGCCCCTCGACTTCCATGACGAGCCACGGATGCGTGGCGGTCGTGGAGCGGATGCGGCCCTCGAATTGCTCGAGCGTCGGCACTGTCTCCTCGAACGAAACCGTCGTCTCTCGGACGAACGGCGCGTAGATCTCGAGGCAGGCGGCGGCGTCGCGATCCGGCACGGCATCGCGGACGGTCCCGATCATGGCGCCGCGGTGGGCGTGGGCGCGGGCGTCGGGGCGAGCGTCGGCTTGGGCGCTGCCGCCGCGGGCGTTGTCGAGTCGCCGACCAGCTTGATGTCGCTCACGGACCAGACCTGGTGCAGCACAAAGGCGCCGTTGGTGGTTGGGTCCAGCAGGTTCGGTTGAGATCCGCGGTAGACCACGTACGGATGAAGCCGGAACTGGACGAGCTTCTTGCCGTAGAAAGTTGCTTCCACGACGACGCCCTCCATGGTCTGGCGGCTCCAGGCCTGGTCGAACAGGAAGTTACCGTGGCTTCCGATCGCGAACAGGGGCCCGTCGGTGCCGGGCAGTATCGAGGCCCACGATGCCCAGTGGGTGCCGCTGCCGAGGATGCCGTCCGCTCCGCATTTGTAGAAGTACGCGCGCTGCGCCACCTGGGTCTTGGTGATCCCGGCGTGGTACTCAGGCCAGCCCCATTGAGGCATGGCGATGACGACGTCCGCGACCTTCCGCGCGGCCTGGATCGAACTACACACGTTGGCGTCCGTAAGCGGCGCCACTCCGGCGCGCGTCGCCGTGGCGGCCGCGGAGCCCTTGATGTCATCCCAGCCGACGAAGGCGAACTTGACGCCGCGAACGTCAATGACGGCCGGGGCAAGCGCCGCGGCGAGGTTCTTGCCGGCACCCGTGTGCGCGATCCCGGCGGCGTCGAGGTACTTGATCGTCTGCAGAACGCCGTTCTGGCCGGCGTCGGACATGTGGTTGGAACCGAGAGTGACGACCTTCAGCCCGCCTTTGGTCCCGAGCAGCGCCGCCACGCGCGGGTCGATGGTGAAGACCATGCCGGTGTCGTGTTGCTTCCAATTCGAGACCATCGGGCACTCGAAGTCGTTGGCGCTGACGTCGTTGTCCGATATCAGAGCGCTGACGCGGCCACTGCCCTTGACGCCGCCGAAGACGGGCACCTGCCAGCCCCAGCCGTAGGGGTCCGGCTTCGTGCCTCGATAGCTGATCGTGCCGCCGGCCATGGTCCAGTTCCAGCCCTTCTTCATGCCCACGGCCTTGAGCGAGAAACCTCTGTCCGGGCAGGTGTCGCCGGTCGAGATGAGGGTTCTCACTTCGGCAGTGTCGTAGGCGGTCCAGGCCTGCGGCAGGGTGGCAGTCGCCATTAGCGGGTACTTGATCGTCCGGTGGCCGGGCGAGCCGAACAGATCGGCGTTGTCGATAGGCAGGACTTTGATCGAGGCCGTGACGAGGCCGGGAGGCAGGAGGCCGATGAGTCCGGCCGTATCGTGGATCTTGGCCGTGACCTGCCCGGCGGGGAGGCATGGAGTGGCTGAGCCGATGGACGCCTTCTTGCCAGAGAGGTCCACGGCCTTGACCTCGCACGGCACGACCACCTTGCCCGCCGACAGCGCCGTCAGAAGCGCCTGCGCCGTGATGTACGGCCGGTTGTCGTCGATCTTGACGACGACCGCTATCGGGAAGGTGCTCTCAACCGGCGGAGTAGGGGTGGCGGACGGCTCCGGGGTCGGCGAGTCCGTCGGAACTGCGGCCTCGACCGACGCAAACGGCGTCGGGCTAACGGCCGCCGACGGCGATGCCGATCCGGGCCCGGACGACCCGCCGTACGACCAGACGGCTCCCCCCGCCAGGACCACTACCAGGATGGCCAGGGCGATGGGCGCAAGGCGCGAACGGCCGAGGGAGGACCAGAAGGCGCCGAGCCTGGCCGGGAGCGTCGAAGACGGACCGGCGGGCGGCGTATCCGACTTGCTCTGCTCGACCTTGGTCGCGTCTTCGTCGGACATCGTTCTCCTCACCGTCCTGCGACGACCAGCCTATCCAGATCGCGGTGGATGCGTGGGGTGGCGTCGCGGGCCGAGCGGGCGGTACGTGGGCCCGCCGCGGGTAGGCTGTTGTCTGGAGATGGGCCCGAGGCGTCTCGGGTCGGTTGCTTAGTGCGGGAAGTTGGCGCGCCCGGCGGGACTCGAACCCACGACCTCCAGGTCCGCAACCTGGCGCTCTATCCACTGAGCTACGGGCGCAATTTGCTGTGCTCGACGATGAACGGACTGGCGGAGAGGGAGGGATTTGAACCCTCGAGGCAGGTTACCCCACCTGGCGGTTTAGCAAACCGCTGCACTAGACCACTATGCGACCTCTCCTGGAGCCACAGCGGCCGGGATTCTAGCATGGCCGGCGCACGTCGCCGCAAGCGTTGGCCGCGAGATGGTGCCGGCGGTGCCCTGCGCTCCCGGCGGAACTCGTCCTTACTCCACGCCTTCGAGCGCATACCGATAGAAGAACGTCGAAACGATACCGCCTCGAGCTCGCTCCCTGACGATGTCGGCAGGTTCGAGTCCGGCGGCCGTGGCGATGCCGTCCATCTCCTCGGGCGTGTACGCGAGCAGACCCAGGTCGTAGATCAAGGCCACGCCGCCGGGCCGGAGAACGCGGTCGATCTCGGCGAACACGTCGGCCGGATCGGACCAGTGGTGCATGCTGAGGGTCGAGACCACGAGGTCCACCGACGCGTCGTTGAAGGGCATCTCCGCGCCGTCGGCCACGACGAACTTGATTCGGCCGTCGGTGGTGGCGTGGCGGCCCGCCCACAGCAGCATGCTGGGTGAGACGTCGATGCCGGTGATCCGGGCATCCTTGAGCCGGTGGCCGATGGCCACGACGAGGTCGCCCGGGCCGCATCCCAGATCGACGATCGTGCCGCGAGACTTGCCCCGGGCCTTCAGCTCGCGAACCGCGTCCTCGGCCACGCTGTCGTACAGCCGCCCGAAGATCGGGGCGAAGAAGCGGGCATATGTGCTGCTGCCGGGCTCCGTGAAGCACTCAACGCGAGCGTCGAGCCTGCGGGCCAGCGCGCGAGTCAGCCTTCTTCCGGGCCGGGTCAACGCGGCCAGCAGGCCCAGCAGCAGGAAGGCCGAGACCAGCCGGCGGACGCCCTTGCCCCGTTTGCCGCTCCGGCGTCCGTTGTCGGTTGAACCGTCCGAGGGCGACGTGGTCTTGTTGTTGCGGCCGATCAGCTTCATGGCCGGTATTGTGGAGGAAGACACGTGTCCGGTGAAGGCGCGTGTGCGGCCGGGCACGGGCGAAAGGGTCCAGTTCGGCTGCCGCGCCGGACCGGTTGGAGAGTTACCGCGAAAGGAGCGGCATGGAGCGCATCGGTTTCGTCGGCCTGGGAACGATGGGCGCCGCGATGTCCGCCAATCTGCTCAAGGCAGGGGCCGGCCTCACGGTCTGGAATCGAACGCCGGGCCGTGCCGCGCCACTCGTCGGGCTGGGGGCGCGCGAGGCGGCATCGCCCGCCGAAGTGGCCGCGGCATCCGACATCACGCTTGTGTGCGTTTCCGACACGCCGGACGTGGAGGCGGTTCTCTTCGGTACGGGCGGCGTAGCCTCGGGGGCTGCCGCCGGCACGCTCGTCGTCGACTGTTCGACCATCTCGCCCGACGCCACACGGCGATTCGGGGCCCGGCTGGCCGAGCAGCAGGTCGCCATAGTGGATGCTCCCGTTTCGGGCGGTTCGGAAGGGGCCCGCCTCGGAACGCTGACGATGTTCGTCGGCGGCGCCGAGGTGGACGTGGCGCGAGCCATGCCGGTACTCGAGGCCGTGGGCAAGACGATTACTCACCTCGGCCCGCTCGGCAGCGGCCAGGTGGCCAAAGCCGTGAACCAGGTGATGATCGGCGGCATGTACATGGGGGTCGCCGAAGGGCTCGTCCTTGGGTTGAAGGCGGGCCTCGATCCGGCCCGGCTCGTCGCGGCCCTGTCGGGCGGTTCGGCGCAGGGCTGGGTGCTGGCCAACCGCAGCGGCCGGATGATCGACGACGAGTACCCGCTCGGTTTCCGGACGGCGCTGCATAGAAAGGACATCGGGATCGCGCTCGAGCTTGCCGGCGAGGCGGGCTTGCTGCTTCCCACGGCGATGCTCGTAAGCGTTCTCGAGGACCGGCTCATCGCATCGGGCCACGGCGACGAGGACATGTCCGTGATCGCTCGCGCCATTCGTGACCTCGCCGTGACCGAACCGGCTGCGGTGCCCGGAGACGTAGCCGCCGACGCCGAGTCGCCGGTCGGCAAATAGGGCCCGACACTGCTCCGAACCGGCCACGGCGGCCTGTATGATCCACCCATGAACTACGAGCTATTCATGGGTGAGGCGCTGGCCGAAGCTCAGGTTGCCCTCGACCAGGGTCTGGCCCCGATCGGAGCGGTTGCCGTCGTCAACGACGCCATGGTCGCTCGAGCCCACGATGGCGTGGCCGAGTCGAACGACCCAACAGCACACGCCGTCGTCGTCGCGCTTCGCGAAGCCGGCCGCAAGCTCGGTCGCGACCGCCTCGCCGAGGCCACGATCTTCGTGACTCGCGAGCCCTGCCCGATGTGCGTCGGGGCACTCCTGGCCGGAGATGTCGAGGCCTTGGTCTTCGCCGTCCCGAATCCCGTCGACGGTGCAGCCGGCAGCGTCATGCAGCTGGCTCAGGATGGCCGGCTGGCGCGCAAGCTCAAGGTGGTCAGCGGGATCCGATGCGAGGAAGCCGAAGAGCTCTTCGCCCAGGCCGCGCCGGTGGAGCAGCTCCGCGCGGCTGAGAGGCTCAACCCCGCGATCGGCTGATCGGGCGTCCGCGGCCTCGCCCCCGGGCGTCGCCGCACGCGGCGCGCCGGTCGCCGTGCGGGCTCGAGCCGGAGGTTCCCCCGGCTCTGGTATTCTCTCGCGCGGAGAGGTGTCCGAGTGGTTGAAGGTGCCGCTCTCGAAAAGCGGTTTGCGTGAGCAACGTGGGTTCGAATCCCACCCTCTCCGCCACTCTTCTCATCCAGGCCCGCACGTGCGGGCGCGTCGCCGGCCTGGCCGGCAGGCGACGTTCCACCGGTCACCGGACCGGTGGTGGGCCCGTCGAGGGTCGCAGCCGCGGAGAGGTCGCCTAGTGGCCTAGGGCGCCGCACTGGAAATGCGGTATGGCGCAAGTCATCGAGGGTTCAAATCCCTCCCTCTCCGCCAGTTCCCCGGCAAGAGGAAGCCGCCCAGATCTGCGGTGCGGCACTCGCGGGAGCGTGCGTCCCGACCCGGGTTCGCATCGAAGCGAAGATCGGGCCGTGCCGGCGCCGACGGCTGCTATGATTCCCGGGCCGTGCTAGGCGGGGAACTAGCGGTGCCCTGTACCTGCAATCCGCTCCAGCAGGGCTGAATTCCCTCCCCGAGGTTCCCGCTCTCGAATGCCGCCGCTCCTGGTGACGTTGAGGGCCGGGTCCCGCGCAGCGACGGCGCGCGAACCGTGTCAGATCCGGAAGGAAGCAGCACTAAGCGATGATCGTCGGGTGCCGCGGTCAGGCCTGGTCTGAGCCGCCTTCAGTGGTAGGCGCGGAAGCGACGAATCGACGGAAGGGTGCACGGCACTAAGCTCATCGGCCGTGGCCAATGAGCTCGCGTAACCGGTTCGGCGTCTACCCAGGGAGCGTCGTGAGTTCGACTCCACAGCATCTGGCGATCTATCGACGCTGGCGCGCCCAGACCTTCGATCAGATAGTCGGGCAAGGCCCCGTCGTCGAGACACTGCGTAACGGCGTGCGCTCGGGTCGGACCTCTCACGCCTACCTCTTCGTCGGCCCCCGCGGCACCGGCAAGACATCGATGGCGCGCATCCTCGCCAAGGCGCTCAACTGCACGAACCTCCACGACGGCGAGCCGTGCGACGAATGCCCGTCCTGCGAAACCATCCGCGACGGACGCGCCCTGGACGTCCAGGAATTCGATGCCGCCTCGAACAACACGGTCGGCGACATGCGAGAGCTGCTGCCCCGAGTCTTCACAGCGCCGTCGGACTTGCGGCGCAAGGTATTCATCATCGACGAGGTGCAGCGCATCACCCAGGGTTGGGACGTGCTCCTCAAGACCCTCGAAGAACCGCCCGACCACGCGGTGTTCGTCTTCTGCACGACCGACAGCAGCGGCATCCGGCCGGCCGTCCTGTCTCGCGTTCAGCGTTTCGACTTCCGCAAGCTCACCGTCCCGGAAATCGCGGGCAAGCTGGCGGCGATCCTCGACGGCGACGGCCGGCAGGCCGACCCGGCGGCAATCGACCTGATCGCCCGGCTGGCGGCAGGTGGGATGCGCGACGCCGAGTCGATGCTCGACCAGCTGCTCGCGACCGACGCCGGGTCGCTCACCGCGGACCGGGTCAGGGAGGTGCTCGGCCTGGTCGATGAGGAGACAGTCGACGCGTTCCTCGGCGCGCTCGTCGCCGGTGACGCGATGACCGGTATCTCCATACTCAACGATCTCGAAGAGGTAGGGCGCGACCTGCGAGCCTTCACCGAGCAGGCTATCGAGCGCCTGAGGGCGGCCCTGGTGGCATCGCTCGGCCGGGGTCCAACCGAGGGGCTGGCCACGGCCGGACCGGCTCGACTCGCCGTTGCCGCACGACGCCTCGCATCGCTCGACCCGGTCCACCCCGGCCCCGGCGGGCTCCGGCTCCAGCTCGAACTAGCGCTTCTGGCCCCGGCCGACTCCGGCGCAGCGTCGCTGCCGCCGTTCCCGATGGCGGTCGATCCAAAGCCGCAGGCGCCCGCAACGTCGAAGGTCGCGCCCGACGTTCCGGTCACGCCGGCCCGGGCGTCGCACGTCGAGCCGGCGAAGCCCGTGGCGGCCCCGACCACGCCCGCGGCCCCGGCCCCGACTCCGGCCCCGGCCCCGCCCGCGGCCCCGGCCCCGACTCCGGCCCCAATCGCGTCTGCGTCTGCGCCGGCTCCGACTCCGGCCCCGGCCCCGGCCCCGGCCCCGTCATCCC
>Ga0302299_10000147_pt1 | contig 32637 bp, 33 predicted proteins | sample III_Fen_N3_4_FD_198795 | JGI IMG/M metagenome (GOLD analysis project Ga0302299, IMG submission 198795) | Peat permafrost microbial communities from Stordalen Mire near Abisko, Sweden - III_Fen_N3_4 | ecosystem: Environmental > Terrestrial > Soil > Wetlands > Permafrost | place: Sweden: Abisko...
ATCGGACGCGACTACCGCCTCACCGTCGACCCCGACGCCCTCGTCGAGGACATCGGCGTCGGCGACCGCCAGCGCGTCGAGATCATCAAGGTCCTGTTCCGCGGAGCGCGCACGATCATCCTCGACGAGCCCACCTCGGTGCTCGTGCCGCAGGAGGTCGAGCAGCTGTTCTCCGCGCTGGCCGAGCTCAAGCGCGAGGGCCTCACCGTCATCTTCATCTCGCACAAGCTCGACGAGGTGCTGTCGGTCGCCGACGAGATCACCGTGATCCGCGGCGGCACCACGGTCACCACCGTCCTCCCGTCGGAGGTCACGGCGCGCCAGCTCGCCGAGCTCATGGTCGGCAGCGAGCTGCCCTCGCCCGAGACGCGCGAGTCGACGGTCACCGACGTCGAGGTGCTCACCGTCGAGGGCCTCACGCTCGCCAACGACGCCGGCCGGCTCCTGCTCGACGGCATCGACCTCACCATCCACAAGGGCGAGGTGCTCGGCATCGCCGGCGTCGAGGGCAACGGCCAGGCCGAGCTCGTCGAGACGATCATGGGCATGCACACGTCGGCCACGGGCACGGTGCGCCTGGAGAGCGACGTCATCACGGGGTGGTCCACGCGCAGGCGGCGCGAGGCCGGCATCGGCTACATCCCCGAGGACCGCACCCGGCACGGGCTGCTGCTCGAGGCGCCGCTGTGGGAGAACCGCATCCTCGGCCACCAGACGCAGCGGCCGAACGCGAAGGGCATCCTGGTCGACCGCAAGGGCGCCAAGGCCGACACGCAGCGCATCGTCGAGGAGTACGACGTCCGAACGCCGAGCATCGACGTGATGGCCAACGCGCTCTCCGGCGGCAACCAGCAGAAGCTCATCGTCGGCCGCGAGATGAGCGGTCAGCCGCGGCTGCTGATCGCCGCGCACCCCACCCGAGGGGTCGACGTCGGGGCGCAGGCGGCGATCTGGGACGAGATCCGCAAGGCGCGCGCCGCCGGGCTCGGCGTGCTCCTCATCTCCGCCGACCTCGACGAGCTGATCGGCCTGTCCGACCACATCAAGGTGCTGCTGCGCGGCCGGCTCGTCGCCGATGCCGATCCGCAGACCGTCACACCCGAACAGCTCGGCTCGGCCATGACCGGCGCCGGAGGTGGAGAGTCGTGAGAAGGTTCTGGCTCGGCGTGGCGGCTCCGCTGCTGGCGCTCGCGTTCGCGGTCGTGGTCACCTCGGCCATCCTCGTGGCCTCCGGGCACCCGCCGATGCAGGTGTACAAGGACATGTGGGACTACGGCACGCAGCCCGACAGCCTCGTGCTCACGTTCAACCTGTCGACGACGTACTACATCGCAGCGGTGGCCGTGGCCATCGGCTTCAAGATGAACCTGTTCAACATCGGCGTCGACGGCCAGTACCGTCTGGCCGCCCTGTTCGGGGCCTGGGTGGGCGGCACGATCAACCTGCCCGCTCCGCTGCACGTGCTGGTCATCCTGATCGTCGCGATGCTCGTGGGCGCCCTGTGGGCCGGCGTCGCCGCGGTGCTCAAGAACCGCCGGGGGGTCAGCGAGGTCATCTCGACCATCATGCTGAACTACGTCGCCACGGGCATCATCGCCTACCTGCTGACCGAGGGTCGTCTCGGTGTGCTCGCCGAGGGCAGCAACAACATCGGCACGCCGCCGATCCCGGCGACCGGCCAGGTGCCGGGCATCGACGTGTCGAAGCTCCCCGGCCCGTCCAACGGTGCCACGTCGTCGATCTACGGCATGGTCGTCGTGGCGGTCGCGGTGGGCATCGGCTACTGGTGGGTGCTCAACCGCACGCGCTTCGGCTTCGACCTGCGCGCATCGGGCCTGTCTCCCGCGGCGGCGACCGCGAGCGGCATCAACTCCAAGCGCATGGTGCTCTACGTCATGCTGCTGTCGGGCGGGATCGCGGGCCTCATCGGCCTGCCTCAGCTGCTCGGCGAGTCGCACACGTACAACCTCGACTTCCCGGCGGGCCTCGGCTTCACCGGCATCGCGATCGCGCTGCTCGGCCGCAACAACCCGGTCGGCATCATCTTCGGCGCGCTGCTGTGGGCGTTCCTGGACGTGTCGCGCCAGATCCTCGACCTCGAGGGCGTCTCCAAGGAGATCGTCACGATCATGCAGGGCATCGCGGTGCTCTCGGTCGTCATCGCCTACGAGGTGGTGCGCCGCTACGGCATCCGGCAGCAGCAGCGTGAGGTCGGCAGGCAGCTCGCCACCGACGCGCCCGACCTGGAAGCGGCGAGCGCATGAGCGAGCAGAAGCCCCGGTCCGACCACACGCCGGGGGGCGGCACCAAGCTCGGCCTGCCGACCCCGGGCGACGTCGTCAAGCCGATCGCCCTGCAGAAGCGGTCGTTCTCGTTCACCGGGTGGCGCCTCGCGCTGCTCATCGCCGGGCTCATCGCGGTGCTCTCGTTCGTCCGCGTCGTCACCGGTGCGCAGCAGATCGACTCGGCCGGCACGATCGCCGCGGCCATCGGCTTCGCGATCCCGATCGGCATGGCCGGTCTCGGCGGCCTGTGGTCCGAGCGCTCGGGCGTGGTCAACATCGGCCTCGAGGGCATGATGATCCTGGGCACCTGGGGCGCGGGCTATGCGGGCACCCTGTGGGGGCCCTGGTACGGGCTGCTGTTCGGCACCCTGCTCGGCGGCGTCGGCGCGGTGGTCCACGCGATCGCGACGGTGACCTTCGGCGTCGACCAGATCGTGTCCGGCGTGGCCATCAACCTGCTCGGGCTCGGCGTCACGCAGTACCTCTCGGCGCTCGTGTGGCCCACCCAGCCGACGCAGTCGACGACGATCCCGGCGATCCCCACGTTCACCCTGCCCGGGTTCTCCGATGCCATGAAGAGCCTTGCGGATCAAGGGATCTTCTTCGTCTCCGACTGCGCCAGCGTGCTGCGCGCGATCACCTACGACGTCCCCTACACGACGTTCATCGCCGTGCTCCTGCTGCCGATCACCTTCTTCGTGCTCTGGCGCACGTCGTTCGGCCTCCGGCTGCGGTCGTGCGGCGAGGCGCCGTACGCCGCGGAGTCGCTCGGCGTCAACGTCTACGTGCACAAGTACATCGCGGTCATCGTGTCGGGCTTCCTCGCCGGCTTCGGCGGCGCCGTGCTCGCCACCGTGCTCTCCGGCATCTACCGCGAGGGGCAGACCCAGGGCCTCGGCTTCATCGGCCTCGCGGCGATGATCTTCGGCAACTGGCGGGTCGGAGGCCTCGCCGCGGGCGCGCTGCTGTTCGGCTACACCCAGGCGATCCAGCTGCGCAGCGGCCTCGCGGTGCACGCGCTGCTCCTGGTCGTCGTGGTGCTGCTCGTGCTCATGGCGGTGCTCTTCTTCTACCGCCGTCGCATCCGGACGGGCGTCGGGGCACTCGTCGTCGCCGGGCTGGTGTTCGTCTGGTACGCCACCACCGAGACGCTGCCCGACCAGGTCGCCTACGTGACGCCGTACGTCGCCACCCTCCTCGTGCTCTCGCTGGCCTCTCAACGGCTGCGCATGCCGGCGGCCGACGGACGGCCCTACATCAAGGGTCAGGACCACTGACCATGCCGGACATCGACTGGGAGGCGTTGCGCTCCGCGGCCGTCGAGGTGATGGGGCACGCCTACGCCCCCTACTCGCAGTTCCCCGTGGGCGTCGCCGGCCTGGTCGACGACGGCCGGGTCGTGGTGGGCTGCAACGTCGAGAACGCCGGCTACGGCGTCGCCCTGTGCGCCGAGTGCGGCATGGTGTCGTCGCTGCACGCCACCGGGGGCGGCCGGCTCGTGGCGGTCTCGTGCGTGAACGCGGCCGGCGAGGCGCTGATGCCGTGCGGCCGCTGCCGCCAGCTGCTGTGGGAGAACGGCGGGGCCGACTGCCTCGTGATGTCGCCCGACGGACCGATGCCGATGGTCGACGTGCTGCCGCTGGCCTTCGGCCCCGAGGACCTCGACAGGGTCACCGGAGGCGGTCGTGGTTGAGCCCTTCAGCGCGGTCGAGGTGATCACGACCAAGCGCGACCGCCGCGAGCTCACCGACGACCAGATCGACTGGGTGATCGACGCCTACACCCGCGGCGTCGTGGCCGACGAGCAGATGTCGGCGCTCGCGATGGCCATCGTGCTCAACGGCATGACCCGTCACGAGATCTCCCGGTGGACCGCGGCGATGATCGCCAGCGGCGAGCGGATGGACTTCTCGAGCCTGCACCGGCCCACGGTCGACAAGCACTCCACCGGCGGCGTCGGCGACAAGATCACCCTTCCGCTGGCTCCGCTGGTCGCCGCGTGCGGCGCGGCCGTGCCCCAGCTGTCCGGCCGCGGGCTCGGCCACACCGGCGGCACCCTCGACAAGCTCGAGTCGATCCCCGGCTGGCGCGCGGCGCTCTCCAACGCCGAGATGCTCGCCCAGCTCGACGACGCCGGCGCAGTCATCTGCGCCGCGGGCGACGGCCTCGCGCCCGCCGACAAGAAGCTCTACGCCCTGCGCGACGTCACCGGGACGGTCGAGGCGATCCCGCTCATCGCGAGCAGCATCATGAGCAAGAAGATCGCCGAGGGCGCCAGCGCGCTGGTGCTCGACGTGAAGACCGGCTCGGGCGCGTTCATGCGCGACCCCGACCAGGCGCGCGAGCTCGCCCGCACCATGGTCGGCCTCGGCAACGACGCCGGCGTCCACACCACCGCGCTGATCACTGCGATGGACGTCCCGCTCGGACGCACGGCGGGCAACGCCATCGAGGTCGCCGAGTCGCTCGAGATCCTCGCCGGGGGAGGGCCGTCCGACGTCCGCGAGCTCACCCTCCTGCTCGCTCGCGCGATGCTCGACGCCGTGGGCCTCGACCGCCACGATCCCGCCGACGCCCTCGACGACGGCCGGGCGATGGACGCCTGGCGCCGCATGATCCGCGGGCAGGGAGGCGACCCCGAAGCGCCGCTGCCGCACGCCCGCGAGCACCACGACGTGCACGCGGTGCGCGACGGCGTCGTCACCCGGCTCGACGCCTACGGCGTGGGCCTGGCCGCGTGGCGCCTCGGCGCGGGCCGGGCGCGCAAGGAGGACGCCGTGCAGGCCGGCGCCGGCGTGCGCTGGCACGTGACGCAGGGCGATCCGGTGCGCGTGGGCCAGACCCTGGCGACGCTCTACACCGACACTCCCGACCGCTTCCCGGCAGCGCTGGCCGACCTCGCGGCCGCGATCACCGTCGGCGACCCCGATGACGCCGTGGAGCGGCTGCCCCTCCTCGTCGACCGGATCGGACGCTGACGTGGCGAGGCTGATCGCGTCGGCCACCCGCATCCCGGTGCCAGGGGGCAAGACCATCGACGAGCACGTGGGTGCCGTGAACTCCGGCGACGACCACGTGTCGATCGCCCGCATGGTGGCGCCCGCGGGGTGGGACGAGCCGGCGCAGAGCCCCGAGTTCGAGGAGCTCACCCTGGTGCTGCGCGGGCGCCTGCTCGTCGAGCACGAGGGGGGCGTCCTGGAGGTCGGCGCGGGCCAGGCGGTCGTGGCGCAGCCCGGCGAGCGGGTTCGCTACTCGACGGGGCCGGACGAGGGCGCCGAGTACGTCGCGGTCTGCCTCCCGGCGTTCACGCCCGACCGGGCGCACCGGCACGACGACTGACCGTCGTCGAACGGGAACGGTCGCCAGGAGCGTGCTGCTCAGGGGCGGAACGGGTCGCGGCGCGGCGGGGCGTGCAGGTCGGCGCGCGGGCAGGTGGCCAGCGTGAGGCCCGAGACGCGCAGCGCGTCGTCGCAGAGGTCCTCGATGCCCCAGCCGAGGTCCATGCCCGCCGGCGTGAGGGTCACGCGGTAGATCGTCACCTCGTGGATGGCCGGGGTGTCGTACATGACGGCGACGCTTCCGATGAGCCGGGCGTCGCCGCGGGTGCCGCCGGTGCCGTTCCACGGCCGGTCGTAGCGCTGCCAGACCGACGCGGACGCGTTCCAGACCCCGCCGGTGGCGATGTCGTCGCGGCGCAGGGCCTCGAGCACCTTCGCCGCCGCGCGCGTCTCCAGCACCGCTGCCGGGCGGATGACCTCGCTGCGGTCGGCACGGTTGGTCGCCAACTGATCCACGACTAGGTCTTCGGCACCTCGCGGCCCGGGTTGAGCCGGATGGGGGAACCGACCGCATACCGATACGGTCGGATCATGAGCGTCGAGACCGGTCCGATCCACCCCGACCACGCACCGCGCGACCCGCGCGCGGGCCAGGGGGCCGCGCTCCCGGCCGACGTCGTCCGCAGGGCGCCCAAGGCGCTGCTGCACGACCACCTCGACGGCGGCCTGCGCCCCGAGACGATCGTCGAGCTGGCGGCCGAGACCGGCTACGACAAGCTGCCCACCACCGACCCCGCGGCGCTGCAGCGCTGGTTCGTCGAGGCCGCCGACTCCGGGTCGCTCGTGCGCTACCTCGAGACCTTCGCGCACACGGTCGGTGTCATGCAGACCCGCGAGGCCCTCGTGCGGGTGGCCGCCGAGTGCGCCGTCGACCTCGCCGTCGACGGCGTCGTCTACGCCGAGGTGCGCTTCGCCCCCGAGCTGCACGTCGAGAGCGGCCTCTCGCTCGACGAGGTGGTCGACGCCGTGCTCGCGGGCTTCCGCGACGGCGAGGCCGCGGCCGCGGCGTCCGGGCACCCGATCAAGGTGCGGACGCTGCTCACGGCGATGCGCACGGCGGCCCGCTCGCGCGAGATCGCCGAGCTCGTCGTGCGCTATCGAGACCGGGGCGTGGTCGGCTTCGACATCGCGGGGGCCGAGGCCGGGTACCCGCCCTCGCGCCACCAGGACGCCTTCGACTACCTGCGCGGCGAGTCGTGCCACATCACGATCCACGCCGGCGAGGCGTTCGGGCTGCCCAGCATCCACGAGGCCGTCGCGTTCTGCGGCTGCGAGCGGCTCGGGCACGGCGTCCGCATCGTCGACGACATCACCGTCGAGCCCGACGGCACGGCGCACCTCGGGCGGCTCGCGCAGTACGTGCGCGACCTGCGCATCCCGCTCGAGCTCTGCCCGTCGTCGAACGTGCAGACCGGCGCGGCGCCGTCGATCGCCGAGCACCCGATCGGCCTGCTGTCACGGCTGCGGTTCCGCGTCACCGTCAACACCGACAACCGGCTCATGAGCGGCACGTCGATGACCCACGAGATGCTGCTGCTCTCCGAGGCGTTCGGCTGGGGCCTGGCCGACATGCAGTGGGTCACCGTCAACGCGCTCAAGTCGGCCTTCATCCCCTTCGACGAGCGCCTCCTGCTCATCGAGCAGGTCGTCAAGCCCGGCTACGCCGCCCTCGCGGCCGAGCGCCTCTGACCCGAGCGCCGCCTCACCCGTGGAGGAGAGTGCCGGTGAACTCGGTGACGAGGAGGGCGCCGGTGAGGAGCAGGAGGACGCCGGCCACCTGGTGGGAGCGGTGCAGGGCGCGTGGGGAGAGCTTGCGGCGGCCGCCGGACACGACCGCCGCGATGACCACCTTGGAGCCGACGAGAACGGCGTAGAACGACACCAGGAACGCGACGCCGGCGACGGGGTTGCTCGCCCACGCGGCCACCAGGATCGGGCCGCCGACGGTGAGCCAGAACAGCCACGGGTGCGGCGAGAGCAGGTTGACGAGCACGCCCTTGCGGAACTCGACCGTGCCGCTCGACGGGGCCGCCTCGAGCTCCGCGGGAAGCTCGCGCAGCGCCTCGATGCCCAGCCACAGCACGAACAGCCCGCCCACGACCCCCAGGACGCCGATGGCGCGCGTGGGCAGCGCATGCACGACGAACACCGACAGCACGACGATCACCGAGTCGCTCACCAGTGGCACGAACGCGACGCGCAGCGCCGGGCGGAACCCGCGCGACAGCGCCGTCGTGATGACGAGCGCCAGCAGCGGCCCCGGGGCGAGGCCCGCGCCGACGCCCAGCCCGAGCCCGAGGAGCAGGTACTGCACGCCGAGACCCTAGTGCTCGTGCTGCCGGCCGGCCTCTCCGCGGCCGTCCGTCACCGATGGCCCCACCGACGATGATCGCGAGTCCGGGTCAGGACGTGGCACGGAAGTGCCCTTGATCTCCCCTACTGGCGCTGCGCGCCACCGGGGGCCCACCTCGGGCGCGATCTGGGCCCCGGCGAGGTCGGTGAGGAGGGTGGCGAGGCCGTGGGCGTCGAGGCAGCGGCAGCCCTTGCGCGCCGCGGTGGCCACCATCGCGCGCTCGGCCGCCATGAGCAGCCGCCCGCGCTGCCACAGCGTGCGCGGCGGCTTGCGGCGCTCGGCGAGGTCGCGCGCGAAGCGCCGTACGAAGTTCTTCCACGGCGCCCGGGTGAGCACGACCGCGTCGGCGAGGAGGCCGCGATCCCGCAGGGCGCCGATGACGTCGGCCGCGAACACGCCCTCGGCGACCACGACCGGTGCGCCGTGCGTCTCGAACACCGTCGTGCCTGTCGCGCGGCTCAGACCGATGTCGTACGTCGGCACCACGACGCGGCCCTCGCCGCACGCGGTCTCGAGCGCGTCGACGGCGCGGTCAAAGTGCCACGCGCGGACGTCGTCCCAGTCGGGGATGCCGAGCTCGGCAGACAGCGGCAGCGACAGGTCGTCGAGGTCCTTGTAGAAGTCGTCGAGACGGAACACGGGCAGGCCGCTGCGCGTGGCGATGCGCGTCTTGCCCGACCCGGAGGGACCGCAGAGCAGCACCACGCGCGCCGACCCCTCGTCCACGGCCGACACCCTAGCCAGTCGCCCTGGTCGCGGACGCGACGTCCGATCAGGGCGCGGGACGCCGGGTGGCTGAGGTGAACGCACCGAGCTCGACCCAGCCCCGCCGGGCGTACCAGTGGCGGGGCCAGTCCTCGGTGAGAGCCTCGAGGTGCAGGTGCGTGATTCCGCGAGCGAGGGCCTCGTCGACGCAGGCAGCGACGAGCGCGTCGCCGCTGCCGCGACCGCGGCGCTCGGGCCAGGTCGCCACCCCGTCGATCTCGGCGCCCTCACCGCGCACCGCCATGTCGGCCGCAGCGACGATCGTGCTCCCGTCGCGCACGACGAACGTGAGGTAGGGACCGGCGACGTCCATGGTCGATCGGCGCGACAGGAGGTCGGCCAGCTCGGCGTCGCCGATGCCCGGGATCCACTCCTCGCGCCAGAGCCGCGCCTCGAAGTCGCACGACGCCTCCGGCTCGACCCGTTCGACCACGATGCCGTCGCGCGCGACCATCGGCCCGAGCGCCGACGGCCGGCTCATGACGACCTCAGGCTCGATCGTGTAGCCGGCATCGCGCAGCACGGCGAGAGTCGCCTCCGACACCTCGCACTGGAGGACGAGGTGGCGGTGCGCCAGCCCGGCGGAGCCGAGCACCTCGTCGGCCCAGGAGACCAGCGCCTCGCCGCCAGGGTCGCGGCGCGCGAGAAGCGTGTTGTGCACGAACGAGTTGGCGTGCGCCGGGGACAGCAGCGCCCACACGCCGGGGGCCACGTCGAGCACCTGCTCGGCCCGCGCCCGACGGAGGCCGGCGTACCAGTCGGCGACCTCGTCGTACGACGCGTGCGCCGCGGTCATCGGATCACACGCCGATCGGGTGCCAGACGGTCTTGGTCTCGACGAACGACCGCAAGCGCGCCAGACCGGGGTCGGCCGACCAGTCGTCGGTGTCGGGACGCCGCACCCGCTTCACGTTGTCGGCGGCGGCGATCTCGAGCTCGGTGCGCAGCGCCGCGTCGTCGACGCCGGCGAGGTCGATCGCGTTGACGTCCATGTGCGCCGCCAGCCACGGCGTCACCTCGGCGACCCGTCCGGTGAGCACGTTGACCACGCCGCCCGGGACGTCGGACGTCGCGAGCACCTCCGAGAGCGTGACGGCCGGCAGCGGCCGGCCCTCGCTGGCGAGCACCACGCAGGTGTTGCCGGCGACGACCACGGGGGCCACGACCGACACGAGGCCGAGGAGCGACGACGACTGCGGCGCGACCACGGCGACGACGCCCGTCGGCTCCGGCAGCGAGAAGTCGAAGTAGGGGCCGGCCACGGGGTTCGACGAGCCGAGCACCTGCGCCAGCTTGTCGGCCCAGCCGGCGTACCAGACCCAGCGGTCGACCGCGGCGTCGACGACCGCCTCGGCCCGGCGCGCGGTGAGGCCCTCGGCGGCGACGACGTCGGCGACGAACTGCTCGCGTCGTCCCTCCATCACCTCGGCCACGCGGTAGAGCACCTGGCCGCGGTTGTACGCCGTGGCGCCCCACCAGCCGGGCTGCGCCTTGCGCGCGGCTACGACGGCGTCACGCGCGTCCTTGCGCGAGGCGAGTGCGGCGTTGGCGAGGAACCGGCCCAAGGTGTCGGCCACCTCGTACGAGCGGCCGCTCTCGCTGCGCGGGAACGCGCCGCCGACGTAGAGCTTGTAGGTCTTGCGGACCTCGATGCGCGATGCCATGTCGTCAGTTCCTCACTGCACGTCGAGGTAGGCCGCGAGACCGTGCCGGCCGCCCTCGCGGCCGTACCCGGACTCCTTGTAGCCGCCGAAGGGGCTCGTGGGGTCGAACCGGTTGAAGGTGTTGGCCCACACGACGCCGGCCTTGAGGGAGCTCGCCACCTTGAGGATGCGCGATCCCTTGTCGGTCCAGATCCCGGCCGACAGGCCGTACGGCGTGTTGTTGGCCTTCTCCACCGCCTCGGACGGCGTTCGGAAGGTGAGCACCGACAGCACGGGGCCGAAGATCTCCTCGCGCGCGATCCGGTGCGCCTGCGTCACGCCGGTGAACACCGTCGGCGGGAACCAGTAGCCCTTCGCGGGGAGGTCGCACTCGGCGGTCCACCGCTCGGCGCCCTCGTCGTCGCCGACACCGGCGAGGTGCCGGATGCGCTCGAGCTGCTCGAGGGAGTTGATCGCGCCGATGTCGGTGTTCTTGTCGAGCGGGTCGCCGAGTCGCAGCGTCGAGAGCCGCCGCTTGAGCCGGTGCAGCAGGTCGCTGGCGATCGACTCCTGCACGAGCAGCCGCGAACCGGCGCAGCAGACGTGGCCCTGGTTGAAGAAGATGCCGGCGACGATGCCCTCGACCGTCTGGTCGATGGGTGCGTCGTCGAACACGATGTTGGCGGCCTTGCCGCCGAGCTCGAGCGAGAGCCGCTTGTCGGTACCGGCGACCGCGCGCGCGATCGCCTTGCCCACCTCGGTCGACCCGGTGAACGCCACCTTGTCGACGCCGGGGTGCGACACCAGCGCCGCACCCGTCTCGCCGGCGCCGGTGACGATGTTGACGACGCCGGGCGGGAGCTCGGCCTGCTGGCAGATCTCCGCGAACAGCAGCGCCGTGAGCGGCGTGGTCTCGGCGGGCTTGAGCACCACGGTGTTGCCGCACGCGAGCGCGGGCGCGATCTTCCACGCGAGCATGAGCAGCGGGAAGTTCCACGGGATCACCTGTGCCGCGACACCGAGCGGCCGCGGGTCGGCGCCGTACCCCGCGTGCTCGAGCTTGTCGGCCCAGCCGGCGTAGTAGAAGAAGTGCGCGGCCACCAGCGGGATGTCGACGTCGCGCGACTCCTTGATGGGCTTGCCGTTGTCGAGGGTCTCGAGCACCGCGAGCTCGCGCCCGCGCTCCTGGATGATGCGCGCGATCCGGAACAGGTACTTCGCGCGCTCGGCACCGGAGGTCTTCGACCACACGCGCGAGTAGGCGCGGCGCGCGGCCTTCACCGCGCGATCGACGTCGGCCTCGCTCGCCACGGCGACCTCGGAGAGCACCTCCTCGGTGGCCGGGTTGATGCTCTTGAGGGCGCCGCCGGTGCCATCGACGAACTCGCCGTCGATGAACAGTCCGTACGACGATGCGATGTCGACCACCGCACGCGACTCGGGCGCAGGTGCGTACTCGAAGACAGGCATGTGCGGGCGTCCGTTCAGTCGACGGTGACGTAGTCGGGGCCGGAGTAGCGACCGCTCGCCATCTTCTGGCGCTGCAGCAGCAGGTCGTTGAGCAGGCTGGACGCACCGAGCCGGAACCACTGCGGCGTGAGCCAGTCGTCGCCGAGCGTCTCGTTGACCAGCACGAGGTACTTCATCGCGTCCTTGGTGGTGCGGATGCCGCCCGCGGGCTTCATCCCGACCATCGCACCGGTGGCCTCGCGCCAGTCGCGGCAGGCCTCGAGCATGACGAGCGTGACGGGCAGCGTGGCCGCGGGCGAGATCTTGCCGGTGGACGTCTTGATGAAGTCGGCGCCCGCGAGCATCGCGAGCCACGACGCGCGGCGCACGTTGTCGTAGGTCTGCAGCTCGCCGGTCTCGAGGATCACCTTGAGGTGCGCGCTCGCGCCGTCCTCGGTGCACACCTGCTTGACCGCCGCGATCTCCTCGAAGACCTCGAGGTAGCGGCCGGACAGGAACGCGCCGCGGTCGATGACCATGTCGACCTCGTCGGCGCCCTGGACCACGGCGTCGCGCGAGTCGGCGAGCTTCACGGCGAGCGACGCGCGCCCCGACGGGAACGCGGTCGCCACGGCGGCGACGCGAACCCCGCTGCCGCCGAGCGCCTCCTTGGCCACCCCGACGAGGTCGTTGTAGACGCACACCGCGGCGGTGGCGGGGACCGTGGCGTCGGTGGGGTCGGGGCGCATCGCCTTGGCGCACAGGGCGCGCACCTTGCCATGGGTGTCGGCGCCCTCGAGCGTGGTGAGGTCGATCATCGAGATCGCCAGGTCGATGGCGACCGCCTTGGCCGAGGTCTTGATCGAGCGGGTCGCGAGGGACGCTGCGCGGGCCTCGGCGCCGACCTGGTCGACACCGGGGAGGCCGAAGAGGTAGCGGCGCAGGGCCGCGTCGCTGCGCGTCACCTCCGCGACGCCCGCGGGTGTGGCCACGACGTCCGAGAGGGTTCTGCTCACCCACCGATCCTAGGCCTCTCGGGTCGAGGGGAACCCCGGCGTGCGAGGAAGACCCCAGCGCGGTGGGAGCGCCCGATTTGGGCCGCTGCGGCGCGTCTTGCTAGCGTGCGCGTCCTGGCGCCTGCTGGTGGGTGGGCCATCGGCGCGCCGGTCCTCTGGAAGGCCCCGGCCCATGGCGCTCGCCCGGCACTCGCGGATGCACACCTACGACCCGCAGCTCGCCTCGCTCGTCCTCGACTACGTCGCCAAGCGCGTCGCCCTCGACGAGACCCCGCTCGACCACCCCGGCGAGAAGGCCGACGTCGACGCCTTCCTCGGAGGCCTCATCACGCCCGAGGGCACCGACCCGGCGCGCGTGATGAGGATCTACGACGAGCACCTGAGCAAGACCGTGCTCTCGGCCGACTCGCCGCGCTTCTTCACGTTCATCCCCTCCGCGCCGACGAAGGCCGCGCTGCTGTTCGACATGGTCGTGTCGGCCGCGTCGCTGCAGGGCATCTCATGGCTCGAGGCCGCCGGTGCGGTGGCCGCCGAGAACTCCGTCCTGCGCTGGATCGCCGACGCCGCCGGCCTCCCGGAGGGCGCCGGTGGCACGTTCGTGTCCGGCGGCTCGGCCGGCAACCTGTCGGCCCTCGTGGTGGCGCGCGACACCGGACGTCGTCGTCTGGTCGAGCGCGACGGCGCGCAGGCCCGGTACCGGCGCCTGCGCGTCGCGATCAGCGACCAGGCGCACTCGTCGGTGAAGAACACCCTGTCGATCCTCGACGTCGACGCGCTGCTCGTGCCGACCATCGACCACCGGCTCACCGGCGAGGCGCTGCGCGCGGCCCTCGACGCCGACGCCGATCCCGGCACCGTGGTGGCCGTGGTCGCCACGTCGGGCACCACCAACGCGGGCATCATCGACGACCTGCGCGGCGTGGGCACCGTGGCGCGCGAGCGCGGGCTCTGGTTCCACGTCGACGGCGCCTACGGCGGCGCCGGCCTGTTCGCCCCCAGCGTGCGCGACCGCTACGACGGCATCGAGCTCGCCGACTCGTTCATCGTCGACCCGCACAAGTGGCTGTTCGCGCCGTTCGACTGCGCCGCGCTGCTCTACCGCGAGCCCCGCCTCGCGAAGGCCGTGCACACGCAGGACGCGTCTTACCTCGACTCGATCCACCACGACGACGGCTCCTACGAGTGGAACCCCACCGACTACGCCTACCACCTCACGCGCCGGGCCCGCGGCCTGCCGCTGTGGTTCTCCCTCGTGGTGCACGGCAGCGACGCCTACACCGAGGCGATCGAGCACACCATCTCGCTCACCCACCAGGTGGCCGACGACATCCGCGCCTCCGACAACCTCGAGCTGCTGCGCGAGCCCAGCCTCGGCGTCGTCCTGTTCCGTCGCACCGGCTGGACGGCCGCCGACTACGACGCCTGGACCGCTCGGATGCTGGCGGCGCAGACCGGCTTCGTCACCAGCTCGCGGTGGGAGGGCGAGGTCGTGGGCCGGCTCGCGTTCCTGCACCCGGGCACCACGATCGCGATGGTGCGCGAGGTGCTCGCCGACACGCAGTGACGCTGCGCGTGTCCGGCGCGCGTGCGGCATGATCGCTCCGTGACGAAGGGGGAGGGCCGCGACGCCACGTTCGACGACGTGGCCATCGACCCGCCCGAGGTCGCCCACGGGCAGGTCGTGATGAGCGGCACGACCGCGAGCGGGCTGCGCATCGAGCTCGAGGGCTACGACGCCGACCGCACGGTCGAGACGCCGTCGGAGTTCGAGGAGTGGCCCGACGACCTGTTCGTCATCCCGCCCAAGCACGGCCGGCTCCTCGTCGTCGTGACCGACGCCGAAGCCGCGAGCGCGGTGGTCGGTGCTGTGTCGTGGCACGTCGAGACCTACGGGCCCACGCAGGGGTCGATGGCCTGGAACATCGGGATCGGCCTGACCCCGGAGTGCCGCGGGCACGGGGTCGGGACCGTGGCGCAGCGGCTGCTCGCCGAGTGGCTGCTCGACACGACTCCGCTCGAGCGGGTCGAGGCGTCGACCGACGTGTCGAACGTGGGCGAGCAGAAGGCCCTCGAGCGCGCCGGCTTCCAGCGAGAGGGCGTGATGCGCGCGGCGCAGTCGCGCACCGACGGCGTCCACGACCTGGTCGGCTACTCGCTGCTGCGCGCCGATCTCTGACACTGTCAACTCAGGTTGACGGTTGACCGAGTGTCAACTAACGTTGACGACATGACCACGTCCCGCGAGCTTCAGCAGGATGCTGCCAGCCCGGACCCCGCCGTCGGGCTGCGCGCCGCCGCGGCGCTGCGACGCCTGGCCGAGCAGCTCGAGGCCACTCAGGTGATGGCCGCACGCCGTGCCGGCTGGTCGTGGCAGGACGTCGCCACCGCACTCGGCGTGAGCCGGCAGGCAGTGCACAAGAAGTACTCCCCGACGGAGAAGGGTGGTGGCGGCCGTGCTCGAACGGTTCGCTGAGCAGGCACGTGCAGTCGTCGTCGACACCATGACGACGGCGCAGGAGGACGGTCTCGACGAGGTGCGCGCAGAGCACCTGCTGCTGTCGCTCGCGCGCGTCGCCGACGGCACGACGTCTGCCGTCCTGGCCGAGCACGGCCTCGACGAGGCGTTCGTCGCGAGCGTGGTGCGCGGACCCGGGCGGCTCCTCGACGACGACGACCGCTCGGCGCTCGGTGCGCTCGGCATCGACGTCGACGACGTCCTGGCCCGGATCGAGGACGGTCTCGGGCCTGAGGCGCTCGCCCCCGTGGGCGGAACGCGGCGCCCGCGCTTCGCCAAGGAGGCCAAGAAGGCCCTCGAGATGGCGGTGCGCACGACGACGGCGCGGCACGCGCGCACCATCAGCACCGACGACCTGCTGGTGGGCATCGTGCGTGCGGGGAGCCCCGGCGTGGGACGGGTGCTCGCAGCGGCGGGCACGAGCCCGGACGCCGTTGTGGTCTCGGTCGAGCGGCGGCGCGGCGCGGCGTAAGGCTTGGGCGTCAGCGGGCGGCCGCGCCCGCGGCACGCGCGTCGACGGCGTCCGGCACGTCGACCCGCTCCACCCAGCCGGTCACGATGAGCAGCTGCGCGAGGGCGTACGTCGCCATCACGAGCATGCCGCGCAGCGGGAAGTCGAGGTCGGCGGCGCCCAGCCCGATGAGCAGGTCGGACACCAGGAACAGCACACCGCCGGTGCCGATGCGGGCGTTCACGCCGAGCGAGAGCGTCGCCATCGTGACCAGGGCCGCGCTGTAGACCGCGAGCGGCCAGCGCAGGTCGCCCAGCGACGGCCCGAGAATCACGTTGAGCGCCACCCAGAGCACCGCAGCACCGACCGGCAGCCAGATCCGCTGTCGCAGCGCGGTGAGCGTCCCGAGCTGGACGAAGCCGACCGAGTAGCAGACCTGCATGACGAGGAAGAACCCGATGCCGAGCATGAAGCGCGTGTCGCCGGGGCCGTCGAGCGCGACGTCGCCCAGCCACGCGAAGACCATGCCCACGACGAGCAGGCGCGGCGCGCGACCGCCGAGAACCAGCAGCACCCAGACCAGCAGCATCACCAGGAGCACGGGGGTCAGCGCCGTGCCGAGGATGTCGACAGCGGTGATCTGCCCGCCGACGACGTCGACGACCGCCACCACGAGGTAGGCGACGAGCAGCCAGCGGTGCTCGCGCGGCAGCAGGGGGCTCATGCCGCGACCGCGGCCGACGTGACCGGGGCCGGCGTCCAGCCCGGCGGGCGGAGCACGTGCCCCACGCGGTCGCGCAGGCGCGTCGCGTGCCGGACGTCGTGCCCGATCGCGTACCACTCGTGGAACCCGACGCGGAACGGGTTGTAGGTGCTGAGCTGCTTGGTGATCCCGTAGCGCGGCCGGTCGACCTCGGGCTCGAAGGTGCCGAACAGGCGGTCCCAGACGATGAGGATCCCGGCGTAGTTCTTGTCGAGGTACTGCTTGTTGACGCCGTGGTGCACGCGGTGGTGCGACGGCGTGTTCATCACGTACTCGACGGGGGCGGGCAGCGTCCGGACGCGCTCGGTGTGGAGGAAGAACTGGTAGAGCAGGCTCACCGACTGCTCGAGGTAGATCGCCCACACGGGGAAGCCGAGGAGCGCCAGCGGGACCCAGAAGACGAACGTGCCGAGCCCGGTCCACTCCTGCCGCAGCGCGGTGGAGAAGTTGTAGCGCTGGCTCGAGTGGTGCACCACGTGGCTCGCCCAGAACAGCCGGACTCGGTGGCTGGCGCGGTGGAAGCAGTAGTAGCAGAGGTCCTCGAGGACGAAGAGCGCCACCCACGAGTACCAGTGGCCCATGTCGATGCGCAGCGGCGAGAGGGCGTACGCGGCGCTGAGGCCCAGCAGTGCTGCGACGTCCCAGAGCAGACCCCAGATGCGGCTGCCGATGCCCATCGACAGGCTCGTCGCGGTGTCGCGCAGCTCGTAGCCGAGCTCGTCGTCGTCGGGGAGGTACTTGTAGGAGATCGCCTCGATGGCGAGGAACAGCAGGAACATCGGGATCGCGAGCAGGATGATCGTCACGCGTGCGGCTCCTCCCAGGCGTCCCCCCGGACGCGGCTGGGCGTCATTGTGCGGTACGCGGCCGGGCTCTGCCGAGAGGCGTGTCCGATCTGCGACCACCAGGTCACGGAGGGGGATGTGATGGGTGCTGGGGACCACGTACGACTGCGTCCGTTCGACGCGACGGACGTCGACTGGTGGATCGACCTGCGGATGCGGATCGATCCGAGCATGGGCGAGGCGGCGCTCCGACGCGTCGCCGAGGGCGGGGCGGTCCGCTTCGAACGCCGGACGATGGCCGAGGTCGGCGGCGCACGCGCCGGGGTGGGGACGGTGGCCCGGCCCGTGGACGAGGTGCGGCCCAGCCTGCTGGTGGCCGTCGATGAGCCGTTCCAGGGCCGAGGGATCGGGTCGATCCTGTTCGCCGACTGCTGGCCCGCTGTCGCCCACGACCCGGAGGTGACGGCGTTCCTCATCGACGGCGACCCTCGCTCGCTCGAGGTGGCACGCCACTGGGGGTTCGACGTCGTGAGCCACGGGATCCTCTCGCGGCTGGTGACCCTGCCGGCCCTGCCGCCCGTCGTCCCGGACGGGACGGCGCTGCTCGTCGTGGACGACGCGATCGGCGCCACGCCCGACCAGGACGCGCTGCTCGCCGACCTCGTCGACGTGAGCGACACCTCTCCCGAGCGGGTCGAGCTCGGGTGGAACACGACCCCGGACACGTTCCGTCGCTTCTTCGCGTCGATGGTGTGGGTGGTGGCTGTCGTCGACGGCGTGCCGGCCGCGGTGACCTCGGGCGCCCCCCAGCCAGGCGGCTGCTGGACGGTGATCTTCTCCGGCACCCGGCCCGACCACCGCGGTCGAGGACTCGCACGCCTGGTCAAGGACGCGTTGCACGCCGAGGTGCGCCGCCGTGGAGGCACGGACGTGGAGACGATGAACGAGGAGCGCAACGTCGCGATCCGTGCGCTCAACACCTCGCTCGGCTACGAGGCCTGTTCGGGCGAGTACCGGCTGCGGCGGGTCAACGCCGTCTGATCCGGACGCCGATCACAGACCGAGGGTCTCGGCCATCCCGGCCTTCAGCTCGGCGAGGCGGTGCGCGGCCACGAGGCGCGCGGCGTCGACGTCGGCGATGGTCGCGGCGCCGTCGGCGATGACGGGCACCACGACCTCGAGGTAGCACTTGAGCTTGGGCTCGGTGCCGCTCGGGCGCACGATGACCCGCGTGCGCTCGGCGAGGCGCAGGCGTACGCCGTCGGTCGGCGGCAGGCCGTCGACCCCGGCCTCGAGGTCCTCGAACGACTCGACGTCGAGCCCCGCGACCTCCGACGGCGGCGAGGTGCGCAGCCGCGCCATCGCGTCGGCGATGAGCGCGAGGTCGGAGACGCGCACCGACAGCTGGTCGGTCGCGTGCAGGCCGTGCGCCACGGCGAGGTCGTCGAGCACGTCGTGCACGGTGCGGCCGTGCGCCTTGAGGGTGGCCACGAGCTCCACCACGAGCAGGGCGGCGCTCACCCCGTCCTTGTCGGCGACGTGCGCCGGGTCGACGCAGTAGCCGAGCGCCTCCTCGTAGCCGAACGCCAGGCCGGGGATCCGGCCGATCCACTTGAAGCCGGTGAGCGTCTCGTGGTGCCCGACCCCGTACGCCGCGGCCATCGTCGCCAGCAGTGATGACGACACGATCGAGTTGGCGTAGCTGCCGACGGCGCCGCGCTGGTGAAGCCACCAGCCGAGCAGCCAGCCCACCTCGTCGCCGCGCAGCATCCGGTAGGCCGGGCCGCCGGACGCGCCACGGTCGCGCGTGGGCACGGCTGCAGCGCAGCGGTCGGCGTCGGGATCGTTGGCGATCACCACGTCGGCGTCGCCCTCGACGCCCTCCTCGAGCGCGAGGTCCATCGCGCCCGGCTCCTCGGGGTTCGGGAACGACACGGTCGGGAACTCCGGGTCGGGCGTGAACTGCGCCGCCACCACGCGCGGGGCGGGGAAGCCCGCGCGCTCGAGAGCGTGCAGCACGACGTCGCCCCCGACGCCGTGCATCGGGGTGTAGGCCACCGCGACGTCGCGCGGGGAGGACGCCGGCACGAGCGCCGTGACCGACGCGAGGTAGGCGTCGAGGACGTCGTCTCCGAGGGTGATCCATCCGTCGCCGCGCGGCAGGTCGCGCACCGGGCCGACGGCGTCGATGCACGCGCTGATGTCGGTGTCGGCCGGGGGCACGATCTGCGTGCCGTCGCCGAGGTAGACCTTGTAGCCGTTGTCCTGCGGCGGGTTGTGGCTCGCGGTGACCATGACACCGGACGCGCAGCCGAGGTGCCGGATCGCGTAGGCGAGCACCGGCGTCGGCAGCGGCCGCGGCAGCACGAGGGCGTGCAGACCGGCGCCCTCGAGCACCTCGGCGGTGTCGCGCGCGAACGCGTCGGACTTGTGGCGCGCGTCGTAGCCGACGACCACGCTGCCGCCACCGCGCTGCGCGAGGTAGGCGGCGAGCCCGGCGGCGGCCCGGCTCACCACCGCGCGGTTCATCCGGTTGGGCCCGGGCCCCAGGGCGCCGCGCAGTCCTGCGGTGCCGAACTCGAGACGGCCGGTGAACGCGTCGACCAGGTCGAGCGTCGCACCCTCGTCGCCGCTGCCCGCGGCGTCGAGGAGACGTCGCAGCGCGAGGCGCGTGTCGGGGTCGGGGTCGTCGTCGAGCCAGGCCCGGGCGCGGTCGATGAGCGTGGGGTCGGCCGGTGCGTCGGTCACAGCGCGCGCACCACCTGGGCGAGCAGGGTGCCCATGCGTTCGGCCGCGCCCCGTCCCGCCTCGAGCACCTCCTCGTGGTTGAGCGGCTCGCCGGACAGCCCCGCGGCGAGGTTGGTGACCAGCGAGATGCCGAGGATCTCCATGCCGGCCTCGCGCGCCGCGATCGCCTCGAGCGCCGTCGACATGCCGACGAGCTGCGCGCCGAGGATCCCGGCCATGCGCACCTCGGCGGGCGTCTCGTACTGCGGCCCCCGGAACTGGGCGTAGACGCCCTCGGGCAGCGTCGGCTCGATCTCGCGGCACTTCGCGCGCAGGCGCGCGGAGTAGAGGTCGGTGAGGTCGATGAACGTCGCTCCCCGCAGCGGCGACGCCGAGGTGAGGTTGATGTGGTCGCTGATGAGCACCGGCGTGCCCGGCGTCCACGACGGGTCGAGCCCGCCGCACCCGTTGGTGAGGACGACGGTGCGGCAGCCCGCCGCCGCCGCCGTGCGCACGCCGTGCACGACGGCCTCGACGCCGCGGCCCTCGTAGTAGTGCGTGCGACCGAGGAACACGAGCAGGTTCGAGTCGCCGGCGCGCACGCTGCGCACTGTGCCCGCGTGGCCCTCGACGGCCGGGGGAGCGAAGTGCGGCAGCTCGGACACGCTGAGCTCGGCCACCGTCTCGCCGAGCATGTCGACCGCGGGCACCCAGCCCGAGCCGAGGACGAGCGCGACGTCGTGGCGCCCGACCCCCGTGCGGACGGCCAGCTGGTCGGCGGCGGATCGGGCGGCAGCGGTGGGGTCGGTGATCGAGAGGCTCACGGCCCCGACGCTATCGACTCTCCCGACGGTGATCGCCCCTGAGGGGCGATCACGGGCGCACAGGTGCCCTCTCGTGACCCGGATTCGCGGTCGTGCTCCGCCCCCGACGGACGGCCCGTCGGGCGGGCGCACGCCCCACGATCGTGATCTCGGGTCACCTGGATGACGACATGTGCCCTTGGTCGTCCTTCAGGGGCGATCGAGGGCACGCCCGGGCTCGGGGTCAGCCGATGCTGGTGCAGGGGCGGTCGCGCAGGGCGGCGACGTAGTCGTCGGGAGCGCCCGCCGCCTCGGCGGCGTCGGCGATGATCCCGAGGTAGCGCGCGCTGGGCAGGCCGCCCTCGTAGCCGTCGAGCACGTAGAGCCAGGCGGTGACGTCGCCGTCGAGGGTGGCGACGCGCACGCGGATCTTCTCGTAGAGCCCGAGGTCGCTGCCCTCCCAGTCGTCGAGGGCGTCCTCGTCCTGCTGCGAGAGGTCGTAGAGGGCCACGAACACCTCGCTTCCGGGGTCGTCGCTCTCGACGAGCGTGACGAGCGCGCCCTCCCAGCCGAGGTCCTCGCCGCCGAAGGTGAGCCGCCACCCGGTGAGCCAGCCGGTGCCGGCCGCGGGCGAGTGCGGCGCGCGCAGCAGCATCTGCAGCGGGTCCATGTTGCTGCCGTACGCCGCGTACAGGGTCACGTCCGAAGGCTAGGCCGTCGGCCGGTGCGCCGTGGCCCGGTCCGCACCCGTGTCGCACGACCGGAGCCGCGGCGGGCGCGCTCCTCCGGCATCCGGTGCGCCAGGATGGGGCCATGACGCGCGTGGTGATCGTGGGCGGCGGGCCCGGCGGGTACGAGGCGGCGCTGGTGGCCGCGCAGCTCGGGGCGCGCGTGACGGTGGTCGACCGCGACGGCCTCGGCGGCTCCTGCGTCCTCACCGACTGCGTGCCGTCAAAGGCGCTGCTGGCCACCGCGGAGGTCATCACCACCGCGGCCGAGAGCGGCGAGCTCGGCGTGCGCCTGGCGGGGCAGCGGCCCTCGGCGTCCGCGCTCGCGGTCGACCTCGCCGAGGTCAACGACCGCATCAAGCGGCTGGCGTCCGCGCAGTCGCTCGACATCCAGGCGCGGCTCGAGCGCGAGGGGGTCGACGTCGTGCGCGGCCGGGGCACCCTCGCAGGCCCGTCGACGGTCGTCGCGGAGACGCTCGAGGGCGTCCGCACCTTTCCCGCCGACGCGATCCTCGTGGCCACCGGTGCGCGCCCCCGCGTGCTGCCCGGCGCGGAGCCCGATGGCGAGCGCATCCTCACCTGGGAGCAGGTCTACGACCTCGACGCCCTGCCCGAGCGCATCGTGGTCGTCGGGTCCGGCGTCACCGGTGCCGAGTTCGCGTCGGCCTACAACGGCCTCGGGTCCGAGGTCGTCCTCGTGTCGTCGCGCGACCGCGTCCTGCCCGGCGAGGACCAGGACGCCGCGCAGGTGCTCGAGGACGTGTTCCGGCGTCGCGGCATGCAGGTGCTGTCGCGCTCGCGGGCCGTCGCCGCGCGACGCGAGGGCGACGGCGTGGTCGTCACCCTCGGCGACGGAAGCACGGTCGAGGGCAGCCACGTGCTCATGGCGGTGGGGTCGATCCCCAACACCGAGAACCTCGGCCTCAAGGGCGCCGGCGTGCGGCTCACCGAGCACGGCTACATCGACGTCGACCGCGTCTCGCGGACCTCGGAGCGCAGCGTCTACGCCGCGGGCGACGTCACCGGCGTGCTCATGCTCGCGTCGGTCGCCGCCATGCAGGGACGCATCGCCATGCGCCACGTGATGGGCGACGCCGTGACCCCGCTCGACCTCGCGAGCGTGTCGAGCAACGTGTTCACCGAGCCCGAGATCGCGACCATCGGCGTCACGCAGGCTCAGGTCGACGCCGGCGGCATCGACGTGCGCGTGGTCAAGCTGCCGCTCGCCACCAACGCGCGGGCCAAGATGCAGGGCATCCACGACGGCTTCGTGAAGCTGTTCTGCCGGCAGGGCACGGGCATCGTCGTCGGCGGCGTGGTCGTCGCCCCGAAGGCCAGCGAGCTCATCTACCCGATCACAGTCGCGGTGCAGCACCGGCTCACGGTCGACGACGTCGCGGCGTCGTTCACCGTCTACCCGTCGCTGACCGGCTCGATCGCCGAGGCCGCGCGCCAGCTGCACACCCCCGACTGACTCGCGTCAGTCGAAGGTGGGGCCGACGGTGCGCGTGCGCTTGATCTCGTAGAAGCCGGGGGTCGCGGCGACGAGCAGCGTGCCGTCCCACAGCCTGCCGGCGTCCTCGCCCTGGGGGGCGGGGGTGACGACGGGGCCGAAGAACGCGACGCGCTCGCCGTCGGTGCCCTGCACGTGGATCACCGGGGTGCCGACGTCCATGCCGACCGGGTTCATGCCCGCGAAGTGCGACTCGCGCAGCGCGTCGTCGTGGTCGGTGGTGTAGGCCGCGGCCGCGAGCTCGGCCGGCAGGCCGACCTCGGCGAGCGCCTTCGCGATGGCGTCGGCGTAGTCCTCGTTCTGATCGAGGTGGAACTGGGTGCCGAGCGCGGTGTAGAGCGGGAGGGTGATCTCCTCGCCGTGCGCCTGCTGCGCGGCGATGACGACGCGCACCGGGCCCCACGCGTGCTCGAGGAACGAGGCGTAGTCGGGCGGGAGGTCGCGGCCGTCGTTGAGGACGGCGAGCGACATGACGTGCCAGCGCACGCTGACGTCGCGGACGTTCTGCACCTCGAGCATCCAGCGCGACGTGACCCAGGCCCACGGGCAGACGGGGTCGAACCAGAAGTCGGCGTCGGCGTGCAGCTCGGGGTGGTTGAGCGCGTGATCGTTGACCATGCAACTAGTCTAGCCCGTGGGTCCGACCGCGCACCTGGCCGACCGACCGGCACCGGTCAGCGCGACGCGCCGCTGTTCGGCGACACCTGCAGCGACGACGCGTCGACCGCCTCGAACGCGTTCGCCGGCACCGTCGCCAGCGACGAGATGATCCCCGGTCCCCACCGGGTGTCGGACGTGCCCTGGAAGAACCACGGCGACCCGTTGTCGGCCAGCACCAGCCCGTAGGTCTTCATCGCCTGCAGCACCACGCGCGTGTCGCGCGGGAACGACGAGATGTCGAACGACGCCTTGAGCCGGAACCGGGCGCCCATGGGCGGGTACGCCGAGTCGCTGACCGACCCGGCCGAGTGCCGCGCCGGCCAGACGTAGGAGCGGTCGGTCACGTTGGTGGTGAAGCGGATCGCGTGGTCGACGCGGCCGGCCTTCACCTCGTCGTAGCGCAGCAGACCGGGCAGGATCGGCAGGCCGGCGGCATCGGCCGACGTCCAGCCCGCGGGTCGCAGCACGTCGGACGTGAGCGACCAGATCGCGCCCGAGCCGGCGTACCAGCCGGTGCGGTAGAGGTGGGTGTCCCACGTCTCGAACAGCGTGCAGGTCTTCGCGTCGACGACGATCGCGTGCCGGTCGCCTCCGGCGGTGCTGCCGCCCTCGATGAGGGTCGACGTCGACAGCGGGTAGGGGCCCTTGTCGCTCTCGGCGGCGTAGCCGAACCGCACCGCGACGCGCTTGGCGCCGTTCACGACGGTGATGGGGATGCCGTAGGGCACCGGTTGCGCGCCGTACGACGGCCCGAAGTCGGCGTGCAGGTGCCGCGTGGCGGCCTGCATGTGCGAGAGCCACGCGGCGCTGCGCGTGTTCACGGGCAGGCGGGAGACGTCGGCGTGCCAGTAGTTGTCGGCCGGGAGCACCGGGCAGCGCGTGCCGGGGAGGTAGGCGCCGGTCGTCGAGCCCGCGCGCACCTTCGGAGGCGTGGGTGCCGGGCCGACCGGCGACATGCCCGCAGATGCGTACGGGGCCACGGCCAGGCCGCAGGCGACCGCCGCCGTCACGACGGCGGCGCGGCGCAGTGCGGTCGACCTCACGAGTCCATCATCGGCCCTCGTGCCCGCCGACCCGCTCGCCCCTCCGGGCGAACCGGTCGGGCCCGCGACCGGTGGGTCAGAAGCTGCCGCCGCCGCCGAAGTCGCCGCCTCCGCCGCCGAAATCGCCTCCGCCGCCGCCGAAGCCGCCTCCGCCGCCGAAGTCGCCGCCTCCGCCCTGGAAGACGCCGCCCCCGGAGCTGGTGTCGTTCCAGCCGCCCGTGGGCTGCGAGAACGCTCCGCCGAGCATCGAGCCGACGAAGATCGCGCCGAGCAGGTTGCCGCCGCTGGCGCCGTAGTAGCCGCCGGCGTAGGGCGCGTAGGCGCGGCCCGCTGCCCAGTAGGGCACCCGCTGGCCGCTGACCTCGACCTCGCGCGCCGCCGGGAGGCGGCCCTGCGCGAGCGTGACCGAGCACGCCTGGCACACCGGGATGGGGCGCGGCGCGCCGCCGTCGGGCGCCCACTCGACGTCGGCCACGCTCGGGCCGTGCCGCGGGTCGACGAAGCACGGCGGACGCCGCTCGGGCAGCGGCTGGCCGGCCAGGCGCGCGGTCACGCACGCCATCGCGAAGCGGCCGTCCTCGAGCGCCGTCGTGACGGCGGCGGCGTCCTCCGGGCGCTGCATGGCATCGGCCGCGGCCTTGGCCTTCTCGTAGGCGTCGAGGGCGGTCTGCGCGTTGGTGCGCCCCGCGTCGTCGAGCCGCGCGTCCTGGACGTCGAGAGCGGCGACCTTCTCGCCGAACTCGGTGACGTCCTCGTCGACGGTCGTGCGGACCTCGGCCGTGCGCAGCGCGGTGGTCTGCTTGCTCTTGCGGTAGGCGAGGTAGCCGCCGCCACCGACGGCGAGCGCTCCCACTGCGAGCACGCCGAGCAGCACTCCTCCCGCCCCTGACGAGCTCGAGGACCCGCTCGCGCCGGGGTCGGTGATGATGCCGCCGTCGCCCGTGCCGCTGCCACTGCCGCTGCCGCTGCCACTGCCGCTGCCACCGGAGCCGGTCACGATCGGGGCCGCCGCTGTGACGAAGTTGCTGATGACGGCGTAGGCGCCCTGGTCCTTGTAGTCGCGGTAGGCGACCGTGGCCTCGGTCGACACCGAGACGCTCGTGTCGCCGGCCTTGAAGGCGTTGGACGTGCCGTCGCCGATGTAGAGCACGTAGGTGCCGGCCTTGTTCAGGCTGCTGTGGATCGCGTCGAGGGTGGCCGACGACGAGCCGCCGACGGCGTCGGACTTGGGCAGCACAGCCACGTAGAACGGGTAGCTGATGTCGCGCACCTGGGCGCTGAGCTGGTCGGCCTCGGCCGTGCTGATGAGATTCGAGGCGTCGGGCGAGACGTAGACCGACTCGCCGTTCTGGAAGGCCTGGACCGCGGCGGTGACCCCGGCGGAGGTCGCCGTGACGGCGGCGGGGTTCGGGGCTCCGGCGCGCTGCTGCGCGGCCGCGGGGGCGGCAGCGAACGCGGCGACGGCGAGGGGGACGGCGAGGAGGGCGAGGAGGCGCGCGGACGTGCGTGCGGGCCGGGGGAAGGACCTGGGACTGGTCATGCCCCCATCCTTACCCACGCAGGAGTCGGTTCAGTCCTTGATCTCGAGCAGGACCGTGCCGGTGGGCACCGTGGCGCCCACCTCGGCCGCGAGCGCGTGAACCGTGCCCGCCTTGTGGGCCGTGAGCGGCTGCTCCATCTTCATCGCCTCGAGGACGACGACGAGGTCTCCCGCGGCGACCTGCTGGCCCTCCTCGACGGCGACCTTGACGATCGTGCCCTGCATCGGGGCCGACACGGCGTCGCCGGACGCCGCGCTGCCGGCCTTCTTCGAGGTGCGCTTGGGCGACTTCTTGGGTCCGGCCGCGGCACCGCCGCCGAACGAGATGCCGCCGGGCAGCACGACCTCGACGCGCTTGCCGCCCACCTCGACGGTGATCGGGTGGCGCTCCTCGGGCTCCTGGAGGTCGGCCGCCACCCCGGAGTACGCCGGGATCTGGTTGTCGAACTCGGTCTCGATCCAGCGGGTGTGCACCGAGAACGGCGTGGCGTCGTCGGTGGCGAACGCCGGGTCGCGCACGACCACGCGGTGGAAGGTGAGCGCCGTCGCGATGCCCTCGATCTGGAAGTCGTCGAGCGCGCGACGGCTGCGCTCGAGCGCCTCCTGGCGGGTGGCGCCGGTGACGATGAGCTTGGCCAGCAGAGAGTCGAAGTTGCCGCCGATGACGTCGCCGGCCTGGAATCCGGCGTCGAGGCGCACGCCCGGGCCCGACGGCGGGCTCCACACGGTGAGGACGCCGGGGCCGGGCAGGAACGAGCGGCCCGGGTCCTCGCCGTTGATGCGGAACTCGAAGGAGTGGCCGCGCAGGACGGGGTCGTCGAACTCGAGGGCCTCGCCCCGCGCGATGCGGAACTGCTGGCGCACGAGGTCGACGCCGGCGACCTCCTCGGTGACCGGGTGCTCGACCTGCAGACGGGTGTTGACCTCGAGGAACGAGATCGTGCCGTCGACGCCCACGAGGAACTCGCAGGTGCCGGCGCCGTAGTAGCCGGCCTCGCGGATGATCGCCTTCGAGGCGTTGTAGAGCTGGTCGCGCTGCTCGGTCGTGAGGTAGGGCGCGGGCGCCTCCTCGACCAGCTTCTGGTGGCGCCGCTGCAGCGAGCAGTCGCGCGTGGAGACGACGACGACGTTGCCGTGCTGGTCGGCGAGCACCTGGGTCTCGACGTGCCGGGGGCTGTCGAGGTAGCGCTCGACGAAGCACTCGCCGCGGCCGAACGCCGCGACGGCCTCGCGGACGGCCGAGTCGAACAGCTCGGGGATCTCCTCGAGCGTGCGCGCGACCTTGAGACCGCGCCCGCCGCCGCCGAAGGCGGCCTTGATGGCGATGGGCAGGCCGTGCGTGCGTGCGAACTCGACGATCTCGTCGGCGTTCTCCACCGGGTCGGGCGTGCCCTCGACCTGCGGGGCGCCGGCGCGCTGCGCGATGTGGCGCGCGGACACCTTGTCGCCGAGGTCGCGGATGGCCTGCGGCGGCGGGCCGATCCACGTGAGCCCGGCGTCGATGACGGCCTGGGCGAAGTCGGCGTTCTCGGACAGGAACCCGTAACCGGGGTGCACGGAGTCGGCGCCGCTGGTGCGCGCGACGTCGAGGATCTTGTCGACGACGAGATAGGTCTCGGCCGCGGTCGAGCCGCCGAGGGCGTAGGCCTCGTCGGCCATCTTCACGTGCAGGGCGTCGCGATCGGGGTCGGCGTACACGGCCACGCTCGTGATGCCCTCGTCGCGGCACGCCCGAGCGACTCGGATGGCGATCTCGCCGCGGTTGGCGATGAGGACCTTCGACACGGTCATCGCGGTCTGCTCCTGGTCCGAGGTGGGACGTCGCGGGCCCGGTGGGGCCACGAGCCACCCTGCCAGAACCACGGGGGTCCGTGCTGCCCGGGGGTGAGGTCTGTGACGAGCGGAACGGGAGCGCGACCACGCGAGCCGGCCCCCTGCCGGCCCTCCCGCGAGGCGCCGCTCTGGCGCTCTGACGCCACCCCGGGCCGACCCGGGCGGAAGGGTCGGGGGACGTGGACGACGCCGTTCGCACGCTCGACCCGACGGTGGTCGACGCCGCCGTCGTGATGAGGGGGACCCTCACCCACTAGAGCCGTAGAGGGGTTCCCCTCACCATCGCGGTTGTCCCCAGGTCATCGCCTGGGCGGCGAGATCTCCGGAGCCGTGTCAGCCCCGCCGACGCCCGAGTGCCAGGTAGGCGATCGGGCCCACCGGCTGCACCACGCAGCCCAGCGCCCACAGTGCCTTCGGGCCGCGGACCTGGTCGCGCGGCCGTCGGGCGAGGTCGACCAGAGCGGTGGCCGTGAGCGCCAGCTCGACGCTCGCGGCGACGAGGATGGCCGTCTTCTGCGCCGGCGTGAAGTCGTCCCAACGCCTCTTCTCGCGCGTACCTGTACCCATGCCCCTGACGCTACGCGCGCTTTCTGGATGAAGCTGACCTTCCTGCAGACCCCGTGAGGGGAACCCCTCTACGGCTCTATTGGGTGAGGGTCGCCTTCATCGGAATCCGGCGTCGGTGGGAGGAGGCGGGTGGCCTCGTCGGCCGACACGTGGACGTCGAGCTCGTTCGCGAGCAGGTCGCGCAGCTCGGCGTCGTCGACGGTGCGCTGCTCGTCACCGCTCGCGCGCAGCACGCGGTACTCGCGGTCACGCAGCGAGCGCACCTCGTCGTCGAGGATGCGCGAGACGACGAGGGCATTGGTGAAGCTCGCCCTCGGGCTGCGGTGCGACCAGAAGTGGCCGAGCTCGACGTCGCTGGCGCCGTACTCGTGAAGCTCGAACCGGTAGAGCGGGAGCCAGTCGTCGCCCGCCAGCGCCTGCATGCACCAGTGCCCGGGGCGGACCTCGACCACGCGGAACCGGCGCCACTCCGAGCCGACGACGTCGCCGCCGAGGGGTACGGCGAGGTGCGGGCCCGGCGCGCCGAACCCGACGTCGACCACGTGCGGCGCGCCCGCGACGTCGACGATGCCGACCCGGTGCGTGAGCGCGGGGTGCGGGTTCCCGCTCAGCAGCACGCGCGCCAGCACGAGGCGCGGCTGGTAGCCGAGCTCGTCGAGCACCTCGAACAGCAGCCCGTTGTGCTCGAAGCAGTAACCGCCGCGGCGCCGCACGACGATCCGGTCGAGGAGCGCGTCGGGCGCGAGCGGCAGGTCGTCGCCGAGGCGGGGGCCGACGCTGCTGAACGCGAACGTCGCCACGTGGCGCCGGACCAGCTCGTCGAGACCGTCGGGGGTCGGGGCATCGACGTCGAGGTCGACGCCGCGCAGGTACGCCGTCGTCAGCTCACTGCGGTCCACGCTCGACAGCGTTCCAGAGGTCGGTCCAGGGCACACCCAGGTTCTCGACCATCCGTCGCAGGAGCGGCAGCGAGAGCCCGATGACGTTGGCCGGGTCGCCGTCGACGCGCTCCACGAACGCGCCGCCGATGCCGTCGAGCGTGAACGCGCCCGCCACGTGGAGCGGCTCGCCGGTGGCGACGTAGGCGTCGATCGTCGCGTCGTCGAGGTCGGCGAACACCACGAGGGTCGAGGCGACGTCGGTGACCCACACCGGCCCCGTCGAGGGGATCACGCCGACGCGGTCGAGGCGGGCCACGCAGTGACCGGTGCGCAGCACCCCGGTGCGGCCGCGCATCGAGCGCCAGCGCCGCACGGCGTCAGCGGCGTCGTGGGGCTTGCCCAGCGCCACGCCGTCGAGGTCGAGCACCGAGTCGCAGGCCACGAGCAGGGCGTCGGGCCACGCCGCCCGGGCCTGGGGCAGCACCGCCTCGGCCTTGGCGGTCGCGAGCGCCACGCACAGCTCGGCCGGGGAGGTGCGGCCCTCGGCGGCGAGCCCGTCCTCGATCGCGAGCTCGTCGACCCCGCTCACCATCACCTCGGGCTCGATGCCGGCCGCGCGCAGCACGGCGCGCCGTGCCGGGGAGGCCGACGCCAGGACGACGCGGGTCACGAGCTCAGCGGGGTGCGGTCGACCGGGCCCAGCCGCCCGAGGGGAGCGGGGCGCGGACGCTGCGGTCGTGCGCCGCCCAGGCCGACCGCTGGGGCCGGTGCGCGGCCGCCGCGGCTGCCGACGCCGAGGCCGCGGCGATCACCGTGACGAGCGCGGCGAGCTCGGCGGCGTCGGGGTTGCCGCGCACGACCCGGAGCACGGGGGCCGCGGGCTGCTCGGGGGCGGGGGTGTCGGTCACAGCGGGATGTTCCCGTGCTTCTTGGGCGGCAGAGACGCGCGCTTGGTGCGCAGCGCGCGCAGCGCCCGCGTGATCTGGGCGCGGGTCTCGCTGGGGCGGATGACGGCGTCGATGTAGCCGCGCTCCGCCGCGATGTAGGGGTTCGCGAGGGTGTGCTCGTACTCCTCGATGAACTCCGCGCGCATCGCCTCGGGCTGGTCGGACTTCGCCAGCTCGCGGCGGTAGAGGATGTTGACCGCGCCCTGCGCGCCCATGACCGCGATCTGCGCGGTGGGCCAGGCGAGGTTGACGTCGGCGCCGAGGTGCTTGGAGCCCATGACGTCGTAGGCGCCGCCGTACGCCTTGCGCGTGATCACCGTGACGAGCGGGACGGTGGCCTCGGCGTAGGCGTAGATCAGCTTCGCGCCGCGACGGATGATGCCGTTCCACTCCTGGTCGGTGCCCGGGAGGAAACCCGGGACGTCGACGAAGGTGAGCACCGGCACGTTGAACGCGTCGCAGGTGCGCACGAAGCGCGACGCCTTCTCCGACGCGTCGATGTCGAGCGTGCCCGCGAACTGCATCGGCTGGTTGGCGACGACGCCGACGGGACGGCCCTCGACCCGGCCGAAGCCGATGATGATGTTGGGCGCCCAGAGCGGCTGGATCTCGAGGAAGTCCTCGTCGTCGAGCACCGACTCGATGACCTTGTGCATGTCGTAGGGCTGGTTGGGCGAGTCGGGCACGAGGGTGTCGAGCGCGCGGTCGGTGTCGCTCTCGGCCAGGTCTGCCTCGACCTCGAACGCGGGCAGCTCGTCGAGGTTGTTGCTGGGCAGGAAGCCGAGCAGCGCCTTGACGAAGTCGATCGCCTCGGACTCGTCGCCGGTCATCGCGTGCGCCACGCCGCTCTTGCTGTTGTGCGTGCGTGCGCCGCCGAGCTCGTCGAAGCCGACGTCCTCGCCGGTGACGGTCTTGATGACGTCGGGGCCGGTGATGAACATGTGCGACGTCTTGTCGACCATGATCGTGAAGTCGGTGATGGCCGGGGAGTAGACCGCGCCGCCGGCGCACGGGCCCATGATCAGCGAGATCTGCGGGATGACGCCGGAGCACAGGACGTTGCGGCGGAAGATCTCGCCGTAGAGCCCGAGGGAGACGACGCCCTCCTGGATGCGCGCGCCGCCCGAGTCGTTGATCCCGATCATCGGGACGCCGGTCTTCATCGCGAGGTCCATGACCTTGACGATCTTCTCGCCGTAGACCTCGCCGAGGCTGCCGCCGAAGATCGTGAAGTCCTGGGCGAAGACGCAGACCGAGCGGCCGTCGACCGTGCCGTAGCCGGTGACGACGCCGTCGCCGTAGGGCCGGTTCTCCGGGAGGTCGAAGGCGTTGGAGCGGTGCCGGGCCAGCGCGTCGAGCTCGACGAAGGAGCCCTCGTCGAGCAGCTCCTCGATCCGCTCGCGGGCGGTCTTCTTGCCCCGGGAGTGCTGCTTCTCGACCGACTTCTCCGACGCCGCGTGCGCGGCCGCCTCGCGTCGGTCGTCGAAGTCCGCGATCTTGCCGGCGGTGGTCTTGGGGTCCTCGGCGGGCGTCGTGCCCTCGTCGACTGGCGCTGCGGTCACCGCACGTCACCTTCCCGATCCGGTGGGACGCGGCCCGTGAGCCGCCCTCGCTCGTACCTTAGTCACGACCACCCGTCCGTCGATCGCCCCGGGAGGCACCCGTGACAGACGACACCCGCGCCTGGGACCACCGGGTGCTGCAGGCGGCGCTCGACCGCTCGAGCACCGAGGGGCCGGGCTGGGGTCCGGTCGCGTGGCTCCCGTCGACCGGGTCGACCAACGCCGACGCCGCCGACCAGGTCCGCGAGGGCGCCCCCGAGGGGTTCACCGTCACCGCCGACGAGCAGACCGCCGGGCGCGGGCGCCTCGGACGCGACTGGGTCTCGCCCGCCGGAGCCGGCCTCCTCATGTCGGTCGTCCTGCGCCCCGTGGCGCCCCAGCGCACCTGGGGCTGGGTGCCGCTGCTCACCGGGCTGGCGGTGGTCGACGCCCTGCGCGACGCCGGCGTCGCGGCGTCGCTCGCCTGGCCC
>Ga0302299_10000148_pt1 | contig 32564 bp, 30 predicted proteins | sample III_Fen_N3_4_FD_198795 | JGI IMG/M metagenome (GOLD analysis project Ga0302299, IMG submission 198795) | Peat permafrost microbial communities from Stordalen Mire near Abisko, Sweden - III_Fen_N3_4 | ecosystem: Environmental > Terrestrial > Soil > Wetlands > Permafrost | place: Sweden: Abisko...
AGGCGTCAATGCGATGCTCGATCCGAACATGGGCGTCCTGCTCATCACGCACTACCAGCGCCTGCTCAACTACATCACCCCGGACGTGGTCCACGTGCTGGCCCAGGGCCGGATCGTGACGAGCGGCGGCAAGGACCTGGCGCTCCGACTCGAGGACGAGGGCTACGGCCCGATCCTGCGCGAGGCCGGCCTGGACGCGAACGTCCCGGACGAGGCGTTGCGCGTTCCGCTGGGCCCGGCCGGCGTGGACCTGGACCCCGTTCCCGTCGAGGTCGCCCGCTAGTCGGGCGCCGCACCATGACGCTGACTTCGAAGCCCGTGACGGCCCTCGATCCGTATGCGATCCGCGCCGACTTCCCGATCCTCGGGCAGTCGATCAACGGGCACCCGTTCGTTTACCTCGACTCGGCGTCGACCAGCCAGAAGCCGACCGCGGTCATCGACGCGCTCGACGACTACTACCGCCGGTACAACGCCAACGTCCACCGCGGGATCTACACGATCGGCGAGCAGGCGACGGCTGCGTACGAAGGGGCACGGGCCAAGGTCGGCCGGTTCATCAACGCCCCCGACAGCCACGAGGTCATCTTCACCCGCAACGCGACCGAGGCGATCAACCTCGTCGCGTACTCGTGGGGCCGGCGCAACATCGGCCGCGGCGACGCCATCGTCCTGACCGAGATGGAGCACCACGCCAACCTCGTCCCGTGGCAGCTCCTCGTCCAGGAGAAGGACGGCGACCTCGAGTTCATCCCGATCACGGACGACGGGATCCTGCGCCTCGACGTCTTCGAGGTCCTGCTCCGCCTCAAGCCCAAGCTCGTCGCGTTCACCCACGTCAGCAACACGCTCGGGACCATCAACCCGGTCCGCGAGATGGTCGAGATGGCGCACGCCGCGGGCGCACTGGTCCTGATCGACGGCGCCCAGGCCGTCCCGCACGTGGCCGTCGACGTCCAGGCGCTCGGCTGCGACTTCTACGCGTTCAGCGGCCACAAGATGCTCGGCCCGATGGGTTCCGGCGCCCTGTGGGCCCGGCGCGAACTGCTCGAGGCCATGCCGCCCTTCCTGTCGGGCGGCGAGATGATCCGCGAGGTCCACCTCCGGCGGAGCGACTTCAACGAGGTCCCCTGGAAGTTCGAGGCGGGGACGCCGGCCGTCGGGGACGCGATCGGCCTCGGGGTCGCTGCGGATTACCTCACCGGGCTCGGCATGGACGCCGTTCGCGAGCACGAACAGGACCTGGTGGCCTACGCCCTCGCGACGCTGACCGCCGAGGTGCCCGGGATCGAGCTCTACGGTCCGCCCGCGGAACTTCGAGGCGGCGTCGTGCCGTTCAACCTGCCGGGGATCCACCCGCACGACGTGGCCCAGGTGCTCGACCGGGTCGGCGTCGCCGTGCGGGCCGGCCACCACTGCACGATGCCGCTGCACGAACGCCTGGACCTCGCCGCGACCGCACGAGCGAGCTTCAACGTCTACTCGACGCGTGAGGACATCGACGCCCTCGCCTCGGGCCTGCTCGAGGTCCTGCGCGTCTTCAACGGCTGACGCGCCCGCGTTCAGGCCGGGGCGAGCGATCGCCAGAGATCGATGGCCCACTGCCAGTGGCTCGGGTCGTCGAACTCGATCCGGATGGCGGCGCCGGAGCCCGGGACCGCGGAGTACCCGTCGAGGACCGCGACCTCCAGCCCGGAGCTCGGGTCGGTCAGGATGCGGGCACGCCCGACGAGATCGCCCGCCTGGTGGCTGAGCGCGTCCGGGCCGAGGTCCGACGCGAACTGCTGGACGAACGCCGACGCACTCATCGAGCCGGTCGGGACCGCAGCAAGGGTGACCTGGCGGCCGGGACCGCCGCCCCACCACTCCTCGAGGGTCCGCCGCTCGGCGAACTCGCCCGGGATCTCGAGCGCCCAACCCTCGTGGACGATCCGTACAGCCCGGCGCCGGTAGCCGACCAGCACCGGCGGTGGCGGCAGCGAGGCGGCCCGGGCGATGACCTGACGCGTCATCGCGTCATCGAAGCCGCCGTTGGACACGAGGTCCAGCCAGGCGTGCCAGGGGTATGGCAGCTCCGGGTCCGTCGTGTAGGCCTTGGTCAGGAGTCGATGGGCGTCCGAGAGCAGCTCCGCCTCGCCTTCGACGGCGGGGGGACGCCAGCGGACCTGGGTCCAGAGCAACGCGAGTCCGCGGTTGAGCAGGTAGCGGGCATCTGGCGCATCGGCCCACCATGGGGCGACGTCGACGGCCAGCCGTGGATCGGCGATGGCGGCATTCAACCAGGCCTCGTCACGCGGGCCGAGCGCGGTCGCGAGGACACCGTCGAACAGGTAGCGCGTCCCCTCGGGCAGCCCGAGCTGGCTCTGGGCGCCGCGCCGCATCGCCGACCGGGCCTGCCCGAGGGCGGGCCCGAGCCAGCCCATGTAGGCGCGCTCGACGACCCGGCGATCGGCGAAGGCGAATCGCTCGGCTTCCTCGGTCGGCCATTCGATGCCGGCCGACTCCGCCATCCGTTCGAGCAGACGCCCGACGAACCGGTGGTAGCCGGGTCCGGCGGCCGCGGTCTCGGCGGCGACCTGGACCTTGCCCCCGTCGGTGGCGGTCATCAGGACATCCGGCGCGGCGGGGTGCAGCGAGACCGTGAGCGCGGCGACGCCCTCACCGAGCGAGCGGACGGACGTCGAGCGGACCTGGTCCGCGTACTCGGCTTTGAGCCACGTCTCGACATCGGCGAGCAGCCGGTCGCCCGGCGGCATCCGCGGGATCAATCCGCGCCGGGCCGCCTGTCCGTCGAGCTGGACCGAGTGGGGGAGCTGCAGCTGGGTGACCACCGGACCATGACCATACGACGTCGCTGCAACGATGCGTCCCCACCGCTTCGTACCGGAGGCGGGCGCTAACGGTCACGCGGCGGGCCGCTGCGCCACGATCCTCCCCCAGGTCCACGCTCAGTTGGGTCCAGATCGATCAACCTGGCCGTTCGAGGGGCACCTGGGCTGTCCGGGGCGCGGCCGTCCGCTGGCGCGCGCGCAGGGGTCCCAGGGGTCACGTGGTCGCGTCGACCGGCCCTGACCCGACGAGTGTCTCGTGGAAGTGCGACCAGAGCCCCGACTTGACGACGTAGCCCCCGAAGAGAGCTCGATAGGCCGCCCGGAACACGACGAAACCCAGCACGCCCAAGGTCACCCCGAGGGTGTTGAGGATCACGTCGTTGATGTCAGCCGATCGAGCCGGAGCTGAGAGTCCGGTGACGTCCCCGAGGAGCTGCAAGGTCTCGATGGCAAGGCTGGACAGCAGTCCCAGGGCGATCACGCCGATCGCCGGCAGTCGCCAGACGAACGGGAGTCCGAAGCCGAATGGCACGCCGAGGACGATGTTGGCGAGGACCTGATCCCGAGGCATGCCGTATCCGCCGGGCGCCAGGTTGATGTACTCGCGCAGGACCGACCACGGCGCCACCCGGCCGACGATCGCGTAATCGAACCTGAGCGGCAGCAGCGTGTAGTGGGCGACGCCGACGACGTAGACCAATAGGATCGCGAGCGCCGCCAGGCGGCCCGTGCTCCATGCGCGATGGGTCCCGATGGATCGCTGCCCTACGACCAGCACCACGAAGGCCCCCAGGACCACGATAGCGAGTCCCGCGGTCTGCACCCTCATCGGCCTCGCTCGCCGTCGCGCTTGTCGATGTCGACGGATGGTCGCGATCGTACGCGAGGCGAGTAGGTGTGCCAAGAGTCACCAGACAATCCCGAGCGTTATCGTCGGGATTGGACATTCGCGCTAGACTTCGAAGTCGAATGGACGACCTCTACCGCGACTACATCCTCGAGCACTACCGGCGGCCCCATAACTTCGGGGTCGTCGAGGATGCCGACGCCTCCTACGAGGGCGCCAACCCGTTGTGCGGCGACCGGATCACGCTGATGATCGGTGTCACCGACGGGGTCGTGGACCGGGTCGGTTTCACGGGTCGCGGCTGCGCGATCAGCCAGGCCAGCGCGTCGCTGCTGACCGACGAGATCAAGGGCAAGCCGCTGGCCGAGGTCGCGGGCATCCGCGCCGACGACCTGCTGGACCTGCTCGGCATCGACATCAGCCCGGCTCGTCTCAAGTGCGCGATGTTGAGCCACGACAGCCTGCAGCATGTCCTCGCCGATCTGGGCGCGACCCCGGCGGCCGCCGAGGCCGGCGCGTGACCCCCCGGATCGGGCGCCGCTGCAGGTGTCGCCAGCCGGCCTGAGCCGGCAGGATCCACCGCCGAGCGACGTCCGCTCGGGTCCATCCGCCGAACGGATGGGCAGACCCACCGTCCCCCCCGCCCTGACGCCATCCCGACGTCAGCCCGTCGATCATCGGAGCCCACCAGCCCCATGCCGAAGTCCTATGCGGACCTCCTTCGCGAGGCCCGCGCACAGATCAGAGAAGTCAGCGCCCTCGAGGTGGACGCGCTCCCCGTGGGCGGCGCGACCATCGTCGACGTCCGCGAGGCGTCCGAGTGGGAGCAGGGCCACGTGCCCGGCGCCACGCACATCTCCAAGAGTTATATCGAGCAGCAGATCGAAGGCGTCGCGCCCGATCGCGACCAGCCGCTCGTCCTGTACTGCGCCGGGGGCGTCCGTTCGCTGTTCGCCGCCCAGACGCTGGCCGAGATGGGTTATACGAACGTGGCGTCGATGAGCGGCGGGTTCCAGGGCTGGAAGACGGCTGGCCTCGAGTTCGTCACGCCGATCGTCCTCACCGCCGAGCAGAAGCAGCGCTACAGCCGCCACCTGCTCATCCCCGAGGTCGGCAGTGCCGGCCAGGCCAAGCTGCTGGGGTCCAAGGCGCTCCTCATCGGGGCGGGCGGGCTCGGGTCGCCGGCGTCCCTCTACCTCGCCGCCGCGGGCGTCGGGACCATCGGCATCGTCGATTTCGACGTCGTCGATCTGAGCAACCTCCAGCGCCAGATCGTCCACACGAACGACCGGGTCGGCGAGCGCAAGGTCGAGTCCGCGAGGAAGTCGATCAACGCCCTCAACCCCGAGGTGAAGGTCGTCGCGCACGAGGAGATGCTGGGCCCCGACAACGTCGAGCGGCTCATCGCCGGCTACGACGTGATCCTCGACGGCACCGACACGTTCGAGACCCGCTACACGCTCAACGACGCGGCGGTCGCGGCCGGTATCCCGGTCATCCACGCCAGCGTCTTCCGGTTCGAGGGCCAGCTCACGACCTTCGTCCCGTTCGAGGGTCCGTGCTACCGCTGCCTGTACCCGACCCCGCCGCCGCCGGAGCTCGCGCCCGGTTGCTCGGTGGCCGGCGTCCTCGGCGTGGTGCCCGGTATCCTGGGCCTGCTCCAGGCGAACGAGGCGCTCAAGGTCCTGCTCGGCATGGGCCAGACGCTTTCCGGTCGGCTGCTGTTGTTCGATGCCCTCGAGACCGAGTTCACCGAACTGAAGCTCCGGCGCGACCCGAACTGCCCGGTCTGCAGCGATGCGGCCGTGGAGGCACGCAAGGCCGGCCGCCCGCTGGCCACGGCCGCGGTGGGTGGCGGCGCCCCGTTCCTGCTGGGCGGGACCGGGTTCGGTGCCTCCCTCGGGTCGAGCCCGGTCAGCGAGGTCCGGGCATGAGCACGGTCTTCATCCCGGCGGTCCTGCGGGCCAACGTCGGCGGGGTCAAGTCGCTCGACGTCCCGGGCGACTCCATCCGGGCTGTCGTCACGTCGCTCGTGGCGGACCATCCCGCCCTTGGGTCGCAGCTGCTCACCCCGGATGGCGATCTCAACCGGTTCGTGAACGTGTACGTGAACGGGCAGGACGTCCGGTATCTCGCCGGGCTGGAGACGCCGGTCGCCTCGGGCGACGAAGTGCGCCTGCTGCCCGCGATGGCGGGCGGATGACCGTGGCGGTCCTGCGGCCGCTCGACGACCACGAGAGCGACCACGGTCACGAGGGCGACCACGGTCACCTGCACGCGCACGCCCACGAGGCGCTCGAACCGCACGGTGGCCGGTACGACAGCATCCTCGACGCGATCGGGTTCACGCCGCTCGTCGAGATCCCGCGCATGTCCCCGAACCCGAACGTGCGCATCTTCGCGAAGCTGGAGATGCTCAACCCGACGGGCTCGGTGAAGGACCGCGTCGCGAAGTACCTGGTCGAGGATCTCGAGACGCGCGGCCTGCTTCGCGACGACTCGATCATCCTGGAGCCGACGTCGGGCAACACCGGGATCGCGCTCGCGATGATCGGGCGGCGCAAGGGCTACCGGGTGGCGCTTGTCATGCCCGACAACGTCACGAACGAGCGACGCCAGATGGCCGCCCTCTTCGGAGCGGAGGTCATCGATTCGCCCGGCGCGCTGGGGTCGAACGGCGCCATCGCGCTCGCCAAGCACCTCGTGAGCAAGGACCCGCGGTTCGTCATGCCGTACCAGTACGGGAATCCGGCGAACGTGCTCGCCCACTACGAGACGACCGGCCCGGAGATCCTCGCGGACTGCCCGGAGATCGATGTCTTCGTGGCCGGGATGGGGACGTCCGGCACGCTCATGGGCGTGTCGCGCTACCTGCGCGAGCAGAAGCCCGGGGTTCGCGTGGTCGCCGCCGAGCCACTCCCCGGCGAAAAGGTCCAGGGCCTGCGGTCGCTCGACGAGGGCTTCGTGCCGGAGATCTTCGAGCCCGCCCTGATCGACGCGAAGTACCTCATCTCGAATCGCGACGCGATCGCCGCATTGCGCGCTCTCGTCTTCAAGGAGGGGATCTTCGCCGGACCCTCGTGCGGCGCCGTCCTGGTCGCCGCGGCGCGCGAAGCCCGGCGGATGGACCACGGCACGATCGTCGCGCTCCTCCCGGACGGAGGCTGGAAGTACCTCTCGGCCGGCACGTTCTCGGGCGACCTGGACGAGATGGAAGGCGCCCTGGAGGGCGACGTCAACTGGTGGTGAGCGGGCCTGTGGGTCCGGTGGGTCCCGTGGTGCTGCCCTCGGCGATCCGTGCAGCGCTCGTGACGCACGCCCGTGCCGAGTACCCGAACGAGGCATGCGGATTGATCGTCGGCGACGGGCCGGCGGCGACCGGGGGCCTCGCGCGTCGGTTCGAACCCACCCGGAACAAGGCCGCCTCGCCGTACCGCTACGAGATCCACCCGGAGGACCTCCTGCGGCTGACGATCGAGACGGACGACGCCGACGAGCTGTTCTGGGGCATCGTCCACTCCCACACCCACACCCCGGCCGTCCCGTCGCCGACGGATGTCGGTCTTGCGTTCTATCCCGACGCGCTGTACCTGCTCGTGTCGCTCAGCGACGACGAAGCGGATCCGGCGACGGGCGAGCCGAGCGTCCGGGCGTGGCGGATCCTGGACGGTGAGGTCACCGAGGTCCACCTGACGTGAGGTCGCGGCCGCGCCTGGCCGCGGCAATGGCCATCGCCGCGGGCCTGGCGGCGATCGTCATCGGCACCGCGCTGGGGGTCGCCGGGCCGTTCCTCGACGCGGTCGTCCATCCGCCGGCCATCGTCAGGGCGGCCCTCATCGGTGGGGCCGTCGCGCTCGGGGTCGTGCTGCTGACCCGGGGTCTCGTCTCGATGGCGGCCGGCGAGGGCGACATCCGCCGGCTCATCCGCGGTGTCCGGCTGGCGTTCCTGGCTGTCGCCGCCTTCGCGGCCGCGGCCGGCTGGGCGCTCGGGAGCCCGTTGCCGCTCATCGTGGCCTTCGTCGTGGCCGGCATCGACGTCGTCGAGACGTCGTTCATGCTCCTGGTCGTGGGCGGTCCACCGTCCGACCCGCTGCCATGACGACGGTCCGGTCGAACCATCGGTCCGCGAACGCCGGGTCGTGGGTGATGGCGATGACGGTCCGGCCGGCCGCGGCCATCGCCTCGACGATCCGGCCGACGCGTTCCACGCCCTCGGGATCCTGACCGGTCGTCGGTTCGTCCAGGACGAGCAGGGCCGGGTCCATCGCCAGGACGCCGGCCAGCGTGACCAGCTTGCGAACCGAACGATCGAGGTCGTACGGGTTCGTGGCGCGCTCGCCGGGCAGGCCGGTCATCGTCAGGGCCGCATCGATGAGGTTGGCCACGTCCGCGCCCGTCCGGCCCAGTCGGCGCGGCCCGAAGCCCACCTCGCGCTCGACGGACCGTTCGAACAGCTGGTCACCCGGATCCTGGAATGCGAAGCCGACCGTCTGGGCCAGTGCCTGGACGGTGCGATCGTCGGTCGGGACGCCGTCGACGAGGACGCGCCCGGAGGTCGGCCGGAGAAGGCCGATGAGGTGCTTGGCGAGGGTCGTCTTGCCGGAGCCGTTCGCCCCGACGATGGCGACCCGCTCCCCGGCCCGGACCTCGAGCGAGACGTCGCGCAATGCCTCGATGCCGTTCGGGTAGCGGAAGCCGAGGCGGTCCAGGGTGACGGTCGCGCCCATCCGGCCCCGGCCGGCGGCCCACGCGAGCGGCCCGATCGCTGGCCGGGCTGGCGTGCCCTCCACGATGCGACCGCCGTCCAGCGTGACGTTGCGCCCGCATCGCTCGAGGATCGCGCGGTCGTGCTCGACGCACAGGATGGTCGTGCCGGCGGCCGACAGACCGTCGAGCAGCGTCGCGACGGCGTCCGTCCCCTCCGGGTCGAGTTCGGCCGTGGGCTCGTCGAGCACGAGCAGGCCGGGACCCATCGTCACGATGCTCGCGATGGCGACCCGCTGCTGCTCCCCGCCGGACAGGGAGGCGGGTTCGCGGTCGGCAAGGCCGGCGATGCCGAGGTCGGCGAGGACAGCATCGATGCGCGGATCCATCTCCGCCCGCGGGACGCCCAGGTTCTCCAGTCCGAACGCCAGTTCCTCGCGAACGGTCGGCTTCGAGCCCGATAGCTGGTCGGCCGGCGAGGCGAAGACGATGCCGACCCGTCCCAGGAGGGCATCGGCTGTCGCGTGCAGCGCATCCGTCTTGCCGACGACGACGGTCCCGGTCACGGCCGCCCGGACGACGCGCGGGATGAGCCCGGCGGCGGCCAGTGCCAGGGTCGACTTGCCGGCGCTCGTCCGCCCGGCGATCCCGACCCGCTCGCCGGGTTCGATGGCCAGGGACAGGTCGGCCAGGGCGGGCTCGCGACGTGCGGGATAGCGCACGGTCAGTCCGTCGATGCGGAGCGCGGGCCTCATCGCAGCCACCCGAAGAGGGCAGTGAGGGCGACGAGGGCGATCGCCGCGAGCAGGGCGATGCGCAGCGCCCGGTCGAGCCCGGAGTCGGGGACGACCCGGTACGCGGTCCGGCCCCATCTCGCCCCGAACCCGCGGGCCTCGAGGGCCAGCGTCCGCTCGCGCACGTCGACCAGGGCACTCAGCACGACCGGGCCGATGAGCGGCACGAGGGCGCGTGCCCGCGTGATGGTGGAGCCGTCGACCGCCAGCCCGCGGGCGGACTGGGCCGCCAGGATCCGGTCGACGCGGTCCCGCATCCGCGGCACGAGCTGCATCGCCGACAGGGCCACGAAGGCGATCCGGTGGCTCACGCCATGGACCACGAGCCCTTCGAGCAGGTCGTCGGCGAGGGTCGTCATGAGGAGCAGCATCAGGGCGACGAACACGACGAGGAGTCGACCCGCGGACACGACGCCGAACGTCAGCCCTTCCCGGGTGACCGCGAGCGGCCCGACCGCGACGAGGACATCCGAGCCGCCCGGGTAGAACAGGGCATTGACCAGCACGATCGAGGCGACCAGCACGGCCGGGATCCGCAGGGACCGAAGCACGGGACGGACCAGACCGGCCGAGACCGCGATCGCCGCGAGCGCGACTGTCAGCGCGATCAGTGCCACCGGTGGCAACAGGAAGGCGGCGACCAGGACGAACGCGACACCCAGCAGCTTCGTCAGTGGATGGCGCCGGTGGAGCCAGCTCCGGCCCGGGACGAGGTAGCCGGTCGCGGCCCGCGTCACGCGTCGACGGTCAGTGCACCGCGACTGAACATCGTTCGGACGGTGATCGGCAGCGCGGTCAGGATCACGAACACGACGGTGAAGGTGATCGTCTTGTCGAGCGGGTCGCTGGTCAGGCCCTGTGCCAGGACGGACCCAAAGACGCCGAGACCGAGCGTCCGGAACAGCGCCACGAGCAGGTCCGTCCCGCCGCCGGTCACGCCACCGAACACACCGGCCGCGATCGGGGCCGCGATGAGGGCCGCAACGACGCCGGTCGTCGCCCCGGCCACCCAGACGGGGAAGAATCGGGCGTGCTCACCGCGCCGCGCCCAGGCCACGGCGAGTGCCGCGACCGCGACGGCCACGACGAGCGCCACGACCAGGCCCAGCGGGTCGGGCAGCGCAAGGCCCCTGAGATCGATGATGGTCGGGTCGCCTGCGTCGTTGGCGAGGACGAACGTCGCGGTCGAGAAGTAGGCGCTCGGGGCGAACAGGAGGCGGATCACCGCGAAGACGACGGCCGCCGCCGAGATCGCAGTGGCGCCGATCAGGTACAGCCGCATGCGTGGGTCGTCGCCGACCCGGGCGAAGATCGTCCGGCGGCCGAGCCACGCGACGACGACGCCGATCGCGACGATGACCAGGCCGGTGACCGCGAAGCGCACTTGCGAGTCCGAGTCCGCCGCCGGCCCGACGCCGACCGTCGCCTGAGCGACGAGGAGCGCGACGACCGCCGCCGCGAACCCGAGCGCCAGGGCGAGGAACCCGCCGATCCGATCGTCGCCCGAGCGAAGCCCGAACACGCCCCGGCTCGCCCAGAACCCGGCGATCAACCCGACCGCGGCCGCGACCGGCGCGAAGAAGGCCGTGGTGGGACCGGCGCCGCCCGGGATCGGCAGCAGGGACCAGACGAGGTCCGACAGGAGGCCCGTGAGGGCGCCGGCCCACGGTCCGGCGAGCGCCCCGACGAGGACCGTGCCCACGGAATCCAGGTACAAGGGCAGGCGCAGCAGCGCGGTCACCGACCCGAGTGCGATGTTGATCGCGATCGCGACCGCCATGAGGCTCAGCGTCGCTGTCGCGAAGTCGCGGGATCGACGACCGGCGACGACGAGCAGCAGCGCGAGGACGCCGACCCCGACCAGGTACGCCGCCTGGACCGGGGCGACGCACGGGGTCGTGGCCCCATCCGCGCAGATCGTCAGCCAATCCATCGGGTCAGCGTGCCATGGCCGCGCGGTCCGCGGCGAGCCCACCGACGCGCTCGATCAGCCGTTCCAGGAATTCGGGGACGTCCGCAGATGTCGCCACGTCCACGTTCGGTTCGCGGCCGGTCGTGCGCCGGCGATCCGCGACGGTCATCCCGCTCGTCAGCTCGCCGGCCGTCTCGACGTCGACGTACAGCGCCTCGGACGTGACGAGCGACCGGTCCAGGGCGACCGCCAGCGCCAGCGGATCGTGGATGAACGCCCCGTAGAACCCGTCGTACCGGGCGTGGAACTCCATGTAGAACCGCAGCGCGTCCGCGATGAACCGCACGATCGGGTCGCTCGCCACGGACCGGGTGGCGATCATCGGGTCCTCGCCGCGGTCCAGGGCGATCGAATCGTCGGGAGTACTGCCGGCGCGCCTCGCCAGTCGGACGACGTGCTCGGGCAGGAGCCGCGCGCGCTCGGTGACGTCCAGGCCCAGGATCAGCGGCCGCGCGATCGTCGGGTCGGCGGCGATGGCGCTCGACCAGGCGCGGAAGACCCGCTGCGCCGCCTCGGGATCGCAGTGGATGTTCCATTCGGTGGTCGGGGTCGTGTTGCCGGGGACCCCGAAGGCGCCGCCCATCGTCGTGCAGCCCCGCAGCAGCCGAGGCAACCGCGGTTCGCGCTCCAGCGCGACCGCGAGGTTGGTCAGCGGGCCGAGGGTCACGAGCTCGATCTCGCCCGGACGCCGGCGCGCTTCCTCGATGAGCAGGTCGACGCCGTGCCGGGCGCTCACGTCGCGTCGCGGCGCCGGCAGCTCCGCGTAGCCGATCCCGAGCGGCCCGTGCGTCTCGGGGGTCGTCTCGAGCGGCCGGACGAGCGGCATCTCCCGCCCGATCGCGACCTCGACGTCGGTCCGGCCGGCCAGCTCCAGGACCGCCAGCGTGTTCGTCGCCACCCGGCGGGCGTCCGTGTTGCCCGACACGCAGGTGACGGCCACCAACTCGGCATCGGGCGAGGCGGCCGCGTACAACAGCGCCAGGCTGTCGTCGATGCCGGTGTCGACATCGAGGATGAGGGCGGTCGGGGCGATCCGCGAGGTCATGCGCCGGATGCTACCGGAGTGCCTCCATGACGCGAGCCACGACCTCGTCCGCGGTCGCGGTCTCCGCATCGACGATGACATCCGCGACGGCCTCCAGCGCGGTCGCGCGGGACTCGAGTTGTTCGGACAGGAAGGTCGCAGGCCGCTCGCCGTACGCGGGCCGGTGATCGTCGGCCGACGGGAAGCGTTCCGCCAGGACGTCGGGCGACGCGCGCAGCCAGACCACGTACACGTCCGCCGCTCCTAGGGCCTGGACGCAGGCCGGGACATCGATGATGCTCGCCGCCGCGGCGATGACGGACGGCACCGGATCGGCCAGCACATCGAGCAGGTGGCCGGCCTCGAGGGCGTGCATCGCCTCCACGCCATCGCGGTCCAGAAGCTCGCGCACGGTCAGGCCGGTCGCCGCCTGGATGTCGGCGTCGGAGTCGTGGAACGGACGGTCCAGGCGGCGGGCCAGTGAGACGCCGACCGTCGACTTGCCGGCTCCCATGAGGCCGACCAGGACGCAGTGACGCGTCGGCTCGGTGACCTGGGGCATGGCCCGCAGTCTACACTCGGGGTGTGACCCACCCCACTCGTCCGATCGGTCCGTATGAGCGCCAGCCCGCGGAAGTCCTGCCCTGGGATCCGCGCACGCTGGTCGTCGCCGAGACGGTCACGACCCTCGTCCGCGAGCGTCGCCCGGACCTCGTCGTGGAGCACATCGGGAGCACCGCCGTCCCGGGCCTGCCGGGCAAGGGCATCGTCGACCTGCTGATCCCGACCGAGCCCGTCGATGTCCCAGCCGTCACCGCGCTGCTGCTCGATCTCGGCTTTGGTCCGCAGCCAGGCGAGGACCCGTTCCCGCCGACGCGGCCGCTGCTCGTCGGCTCACTCGTCGTCGACGGCACGACCTTCAAGATCCACTGCCACGTCCAGCCGCGCGGCGAGGAGATGGTCCGCGACCTCGCCTTCCGCGACGCCCTGCGCGCCGATCCCGAGCTCGTCAAGGCCTACGCCGAACTGAAGACCGAGATCGTGGCGGGCGGCTACAACCAGAGCTACCAGTACACGTACCGAAAGCAGGCCTGGATCGCCGACGTCCACCGCCGGCTGGGTGTCCGGCGTCGCCCGATCGGCCCGCCGGCGACGATCGGCATCCTCGGCGGTGGCCAGCTCGGCCGGATGCTCGGACAGGCCGCCCGCTCGATGGGCTATCGCGTGGCCATCCTCGATCCGGACCCGGATTGCCCGGCGGCCGCGGTCGCCGACGAGCTGGTGCTGGGCTCGTACGACGACGTCGGTGCGGCGCTCCGCCTGGCGGACGTCTCGACCGTCATCACCTACGAACTCGAACACGTCGCGTCCGACGTGGTTGGCGCTCTCGAAGCGCGACTGCCGGTCCGGCCCGGCCGGTACCCGCTGGTGAGCACGCAGGATCGGATCGCCGAACGGCACTTCATCGAACGGACCGGTGCCGCAGTCGCCCCGTGGCGCGAGGTGCGGACGGAGGCCGATCTCCAGGCGGCCGCGACCGCGCTCGGCCTGCCGTTGCGGCTCAAGGCGGCGACCGGTGGCTACGACGGCCGCGGCCAGATCCGGATCGCGACGACCGAAGAGCTCGATGACGCGCTGGAACGCCTCGGCCGACCGGCCGGCGCCGTCCTCCTCGCCGAGTCCGAACTGACCTTCCGTGCGGAGCTCTCGATCGTCGTCGCGCGCGGCCCCGATGGCGAGATAGCCAGCTTCCCGGTCGCCCGTAACGTCCACGACGAGGGCATCCTCTCCGAGTCCGTCGCGCCGGCGCCCATCCCCGACGCGGTCGCCCATCGGGCCACGAAGATCGGCCAGGATCTCGCCACGGCGATGGGCCTGTGCGGGACACTCACCGCGGAACTGTTCTGGCTCGAGGACGACTCGATCGTCGTGAACGAGCTGGCGCCGCGCGTCCACAACTCGGGCCACTGGACGCTCGACGGCGCCGAGACCTCCCAGTTCGAGCAGCACATCCGCGCGATCACCGGCCTCGGGCTCGGGTCGCCCGCGGCGCTTTCGCCGACCGCGGTGGTGAACCTGCTGGGGACCGGCCCGAACCGCGACGCGCACCTGGCCGGGCTCGGTGACGCGCTCTCCGATCCGTCCGTCCACCTGCACCTCTACGACAAGCGGCGCGTGTTCGACCGACGCAAGATGGGCCATGTGGCGGCCATCGGTGCGGATGTGGACATCGCCCTGGAGCGGGCCCGCCTGGCGCGCGCGGCCCTCCACTGGGAGGGCGGATCGTGACGGAGAAGGGGAGTGCCGCTCGGCCCGTAGTGGGCATCGTCGGCGGCAGCCGCTCGGACTTCCCGACCCTCGAGGACGCCGTCGCGATCCTGGACGAGCTCGGCGTGCCCTCGGAACTGAAGGTCGTCTCGGCCCACCGGACGCCGGACCGCCTGTTCCGCTACGCCGAGGAAGCCCCGGCGCGCGGCGTCAAGGTCATCATCGCGGGCGCCGGTGGCGCGGCCCACCTCCCCGGGATGCTCGCTGCGAAGACGGCGTTGCCCGTCATCGGCGTCCCGATCCCGACCAAGCACCTGGGCGGTCTGGACTCACTGCTCTCGATCGTCCAGATGCCGCGCGGCGTGCCGGTCGCGACGGTCGCCATCGGGAACGCCACGAACGCCGGGCTGCTCGCGGCCGCGATCCTGGCGTTGTCGGATCCGGAGCTTGCGACGCGGTTGGCGGCGTGGCGGGCGAAGCAGACGCAGGCCGTCCTGGACGACCCGGCGAACGCCGAGGGCTAGCCGACCGAGACGGTCCGCTCGTCGTTCCCGCGCACGATCACGACATCGAACGGGCGCTTCAGCGTCCCGAGGGCTTCGAAGAGGTCGTCCGCATCGGCGATCGGCTTGCCGCCGGCCGAGACGATGAGATCGCCCGCATCGATACCGGCCGCGTCGGCCAGGCTGTCGTCCTCGACGCCACGGACCAGGACGCCGTCACGCTCCGGGAGCCCGACCGCGCGCCGCATCCGGCGCGCGACATGGGCCGGCGCGACCGCGACGCCGAGCCGCGTGGGACTGGGCGACTCGCCGCGCCCGAGCGCATCCACGCGCTCGCGCAACGCGGCGTCCGCAGGCAGGGCCAGGTAGAAGCCCTCGCCGATCCGGTTCGTGTTCAGCCCCACCAGGTCGCCGGCCAGGTCGACCAGCGCGCCGCCGGACGACCCGGGCGCGAGAGGAGCGGTGTGTTCGATGCTGCCGCTGATCCGCCGGCCGCCCGGCCCGCGGAACGAGCGGGCGACGGCCGAGACGAGCCCGAACGTGACCCGCGTGCCGCCGCCGTGGCTGGCCGCCGCCCCGAAGACCGCGGTCCCGACGGGGAGTGCCGTGCCGTCGGTCCAGGCGACGGGCGTCGCGCCGGCCGTGTCGACGCTGACGACCGCGAGGTCGCCGTCGCCGTCCACGCCGTCGACCGTCCCGACCGTGCGGCGGCCGTCAGCGAACGTGACGGTGACTTCGTCGCCGCGCAGGTTGTGCGCGTTGGTCAGGACCTTGCCGTCGGCGATGACGACGCCGGAGCCGCGGGTGCCGCGGCCGATCCCGACGATGGATGGGCCGACCCGCTCGGCGGCGGTGCTGACGGCGTTCTGGATCTCTTCGATGGCGCTCATGGTTCGATGCTCCTGGGTGGCTGGACGCGGCGTCACGATCGGGACGCTGTGTCCTGGCGATAGACTTGTGACTTGCAATCTACTACCAACACCGAACCGTGACAAGCCCCCGGCGCGCGCCTACCATCGCCCCGATGGCTCGATCGAACGTGCGCCCCGCCACGACCCCGCTGGAGGCCGCACTCGAGCGGGTCGGCGACCGCTGGAGCCTGCTGCTCGTCGAGGCGCTACTGGACGGCCCGCGACGGTTCAACGAGCTCGGCGACGTCGTGACCGGGATCGCCCCGAACATCCTCTCGGACCGGCTGCGACGGCTGGAGCGCGGCCGGATCGTCGTCGCGACGCCCTACCAGGAGCGACCACAGCGGATGTCATACGCGCTGACGTCGGATGGTCGGGACCTGGCCTCGGCGCTCCGGCTGCTGGCGGATTGGGGGGCACGGGGCGGGGCCGACGCAGAGCCGATCCGCCACGGTACCTGCGGGACCCCGCTCGAGACCCGCTGGTTCTGCCCGACCTGCGAGCTGGCCGTCGACGACCCGGACGCCGACGAGTCGCGGAGCCTCTGATGGGGGACCGGCGAGCGAAGGTCCGTGTCTCCGCGGCGGACGCATTGGATGGGCTCCTCCATGACGGGATGCGGCTGGCGGCCGGGGGGTTCGGGCTCTGCGGGATCCCGGAGAACCTCATCGCTGCGGTCGTCGCGAGCAGCGTGACGGACCTGACGATCATCGGCAACAACGCGGGCGTGGACGACTTCGGGATGGGGCTCCTGCTCCCTGGCCGGCAGGTCCGCCGGATCGTCGCCTCCTACGTCGGGGAGAACCGGGAGTTCGAGCGGCAAGCGCTCGCCGGCGAGATCGAGCTGGAGCTGGTCCCGCAGGGCACGCTCGCCGAGCGGTTGCGGGCCGGCGGTGCCGGGATCCCTGGGTTCTACACCCGGACCGGATACGCGACGAACCTCGCGGAGGGCAAGGAGGTCCGGGCCTTCGGCGGCCGCGAGTACGTGCTCGAGGAGGGCATCCGCGCCGACGTCTCGCTCGTCAAGGCCTGGAAGGGCGACACCGCCGGCAACCTCGTGTATCGCAAGACGGCACGGAACTTCAACCCGATGATCGCCGCCTGCGGCGACATCACCGTCGCTGAGGTCGAGCATCTCGTCGAGGTAGGCGAGTTGGACCCGGACGAGGTCGACACGCCCGGCATCTACGTGGACCGGATCGTGACCGGCGCCCGGTACGAGGGTCGCATCGAGTTCCGGACGGTCTCGAGCCCGGGTGCCGACGCGCCATCCGCCTCTGCCTCGCCGACCCGCGACCTGATGGCTCGACGGGCAGCACAGGAACTCCGCGACGGCGACTACGTGAACCTCGGGATCGGCATCCCGACGCTCGTCGCGAACCACATCCCCGACGGCATCGACGTCGTGCTGCAGTCGGAGAATGGCCTGCTCGGGATCGGCCCGTTCCCCACGGACGACGCGGTGGACGCGGACCTCATCAACGCCGGCAAGCAGACGGTGACGGCCATCCCGGGCGCCAGCTTCTTCTCGAGCGCCGACTCGTTCGCGATGATCCGCGGCGGCCACATCGACATCGCGATCCTCGGTGGTCTCGAAGTCGCCGAGAACGGCGACCTGGCGAACTGGATGGTGCCGGGCAAGATGGTCAAGGGTCCGGGCGGCGCGATGGACCTCGTGTCCGGCGTCGGTCGTGTGATCGTCCTGATGGACCACAACGCCAAGGACGGCAGCCCCAAGATCCTGCCCGAATGCACGCTGCCGATCACCGGCCGGGCCGTCGTCAACAAGATCATCACGGACCTGTGTGTCTTCGAGGTCGTGCCCGGCGAGGGACTCGCGCTCGTTGAGCTGCATCCGGGCGTGACGGTCGAGGACGTCCGCGCCCGGACCGGCTGCGGGTTCCGGGTCGCGCTCGGCTGAGGCGAGCTCGGCACCCGGCTACACTCGATATCGATGGACGACGAACGCTGGGAACCCGGGATGCCCGTGCTCGACCGCCAGGCCGTACGCGAGCCGGCGCTGCAGGTCCGAGTCGCGACCGGCGAACTGCCGCCGAGCCTGCAGGGCCTGCCACCGCGGTCCGTCCCGGAGACGGCCCCGACGCCGCTCCAGCGCCACTACATCAATCTCAGCGTCATCGTGCTGTTCTGTGGGGCGATCGCCATCACCGCCCTGGAACTCGGCGCATCGCTCGGCAGCCCGCTGGTGAAGGTGTGCGTGATCATCGCGACACCGCTGCTGCTGTTGACGACGGGCGACGCGGTCCTGCGCATCTGGCGCTCGGCGTGGGCATGGATGCCGGTGGACCGCGGCCGCGGCCTGTTCCGGCTGGCGTGGGTCGCGGTCAGCATCGTCGGGCTGACGGCCCTGACCCTGGCGGCGATCGTCGTGATCCTGGCATGAGCGGCGTGGACGAGTTCGAGCGCGGTCCGGACGGCCGCTCGACCAACCTCCCCAGCGGCGGCGGCGTGCCCCACTGGATGGCGTCGAGCCTCAAGTTCTGCTCGCGTTGCGGCTCGCCGCTCCTGTTCGGCGCGATCGCGGGCGAGGACCGCGAGCGCCTGGCCTGCCCGTCCTGCGGCCACATCGCCTATGTGAACCCGCGCCTCGTCGTGACGGTCTTCCCCATCACCGAGGCCGGCGAGATCGTCCTGATCCGGCGTGGCATCGAGCCCGGCAAGGGCTGGTGGGCCCAGCCAGGCGGCTTCCTCGAGGTCGACGAGACGGTCCATCAGGCGGCCATGCGCGAGACCTTCGAGGAGACGGGCCTGCTCGTCGAGCCGGGCGAGATCGTCGGGCTGTACACGCGGCTCGAGGCGGCGGTCGTGACGATCGCCTTCGAAGCGCGGATCGTGGGCGGGATCGCCGCGCCGACACCGGAGGCGACCGAGATCAAGGCCTTCGCGCCCGAGGACATCCCGTGGGCCGGCATCGCGTTCTCGACGACGACCTGGGCACTGCGTGACTGGCTGGACCGACGGCGCCCCGACCTCCACTGGCCCGAAGGCGACGCGGGCGGCTAGCTCGGGGGCGACGCGGCGGCGGGTCGCCTCCGCGCCCGCGGTTCCTCCTGCCCGCTCGCGCCCGCGACCAGCGCCCGCGACTCGCGCGCCTACCAGGCGCACATTCCGAACGACTGAGCGTGGACGTGCAGCGAAACGGCTCGTTCGAGCACGTTGGTCCTCGGTCCACGAGGCGTTTGTGCCTGATCCGTGCCTACCAGGCGCAAGACGGGCTTGCGCGCCCGCCGCGCGCCTGCGGTTCCTCCTGCCCGCTCGCGCTCGCGACCAGCGCCCGCGACCCGCGCGCCTACCAGGCGCATATTCCGAACGACGGAGCGTGGGCTTGCAGCGAAACCACTCGTTCGAGCACGTTGGTCCTCAGCACCACGAGGCGTTCGTGCTGGATCCGTGCCTACCAGACGCAAGACGGGCCGCCGCCTCGGCGGCTGAGGGCTACGTCAGGTCGATGAAGACGTTCTTCGTCTCGGTATAGAGGTCCAGCGCGCCCATCCCGAGTTCGCGGCCGATGCCCGACATCTTGTAGCCCCCGAACGGCGCCTCGGTGTGGACCGAGCTGTTCGAGTTCACGCTGATCACGCCGGCCTGGAGCGCCTTCGCGGCTCGCAACGCCTTGCCGATATCGCGGCTCCAGATCGAGCCGGACAACCCGTATGGCGTGGCGTTGGCCAGCCGTAGGGCCTCCTCCTCCGTGTCGAACGGGATGACCGACACGACCGGGCCGAAGATCTCCTCGCGGGCGATGCGCATGTCGTTCGATACGCCGTCGAAGACGGTCGGCATCAGATAGGCGCCACCGGCCAGCGCAGGGTCCGTCGGCGCTTCGCCGCCGATGACCAGATTCGCGCCCTCGCCGAGGCCGATCTCGATGTAGTCCTTGACCCGGTCGCGCTGCTTGAAGCTCACGAGCGTGCCGACTTCGGTGGCCTCGTCGGCCGGATCGCCCACCTTGACGTTCCGGGTCGCCTCGGCGAATAGCTCGACGACGCGTTCCTGGACGGACCGCTCGACGAGGATCCGGCTGCGGGCGCAGCAGTCCTGGCCGGTGTTGTCGAAGACCGAATACGGCGATTCGCGCGCGAACTTCTCGAGGTCCGCGTCGGCGAACACGATGTTGGGGCTCTTGCCGCCGAGCTCGAGCGAGACCTTCTTCACGTTGCCCGACGCGAGCCGCATGATCTCCTGGCCGGTCGTCGTCTCGCCGGTGAAGGCGACCTTGCCGATGCCCGGATGCGCCGCGATCGACGCGCCGGCCGTCCCGCCCGGGCCGGTCACGACGTTCAGGACCCCCGCCGGGATCCCCGCTTCTAGGGCCAGCTCGCCGAGCCGCAGCGCCGTCAACGGGGAGTAGCTGGCGGGCTTGAGGATCGCGGTGTTGCCGGCGGCCAGCGCCGGGGCGACCTTCCACGAGGCCATCAACAGCGGGAAGTTCCACGGCACGATCAGCCCCACGACGCCGATCGGCTCGCGCAGGGTCAGGTCGAGGCCGGGCTTCGAGACCGGGATCGTCTGGCCGAAGATCTTGTTCGCGGCCCCCGCGTAGTAGTCGAACACGAGGCTGACGCCGGTGATCTCGCCGCGCGCCCCGCTGATCGGCTTGCCGACGTTGCGGCTCTCGAGCTGCGACAGCTCCTCGGTGTGGTCCTTGATGAGAGCCGCGAACTTCGCGAGCGTCCGACCGCGCTTGCCGGCGGCCCAATTGGCCCAGCCCTTGCGATCCTCGAACGCCCTCTGGGCGGCCGCGACGGCGCGATCCACGTCCTCGCGGCCACCGAGCGGCGCCGTCGCGATGACCGTCCCGTTCGCGGGATTCACGACATCGAAGGTCTGGCCGTCGGCCGCATCCACGGACTCGCCGCCGATGACCATGCGGGTGACGGTGGGGGTCGCGGCCTGGTCGAGCACGGCGTGCTGCTCGGGGGTCATGGTGTGCCTCGCGCTGGATCGGGGCCGGCGGGTCTGCCGGATGGGAAGGCCTCCGATGATACGCCGGACCTACCCGAGGTCGCGCCCGTAGGCGTCGCGCCGCAGGCCGGTGACGATGCCGTTCAGCTCGGGTCCCGAGACGCCCATCCGTTGCAGGGCATGCCGGGCCAGCTCGAAGGCGGCCTCCGCCTCGGGATCGGCGAGGCGCCCGACGTCGAGCGCCTGGAGCGTCTCGATCTCGCGCCGCCCGCGCGCCCGCGACGCGATCGACAGGCGCGGGTTGAGCTTGCGGGCACGCTCGGCCGCCAGCCTCGCGGTCAGCGGATCGCCGACCGCGATGACGAGCACGCGGGCCCGGTCCAGGCCGAGCCGCTTGAGGATCTCGATGTTGGCCGCGTCGCCGAACACGGTCGTCGCACCCAGCCGCCGGACAGTCTCGAGCCGGCGCGCGTCTCGGTCCACGACCACGCACCGGAACCCCCGCGTCCGGACGGCCGTGACGACGACCCGGCCGACGCGACTCGCACCCAGGACGACGACGGTGGGACGCCGAGCCTCATCGTCAACACCGATGGCCTGCTCCGTCCGCGACAACCCGACTGGCTCCAGCACCGGCGCCGTCGGATCGGAGACGGTCTCGAGGTCGCCGATGAGCGCGCGAGCCTCGTACCGCGCCACGAGCACGTCGCCGAACCGTGCGATGAACGGGCTCAGCACGATCGACACGACCGCCGTCCCCAGCACGATGTTGTACGTCCGCGCGTCGAGCAGGTCCAGGTGCCGGCCGTTCTCCGCGAGGATGAGGCTGAACTCGCCGACCTGGGCCATGATCGCGCCGAGGATGATGGCCGATCGCAACGGCAGCCCGAGCGCCCGGCCCAGGACCGTGATGGACACCCCCTTCACCGCGACCGCGACCGCGACGAGCAGCGCCACCACCGGCGCATCCGCGACCAGGGCGGCCGGGTCCACCAGCATCCCGACCGACACGAAGAACAGGACCGCGAAGAGGTCGCGGAACGGCGTCACCTCGGCGGCGGCCTGGTGTGACAGCTCGGACTCGGACACGAGGACGCCCGCCACGAACGCCCCGAGTGCCAGCGACAGACCGAAGATCGCGCTCGAGATGAACGCTGTCATCAGCGCCGTCGCCACCACCGCGAGGAGGAACAGTTCGCTCGAGCCCATGCGCGCGATCGTGGCGAACCCCCACGGCAGCAGGCGCGTGCCCAGAACGTAGGCCAGGGCAAGGAAGACGATCGCCTTGACCATCGCGATCGCGAACGGCACGACGAGGTCGCCCCCGGCGAGTGGTGGCAGGGCCACGATGAACACGATCGTCGCGATGTCCTGGACGATGGACCAGCCGACCGCCGCACGGCCGTGGGCGCTGTCCATCTCGCCCCGATCGATGAGTTGCTTCAGGACGACGATCGTGGACGACAGCGACAGGCAGGCCCCGACGATGAGTGCCTCGCGCAGGTCCGCGCCGAGCACGACCATGGCGAGCGCGCCGGCGGCCAGCACGATCAGGACCTGCGCGATGCCGCCTGGGATGACGACCCGCCCGACCGACCGAAGCTCGCGGATCGAGAACTCGACGCCGAGCGCGAACAACAGCATCACGACGCCGACCTCGGCGAGGATGGCGATCCGCTCCTGGCCCCCGACGAAGCCCGGCGTGAACGGCCCGATGACGACGCCCGCCAGGAGGTACCCGACGACGGCCGGCTGGCGCAGTCGGACAGCGATCGCGCCGCCGATGAGCGCGGCGACGATCGCCCCGCCCAGGTCGAGGATGAAGGTGAGCTGATCGGTCAGCTCGAGCGGCATGAACCCGGAGAGATCGATCATCGGCGACTCACACGGGCTCTACCGACCGGCCAGCGGTCAGGAGCCGGGGTCGGAGTCGAGCGCTCCCGGGCTGGGATCGGCGGCGCCATCCGGCGTCGCGTCGGGAACGTCGTCGCCGGCGGTCACGAGCGCGGCAATGGACGCTGGGATCTGCGCGGCGACCAGCCCGGTCCCGCCGTCGCCCGCGTGCCGATCCTCGGCGGCCACGATCGCGGCTCCGATGATCCCGGCGTCGTTGCGCAGGTCGGCGGCCACGATCGGACACCGGACGGTGAGGCGCGGGATGAACTTGTCGCCGTTCTTGCTGACGCCGCCACCCAGGATCATGACGGTCGGCCAGACGAGCTTGTCGATGCGATCCAGGTGCTCATCGAGGTCGAGCGCCCAGGCCTTCCAGCCGAGGCCGCGCCGGGTGCGGGCGGCCGACGCCGAGCGCCACTCGGCGGGCTTGCCCCGGATCTCCATCGTGCCGAACTCGACGTTGGGCACGAGCTTGCCGTCGATGAAGATCGCGGACCCGACGCCCGTGCCCAGGGTCAGGAACACGACCGTGCCCATCCGGCCGCGGCCCTGGCCGAAGCGCATCTCGGCGATGCCGGCGGCATCGGCGTCGTTGATGATCGAGATCGGGCGGCCGGTCACCTTGATGAGCCGCTCGACGACGGGATAGCCGATCCACTTCGGATCGATGTTGCTCGCGGTCTTGGCGGTCCCGTCCATCGTGACGACGGGAAGGCCGACACCGACCGGCGTGTTCGGGCCGACCCCACTGCTCGTCGCCAGCCGCTTGACCAGTCGCCCGACCGAGGCAAGGATCGCGTCCGGCGTCGATGGCTGCGGCGTTGCCACGCGCAGCCGATCCGACCGGAAGCGGCCGGCCTCCACATCGACGACGGCCGCCTTGATCCCGCTGCCGCCCACGTCGACGCCGATGGCGATCCGACCCGTGACCATCGCAGCGGCCTCCTCCGGCATCAGAAGTAGTTGACGCTGATCCCGCCGTCGACGACCAGGGACGCGCCATTGGTCCAGCGCGACTCGTCCGACGCGAGGTAGACGGCCATGTGGACGATCTCCTCGGGCTTGCCGAAGCGCCCCGTCGGGTTGCGTGCGAGCCGGAGCTGCTTTGCGGCCTCGTCCTTGACGAGCCAATCCATGAGGAGGGGCGTCTCGACGGGTCCCGGGCAGATCGCGTTCGTCCGGACACCGTTCGGGCCGAACTGGACCGCGAGGCTCCGCGTTAGCGCCAGGACCGCGCCCTTGGACGCGGTATACGCATCCTGGGGAACGCTGCAGCCGAGGATCGCCACGAAACTCGCGATGTTGATGATCGAGCCGCCGCCGCCTGCGACCATGGCCGGGATGGCGTACTTACAGCCAAGGTAGACGCCGCGCACGTTGACGGCCATCACGGCATCCCAGGTGGCCGGATCCGTATCGGTGACCGAGTGATCCGCCTCGGGCATGATCCCGGCGTTGTTGTACAGGCAGTGGACGCCGCCATACGTCGCGATGGCGTGATCGACCATCGCCTTCGCATCGGTCTCCTTCGAGACGTCGACCTTGATGAAGGTGGCGTCCCCGCCGGCCGTCCGGACCAGGGAGGCGGTCTCCTCGCCGGCCGCCTCGTCGAATTCGGCGACGACGACCTTGGCGCCCTCGACCGCGAACATGAGGGCCGCCACGCGTCCCATGCCGCCGCCGGCGCCGGTGATGATGGTGACCTTGTCCTGCAGTCGCATGGCACTCCCTTTCGCAACCCGTCCTGTGCAGGGTAGCGCCACGGCACGCGTGCGTGGAGGCGTCCGGGTGCGCCGCCCGATCGGCGCGTCTCAGCGCGAGGTGGTCAACATCCGCTCGATGAGCTCGGCGGACGTCGCCAGACGCCGGCGCTCCTTGGGGCTGAGTGGTTCGAGCATCCCGGCGAGCGTCGCGACCCGTCGATCACGCCCCACGAGCAGCAACGAACGTCCGGACTCGCTCGCGGCCACCCGCACGACCCGGCGGTCGGTCTCGTCCGGCAGCCGCTCGACGAGACCGTCGGCCACCATCCCGGCGACGAGCCGCGTCATCGTCGGCGGTGTCACGCCCTCGATGGTCGCGAGAGCCCCGATCGTCCGGGGTCCGCCGAAGACGAGCACCGACAGCGCGGACAGCCGCGGCGCCGACACGCCGGTCGCCCGATCCTCCTGGGCCAGCCGGCGCAGCAGGTGGAGCGCCGCCGAGTGCAGTCGCGCCGCCAGTTCGTCGTCCGGGGTTGCGGGATGACTCATGGGCAGTATATTAGTTGCAGCACCTAATCATCGTCCAGTCGATGCAGCAGCCGATGAACCAACAGGAGGATCGAGGCCATGGCCACGTCGGACGATCTCATCGCCGCCGTGCAGGCGGACGATGCCAGCCTGGTCGCGGCCCTGGTCGCCGCCGACTCGGCGCTGGCGAACGCACGCGACGCGACCGGCATCTCCGGGATCATGTGGTCGCGCTATCGCGGCGACCGGGCGGTCACGGACGCGCTGCTGGCCGTCGACCCGGACCTCGACGTCTACGAGGCGACCTCGGTGGGCTACGCGGACCGCCTCGTGGATGACCTGGCGGCCGACCCGTCCCTCGCGACCGCCTTCTCCGCCGACGGGTTCACCGCGCTCCACTTCGCGGCCTTCTTCGGCAAGCCGGAGGCGGCGCGGATCCTGATCGACGCGGGGGCCGAGGTGAACGTCTACTCGACGAACGAACTGCACGTCCATCCGCTCCACAGCGCGGCCGCGGGCCGCCATCACGAGGTCTGCCGGGTCCTCCTGGCCGCCGGCGCCGACGTGAACGCCACCCAGCGCCACCAGTACACGCCGCTCCACGCGGCGGCGCAGCACGGCGACGATGAGCTCGTGGAGCTGTTCCTCTCGGCCGGGGCGGACCCGGGGGCCCGGCTCGAGGATGGGTCGACGCCGGCGGACTCGGCCGAAGCGGCCGGTCACGCGGATCTCGCCCGACGCATCCGCGAGGTCGCCGCGGCCGGCTGACCCGTAGCGTCGCGGCTTCCGGCTGACCCGTAGCGTCGCGGCCGGCTGACCGGGCCCCGGGCCCCGGCCGCTCCGGGGACCGCGCGATCAGCGTCCGGCGCGTTCGGCCAGGAGCGCCGCTTCGACGGCCTTGAACGTGGTCTCGCAGGCTGCGGCGCGATCGACGGCCTCCGGGACCTGGCCGGCCTTGCCATCCAGTTCGAGCGACCGGCACGCGTCCGCCAGGCTCGTCGCGCCGACGTTCTCGCTGCTCGACTTGAGGCTGTGCGCCGGCCGGACCATCGCCGCCGGGTCGCCGCTCGCGGCCGCCTCGCGCATCGCCTCGAGCTGGACCACGGCATCGGCCAGGTAGGTATCCACCAGCTCGTCCACGAACTCGAGGTCGTCGCCGGTGATCTCGAGGAGTCGGGCGAAGCCGGCTGGATCGAGGACCGTGTCAACCATCAAGCCACCTCCGTCGTGCGGACGCCCGCCACCGCGTAGACCGGGACCGGGCGGCTGAACCCCTTGAGCTGTCGATCGCCCGCGGGCAACGCGTCGATGGCCGTCTCGGCAGCCGCGTACGTGCGGGACGAGATGAGGATCTCGCCCGCCGCGGCCTCGCCGCTGAGCCGTGCCGCGAGGATGATCCCGTGCCCGACCGCGCCATAGTCGTAGCGTCCTTCGAAGCCGATCCGGCCCAGTGTCGCGTAGCCCGTCGCGATCCCGATCCCGATCTCGAGGACGTGCCCGCGCTTCCGCCAGTCCGCGCTGAGCTCGGCGAAGTGCTCGCGCATGGCGACCGCGAGGGCCACCGCGCGCGCGGCGTGGTCGGGCTGCGCGATCGGGTCGTTGAAGAACGTCATGAACCCGTCCCCGGCGAAGTGCTCGAGCGTGCCCTCGTGCGCGACGATGAGCGGGCCCATCACGCCGTGGTACGCCCGCAGGAACCCGAGGACCTCCTCGGGTTCGGCGGCTTCGGAGAATCCGGTGAAGTTGCGCAGGTCGCAGAACATCGAGGTGATCTCGCGTCGATGGCCGGCCAGCATCGCCTCGCCGTCGGGGCTCGACACGAGCGCCGCGACCTGCGGTGACAGGAACCTCGACAGCTCGGACCGTTGCCGGTCGATGGTGGCCAGCATCCGGGTCTGCTCCTCGAGCGTCTGGCGTTCGAGATCGTGCAGCCGCTTGCCCGCCATGGAGGCTTCGATCCTGGCGCGGAGGATCTCCGGGTCGACGGTCTTGGGCAGGTAGTCCGCGGCGCCCATCCGGATACACCGGACGACGCTGTCGAGTTCGTCCACGCCGGAGATGACGATCACTGGCAGGTCGCTCAGCAGCGGATCCGCCTTCAGGATCCCGAGGGTCTCGTATCCGTCCATCTCGGGCATGACGATGTCGAGCAGGATGACGTCGACCGGCGGCGTCGCCGGATCGCGCAGCAGGTCCAGGGCGGCTCGGCCGTGCTCGGCTTCGAGGGCCTCGTGACCGATCGACGCCAGCAATCGGACGAGGAGCCGGCGGTTGAACGCGGTGTCGTCGACGACGAGGACCCGTCCGCCGGTCATGCGCTGCCCCCGGGCTGCGTGTCCTGGTCGCGTCGCGCCGTCGCGCTGAGGGCCGCCCCGATGGCCTCGGGCCGGATCGGCTTGGAGATGTAGTCGTCCATGCCCGCCTCGAGGCACATCTCGCGGTCGCCCTCCATCGCGTTCGCCGTCATCGCCACGATGCGCGGTCCGGTAGCTCCCGGCCAGCGAACGCGGATACGCCGGGTCGCCTCGAGACCGTCCAGCTCCGGCATCTGCACGTCCATGAGGATGACGTCGTAGGGGGTCCGCTCCAGGGCGGCGATCGCCTCGAGGCCGTCGCCCGCGACATCCGCGTTGTAGCCCATCCGCTCCAGCAGCCGGACGGCGAGCTTCTGGTTGACCGGGTTGTCCTCGGCGAGGAGGATCCGGAGCGGATGGCGGGCGCCCAGCTCGTGGTCGATGCCGGTGCCGGACGCGCGGACCGGGACGGACGCGGCATTGCCGGCGAGCACCGTCGCGAGCGTGTCGTGCAGGGCGGACGGCTTGACGGGCTTGATGAGGAAGGCCGCGATCGCGTCGCTCGCCCGATCGTGCATCCCGAGCGACGAGAGGATGACGACCGGCACGTCGGCACCCGCCGTCGACGCGCGAACGGCCGTCGCCAGCGAGATGCCGTCGAGCTCGGGCATGTGCATGTCGAGGATCGCGAGGTCGAACCGCTTCCCGCCGCTCACCCAGCCGAGAGCCTCCTTCGGGGAGCCCGTCGCCTCGGACGTCATGCCCCAGCGCAGCAGCAGCTTGTCGAGGATCCGCCGGTTCGTGGCGTTGTCGTCCACGACGAGGACGTGGCGGCCGGCCAGATCCACGCCGACGATCGATGTCTGGGCGAGGGCCGTCTCCGTGGCATCGGCGTGGATCTCGAGCCGGAACGTGCTGCCCTGGCCGGCGACCCCGGCGCTCGAGGCCGTGAGCGACCCATCCATGAGCTCGGCCAGGCGGCGGCTGATCGCGAGGCCCAGGCCGGTCCCACCGTAGCGACGCGAGATCGAGGCGTCGGCCTGACTGAACGATTGGAACAGGCGCCCGATCCGGTCCGCCGGGATGCCGATGCCCGTATCGCGGACTTCGACCGTGAGGGACCAACGGTCGGCCCGTCGTCCCGGCCCCGCGTCCTTGTGGCCCCCGACCGTCAGCTCGACCTCGCCGGATTCGGTGAACTTGATCGCATTCGACAGCAGGTTGATGACGATCTGGCGCAGCCGGCCCTGGTCGCCGAGGATCGTGCGAGGCAGGCCGTCCTCGATCGTGTAGGCGAGTTCGAGCCCCTTGGCCGCCGCGAGGGGCGCCACGACATCGAGCGCACCCTCGACGCAGGGCGCCAGGTCGAAGGGCCGGTGTTCCAACTCGACCTTGCCCGCCTCGATCTTGGAGAAGTCGAGGATGTCGTTGATGATGAGGAGCAGCGCGTCACCCGACATGCGGATGGTCTCGGCGTAGTCGTGCTGCTCGTCCGTCAGCGGCGTGTCGAGGATGAGCCCACTCATCCCGATGATCGCGTTCATCGGCGTCCGGATCTCGTGGCTCATCGCCGCGAGGAACGTTGACTTGGCCTGGTTGGCCTGCTCGGCGGCGTCCTGGGCGGCCCGGCCCTCTTCGAACAGCCGCGCGTTCTGGATGGCGATGGCGGCTTGCTGTGCGAGACCGACGAGGAACGAGAGATCCGCGGCGGAGAAGACCGCTCCCGGCGCCGAGCGCCAGATGGCCATCATGCCGATGACCTCGCCCCTCGACCGCAGCGGGGCGGCCATGAGGCGGTACTCGATGTCGTCGCCTTCGGTCCCAGCGATCGCGACCGTTCGCGCGTCGTTCGCGACGTCGTTGATCATCTCGCCCTCGCCGCGCCGGGCCAGGTCGCCGATGATCCCTTCGCCCAGCCGGATCGTGTCCCCGAGGACGGCGGCGGCGAACGATCCCAGGGCGACGATCGGACGGAACAGCTGGCCATCCGCCTCGGCCAGGAAGACGGCACTCGTGTCACCGGCGAGGAGCGCCAGGGCTCGGTCGGCGATCCGCTCCAGCACGGAGCCGAGGTCCAGCATCGCCGAGATCTCGGCCGCGACCTCCGCCAGGGCAGTCATCTCGGCGGCTTGCCGTTGCGCATCGCGGTACAGCCGCGCGTTCTGGATGGCGACGCCGACGTTGGCGGCGAGAGTCGCCAGCAGGCGCGAGTCCGCTTCGCCGAACCGTCCGTTCTGGGTCGTGTCCTGCACGCTGATGACACCGATCGCCTCGTCGCCGGCCAGGATCGGCACGCCCAGATAGGAGCTGGCCGGCGTGCCCAGCATGCTGCGGCCCGCGAACTGGGCCTCCTTGTTCAGGAGCAGGGGCTGGCGGGTCTGCAGGACCTGGGAGGTGAGCCCCTCGCCGAACCGGATGGCCGGATTCTCGCCGTGGACGCCGCCCTCGCTGTAGTAGACGAAGTCGATCATCTCGCGCTCCGGGTCGTGGAGCGCCACGTAGACGAGGTCCGCATCGAACGTGTCGCGCATCTGGTCGCCGAGCTGCTCGATGAGCGCGTCGAGGTCGAGCTGGCCGGCCAGTGCCTGTCCGACGCTGTTGACGATGGCCAGCTCCGCGGCGCGCTGGCGCGTCTCGTCGATCAGCCTCGCGTTGTCGAGGGCGACGCTCAGGCTCGCCGCGAGCGTCGTCAGCAGGTCCATGTCCGACTGGCTGAATGCATGCTCCCGGTCGAGGTTCTGCAGCGACACCACCCCGTTCGCCTTGCCGGCACTCATGAGCGGTGCGTAGATGGCGGAGCGGGCCACCTCGCCCTGGATGGCGCTCACCTGCCCGGCCTCGGCGGCTCTTGCCGCAAGATCCTCGTTGATCATCACCGAACGGCCGGTCTCGAGGACCTGCTTGCGGAAGCCGATGAGCTCGATCGGCTCGTCCGGGAAACGGACGCCACGCTCGATCGTGTACGGGAATCGGAAGACCTGGCCGTCGATGTCGAACACCCCGATGTCCACGACCTGGGCATCGAAGATCGCCTGGATCTTGTCGCCGACGAGGTCGTACATCGCCTGCATGTCGAGTTCCGCGGCGAGCCCGTCCTGGACACTGTTGATGATCGCGAGCTCGGCGGCTCGCTGGTCGGTCTCGGTGAGGAGCCGCTTGGTCTCGTCGAACAGGCGGGCGTTCTCCAGGGCGACGCCCATGCTCGATGCCAGGGTGCTGAGGAGGCGGACATCACCGTCGTCGTAGGCGTTCGGCATGACGTTCTGGAGCGAGATCGTCCCGAGGACCCGATCGCCGGTGAGGATGGGCACACCGAGATACGACTCGGTGTCCGTGATGCCGACCGTTAGCGCGCCGCTCGCATCCGACTCAGCTGACGTGTTCAGGAGCAACGGGGCCCGCGAGCGGATGACCTGGCTCGTCAGGCCCTGTCCGAACTCGATCGGGCCGCTGTCGTAGCGTCGCCCCTCTTCGACCGAATAGGGGAAGTCGATCCGTCCCGTGGCCTCGTCGTACAACGAGATGTCCAGCGTGAGGGCGTCGAAGATCGACCTGACGCGCTCACCGACCAGATCGATGATCGCCGCGAAGTCAAGCTGTTTCGCCAGTGCTCCGCCGATGTCATTGATCACCGCCAGCTCGGCGTTGCGCTGGTCCGTCTCGGTGAGCAGCCGCTTGGTCTCATCGAACAGCCGGGCGTTCTCGAGGGCCACGCCCATGCTCGAGGCCAGCGTGCTCAGGAGGCGCTCGTCCCCCTCACTGAAGGCGTACGGCTGGAGGCTCTCGAGCCCGACGACGCCGATGACCTGGTCGCCGGCATGGATCGGCACTCCCAGCCACGATTGCGTCTCCGACCCGCCGACCTGCACCGCGCCCGCCGCGCCCGACTCCTCGTACGAGCCGAACCGAAGCGGCCGCCCGCTCCGGATGACCGTCGAGGTGATGCCGGGCCCTAGTTCGATGATCCCGCGGTCGAATCGATCGCCCTCGTCCAGGTCGTACGGGAAACGGATGAGATTCGTGGCCGCGTCGTACAAGGCGATGAAGAGGGACTCGACCCCGAAGATCGCGCGGACGCGCTCCCCGACGAGCTCGATGATCGCGGCGAAGTCCAGTTGCTTGGCGAGCGCACCGCCGATCTCGTTGACCAGGGCCAGCTCGGCGTTGCGTTGGCGGGTCTCCTCGATCGCCCGCGCGCGACTCAGGGACGACCCGATGTGCTGGCCCACGAAGGCGAGCAGTTCCAGGTCCGATTCGGTATGCAGGTGCTCGGGGACGTACGACTGGACGACGATGACGCCAAGGGTCCGGCCATCGGCGACGAGTGGAGCGCCGAGCCAGTCGCCATCGGCGATCACCCCGACGGACTTGATCTCGCCCTTGTTCACGAGGTCGGCGTGGCCGGCGGGATCGAGCCGGAGGGGTCTGCCGGTCCGCAGCACGTACGCGGTCGTGCCGGCCGCCTCGCCGACGCCGACGGGGTCCCATGCGGCCGGATCCGGGATGTCGGCATCGACCGTGTCCACGTAGTACGGGAAGTTGATCGCCTGGCGCTCCTCGTCATAGAGGGCGATGTAGGCGTTCTCCGCGTACATCAGGTCGGCCACGATGCCGTGCATGGTCGCGTAGAAGGTCGGCATGTCCTCGACCGAGCTGGCCGCCTCGGCGATCCGATAGAGCGCGTCCTGGACCCGTTCGGCGCGTGCGCGCTCCTGCTCACGAGCCTCAAGCGCGGCGACCCGCTTCTTGAGGGCGCGTTCCTCCTTCGTCACGGCGTGGGGCGCAGGCGGCTGTGGACCGGTCGAACGAGGATGGTCAGCCTCGCTCGAGGTAGCGCTCGCGGTCCCAGGGGTGCACGACGGAATCGTAGACCTCCTGCTCGACCCGCGCGGCGTTCAGGTAATGGTCGACGACGTCCTGGCCGAAGATCTCCACCGCCGCATCGGACAGCTCGAGCTCCCGGATGGCCTCGTAGAGCGCCCGCGGCATCCGCTGGACGCCCGTCGCGAGATAGCCGTTGCCCTTCAACTCGGGGTCGAGCGGCAACTCGTGGCGGATCCCGTACAGCCCGGCCCCGATCGCCGCGGCGTAGGTCAGGTAGGCGTTCATGTCGCCGCCCGGAAAGCGGTCCTCGACGTGGAGTCCCGGGCCGCGCCCGACGAGGCGGAAGCCGGTCGTCCGGTTGTCCCGACCCCACACCACGTTGACCGGCGCCCACGACAGCGAGGCATAGCGCTTGTAGGAGTTGATGAACGGCGCGATGAACACCGCCAGTTCGCGCGACAGCGCCATCATCCCGGCCATGAAGTGCTGGCCGACCTGCGAGAGGCCATATGGGCCGGCCTCCTCGCCTTCGGCGGCGT
>Ga0302299_10000150_pt1 | contig 32350 bp, 37 predicted proteins | sample III_Fen_N3_4_FD_198795 | JGI IMG/M metagenome (GOLD analysis project Ga0302299, IMG submission 198795) | Peat permafrost microbial communities from Stordalen Mire near Abisko, Sweden - III_Fen_N3_4 | ecosystem: Environmental > Terrestrial > Soil > Wetlands > Permafrost | place: Sweden: Abisko...
TAGCACACAGACATTCACACGTGATATGCTCTATAAGGCGATTCAGCTAACCATTCTCTGGAAGAGTGGAAAAATCCCAGGAGGATATTATGGCGAAAGCGGAAAACGCAAAAGAATTGGTGGTCAGAGATCCGGCCCCTAACGGATTGACCGCTAAATCTGCGCAATTCTGGTACGAGATGATCGAGACGTTCGACTTTGCGCCACATGAGCGGATGATTCTCGAACAGGTCTGCCGAGAGCTGGACTTGATCGCCAAGATGGAGACCGCGCAGCGCGCCAGCTCGGTGATCATCGACGGGCAGTACGGCGTCCCCACCTCGGCGCCGATGTTGGCCGAGGTGGCGCGACACCGAAGCCTGGTCGCACGCCTGACCGCCGCGCTGAAGCTTCCGGCCGACGCGGGGCTGGGCTCGGGCGAGGCCGTCCAGCCGACCAGCCTGGCCGACGCCGGCCGCAAGATGGTCGCGGCGCGCTGGGCCAAGGCCGGTCGCGGTGCAGCTGCCGGTGGCGCGTAGAAAGGTTGCCCCGCAGGCGCGAGACACGCGCGGTGACGACATCGAAAGTTGGTATCGCTCGGCCCTGAGCGAGCCGGCCGTCCTGCCGTGGGCGGGGCCCGACACCAAGTGGAAACCGAACCTCATCGGCCTGATCTGGTCGGTCGATGAGACCGGGCGTTGGGTGCTGCCCGAGCGCACGCTCGGGTGGGAGATGCTTCGATTCTCCGGCCTGCACTTTCAGGAGGAGCCCGGGCTCGACTGGCAGTGGACGCTTGAACAGGCGCGGATCATCTTGTGGTGGTACGCCGTCGACGACCGGGGCCGGTTCCTGTTCCGCGACGGCGTGATCCAGCGGCTCAAGGGATGGGGCAAGGACCCGCTGGGCGCCGGCATCGCCATCTTTGAGCTGGTCGGCGACTGCCGGGTCAAGTTCGCAGAGTCCGGGGAGCCGACCTGGCGCCCCGACGGCAATCCCGTCGCCTGTCGGGTGGCGTCGCCCTGGGTCCAGATGGCCGCAGTGACGCAGAGCCAGACCCGCAACACCATGCAACTGCTGCCCGGCCTGGTGAAGCCGGCCAGCCAACGTGAGTTCTCGATGTCGATCCAGAAGGAGATGGTCTACGCGCTGGGCTCGACCGCGGTCATGCAGGCCCTGACGAGTTCGCCCTCGGCTCTGGAGGGCAACCGCCCGACGTTCGTCCTGCTCAACGAGACTCACCTCTGGCTCGCCAACAACAACGGCCACGCGATGTCTGCCGTCCTGAGGCGCAACTCGACCAAGGCCAAGCGCGGGGCCACCAGGACGTTGCGGATCACCAACGCCTACGAGGACGGCCAGGATTCAATCGCTGAAAGAGATCGGGTGGCCTATGAGGATGCCCTGGCCGACCGAGCGGCCAGCGTCGGCCTGTTCTACGACTCGGTGGAGGCCAGCCCCGACGCCCCACTGACGGCCGAGTCGGCGCCCGAGGTGATCAACTCGGTCCGCGGGGACTCGGTGTGGCTCGACATCGAGAGCATCGTGCTCTCGATCCTCGATGTCCGGGTCAGCCCGGGGGAGAGCCGGCGCTTCTGGTTCAACCAGATCGAGGCTGCGGCCGACGCCTGGTGCAAGCCGGAGTGGATCACTCGTACCGCCCGGCGGGGCGAGATCGTCGCTCCGGGCGAGCGGATCGTCCTGTTCTTCGACGGGTCCAAGTCCGACGACACCACCGCGCTGGTCGGATGCCGGATCTCCGACGGCTTCGTCTTCGTGCTCGGGGTCTGGGGGAAGCCGCCCGGTTGGCCGAAAGAGGGCCCCGCCTGGCGGGTGAACCGAGATGAGGTGAGCCTGCGGATTGACGAGGCGTTCGAGGCGTACCGCCCCATCATCTTCTGGGGCGACCCGTCCGACGTGCGCGAGGATGGCACTGACGAGCGATACTGGGAGGCCACGCTCGACCACTGGCACCGCAAGTACGGATCTCGCCTCGATCCGCGGTTCTGGGCCGTCAAGACGGGCGATAAGACACACTCGATCATCTGGGATATGCGCTCACCCGAGCGCCAGAAGATGTTCGTCGCGGCCACGGAGCTGACCATCTCCGAGATCGAGCACCGCGAGTTCCTGCATGACGGGTCGCAGGTGCTGCTCAACCACGTCAAGGCGGCCAGGCGCAGGCCGGGCAAGTACGGCGTTGGCATCGGCAAGTCGAACCGTGAATCGTCGCGCAAGATCGACGCCGCGGTCTGCATGGTGGGTGCGAGAATGGCCCGCAGAGCGTTCCTCAACGCCAAGGCGGAGGAGCAGAGGACCGGAAGGGTCTACTGATGAGCGAACTTATGGACGGCACGGTCACCGGGGCGTCCGGCATGATCTCTCTGATCGAGGACGAACTGCTCCCCATCTTCGCCAGGGATCGGGAAAAACTCGACCTGATCGATGAGTGGTCCCGATGGGAGCCGGCCTCGCCGAACATCCCCGCGCGGGGGGATACTCGCGAGTATCGGGCTTTGGCGGCCAACTCGCGCACGCCCTGGCCTTACCTCGTGATCGAGGCGATGGCCCAAGGGCTTCAGGTCAAGGGCTACCGATCGGACGCCAGGCGGGAGAACGACGATGCCTGGGGGTACTGGCAGGGCAACGGGATGGACCGGCGCCAGCACCAGCTACACCGGACCGCGTTGACCTACGGACTGTCCTACGCCTCGGTGTCGATGGGGATCGACCAGCTGACCGGCGAGCCCATTCCCCTGATCGAGGGGTACTCCCCCCGCCAGTTCGCCGCCTTCTATGCCGACACCCGCGATGAGTGGCCGGCGTGCGCCCTGCGTGCCACCAGGGGCAGCCGCGGCGAGCGGCAATACGTGTTGTGGACTCCCGACGCCAAGACGCACCTCGTCAAGTCCCCAGGGGCCGGGGAGACCCGCTATGAGTGGCTGGTCCTGGGTGTCGAGCGGTTCGACAGCCCGGTCACCCCCGTGGTGCGCTACGTGAACCGAACCGATGACGAGGGGCGGATCTGGGGTGAGGTTGAGCCGATCATCGATCTCGCCCGCCGACTCAATCAGACCACTTTCGACCGACTGGTCGTCCAGCGGTTCGCGGCCTGGGTCGTGCGAACCATCTCCGGCATGACGCTGCCCGAGGACAACACCGAGAGCGCCAAGCTCCGCCTCGCGGCCGACCGAATCCTGGTAGCCGAGGACCCCGACACCAAGTTCGGGTCCCTGGCCGCCAGCCCGATGGATGGATTCATCTCCGCCCACGACTCCGACCTGCGCGACTTCGCCGCCCTGACCCAGGTGCCCCCGCAGATGCTGCTCGGGCAGATGGCGAACCTCTCCGCCGAGGCTCTGAACTCAGCCAAGGACGGCTTTTTCCAGAAGCAAGACTTGAGCAAGACCAACCTCGGGGAGTCTCACGAGGCCTTGCTGCGCCTGTGCACGGTGCTCGACGGCAAGGAACTCCCCAGCCGGGCCAGCCGGTCGCAGATCCGCTGGGCGGACAAGGGGGCCGAGAGCTTCGCGGCGATCACCGACGCCCTGACCAAGCTCAAGACGATCGGCGTTCCCGCCGAGATGCTGTTCGAGAAAATCCCCGGCTGGACGGCCGAGGACGTCGAGCTGGCCAAGCGCCTGATCGAGAGCGGCGATGAGCTGAGCAAGCTGGTCTCCGCTCTCGGCTCTCAGGTCGGCCCCGGCCAGCCGGGGCCGACCGCCCCGAACACTGGGCCGGCGCCGAGTCCGAGCATCAACCCGGGCACCTCCGGTTCGGCGGGCTCGGGTGCCTGAGCCCGCCGGGTCCGGCCCGGCCCCCAGCTCGACCCGATCGCAGGTGCCGCGCGACGTCGAGCTGGGGGCCGGGGCCGCCGCGGGCGCGGCGGCGGCCATGGTCGCGCTCGACGTCGCGTTTCGGCGCGCGCTGAACCTGCTACTGGCCCGGCTGATCGTGACCGTCGCCTTCGCCTGGCGCTACCGGATCAAGGGCGCCAGGGGGAGTGGTCGGTCTTGGGTGGCCGTCATGGCCAGGATCATCGCCAGCTTCAGGGGGCAGTCCGCCGACCTGGCCGCCGGCTACGTGGCCGCACTGCACGAGGTCGCCACGGGGGCCCCGCTTGATCATGCACTGATCCATGTCCCCCCTCCAGTCAGCGCCAGGCAGCTCGCCATCACGTTCAATTGGGCGGGGCCGGGCCAGGCCCAGGCCAAGTTCGACAAGGCGCTGAGCGAGGCGCAGGCGGCCGTGGACAAGCTGCCCCAGTCCACCGTCAACTCCCTCGTGGCCGAGGCTGACCGCTCCGTCGGCAAGGCCGCCGAGGGCGCGGCCGTGCGCCTGGTGATGGACGCCGTGCGCGAAACGATCACGGAGACCACCAAGCGTGACGGCAAGTCACGCGGCTGGGCCCGAGTCAGCGACGGCAAGCCCTGCTACTTCTGCGCGATGCTCATCTCAAGAGGGCCGGTGTATCACTCAAGAGAAGTAGCGGCCTATGCGGACGGTATACCCGGAAACCCCTACCACGACCACTGCGCCTGTTATTCCGTCCCCGTGTACGGAATGGGCTTCAAGGTTGGATGGACCCCAGAAGCGGTCGAGTATGACAAGCTATGGGCAATGGCAACCAGGGGGTATTCTGGTGCCGAGGCGCGCAATGCATTCAGGCGCGCCTTGAAAGCAATGCAGGAAGCCAAGCCCCCGGCGGGCAAGGCGACATGATCACCCCAGGAGGGTAAGCCATGGGCGACGAAAACGAAGACGGCAACGAAGGCGACGGCAACCCCCCAGGCGGGGACCCGCTGTCAAGGCTGGACGAAGCGACCGCTGCGTGGGTCCGCGACCGGCTGCACAAGGCGCGCCAGGAGGCCAAGGGTCTGCGTGACCGCCTGAAGGCGGCCGAGCCCGTGCTCGAAGAGGCCCGCAAGGCCGAAGAGGCCAAGAAGAGCGAAGCCGAGCGCAACGCCGCCATGCTGAAGCAACTTGACGAGCGGGCCAACGCGGCCGAGCTTCGGGCCGCACGGATCGAGGTCGCCTACGCCAAGAATCTGACCCCGGCCCAGGCTTCAAGGCTCGTCGGGAACACCGCCGAGGAGTTGGCCGCCGACGCCGACGTGTTCCTCAAGGACGTACTCGGCAGCGCGGCCGGCAAACAGGGCGACAAGAAACCCGCGGGGGGCAACCCCCTGGGCAGCCAGCCACTTCGGGGCGGGCTGAACGCAGGAGAGACGGACGACCCGGAAGCGCTGGACCCCGCCAAGTTGGCGGCCTCGGTCCCCCGTCACGGGCTGTTCGGTTAGACCGAACGGCCCCGGCCATGGGGTCGGCGGCGAGGGATCGAATGACCTGAGGAGGTCTACCCCATGGCAGTCAACACGTACATCAAGCCCACGGTCATCGCGGCAACGGCGCTCGGCCTGCTGGAGCGCAACCTCGTCCTTGGGCGCGTCGTGCGCACCAAGGCCGGCGCCGACTTCAAGGGCGCACTGAACGACACGGTGACCCTGCGCATCCCGGCCAAGACCGCGGCGCGCACCAACGCTCTGCGTGCGACCGGCTCCGGCCGACAGATCACGGTCGACACCATGAGCCAGCTCTCGATCGGGATGGCGCTGACCGACCACACGTACAACGCCATCGCGATCACCGATGAGGAGCTGACCCTCGACATCCGCGACTTCGGTCAGGAGATCCTTCTGCCCCAGGTCAAGGCCATCGCCAAGGCTATCGACGGCAAGATCGCCACGACCATGGCCGCGGCCAACTACCCCACGGCCAACGTGGTCCAGTTCAACGCCAGCAACCCGTGGGGCAGCGTGCTCGACGTGCGCAAGGTGCTCAACGACGCCGACAACGACGCCGAGGGGCGAGTCTGGGTCATGGGTTCGGCCATCGAGCGTCTGCTGCTCGACGACAAGCGCTTCACCACGTCCGACGTCGGTGGCATGGCCGCTGAGGGCGCGATCGCTGATGCGTTCGTCCGTCGGGCCGGCGGGTTCACGTTCCTGACCTCAAATGCGATCGACCCCTACGTCGCGTTCGCAGTCACCCCGAACGCCTTCTCCGCGGCGTTCGAGGCGCCGGCCGTCCCTGAGGGCGCGCCGTGGGGTCATTCGATGACCTACAACGGCCTCGCGCTGCGCTGGCTCAAGGACTACGACTCGACCAACCTCACGGACCGCTCGATCCTGAGCGTCTTCGCCGGTTACAAATCGATCGAGGATGCAACCGACGCCTCGAACGCCCTCCTCAACAAGAACAACCGGGCCGTCAAGATCACCCTCGCCCCGTTCGGCAGCTGATCTGAGATGGCAGCACAGGGGAGGGTCAGCGTCACGGCCTCGGTCGTGAGCGGCCCTCCCCTGCGCCACATCGGCTCAGAGCTGACTACGTTCTCCTGGCTGGCCGCCCTACTGCGGGCCGGGTTCGACGCCCGAGCTAGCATCATTCAGCCCGAGGCCGGAACTCTGGACGGCTTCACCCGCGAGGGCATCCCGGTCCACCACGCCTCCACATTGGTGGCCGAGATGCCGGACGTCCTGATCTGTCACGCAGACTACGCATATGACGCCAGGTTCGCGGGGCAACATCGACCGGGGACCAAGGTCGTCCTAGTCGCCCACAACTCGCGGGAGAACGTCGAGGACGGGGTCCGCCTGACCCGTCATGACCTTCTGGTGGCCACCTCGCAGGCCACGCTCGACGAACTCGGGGCCGCAGGCGCGCTATGGCCCGGGGTGCCGACGCTGGTCGTCCACCCCCCAGCCCCGGCCGTGCGAGTGATCAACCCGGATCGGCGCGGGGATCGGTTCACCCTGATCAACCTCGCCCCCTCCAAGGGGAGCGGGCTGTTCCTCAAGCTGGCCCAGCTCATGCCGGACATCCGGTTCCTGGGGATCGAGGGTGGCTACGGCGGCCCGGCCACCGCACAGTTGGCCGCACTGCCCAACGTCCGGGTGGAGGCCCACGTGCCGCAGGCCGAGATGGGGGACGCGGCCTGGCGACACACCCGAGTGCTGCTCATGCCGAGCGCTCACGAGTCATGGGGGATGGTCGGCGCCGAGGCGCTTGCCCACGGCATCCCCGTCATCGCCAGTCCGACCCCCGGCCTGATCGAGAACTTGGGCGACGCCGGGGTGTTCATCGACCCCGCGGACACCGCCCAGTGGGCGGCCGCGATCCGCAGGATGACGGACCCGACGGTCTATGCTAAGTCCAGTGCGCGGGCGGCCAGTCAGGCCGCCTCGCGCCCGAAAGAGTCGTCACAACTGTTCGTCGACGCAATCAGGAGGTTGGCCGATGCTCCCCCCGCTGATCAGCGTCGATGAGTTCGCAGTCGAGATCGTCGACGGGATCGCAGACGAGGATCTGGTTCGCGCTGGCACCCTGATCGCCCGAGTCTCAGCCAAGGCCCGCGAGCTGGCCGGGCAGAGCTTCGTCGACCCCGACACGCACCTACTGCTCGGCGTGCCCGATGTCGTCCTGGCCGCCGTCGTCGAGGCGAGCGTGCGGCGATGGAACACTCCGATCAGCGTCCTCAGCGAAACGATCGGTCCCACCACGACCGCCTACGACCGGGCCGCCGTCGCCGGGACCTACTTCACCGAGGCCGAGGAGCGCTCGCTGCGGGCCCTGCGCCCGTCGCAGCGCCCCTCACTCGGCACGATCCAGACCGATCGGGGGATGTGGGGCCTCGGCCACCGCCGAGGGCGGACCTGGGAAGAGCCCTACCTGGTGCCCGACGGCACGGCGCCGATCGGCCTGACGTGGGACCAGGAGGAGGACTGATGGCGCTCCAGTCGGCCCCCTACCGCCGCGGGGAGACAATCACCCTGCACCGCCGGGCCGGATTCTCCGGGCGCACCACCTATGGCGCCGAGATCCCGATCTGGCTCGACGTCGAGGTGCGTGGAGTCTTCATCTGGCCGGCGGGGACGAGTGAGGACACCTCCCGTGAGGATCTGGTCGAGGTGGACCTCTCCGCCCTCGTCCCCCCGTCGGCCGAGGTTGGGGCTGGTGACGAGGTCACGATCGGGGGCGATCGATACCGGGTGGTCGGCCAGCCGATCCCGTGGAATGGCGGGCGCAGCGGAAGCCGGGCGCGCGCCATTGGAACGCAACTCAGCTTGGCGGTGGTGAAGTGAAGGTCAATCTGTATGGCGACGGCAATGGCGGCCACCTGGCCGACGTTGCCGTCGCCCACAATCCGGTGGTCATCGCGGCCCTGGGGACGATCGGCGCCTTCGTCGAGCGCGACGCCGCAGGCCGACTCGAGGCGCACCGCACGCCGGAAGATCGGCATCACGTACTGCTGACCCACGGTGACGTCGACACCCTCGTCATCCTTGAGGGGCCGGCGCCACTGAGTGTCGAGTTCGGCCGCCGCGCCTCGGCCAAGCGGCGGGGCACCCCGGCTCTGCACATCCTGACCGGCTCGATCCCCGGCAGGAGTTTCTAGTGTCCGACCCCGAGCTTCTGGTTCACGCGGCCATCCGCGACGGCATCCCGACGGTCTCCGTCTCCTCCGAGTTCCCCATCGACGTGGCGACCAAGATGCCCCTCGTGATCGCCTACCGCATCGGGGGTGGGGTTGACCGTACTGGCCTGGCCGACCGACCGCTGATCGGGGTGCAGGTCCTCGCACAGACCCGGGCCGAAGCCAGTGGCGTGGCGTATCAAGTCAGGGATGCGCTCATGTCCGCATGGAGGCTCAGCAAGGTATTCTCTGGTCATGGGTCGATCGCATTCTTGACTGAGGTTACCGGGCCGATCGAGATCCCTGACGAGGACAAAGTACCGAATGGTGCCCACAGATATGCAAGCACCTATCGGGTAACAACCCGCCCGTAGGTTCACAAGAGAGTGAAGGTGCCCAAGTGGCAAAAAATGACAACGCGGTGCTACTGCCGGGCACCGGGGCGGTCCTGGTCGGAGAGGTTGGCACCGCACTGAAGCCGACCTACGCGGCCCTGGCCCTGTTCCAGTCGGCCGGCACCCTGCCGTCCGGGTTCACGGACCTCGGCCACACCTCGAACGACGACCTGCCCCAGTTCGGCCAGGACGGCGGCGACTCGACCACGAAGGCGACGTGGCAGACCAAGTCGTTCCGAGAGATCATCACCGCAGCCGCGGTCGACTACGTGACGGCCCAGCCGTTGCAGCTCGACAACACGGTGCTCAACCTCTACTACGGCGGTGGTTCGTCGAGCGCCGCCTACTCGTACGACCTCCCCGACGTCGCAGCGACGATCAACAAGTCGCTCTGCCTCTGCTTCTTCGACGGCGTCTCCGTGTGGGGCTTCTACGCCTACAAAACGTCGGTTCGCCGGGATGACGCGATCGCCATGGCGAGCGACGACTTCACCAAGCTGCCCCTGCGTTTCACGATCTTGCAGGCCGCCGGGCAGAAGCGGGCCTCATGGATCGGCTACGGCCTCGGCATCGGTTCGTAGCCGACCGCTCTCCATCTGCACTCCCCACCTGCCGGGCGTCTAGCGGCCCTCCATCCCGGCAGGTGGGGCTCCACCGCACCAACCAGGAGGGCCGGACCGTCTCAACGCCCAGGAGGGCCGCATCATGGATTTCACTCTCAGCGACTTTGCCGCTGTCGTCAGGCAGAAGTACGCCCCGCTGCGCATCACCTTCCCCACGGGGGAAGCGATCGAGTTCGCCCAGTTCCTCCAGCTCCCCGATGGTGATCGCCGGGAGATCATCGAACTCCAGAAGACGATGGACCGCGGCGGCGATGATGGCGCGGACCGGGACGCCACGGAACAGGCCGAGACGCTGAGCGAAACGCTCGCCACTGTGCGCCAGATCCTGCTCATCGCCTGCGGGCGGCGCGAGGTGGCGTTCGAGCGCTTGCTCTCCGAGCTGCCCGGCGACGGCGCCCTCATGGAGTTGCTGAGCGCGTGGAACGGCAGTACCGAGCTGGGGGAAGCATCGCCCTCGCTGAGCTGATCGACGCCCACGGGGCGGGCTTGGCCGCGGATCTGCTGCATCACTACCGCCTTGACCTCAGGGATGAGCTTGCGGACCTGATGTCAGGAACGCCGTCAAGCTCGCCCTGCTGGCTTCTTGCGCTCATCGAGGGGCTACCGGCCGACGGTGCCTATGCGGCCAGCCGCCTCGGCGGTGCGGAGTTCCGCGGCTGGTCTCGTGACACCTCCATCCTGGCCGATGTCTGGGATATCCTCGCAGCAACGGCTATGGCCGGGTCGAAGAAGAAGCCTCCGACCTACCCCCGGCCAGGGCAGAAGGAACAGAGAACGATGTCGATCCTCGATATCAGCCCGTTCGCTGATCCTGCAGCTCGGGTTCGCCAGAAGTCACCAGGCAAGGCCGGCGGAACGGTCGGCCGCAAGATCAGGGAGTCGCGCCGTGGCTAAGAAGTCCCCAGGTGGCGCCGAGGTCGGCCGGATCGCCCTGAGAGTGCTGCCCGACACCTCGAAGTTCGCCGAGACCCTGAGGGCAGAGCTTGCGGCAATCAAGTCCCCAGACTTCACGGTCAGGGTCGACGCCGACCTGGGCAAGTTCAAGGCCAGGCTGGACGCAGCGCTGCGTGAGGCGTCAGCCCTGAGTGTCGACATCGGGGTCGGCGCCGACACCTCCGGCATGATCGAGAAAATCGACGCCGCAGCCAACGCCGCGGCGGACTCGGCCAAGCCAACGGTCAATGTCGACGCGAACATCGACCAGTTGATCGCTGACATCGAGGCCGCGCGCAAGCTGGCCGAGGCCAAGCCCGTCAAGGTCAAGGTCGAGTCGGCCACGGACCAGCAATTCATCTCGCGCCTGCGAGCCGAGGTCGCCAAGGCCCTGGCCGCCATCGAGGTACAGATCCCGCTCACGATCGACGGCGAGGGCTTCAGGGGCGAGATCGACGCCCAGATCGAGACCATCCGCAAGACCATGCGGATGAAGATCCCGCTCGAACCGGACAAGGCGCTCGCATTCCGCGAGGAGGTCCTTGCCCAGGTCCGCGCACTTCAGGGGCAGGTCAAGGTCCCCATTGAGCCGGACCTGAGCAAGCTGTTCACCGCAAGAGTCAAGGCCGAGATCGCCTCCGCCGCCCGCGCTGCCGAGGCCCGCATCCCCTTGACTCCGGAAGGGGAGAATCTTCGCGCCCGAGCGCAGTTCATCGTCGCTCAGGTCGACCACATGCTCAAGATCGGGGTGCCGGTCGAGCCGGCCGATGCGGCCAAGTTCCGCGCCGACATCGCAGCCCTGATCAAAGAGATGAACCTCCTCGCCAAGGTTGATCCGGTCAAGGTGCCGGTCAAGGTCGACACGAAGAAGGCCGCGGCCGAGACGAAGAGGGCCAGCAAGGGCGTCCTCGCGTCGCTCAAGTCCATCTTCGTCGGCTCGCTCAAGGCGGGCCGCGATGGCCTCAATCCCTTCAGTGGCGAGGCGACTCGGGTCAGCCGGGCGATCAGCAACATGGCCCCGATCCTCCTCGGGCTCGGGGTCACTTTCGCCACCCTGGCCCCGCAGGTGTTCAGCCTGCTCTACTCGCTCAAGGATCTCGCCGGCGGCTTCGCCCTCATGCCAGCGCTGATTACCGCGGTCGCGCTACCCGTCGGCGCCCTGGTGATCGGATTTCAGGGGTTCGGCCAGGCCCTCAAGGACATCGGGGACTCGAAGAAGTTCAACCAGGACCTCAAGGGGATGGCCCCGAGCGCCAAGGCCGCCGCCCGGGAACTGAAGAAGCTCAGCCCAGAACTGACCAAGATCAAAAAGGCGACGCAACAGGCCTTGTTCTCGGGGATGGCCAAGGAACTCAAGGGCATCTCGACCTCAATCCTGCCCGTGACGAAGAAGGGCTTCGTCCAGCTCGCCGGGTCGCTGAACCTGACAGCCAAGTCCCTGATCAGGACGCTCACCTCGGCCCAGAAGACGCGACAGATCAAAGAGATCTTCACCAACACCGCGGGCGCGGTCAGCCACACCCGTGGTGCGGCCTCGGCCCTGCTGTCGTCGTTCATCACGCTCTCCGCCGTCGGCGGTCGGTTCCTGCCCGGCCTGGCCAAGTACGCCACCAAGGCGGCCCAGGCATTCGACGGATTCGTCACCAGTTCGGCCAAGTCCGGCGCGCTGACCGACTTCATTCAGACCGCACTCAACGGGCTGAAGGACCTGGGTCAGGCCGCCTATGCGGCGGCCCAGGTGATCGGCGGCATCGGCAAGGCGGCCCAGGCCGGCGGCGGGGCCACACTCTCATCCCTGGCCGACGGACTGGCCGGTCTGTCCAAGATCGTCAACTCCGGGGGATTCCAGAAGGCGCTCACGCAGGTCTTCGCAGGCCTCAATGACGGGCTCGGCGCGGTCCGGCCCGCCATCGGGCCGGTGGTCACGGCCCTTGAGGCGCTGGCCCCGGTCATCGGTGACCTGGCCAGGGGGGCCGGGGTCCTGCTCGGGGCTGCGATCACTGTGATAGCCGAGGCGTTCATCAAGTGGGCGCCGACGATCACGCAGGTGGTCAACGACCTCAAGGGGCCGCTGACCTCCGCCCTGGCGATTGCGATCACCTACCTCGGCAAGCTGTCGACGTTCCTCGCCCAGAATCCGGCTCTGCTGATCGCCATCGGCGCCGCGTTCGTCGCGGCGTCCGGCCCGATGGGCCTGGCCGCCGTGGCAGTGTCCGCCCTGGTTGCTGGGTTCGTGGCGATTCAGCCGTACTTTCCGGCGATCACTGCGGCCCTGACCCCACTGGGGACCGGCTTCGGCGCGATCGCCACGGCGTCGGTCGCCCTGTGGAATGCGATTCTGCCGATCGGGCGCGACCTTCTGCCGATTTTCCAGAAGAATCTCCCGGCGATCAACGCGCTGTTCACGCAGGTCTTCACCTCGGTTCGGACCATCGTCAACGAGGTCATGCTGACCATCGGATCGAACATCCAGCGCTTCGTCGTGGTGGTCACGGCCCTGTGGAAAGTCTTTGGCCCGACCATCACCTCTGTGGTCTCGACCGCGTTCCCCTACATCCTGAAGATCATCAGCGGCGTGATGCAGGGCATCACCGGGATCATCACCGCGGTGCTGCGGGTGATGCGCGGAGACTGGTCTGGGGCCTGGGAAGCGATCAAGTCGGCCACGGCGGGCGCAGTCAAGGCTATCGGCGCTCAAACTGAACTGCTGGGCACCCTGGTCGTGAAGGCCGTCAAGGGCATCGGCTCAAGGATTGCCGACCTCGGCAAGTGGTTCTATCACTCGGTGGAGGGCATCGGAAAGAACATCGTCGACGGGATCAAGGACGGCATCACCTCCAACGCGTCTTCGGTGGTCAACGCCGCCAAGAGGCTTGCCGACAATATCGTCAGCGCATTCAGCCTCAAGATGGCCATTCACTCCCCTTCCCGGGTGATGATCATCCTCGGTCGCTACGTCACGCAGGGCCTGGTCAAGGGGATGCTCGGCACGGCCGACCAGGTGACCAGGGCCGCGCAGACCCTGGCCAACAAGATCAAGGACGCCTTTGCGGCCAAGAAGATCAGCAAGTCCAGCGAACAGGACGCTCTCGACATCCTGAGCAAGGAGACCAAGCGGTTCAAGGCTCTGGCCTCCGAGCGCGCCAAGGTGGCAGACAAGCTCAAAGAGGCCCAGGGCAAGCTGGCCGACGCCCTGAAGGCCAAGGCCGACTTCAAGGCGAACATCGTGGCGAACGTCATGAGCTTCGGCGACGTCACTTCGTTCAACCAGAGCACGGCCTCAGACATCATCGCCTCGCTGAAGGACCGGGTTGCCCAGACCAAGGCGTACACCTCGGCCCTGGCCCGACTGAAGAAGCTGGGGATCAACCAGACCACCTACGCCCAGCTGGTCAACGCCGGGGCCGAACAGGGCGGAGCCGCGGCCAAGGCGTTGCTCGACGGCGGCGTCGCGGCCGTGCGTTCGGTCAACCTCCTGACCAAGCAACTCCAGACCCAGGCGAACGCGCTCGGGAGCTCGGCAAGCGCGGCTCTCTACAATGCCGGGATTGAGTCGGCCCGCGGCCTCGTGGCCGGCCTGGCGTCGCAGGAGTCGGCCCTGGTCAAGGCGGCCAGGGCTCTCGCGCGGCGCATTGTGCGCGAGCTCAAGTCGGAGCTGGGTATCCACTCACCCAGCACGGTGACCCGCGATGAGGTGGGCATTCCCATGGGCATGGGGGTGGCCGAAGGGCTGCACCGCTCGCGCAAGCATGTGAAGTCAGCCCTGGCCGGCGTTACCGAGTTCACGTCGAACTCGGGCGGGCCCCACGCGGCGGCGACCGGCGGTCCGGCTATCGCCATCGAGAACATGTATACGGTTGACCCTGCCGCTGCGGCCAAGGAATTGGCACGCAAGCAGAAGGACCTCAACGCGATCTACGACCTGGGGAGAGTGGCCTGACATGCCGATCCTTGCCCTCGTCAGCCAGGGGTCCATCTCCCCAGGGCTGGCCGACGATGCCTCTGCCGCCTGGGGCGAGATGGGCGTGACCTGGTTCGGCCCAGACGGCAGCGTCTGGGATCTGGCCTCGCCAGACAGCGGGGTCGTGCTGGTCCCGGGCGGGGTGCGCGGGCTCAACATGCCCCCCATCACCCGCTACACGGGCAGCTCTCCCGCCCTGCCGGGGTCGCGCTGGCAGGGCAGCCGGGTCGGAGAGCGCCCCGTCTTCTGGCCACTGCTCGTGCACTCCGAGGTGGGTAGCCAGGGTTGGATCGACACCGATCGCGACTTCTGGTCCACCATGCGCCCGGACGATCCGGGTACCTGGCGGATCACCCTGCCGGACGGCACCTACCGAGAGCTGACCTGCCGGTTCGACGACGATGGCGACGCGACGTACGACCTCGACCCGATCAAGGTCGGATGGGCCGCGTACGGCGTCTCTCTCGTGGCGGATGATCAGCCGTTCTGGCTCGGCCGGCAACAGGGCGTCGTACTCGGGGCCGGGTCGGGCTCGAACTTCTTCTCATCGTCCGGCTCGGTGCTGACGATCTCCCCGAGCCAGACGATCTCAAGCGCCAATGTGAGCAACCCCGGTGATGTGCCCGCCTGGCCGCGCTGGACCGTCAACGGCCCGGCCGACTCGATCGTGCTCGGGGTGGCCGGCGGGGCCGTGACCTACGCCCCGGCGCTCAGTGCTGGGCAGTCCGTGACGATCGACACCGATCCGGCCGTGATGACCGCGACCAACCAGGCCGGGGTCGACGTCACGTCGTCCTGCACTTGGCTGCCTCAGCCGATCCCACCGGGGGCCAGTGTCCCCCTGGCCATCTCCATGACGCCGCTCAGCTCGGCGGCCAGCGTGGAGATCACGCTGACCCCCCGCTACTACAGGGCCTGGTGAACCGTGCCTCCCGTGCGCCTGGCCCCGTTCCGGGTCAACATCTTCGGTCCCGACCTGGCCCCATGGTTCCCGATCAGTAGTTTCCAGTCATGCTCGGCCACCCTGCGGCACCTGGCCAAGTCGACCGGCACGCTGACCGTCGACCTGACTCACCCCCGCGCCGAGCAACTGTTCACGGCGGGCGCCCGAGCCACGGTCGACTACTTCGTCGGCCTGGCCGGGGCGAGCTACGCCGACCCGGCCAACTGGGTGCGCCTGATCAACGGCCCCCTTCAGACGCTTCAGGCGCAAGGCCCGTTCCGCACCGGAAATGTGACCTTCGGCATCGAGGACGACTACGGCATTCTGGGGGCCGCCCTTGCTTGGCCGAAGCCGTCGGCGGCCCTGAGCGCGCAGATCGTCGCGGCCGATGTGCAGACCGGCCCGGCGGAGACCGTGATCAAGCACTACGTGCAGGCGAACGCCGTGACGAGGCTCGGGCTCCCCGGTCTCAGCGTGGCCGCCGACCTTGGCCGAGGCCCGACGGTCACCGCAAGCGCCAGGTTCACCCTGCTCTCCGACCTCCTGCCGGACCTGGCCCGCCAGGCCGGCTTCGGTCTGCGCTTCACCCAGACCGGATCGTCGAGGGTGTTCGACGTCTACAGCGTCACCGACCGCTCCGCCCGGCCCCTGACCGAGGCCTCAGGCGTCGTGAACGACTGGACCCTACTCAGGGGCGGCCCCGACTGCACCCGGGCCGTGGTGGGCGGCTCGGGTGCCGGGACGGCCCGGGTCTTCGGCAGCTCGGCCAACACTGCATTGGAGACCGAGTGGGGGCAAGTGGTCGAGGCCTTCGGTGAGGACACCGCGACCAACGTCCTGGCCACGCTGAACGCCGACGCGGCGACCCTCGTGGCCGCCAGTCCGGCGACAGCCGGATTCACGGTCGACATTCAGGAGGGTCCCGCTTTCCGCTTCGGCCGAAACATGTTCGTGGGCGATACGATTGCGGTTGAGATCAGCCCCAACCTGAGCGTGACGGATGCGCTGACGCAGGCCAGCGTCTCGTGGAGCGTTGAGTCCGGCCTGTCGATCAGCCCGCAGGTCGGGGACACCTCAGTCTCGCAAGGGCCGAATGCCGTGCTCGCCGCGGCGATCTCACGGATAGCCAAGGGCCTTCGGGCGGGCAGGAGCGGCAAGTAGATGGCAATCACATCCTACGGATACGACGGGACGATGAGCGAGGCGGGCTGGTCGACCCTCGCCCCCCTGCTCGGCTCTCAGCGCTGCGTCGCCGGCATCAGCGACTTCGCGGTGACGATCGGCGGCGCCGGCTCCCGGGCGATCACCGTGGCGACCGGGACGGCCCACGGCTTCGGAGTGGCTGACGTGAACTCGGCGGCCATCGTCCTGAACGCCACCACGGTCGCCTCCGGCACCCGCTGGGATACGGTCGTGATCCGGCGCAACTGGTCCGGCACGGGCGGGACGACGACCGTGGTCATCGTCCCCGGGACCGCGACGCAGGCCCTGGCCTCCGGGCTGAACAGTTCCCCGGGCTCGATCGACGACCAGCCAATCGCCCTGATCCAGCTATCCAGCGCCAGCACGTCGGTCCAGAACGTGATCGACCTGCGGGGCATCGGTGGTCGGCCACTGCTCTATGCCAGCGCTCCGGCCCTGCCGCTGGCCTCCGGCCAGCCGATCGGGACCGTGGCCTACGTCCCTGCCACGGGGCAGGGGAACGACGTCTGGGTCAACACCTCGGTCTCGGGGACCCCGACCTGGGTCAATACCTCGCGCCCCGCCTGGCTCACGGCATCGCTGGCCAGCGGGATCAGCGCGTTCCTCCAGACCCCCTCCTACTGCAAGGTGAACGAGATCGTCTACATTCGCGGGACCGTGAAGCGCAGCTCCGGTGCCGACTTCGCCGACGGCACCACGTACTCGATCACGACCCTGCCGATCGGGTTTCGCCCCGGCGATGGCACGAACACCTCGATCGGGGCCTCGGCCGCCGGGGCGGCCAAGGCTGCACGGGGCTACATCGACACCTCCGGCGTGCTTCAGATCACCGTCGCCGGGGCAGCCTCGAGCTGGGTCTCCATCGACATGAGCTACCCCGCAGAGGGCTAGGAGAGAGAGCATGACCAGCTTCACCTACGGCACGATGCCAGAGCACTTCGTCGAGATCCCCGACTCGTCCAACCCGGGTCAGGTCAAGCGGCCGGCGGCCGGCATCGCACTGACTCTCACGGACGCGGTGACCCTCGGCGCCGTGACCGGCCTGAAGACCCTCGGCGGGACCACGATTTCATCGGTGCTGACCACGGACTACGGCTACTTCGGATTCCTGTGCGACTCCGCGACGGTCAACGTCTCCGCCGACGGGGGCACCACGATCAAGCAGTTGTTCGGCGTCGAGGCCATCGAGGCCGCGATCACCGGGGGATCGTCCGCGGGGACCGCGAACGCCGCACTGACCGCGGCCAATGCGGCCACCGCGGCGGTGGCCGTCGTTGCGAGCCAGCTCTCCCCGGCCCCCACGCTGACGCAGCACACCGCCAGCGCGCCGTTCTACGTCGCCCACCGCGGGTGCGGTGACGAGCGCCCAGAGCACACGCTGCTGGCCTATAAGGACGCGGTTGCGTCCGGGGCCAGGGCCGTCGAGGTGTCGGTGCAGACCACGGCCGACGGGCAGGTGTTCTGTATGCACGACCTGACGCTGGACCGCACAAGCACCCTCAGCGGCAACGGCAACGTCGCGGCCTGGCGCAACCTGCTGTTCAACGGGGCGATCGACATCGGCGCCACCATGATCGGCCCGGCCTGCCCCAACCAGCCGTTCGGCCTGCTCCGCGACGTCTTGCAGGAGGTCAGCGACAACACGCTGATTTTTCTCGAACCGAAGGACGCCTCGGCCGCGTCTGTGGCCGCGATCATGGCCGTGCTGGCCAAGTTCCCTCGGGCCAAGATCGTGTGGAAATGCGCCAGCGTCACCACGACCGGCGGCCAGCCGGGGCACGCCTTCGCCGCCCAGGCCGCCGGCTACCCGACCTGGGTCTACCTCTCCGACACCGATTCTGACGCGGCGATCACCCTGACGGCCTCGCAGGCCGACATGATCGGCATCCCCTCAGGGGCGACGCCCAGCTACATCAGTCACGCCGTGAGCCTGGCCGCCGCGCAGGGGGCCCTCGTGATGTGCTGGGAGGTGCACCGCCGCTCGCAGGTGGCCGCCCTGTCGGCCCTGGGGGTCGCCGGGATGATGTGCTCGGGGATGACCTACTGCACCCGGACCACGGCCATGGCCACCGCAACCGCATGGGGCACGGGCATCCGGGCGCACGGCGAGATCCCGCACGACGACTTCAATTCGAACCTCAACTGGCCGGTCATCTCGACGGCCAACCGCTCGGTGACGCTGCGCGCCTCGAACAAGTCCCTCCTGCTTGGGTCCCTGTGCCCGGTGGCGAACGCGGCCGGGACATACACGATCACATTCGCACTGCGGTACCCCACCCTGCCGGCGACCCTGACCAACCATGCCGACTTTGTGTTCGCCCGGCCCGACGACTCGATCTACTACTTTCAGGCCACGACGAACACGGTAGGCGGCTACCACCTGATCATCAGAGGCAACGGTCAGCTCGGGCTCTATAAGCACGACCCCCTCAGCGGCACCAGCACGCAGCTCGGCTCGACCATCACCACCGCAACCCCCGTTGCGGGGGCGTGGATGACCTTCTCGGTCGCGGTCACCCCGACCAACCTGACGGCGCAGCGCACCGATGACGGGTCGTCCGCCATCTCGGTGGCGAACTCGGCCTATCGTGGCGGGTACATGCAGCTCAACACCGCATCTTCAGACGTCGCGGTCGAGTACCGCGACGTCGTGATCTCCTGATTGGGAGGGGATAGACCATGACCAACCTCACTTCGGCAGTAACTCAAGTGGCGCCGAGTGTGACCGCGGTTACGCTGGCCGCCGACAACCCGAGCCGGATCGGCTGGAGCTTCGTCAACGATGGCGCATCGGACTGCCTGATCAAGTTCGGCACGGCGGCCAGCTCGACCAGCTACACGGCCCGAGTGCCGAGCGGGGGTGGCTTCTACGAAGTGCCCTCCTACTCGGTCCGCGGCGTCCGCGTGGTGTGGAACGGGATCATCACCGGAATCTGGGTCGGGGCCGTCACTGGCACCTCGATGGCCACCGAGGTTTCCCTGTGAGTCCGCTCTCGCGACCCCCGGGCGCCGGGGCCGCCCTCTCGGCCGGTGCCGTCGGGACCACGGAGATCGCCGACGGATCGGTCGCCAAGGCCGACCTCGTCGCCGCGGTGCAGACCTCGCTCGGCCTGGCCGACGGGGCGGCCCAGAAGGCGAGCAACCTGGCCGACCTGGCCAGCGCGGCCACGGCCAGGACAAACCTCGGCCTCGGGTCCCTGGCCACGCTCTCGGCCCTGGGGGCCAGCTCGGTCACCTCGTCGATGATCACCGATGGGACGATCGTCTCTGGCGACATCGCCTCGGGAACGATCGCCAAGGATCGCCTCGTCGCCGCGGTGCAGGGGGCGATCTTCCCGTGGGCGATCTGCCTCTCGAGCGCGGATCAGACCTTCACGGGGACCACGCTGACCAACGCCACCAACCTGGTCTTGGCTGTCTCCACGGCCGGCACCTGGGAGTTTGAGTTCGAGCTGGTCTACACGGGCTCGACCTCGGCCGCGGCTCCGATCACGCTGAACTTGACCGGCCCCACCAACACGGCGTTCCTGGCCAGGTTCGACATTCAGACCTCGATCTCGGCCAGGAATCAGCAAATCAAACAGGTGCTGAACTCATCCTGCGCCGGAGGAAACGTCACCACTGCAGGCAGCGCCTACTCGATCTGGGTCAAGGGCCGGATCACCGGGGCCACCTCGGGGTCGCTTCAGCTTCAGGCCGCAGCCGACGGCACCTCGACCAACACGATCAAGGCCGGCTCCTACGGCAAGATCCGCCAGCTCGCCTAGCGGGCGTGGTGGCCCCGCCCGGGACGGAGGTGATTCGCATGGTCTGCAAGACTGGTCCCAAGAAACCGAGCACGAAGAAGCCGGGATCGAAGAAGTGAATCAAGCAACCGAAGCCCCGGGAGGGCCGCCATGATCAAGAAGGTCAAGACCGCATTCATCGCACTGAGAAAGCGTCGGGTACACATCCTGCTGACGCTGATCGCGTCGGGCCTGGCCGTGGCTGCCCCGACGCTGATCAACCAGCTGCCCGAGCTGATCGGCGAGGGGGCCGCGCATGTTCCCTACCTGACTCAGTTCGCCCCACTGATCGCCACGGCGGCCACCGCCCTGGCGGCCCACTACACGCCGCTGGTCAAGAGCTACGGAAAGTTCGCCGACCCGATGAGCGCGGTCAAGGTGGCATGGGAGAACGATGACCCGAGCGCGTTCGTCGACGCCCTGAAGGCGGCTGGCGTGGCCATCGTGGTCGAGTCCGAAGCTGGCGGGACCATCATTGACCCGGTCGTGCGGGCCGACGGTTCGAGCGGGGCTTGAGCATGGCCAACACGCACCCGAAGCCACGCACGCTGCCCTTCACCAGGGCCGAGCTGCGCAAGCAGCTGCACAGTCAGCTCGGCACCAAGGAGTCGCCGAAGAACTCGAACAACACCCCGTACGGCAAGTGGTTCAAGCTGAACTACCTGCCATGGTGCGCGATCTTCGTCGTGCACGCCTTCGCGCACTGCGTGCGCGGGATCGACCTGCGCAGGCATGAGTGGCTGGGGGGCGGCAAGTCGCTGGCATCAACCAAAGCTATGGCCGCCCGGATGCTCGACGCGCACTGGCCGGTCCCGAGCGGGCCGAGCAAATGGGCCGACGGAGATGCGCTGTTCTTCGGATTCCCGGTCAACGGCAAGGACGTCGGGATCAACCATGTCGGCATCTGCCAGGGGCCGGTCAAAAAAGGCCTCGTGCTCTCGCTGGACGGCAATACCGGCGCGTCGAGCGAGAACAACGGCGGGATGGTCGCCCTGCGACTGCGCAGGATCGGCTACGTCAAGGCGGTCCGCCGCCCGCCGTACGCCCGATCGACCAGGTCGGCCAAGGCGTGGGCGGTTGCTCTCGTGGCGCTTGGCTTCCCCGTGCTCGGCCTGGCCGCCCCCACTCCCGGGGGCACACCGAAGCCGAGCCCGAGCATCACGCTCCAGCCGACGGCCAAGGTGACCCCAACGAGGATGCCGACGACCAAGCCCACCGTTGGGGTCATCACTCCGAGCCCGACGGCCAAGCCGAGCCCGACGGCCAAGCCGAGTACTACGACGGCCAGGCCGAGCCCTTGCCCGGTGTCGTCGGGATCTCGGGGGCCGAAGGTCGTGGTCGTACAGAAGGCCGCAGGCGTCCCCCGGGGGCATCGGGACGGGATCTGGGGCCGAGAGACGTCGACCTTCGTCCTGGCCTGGCAGCTGGCAACCTCGCGCGCCCTGGGGTACCTGGGGTGGCGCCCCCCCGCCTGCACTGGAGGGAAGTAGTATGGAGGCGACAGAAAACGGTGTCACCCTCGGCGAGGTCTCGCGTCGCCAGGACGAGCTAGCCGTCCAGATGAAAGAGGTGATCGCCGCCGTGCAGAACATGCCTGGCTTGATCACCGCGGCCATTCGAGAACAGTTCGAGCCGCACTTCACGGGCCTGCGGGAGTCGATGATCGCCGGGGACAACGCCGTGCGTTCGGAACTTGAACTCGCCAAGGCTGAGGCTCTGGCTGGCCGGGAGGAACTGAGTCGGCGCGTGAAGCTCGTGGAGACGGTCGTCTATGGCGTCGTGGCCCTGATCTGCATGAGTGTCTTCGGCGCGCTCATCGCCCTGGTGGTCAAGGCGTCCTAGGCTCAACAGACAGAAGGCGCCCCGCGGTCGAAACCGCGGGGCGCCTCTGGGCGCGGGCCAGACATCAGGAGAGCCTAGCGCTCGACTGACTCAGCGTGCGGGGTACACGCCACTGTCGGACTGGTCTCCGCCTTCATCCTCGGGGCCGAACATGGTGCCACCTCCTGTCGATGATCTTGATCTGGCGATGATACTGCCCAGATCAGCCGTTGTACTTGTTCCAGTGGGGGAGCTTCTGCCCGGCCCCGGTGTCGGTGCCGCAGAGGAGGAGGGTCGACGGCCCGTCATCCTTCGGCTTGGTGAGGGCGAAACCGCCGACCGAGGTGCAGGAGCTGCCCTTGGTCTTGTACTTGAACGGGTCGCCCCGGGTGCCCGAGCCTGTCGTGTCGCCGCAGGCAGCGAGCGTGGCGAGGCTGAGGGCAGCGATGGCGATCGCAGCTGCTCGGGTGAGGTGCATGGTGTGTGATCCTCCCGGGATCTAGTTGTTACTGACCTGAGAGACTATACACCACATATAGCCGTCATGGGACTAGATGGACGCCATGCGTAAGATCGGCCATCTCGACCATGTCGAGGCCTCGGCCATGCAGGCCAGGCGACCCTGCGCTGGGCCTCGGCCACTTTGCCGGCCCAGTCGGAGATCAACTCCAGCACGGCCAGGGGGCACGGTGTTCGAGCGCGCGCACCAGGCGTTCATGGCCGATCCGCTCATAGAGTGCGCCGACACTTCGAAGAAACTCGGCGGGCGTGGGGCGGGTTGGCGGCCGAAGTCGAGTAGCGCTGGCAGGGGGCGCGCCCGTCGGCCGCGAGAGGGGAGCGCGGGCAGTGCCCTACCTCCCCAGGGCGCGGTCATGACCATACCCACGGCCATGGTCGCAGCCTCAGCATCAGCCTGCTCGACTTCGGCCTCCTCGATGGCCAGGGAGGCCCACCACGCCTTGCGCTCGGCCTCGGCGGCCTGGGCCGCGTCTGCGCGCTGGGCCTCGGCCACTTCGTCGGCCCAGTCGGAGATCAACTCCAGCACGGCCAGGGGGCCACGGCGTTCGAGCGCGCGCACCAGGTGTTCGTGGCCGATCCGCTCATAGAGTGCGCCGATCTGGCTCTGATCCGCGCCGACGGCGCGGGGAACCGTGGGGTCGTAGCTCACTTCGGCTCCCCCTGTTCGGCGACGCGGATCGAACTCTCGACCGCATTGGACACATGGAGCGCGAACTTCCGTAGCTGGTCCGCCGGCATGGCCAGCGAGATCGACGCCAGGAGGCCGCCCCCATCGGCAAGCGCAAAGTCAAAGGAGACCGACGGGACCGGGCTGCCGCTCGGGGTCGTGAATCCAGTGGTGCCCGAGACGATGACACCCGAGCATGGCACGGTCTTATCGATGAACTTGCCCCCGGCGGCGGGGGCCTCGACCCATCCTGAGGACGGGTCTGGTCGCGGCTCAGTGTTCATCTTGGCCACCCCTCAGGGGGCGCAATTGGGCGGGGATCGAGGGGCCCCCTGCCTTGCTCTGCGCGCGCTGCACGCGCCGCGCGGCATCGAACTCGTGGACCCAGCCAGCGCCCGCCAGCTTCGCGGCTAGGCCGGGGTGACCACTGAGAATCTGGGCGTTGATCCCGGACATCGTGAGCACGGACCCGGCGAAAACGCCAGCGACGAAACAGGCAATGCAGACGAGTATGGCGATGAGCATTAGAGGCCATCCTTCTCGTGATCGTAGGGGGTTGCCGGGCTGGCTGAGGCCGACTCGGCGAACGGACCTACGGGCTGGCCCGTGGGGACCGTGGCGGCCATCAGCTCATCGAGGGCCTTGCGGCTGACGCTGATCCCGCCGGGGATCGGGCGAGATCCGCGCTTGCGGTCCCCGGTCAGGTTCAAGGTGATGGCCAGTGCGACCAAGCGCCTGCGCCGCGCAGCCCCGGCCTCGATCCTGGTCCGAAGGACATCGATCTCGCGCCGCAGGCGCAGCACCTCGTCGTCGGCCTGGTCTCGCTGGCCCCTGGCGTGACGCAGATCGTCCACGACGTCAGACATGGACTTCTCAGAGTCCTGCCGCATAGACTTCATGATCTTGATCGTCTCATTCCGCGCCCCAAGGGTCCCCCGGAGGCGGTCGATCTGCGCCTCAAGGTCGGTCCGCTTGATGCGCCGGCGCCATGGCATCCCGATCCTCGTCAGAACGCCGCCGGGGACGTACCCCCCGTCGGCCCCTTGGGGGTTTTCGTGCGCATGGAACTGTGGACCGGATCTATCGGTGGTTCCCATGGCGGTGCCTCGATTCTCGTGATGAAGGTGGGGAGGCCCCGCACTGCGCCGCTAGCTCCGCATGACGTCGGGGGCCGTCGTGCATATGGCGTTCGCAGTGCGGGGCCGGCTTGTGGCGATCAGACGACCTCGGCGTGCGGGTGCGCACCGCGCCGAGACTTCAGGAGGTAGGCCTCGAACGCCTTTCGGTCGATGCCGATCAGACGGCCCTTCGGGGAGCGCACGCTCTCGATCAGGCCCTCCTCGGCCCATCGCCGGATCGTCTTCATGGCGACCCCGGCCAGGGCTGCGGCCTCGGCCGTGTCGATCTTCTGCCAGCCCTCGACCGTGGTGCCGGGCGCGGTCATGGTCATGGTGTCCTCGCTTCTCGGCCAGTCGGGCCGTGTAGGTTGTTAGGGCTCATTCTGACGCTCTGGGACATTGGTGTCAACTAAGCCCCCGCCTCTCATGTAGGCGACGGCGCGTTCGAGGATGGCCAGGGAGTCCTTGCCGCCGCCGAGGAGTAGGTGATTGCAGCGATCGCACAGGAGGCCGCGCACGGCGCCAGTCGCATGGTTGTGGTCGACGCAGAGCCGGCTCGCCCGTGGCCGCTCTCGGCAGATGGCGCAGCGGCCACCTTGGGCGGCGAGGAGGATGGCGTAGCCGCCTGGGGGAAGTTGATAGGTGTTCTCCACCCTGGCCGCGTGGGATCTGGCACTCACGCACGCCCTGCACCTCGTGCGGGTCTTCAGGTACCACTGGGGGACCGGGCCGCAGTCGACGCACAGTCCTGCGTCCGGCCCGGGATCTCGGGGGGCGACCACCCGCCTGGTGGCCGCGGACACCTGTTGGACCATCGGGGCGTAGGAGACGCGATGCCAGTAGCAGAAGGCGTTCGACTCGGGGGCCTGCTCGATTGAGCAGACCCCCGAGCGAGGCCGGCATAGGGCCTTAGGCAATGGGTCAGACGGCCCACGGGTTCGTCGGCGCAGCTGAGGCATTTGACGCGTTGGCGCCCACCTGCGGCTGCGCATACGCCCCCGCGGGGGCCTGAGCTTGACTGCCCGGAGCCGAAGCCGCCGGGGAGGACTGCGGTGCGTACTGAGGCGCGAACGGCGGCTGCCCTTGCTGGAAAGGACTCGGGGCTGCGGGACTCGGGGCTGCAGGACTCGGGGCTGCGGGACTCGGGGCTGCGGGGGCGTACTGCGGGGCGGCGTACTGCGGGGCTGCGGGACTCGGGGCTGCGGGGGCGTACTGCGGGGCGGCGTACTGCGGGGCGGCGGGGGCGCTCTGGGCGGCGGGGGCGTACTGCGGGGCGGCGGGGGCGCTCTGGGAGGCCGAGCTGAACTGCGCGGCCGATCGCGCCGCGTCCCAAGCCTGCGCCGCGGCGATCTCGCTCGGGGTGGCGTCGGCCAGTCCCCAACCGGGATTGGGCTTGCTGCTCGAGCGCTGGACCAGCGTGCCGACGACCGTGGTCCCCGCACGCAGGGCGCCGTCAAGGATGACAGCGATGAAGCCCTGAGAGATCGGCATCCCCCGCATGACGTCGCCCGGATTGATCGCTGCGTCGAGTCGCGTGGCGACGTCCTGGCCGTATTCGTTGCGACGGACGGACTCGTGGATCGGGTCGCCATTCAGGAACGTGACGTCGGCCACGACTGTGAGACGGTCCTTGTTCCACTTCTCCGACCACGCCTTCGCGGCAGAGATGGGAGTGATCACGAGGGTGCGACCAACGAGCTGTCGCAGTGCGATGCCGTTCCCGCCTTCATAGTCCCCCGCTGAAGCGATGTTGAGTGCCATTCTGGCTTCTCCTGTTGCTTGGTGACGGTCCGTCCAAGCCCCTTATGGAACTTGGCGACTAACGGTGCTTCATTGGTGCATTGCTACCCTAGCACCCCTGGCGCCGATCGGCATCAGGGGGCGGGGGGTCAGTAGGAGATCGGGGTCAGGAGGCGCCGCTTGCGCAGGGCACGAGCCTGAACGGCGGCGATCGCCACCTCCATGCCACTGGCGAGATCGACCTTGTGAAAGGTGACCTCTCCCGTGGTGAACGGCAGGTGGATGATGACGCCCCACCTAGCCGAGACGGGGACCTCGGCCCCTGTCTGCGGGTTGCTGATCAGCGGCGTCCGCTCCCCTGTGGCGGGGTTGTAGCGCTTGCCGATCGCGTAGAAGGCCAGCTGCGCGGCCATCTTCTCGTGGCCGAAGTCCATCGACTTGCCCGTCTTCAGGTCAAAAACGAGCCACTGCGGGTCGATCCCCATGGCCTCGCACAGGGCCGGCGCCCAGGTGACCCGGTCCGGCGTGCCGGCCACCACTGGGCCATCTGCGCCGTCGACGACGATGAGGCGTTCGATCAGTCCGTGATAGAACCCCTCGGTGCGCCGCGCGTACTCCATCAGGGGAATCCTGAGGATGTCGGGCAGATCTCGACGGATCACGCCCTCGGTGTCGTAGGTCGCAGTGGCTGCGTGCAGCGCGGTGCCCTTGCGGGCGGCCGCATCGGCACCTGCCGCGTTGGCCGCATCCTCCACCAGTGCCCTGAACTCGCCCTTGTCGACGTCCGGGTCGAGGGTTGCCGCAGCGGCGATGATATCCGGCCGCTGAGATGCCCCCTTGAGGGTAAATCTGGCCTTCCAGCCGATCAGGTTTTCCTTATCATCGATCCCCCCGGCCGCCGTGGTCACCCGGGTGGTTGGGACCAGCTTCGCCTTGAGGTCCGGCTTGCCGTCCGGCCCGAGCGGGATGATCAGGGGGCGGCCGTAGTGGTCGCGCTTCAGCTCGGTATCGGCGTCATGGATCGTCAGCGCCATCAGCCTTCATCCTTCGTATTGGTGAGGTTCGCGCGGTCCAGCGCGACCCTGTCGATGGCCCCCGCGGCAGAGTTGACCTCAACCAGGGCGGAGAACAGGGCGCGGATCACAGCCCCGAGGGGGTCGACGGCGTCCGTGGCCTTCTGCGCCGGGGTCGCCTCGGGTGTCGCAGCATCGCGCTCCGCCCTGATCCTGCCCGCAAGCACCGCGCTCGCCAGGGGGTCGGGGTCGACCGGGCCGGGGAGCGGGAGTAGCCAGCTCCGGGCGACCCACAACTTTCGGACCGTCTCTCCGTCTGAGTCGACCCACTCGACCCGGATGGGGAGTTCATCATCGCCTACCGACCTGTCGGCGCGGCCGACCCGACAGACGACCTCCAACCCGGGCCAGGGTCGGTCGACAAGCACCCGCTGACCAACGCGCTCCCACTTGGCCGTGATGGCGGAGGCATTGACGAGGAGCGACTTCGGCGACTCGGGGTCAAGCCCACGAATCCACACCACTTGGCCCGCGTGGTAGATCCGATAGGTGTCTCCCATGTCGTCGCCCTTGATCCTGACGAGTGTGCCGATCTTTGCATTCTCGGCCTTCACTTCTAGTCCTCCCGGCTTGCGGCCTGGTCTGCGGTGGCGTGCGGATCGCCATCCTCGAGGATGGTCTCAAGCCAGTCGAGCGTTTCGAACCAGCGATACCGATGATTGCCATTGGCCCCGCTGGGCATGGTCTCGACGACCAGGCCAAGGAACTCCCCCAGGACGGCGGCGGCCAGCAAGAGCACGGGGTTGCCGCTCCCGTTCAGTGCCACACGGTGCCCGTGAAGGATGGCCGCAATCGTGCGCATCTCAACGTCGAGGACGGCGTTCTTGACGGCCAGGTCATCGACGACCTCCACGGAGCCGTCAAGGGGGGAGATCTGAGTGACGGTGCTGCCGATGATGCCGGCCAGGTCATGCGCGACGGTCCAGCCGAAGGCGTCCTGCATGGTCTGGCCGAAAGGCGGACGCTCCTCGGTGCCGATGAGAGCGTTCCGATCAATCTTGAGGACCGGGACGGGCGCCACCTCGATGCGCAGCAAGCCGGCGACGACCTCCCCGCGATTCCACAACTTGGGCTCGGGCTCCTCGCGATTCCACAGCTTGGGCTCCAGCTTGGGCTCCGGCTCGGGCTCCAGCTTGGGCTCCAGCTTGGGCTCCGGGGCGGGCTCGGGCTTGGGCTCCAGGGCGGGCTCCGGGGCGAGCTTGATCAGGCTGGCGGGGTGTGCCCAATGCCGGCGGTGGGCGGCTTCCGAGAAAATGAGGACCGGGACCTGATCTACCGCTGGCCGATCGATCGAGCAGATGGTCCACACGACATCGGTTGGATCGACCTCCGGTTCGGTCAGCCTCACGAGATCCCCGACCTTGAACTGCTCGGCCAGCCGATCGGCCTCGGCCATGGCTTGCTGCCGTTCGGATGACCCGGCCCGCCGAGGCTCGGGCTCCGGCTCGGGGAGGTTACGCTCCGCCCTCGCCTCGCGCCAGCCGATGATCTGAAGGGGGTGAACTCGCTCATGCCGCCCCTCGGCGTCGGCAATCAAGATCGGGTCGCCGCCCATCAGCCTGTCGCTGGAGATGTCCACGATGCGCCAGCCGGAGTGGGGGTCACCGGACATCAAGGCGCCCGCGTGGTCAACGCGCTTGACCCACTGCCCCACGCGAAACGCGCTCAGCAATGCGTCGTCGTTGGTCTGTGACATCGGGGCCGGAGCCAAGTTCTTGAACGAGGCCCAGTCCCCGAGGCCGAGTTCGTCGATCCGGCGCACCTGAACCGGGAACCGGTCGAGGGGCGGATCGTCGATGCGCCCGACTCGAAGGGCTACGCCACGAAGTTGAAGAGGAAAGGCCATGTGCGCGTCGGACCGAATATTGACGAGATCGCCAACCTTGATCCACTTGCGAGTCAGGGAGGACGCGCGGATGTACAAGTAGTGGTGGTCCGTGTTCGCCGGCCGAATGCCGAGGATGCCGCTGGGGAATATGGCCTCGATGCAGTAGACCACGTCCGCATCGTTGCCCGGCTGACGCAGCCTGACGCACTCCCCAAGCTTAAGGGGCGCTTCTATCGCTTCTGTTTCTTCTGTCACTTCTGGCCCTCCATGGGCTCGTCTGTGTCGAATAGCATGGAATATAGCACATCGTCCATCTTGGCCACAAGTTCCCTAAGGCGGTCGATCGCCCCGGGCGCGAGGGTTCGCAACAGCACCCGGGTGCTCGGGTGCTTGCGACGGTAGTTCTCCACCTCGCCGGCCTCGATCCCCACTATCGCCCCCCCGCCTCGACGGTCACCCGTAGCGGCGTGCGGCCGAGGCGATGGGCGGCCAGGATGGAGAGCATCACATCGCTCATGATCTCCGGGCCGCCCGTGAACTCGACCGACTCCCAGAAGTCCGGCAGTGCCGTGGCCGGATGGGCGAGGATCTTGATCGGACGGTCGGGATCAAGGCCGCCCTGGGGGTCCAGCTGGGTCAATCCATCGTGCAGCCAGACGGTCAGCGGCTCGTGGGTGATCTGCGTGACCACGTAGGCCCGACCGCCAAGCTCGATCGAGGCGCCGGGCGGCACGTCCCGCAGGGCGAGGTATTGGCTCACTCGGCCACCACGCCGAAGGCGTCAAGGACGTCCCGAACCGACGAATCGACGATCCTCAGCCAGTAGCCGGCGGGTGTGCGGACCTCGACCCAGCCGTCGTACTCCATGCCGAGCACGACCAGCACCTGCCCGTCCGTGCTCGTGGCGACGGTGACCTCCGCGACATCCCTGCCGATCATGGAGTTCGTCGCATACTTGGGGCGGGCGCGGACCTTGAGCTGGCGCTCGTCGCCCGTGGCCGGCTTGACCCCGGGCTCGAACCGGGGGGCCTGGGCCCAGGCGTCGGGGGAGACGTTGAGCCGGATGTCGACGTCATCCCACGGGTCCTTGTGACCGATGAGCAGGTCACCAGTCGGCAGGACCTCCAGAAGGGTGAAGACCCGCTGTTCTCCGATCTGTATCACTGCGCACTCCCGTGATGGTCTGGCCGGGCCGATCGCCCGACGAATGGCCAGACCCTACACCGCAATGGGATCAGTGTCTACTCTAGGCATCAAGGTGCGTTTCTATCGCTAGGCGGGTCGCCCCGGGGATACGATATGCCTCCGGCGCCGGGCAACTGGCGCCATTGACGACAAACGCGCGGCGCCCCCGCGGTGCCAGTCGCGCAGGCCTTGTGGCCCTCGGCGCTGACGACGCGGGAGCGCCGGCTACCTTCCATCACGAAAGTGAGCCAAGCATGACACGAGGAGACTTGGTTCTGCCAGGCGTAGATCAGCTGGGGCTGGCCACGCACCTTGCGAGCATCGGCTACTGGGTCTTCCCCGTCGAGGTCAGGGAGGCCGACAGGCCGGGAATGACCGAAAAAACCCCGAAGGTCAAGTGGAGAGACGCCTCGACCATGGACACTGCGCGGATCGCGCAGTGGTGGGCCCCGGGGGCCTGGGCCGCGCACTGCCACGTCGGGATCGACACGGGCAAGTCCGGGGTCATCCTGGTGGATCTCGATGTTCACCCGGGCAAGGATGGGACCCTGCAGGACGGCCCGGGGGAGTGGGCCCGCCTCATGGCCGCCCCCGGGGGGGAGCAATATCCACACCCCCAGGCGGCCGTCGCTACCCACTCTGGGGGGTGGCACCTCTACTACCGGGCCGCACCGGGCGACCCCGTGTCGAACTCGGCCAGTGCGATAGCCGGCGGGGTCGACACCCGGGGGGTCGGGGGATTTGCCATGGCCTGGGCCGGGAACCACCTGCCCGTAGACCAGCTCCCCGAACTGCCGGCCATCGCGCGGGTGCTGCTGCGCAGCACCTCGGCCAAGACCGAGGCGCCGGGGCGCTCCACCCACCCGCCCGCCCCGGATGCGAGCCGGACCGGGCGGGCGGGTGCCGTCGAGACCGGGCGTTTCTCCAGCGCCTCGCTCGTGGCCCCTAGGGACTTCACCGAAGCCGAGGCGCTGGCCTTCTGCTCCCCAAGCATGGATGGACTGGAGAGCGCCCCCGGCGGGTCGATCAACCAGCGCCTATTCCTGGCCGCGACCACGATCTGGCACTTCTGCGACGTCTTCTGGCCCCGGGAGCAGGTACGTGACTGGCTGATCGGGGCGCAGCGCAAGGCTTGGCTCGCCTCCGGGGGCTCCGATGATGGCGACTACGCCTCGGCCGAGCAGACGATCGACTCAGCCTGGTCCGGGCTCGATTCCGGCGGGCGCTCGCCCGGCGACGCATGGCGGGCCGCAGTGCGAGCGGAGACCCCCTCGGCGCCGCCCCCTTTCCCCGGGGCCGCCGGGACGGCGGCGCTGCCTGCAGGAGATGACGCCGAGGCCTGGGCCCCGAGCGACCTGACCGACATTCTCAACGGGACCTACATCCCGGCGGTACCCGAGGTCGGCCACAGATCGGACGGGAAGTACCTCCTCTACCCGGGCAAAGAGCACTACGTCGCCGCCGAGCCGGAATCCGGCAAGACGTGGCTCATCGTGCTGCTCTGCGTCCAGACCCTGGCCAGGGTTGACGGCAGGGTGCTCTACGTCGACTTCGAGGACGAGGCCGGGGCCATCATCCCCCGGATGCTCCAGCTGGGCGCAGAGCCGGGCGTGCTGGGCGATCGGAGCCGGTTCGCGTACGTGCGTCCCAACGGCCCGGCCGGGCCTGCCTACGCCGCCCTGGTGGCCGCCATGAAGCCGACGCTGACCGTCTTCGACGGTGTGACCGAGGGCTACGCGATCAACGGGCTCGACCCAGAGAAAAACGCCGATGTGCCCAAGTGGCGCCACCGGATGGTGATCCCCGCGCTGAACGCCGGGTCGGCCACCCTGGCGAGCGATCACGTGATCAAGTCCCGGGATGGGCGCGGCGGCTTCGCCATCGGGGCCGGGCACAAGAAGGCTGGCCTGACCGGGGCGGCGCTCGAACTGCGCAATATCCACCCCTTCGGCCGAGGGCTCAAGGGATCGTCGGAATTGATCGTCACCAAGGACCGCCCGGGGATGCTGCGCCAGATCGGGGTCAAGGGCGAGGGGAGGGAGTCGATTATCGGAGATCTCGTGCTTAACGACACGGGGGATCAATTGATATGCGAGATATATCG
>Ga0302299_10000151_pt1 | contig 32203 bp, 34 predicted proteins | sample III_Fen_N3_4_FD_198795 | JGI IMG/M metagenome (GOLD analysis project Ga0302299, IMG submission 198795) | Peat permafrost microbial communities from Stordalen Mire near Abisko, Sweden - III_Fen_N3_4 | ecosystem: Environmental > Terrestrial > Soil > Wetlands > Permafrost | place: Sweden: Abisko...
CTTCATCGTGCAGGCCCTGGCGGGGGAGCCCCTCACCATCTACGGCGACGGCTCCCAGACCCGTTCGTTCTGCTACGTCGACGACGAGGTGCGGGGCTTCCTGAACCTGCTCGACAGCGACACCGTGGGGCCCGTGAACATCGGCAACCCGCACGAGTTCACCGTCACCGAGCTGGCCAAGGTGGTGCTGTCGGTCACCGGGTCGAGCTCGGAGATCGTCTACCACCCGCTGCCCGTCGACGACCCGACGCAGCGCAAGCCCGACATCGGCCTGGCCACGCGGGCGCTCGGCTGGGCCCCGGTCGTCGAGCTCACCGAGGGCGTCACGCGCACCACCGAGTGGTTCCGCCAGCTCGACCTCAGCTGATCGGGGTCAGTGGTCGCGGGCCTCGGCGGCCTCGCGGTTGGCCAGGTACCACTCGACGGTGCGACGGAGGCCGTCGGCGAAGCTGGTGTGGGCCTCGAAGCCGAACTCCTCGCGGGCCCGGGTGGCGTCGACGCGGCGGCGCGGCTGCCCGTCGGGCTTGGTGTCGTCCCAGCGCACCTCGCCGGTGAACCCGGTGGCGGCCACGACCTCGTCGACGAGCTCGCGGATGGGCATCTCGTGGTTCGAGCCGAGGTTGACCGGCTCGGCGCCGTCGTAGCGCTCGGCCGCCAGGGCGATGCCCTCGGCCGCGTCGTCGACGTAGAGGAACTCACGGCTCGCCGACCCGGTGCCCCAGACCTCGATGTGGTCGTCGCCGGCCTCACGCGCCTCGACGCACTTCTTGACCAGCGCCGGGATCACGTGGGAGACCGCGGCGTGGAACTTGTCGCCCGGCCCGTAGAGGTTGGTGGGCATGAGGTAGATGCCGTTCTGGCCGTACTGCGCCCGGTTCGACTGGAGCTGCACCAGCTGCGCCAGCTTGGCGATGCCGTAGGGCGCGTTGGTCTCCTCGGGGTAGCCCTGCCACAGGGACGACTCCTGGAAGGGGACCGGCGTGAACTTGGGGTACGAGCAGATGGTGCCCACCACGACCACCTTGGGGGTGTCGCGGCGGCGGGCCTCGTCGATGACGTAGGTGCCCATGAGCAGGTTGTCGAGGTAGAGGTCGGCGGGACGGGCCTGGTTCGCGCCGATGCCGCCGACGCGCGCCGCCAGGTGGATGACCAGCTCGGGCTCGGAGGCGGCAAAGAGGTCGGCGACGGCGGTGGGGTCGCGCAGGTCGTGGTCGGCGCTCTCGGCGCACACCACCCGGTCGGCGCCGCGCGCCGCCAGCTGGGCCAGCACCGCCGACCCGAGGAAGCCGGAACCTCCGGTGACGAGGACTTGGCGGCCGGTCCAGAACGCTGACATGGGCGTGGAGCGTATCGACTCGTGCTTCCGCCCCCGGTACCGCCCCATGCGAAACTCACCCCATGACCACGGGAGGGGGTGCCACGCCGACCGTCACCTCCTGCGTGACGTTGGAGCAGTGCTGGCACCGCGTCCCCGGCGGCACGGCGCGGGCCGCGCTGGAGCTGGTCGACGCGCTGGTCGCGCTGGGCCGGCTCCCCACCGGCGAGGCGCTGTCGCTCGTCGGGGTGTCGGCGTGGCACCGTCAGCCACCCGAGGCCACCTGGCGCCCCTCCATCCCCGTGCGCCAGCTGCCCCTGCCGCGGGTGGCGCTGTACGAGTCGTGGCACCGGCTGCGCCACCCCCGCGTGGAGCGGGCCACCGGTCCCGTCGACGTCATCCACGCCACCGGCATCGCCATGCCGCCCCGCTCGGTGCCCGTGGTCCTCACGCTCCACGATCTGGCGTTCGTCCGCGACCCGTCCCACTTCACCGCGCACGGGCTCCGCTTCTTCCACGCCGCCCTCGACCGGGCCCGCACCGACGCCGACGTGGTGCTGTGCTCGTCGGAGGCCACCCGGGTCGACGCCGAGGCGGCCGGGCTCCCGGCTGACCGGCTGCGCGTGGTGCCGCTCGGGGTGCGCCCCGCCCACGTCGACGCCGACCAGGTCGCCGCGGTGCGACGGGCCCACGGCCTCGACGCCCCGTACGTGCTGCACGTGGGCACCGCGGAGCCCCGCAAGAACCTGTCGGGGCTGCTCGACGCGTTCGCCCGACTCGACCGCGACGGCGTCGACCTGGTCCTGGTCGGGCCCGACGGCTGGGGCGAGGCAGGCGACGCCCTGCCCACCCGGCTGCAGCAGCGGGTGCGCCGGCTCGGGTTCGTCTCCGAGCTCGACAAGGCGGCCCTCTACGCTGGCGCTGCTGTGTTCTGCTACCCGAGCGTGTGGGAGGGCTTCGGCCTTCCGGTCCTGGAGGCCCTGGCGCAAGGCGCCCCCGTGGTGACCTCGCGGGGCACCGCCACCGAGGAGGTGGCGGGCGACGCGGCGCTGCTGGTCGACCCCCGCGATCCCGTCGAGCTCGCCGACGCGCTGCGCCGCGTGCTCGACGACACCGACCTCGCCGCCGACCTCCGCGGCCGGGGCCCGGCCCGGGCCGCGGCGTTCCCGTGGTCGCGGACCGCCACGCTCACCGCCGAGGCCTACGCGGCCGTCATCGGAGGCACGCACCCGTGAGCGTCCGTCGCGTCGGCGTCAACCTGCTCTGGCTCGTACCGGGGGTCGTCGGGGGCACCGAGGACGCGGTGTGCGGCTTCCTCGCCGAGCTGGCACGGCAACGCCCGGACGACCTCGACATCACCCTCTACGTGCAGCGCGGCTTCGTGCACGAGCACGCCGACCTGGTGGCGAGCTTCCCCTGCCGCGTGCTGCCGATCGGCGGTGGCCACAAGCCGACCCGGGTGCTGGCGGAGATCCTGTGGCTGGGTGCCTGGGCCCGGCGCGACCGGCTCGAGCTGCTCCACCACTACGGCGGCGTGGTGCCGCCGCTGGCCACCGTGCCGTCGGTCGTCACCATCCACGACGTGCAGCCCCTCGTGTTCCCCGAGAACTTCGACCGCGTCAAGCGGCGCTGGCTCGGCACCATGCTGCCCCGGTCGGTCCGTGCGGCCCGGCTCGTGATCGTGCCCTCCGTGGCGGCGCGCGACTCGCTGGTCGAGCTCACCGGGGCCTCGCCCTCGAAGCTCCGCGTGGTGTGGCACGGCGTGTCCCTGCGGCAGCGCCGTCGCCCCTCGACGCGCGAGCGCGCCGCGGTGCGGACGGCCTACCGGCTCGACGGCCCCTACGTGCTGTACCCCGCGATCACCTATTCCCACAAGAACCACGCGCTGCTCCTCGACGCGTTCGCCCGGGTGGCCGCGGCGCGGCCCGACGTCACCCTCGTGCTCGCCGGCTCGGCCGGGCCCGAGGAGGCCACGGTCGCCGCCACCATCGAGCGCCTCGGCCTCGGCGACCGGGTCCGTCGCGTGGGCCGCGTGAGCCGTGGCGACCTCGACGTGCTGCTGCTCGACGCCACGGTCCTCGCCTTCCCGTCCCGCTTCGAGGGGTTCGGGCTGCCGCTCATCGAGGCCATGGCGGTGGGCTGCCCCGTCGTGGCCGCGGCGGCCAGTGCCATCCCCGAGGTCGTCGGCGACGCCGGACGGCTGGTGGCGCTCGACGACCCCGCCGGGTTCGCCGAGGCCATCGAGGGCCTGCTCGACGACTCGCCCGAGCGTCGCGAGCTCATCGCCCGGGGGCAGGTCCGGGTGCTGCGCTTCGCGTGGCGCGAGCTGTGCGGCGCCGTCACCGACATCTACCGTGAGGCGCTGGGTGAGACCCTCCGGTCCGCCGTGCCGCCGCCGCAGGAGACCAGCAGCGTCGCCGGCGCACCCACCGAGAAGCAGGAGGCCGCGTCATGAGGCTGCTGGTGCTCTGCCCCCACTACGCACCCGACGTGGCGCCGACGGGCGAGGTGATGACCAGCATCGTCGAGGGCCTCGCGGCGCGGGGCCACCGCCTCCACGTGGTCACGTCGCTGCCCTGGTACCAGCACCACCGCGTCGAGCCCGACTGGACCGGTCAGGTCATCCACCACGCCGACACCTCGTGGGGCCGCCTCACCCGCGTCCACCCGTTCCCCACCGACAAGCGCAACATCCCTGCCCGGGCGGTGGGGTTCGTGGGCTTCACCGGCCTCGCCGCCCTCGCCGGGATGATGAGTCGGGGCCGGCCCGAGGCCGTGCTGGCCATGTCGCCGCCCCTCACCCTCGGGCCCGCGGGCCTGGCGGTGGCGAGGACCCGCCGCGTGCCGTTCGTGTTCAACATCCAGGACGTCTTCCCCGACGTGGCGGTGGAGCTCGGCATGCTCACCGACACGCGGGTGATCGCGGTGGCGTCGTGGCTCGAGCGGGCCACCTACCAGGCATCCGACGCGGTCACCGTGCTGTCCGACGACCTGCGCGACAACGTGGCCGCGAAGATCGCAGGCCGGGCCGGCGGTGACCCCGCCAAGATCCGCGTCATCCCCAACTTCGTCGACACCGAGTGGATCCGGCCGCGCGACCGCGAGAACGACTACCGGCGTGAGCAGGGCCTCGAGGGCAAGACGGTGGTGATGTACGCCGGCAACGTGGGCTTCTCGCAGTCGCTCGACCTGGTGCTGGCCGCCGCGACGTCGTTCGTCGACGACCCCTCGGTGGTGTTCGTGATCAACGGGGGCGGTTCGGCCCGACCGGCGCTCGAGCAACAGGCCGCGGGCCTCACGAACGTGCGGTTCGTCGACATGCAGCCCAAGTCGCGCCTCCCCGAGCTCCTCGCCGCCGCCGACGTGCACGTGGTGCCCCTCAAGCGGGGCCTCGCGCGGTCGAGCGTGCCGTCGAAGATGTACTCGATCCTGGCGGCGGGCCGGCCCATCGTGGCCAGCGTCGACCCCGGCACCGAGGTCGCCCGCACGGTCCAGGAGGCGGGGGCCGGGCTGTCGGTCGTGCCCGACGACGCCGAGGCCTTCGCCAAGGCGGTGCGGCGCCTCGTCGAGGCCCCGGCCGAGGCGGCGGAGATGGGCGCCGCCGGGCGCCGCTGGGTCGAGCACTGGGCGTCGCCGGCGGCCGTGGCCGCGGCCTACGAGGCCCTGTTCACCGAGCTGGCCACGGCCTGAGCAGCTCCTCGCCGCGGCGTGGGGCGCTTTACAGCGAGCAGACAGGCCTCGGGTAGGTTGGTCGGCCATGGGTAGAGCGTCGTCCGCAAAGAAGGTCGCGCGCGTCGCGAAGGTGGGGGGCAAGTCGGCCCAGCCGCGCCGCAACATCGGGTTCCCGCTCGTCATCGTGGTGCTGCTCGCCGGGGGCATCCTCGCCGTGTGGGCCGCACGCTCGAGCGTCAGCAACAACGCCAACGTGTTCCCGGCGGCCAACAAGGACCACATCCACATGGCCTACGCCATCAACGACTGTGGCAAGTGGCTGGCCCCCATCCCCACGTTCGAGAGCTCCTTCGGCATCCACACCCATGGTGACGGCGTGCTGCACATCCACCCCTACCTGGCGTCGGCCTCGGGCAAGAACGCCACCTTCTCGGTGTTCGAGAACGGTGCCGGCATGTCGTCGTCGCCGAGCGGGCTGCGCTACACGGGCGTCAACGTCAAGGGCGACTGCAACGGCAAGCCGGCGGTGCTCCGGGTGGCCGAGTGGGACAAGGCGGTCGACAAGAACGACAAGGCCATCGACCCCGCCACCAAGCCCGACCGGATCTACACCAAGGACTTCGGCAAGATCCGCCTCAACAAGAACGGCGGGGCGCTCACCTTCTTCTACGGGTCGCCCACGGCCACCATCCCGATGCCGCCGAGCATCCCGGCCATGATCTCGGCCCTCGGCGGCAACGAGGGCGGCACCACGCCCACCACCGTCACCGGCACCACCGTCCCGGGCACCACCGTCAAGGGCAGCGCCACCACGGTGGCCTCCTCGGCCACCACGGCCGCGCCCCCGACCACGGCCGCGGCCAACTGACCCGACGATGACCCGCGCTGTCGTGCTGGTCGGTGGCTTCGGCACCCGGCTGCGTCCCCTCACCTACTCGCTGCCGAAGCAGATGCTGCCGATCATCGACCGGCCCATGATCGAGCACGTCATCGCCCACCTCGGTGCGCACGGCGTCACCGAGGCGGTGCTGTCGCTCGGGTACAAGCCCGACGCCTTCGCCCACGCCTACCCCGACGGCACCTGCGCCGGGGTGCAGCTGCACTACGCCGTCGAGCCCGAGCCGCTCGACACCGCAGGGGCCATCCGCTTCGCGGCCGAGCACGCCGGCATCACCGAGCGCTTCGTGGTGGTCAACGGCGACGTCCTCACCGACCTCGACGTGACCGCCCTCATGGCGTTCCACGACGCCCACGGCGCCGAGGGCACCATCGCGTTGTACCCGGTCGAGGACCCCTCGGCGTTCGGCGTGGTGCCCACCGAGCCCGACGGCAAGGTCATCGCCTTCGTCGAGAAGCCACCGCGCGACGAGGCCCCCACCAACCTCATCAACGCCGGCACCTACGTGCTCGAGCCCTCGGTGCTCGGCCGCATCGAGACGGGCCGCAAGGTGTCCATCGAGCGCGAGGTCTTCCCGGCCATGGTGGTCGACGGCGGGCTCTACGCCATGGCCGACGAGTCCTACTGGATCGACACCGGCACCCCGGTCAAGTACCTCGAGGCGCAGTTCGACCTCATCGACGGTCGCCGCGGCGCCCCGGTGGCAGGCGTGCACCCCACCGCCTCGGTGGCCCCCGACGCGGTCGTCGAGCACGCCATCCTCGGCGCAGGGGTGCGGGTGGGCGCCGGCGCGACGGTCCGCGACTCCGCGCTGCTCCCGGGCGCCACCATCGCCGCCGGGGCCACCGTCACCGGCTCGATCATCGGTCCCGACGCCTCGGTCGGCGAAGGTGCCACCGTGGCCGACCTCTCGGTGCTGGGGGCCGGCGTGGTCGTCGCCGCAGGTGCCGAGGTCCGGGGCCAGCTGCTCCCGGCCTCCGAGCCGGCGCACCAGGCGAGCCCCGCGTGACCGGGCGGGTCTGATGCGGGCGCTCGTCACCGGCGGCGCCGGCTTCATCGGGTCCACCCTGGTCGACCGCCTGCTGGCCGAGGGGCACGCCGTCGACGTCGTCGACGACCTCTCGTCGGGCAAGCTCGCCAACCTCGCCGCGGCACGGGCCGACCGCAGCAACGAGCTCACGTTCCACCAGCTCGACATCCGCGACCCGTCGCTGGTCGACCTCATGGTGCGCCGCAGCCCCGAGGTGGTGTTCCACCTGGCCGCCCAGATCGACGTGCGGGTGTCGGTGGCGAACCCCGTGCTCGACGCGCAGATCAACGTCATCGGCAGCCTCAACGTGCTCGAGGGGGCGCGGGCGTCGGGCGTGCAGAAGGTCGTGTTCGCCTCGAGCGGTGGCACCATCTACGGCGAGGTCGCCGACGCCGACCTGCCCGCCAAGGAGACCCACCCGCAGGTGCCGCTCTCGCCCTACGGCGTCTCGAAGAAGGTGGTGGGCGACTACCTCACCGCCTACCGCGAGCTGCACCAGCTCGAGTACACCGCGCTGGCCCTGGCCAACGTCTTCGGCCCCCGCCAGGACCCGCACGGCGAGGCCGGCGTCGTGGCCATCTTCGCCGGCAGGCTGCTGGCCGGGGAGCCGTGCACCATCTTCGGCGACGGCGCCCAGACCCGCGACTACGTCTACGTCGACGACGTGGTCGACGCGTTCGTGCGGGCCGCCGAGCGGGGGAGCGGCCTGCTGCTCAACGTGGGCACCGGGCAGGAGACCTCCGTCGTCGAGCTGCACCGCATCATGGCCGAGGCCGCCGGCGTGCCCGTGGCGCCCGCGTTCGCACCGGCCCGGTCCGGCGAGCTGGCCCGGTCGTGCCTCGACCCGGGGCGCGCCGCCATCCACCTCGGCTGGAAGCCGTGGACGACGTTGCCGGTCGGCACCACGGCGGTGCTCGACTACTTCCGGTCGGCCGACGCCGCGGTCTGAGCGTTCCACAAAGGGCCTCTCAGCTGCGGGTTCACCTCGTGAACACGTTCACGTAACCCGGAGGGTGCTTGCAAAGGTGAGCAGCACGGCCTACCGTGGCATGCGTGATCTTGCGTGACACCATCGATGACCTCGACGTGCTGGTCGCCGAGCTCACCGAGTTGCGGCAGGCACTGAGCCACGCCGAGCTGCGCGGCAACCCGGTCAACGCCCTCTGGGACGCCGAGGCCGGGCTGCGCCACGCCGCCGAGCGGAGCGCGGCCCGTGCGGCCACGGTGCGGCGGGCCATCGAGCTGCTCACCGACCAGCGCCGCATCGCCTGATCCGCCGAACTCGTGCCGGTGGCGCCGCGCCGCCTCGCTACGTTCGGCGCATGGCCCTCACGCTCACCGTCGTCGACGCCTTCACCGACCGGCCCTTCGCCGGGAACCCTGCCGCCGTGGCCGTGCTCGACCACCCGCTGCCCGATGAGACGCTGCGTCGGGTGGCCGCCGAGATGAACCTGGCCGAGACCGCCTTCGTCAGCAGGCGCGACGACGGCGACTGGGACCTGCGGTGGTTCACCCCCACCACCGAGGTCGACCTGTGCGGTCACGCCACGCTGGCCACCGCCAAGGTCCTCGGCGGCGACCTCCGCTTCCACACCCGCAGCGGCGTGCTCGCGGCCCATGCCGGGCCCGACGGCACGGTCGAGCTCGACTTCCCGGCCGACCCGCCCACGCCCACCGCCACCCCCTCAGGGCTCGCCGTGGCGCTCGGGTGCGACCCGGTCGGTGCCCACCGGGCCCGGCACTTCCTGGTGGTCGAGCTGGCCACCGCGGCCGAGGTCCGCGCCCTGCAGCCCGACCTCGGCGCCGTCGCCGTGGCCGAGTCCGAGGCGGTGGTCGTCACCGCACCGGGCGACCGTCCGGGCATCGCCTGCGTGAGCCGGGTGTTCGGGCCGAACGTCGGCATCCCCGAGGACGCCGTCACCGGCAGCGCCCACTGCGTCCTGGCCTGCCTCTGGGGTGATCGCCTCGGCGAGGCCGAGCTGGTCGGCGAGCAGGCCTCGGCGCGGGGCGGCGAGGTCCGCATGGCCCGCGACGGCGACCGGGTCCGGCTCGGCGGCCACGCCGTGGTCGTGTCCGAGGTGCGCCTCCTCGCCGACCTCACCTGACCCCCGCCGAGGCGAATGTTCTGTGGAAGTGGCCGTAGAGCGACCACTTCTGGGGGTAACTACAGCAAGCGCGGTGCGGACAGACGCCGGCGCGCCTCGACCCGGAGCTAGCGGAAGAGGTCCTCGTCGGCGGGGCGCACCAGCTCCTCGTGGACCTCGCCCCGGCGGAACCACGACGCGTCGACGCCCCGGACGATGGCCACGGGGATGCCGCTGGCCTTGCCCATGACCAGGTCGGCCGCGCCCGCGATCTCGTCGACCACCGCCACCTCGGTGACCTGCAGCTCGCGGCCCAGCGAGTCGGTGGTGCCGCGCAGGTCGAGGATGGCGCCGATGCCGGCGCAGCCGATGGCCACGTCGGTGACGCCACGGCGCCAGACCCGGCCGAAGGTGTCGGACACGATGACCGCCACGTCGACCGAGGCGCGGTCGCGGAGCCCGTCGCGGATGCGGCGGGCCGAGCGGTCGGCGTCGTCGGGCAGCAGCGCGGCGTGGCCCTCGGCCACGTTCGAGAGGTCGACGCCGGCGTTCGCGCAGATGAAGCCGTGGCGGGTCTGGGTGATCACCAGGTCGCCGCGACGCCGCAGCACCCGCACGGACTCGGCCTCGACGAGCGCCTTGTGGGCCAACGGGTCGGTGGCGTCGATCGGCACCAGCTTGCCCTCGGCCTTCGACACGATCTTCTGGGTCACGACCACGACGTCGCCCGCCCGCAGGTCGGCCGCGGCGGCGATGAGGCCCGCCAGGTCGTCGCCGGGCGCGACCTCGCCGATGCCCTCGACCCCGATGACCTCGATGCCGCTCACGCCGGCCCGCCGAGGCCGACCGCGGCCAGGACGGTCGTGCCCAGGGCCGCGGCCTCGGTGGGCCCGTGCATCACCGTGGGCGCCACCACGCAGCGCAGGCCTTCGGCCTCGACGGCCGCCGCCGACCCCGCGTCGGCCTCGTCGATGACCAGCGTGGCGGCGAGCGGGGCGTAGAGGCGGGCCACCCCCACCACGGTGGACTCGTGCCCGAGCTCGCGCAGCATGCGGTCGGCCGGTCCCTTGAGCGCCGCGCCGGCGATGATCGGCGACACGGCCACCGTGCGGTCCCGGCGGGCCTCGACGGCCGCGCGGATGCCCGCCACGGCCAGCACCGGGCCGATCGACACGATGGGGTTCGACGGGGCGATGACCACGGCGTCGGCGTCGTTGATCGAGGCCAGCACCCCCGGCCCGGGCCGGGCCGACGCCGCGCCGTCGAAGCGGACGGCGGTGACCGGGACGCCGTGCTGGCGCTGCACGAAGTACTCCTGGAAGCCGACCTCGCGCTCGATGGTGGCGCCGGGGACCCCTGGGTCGGGGTCGAGCACCGTGACCCGGGTGCGCAGCGCGTCGTCGGTGGCCGGGAGCAGGGCCAGCTCGAGGTCCCAGCCACGGGCGATCTCGGCGGTGACCTCGGTGAGGGTGGCGCCCTCGTCGAGCCGCTGGGTGCGGAACAGGTGGGTGCCGAGGTCGCGGTCGCCGAGGTTGAACCAGGCGGCCCCGCCGTAGCGGCCGAGCGTCGCCATGGCCTGCCACGTCTCCTCGGCGAGGCCCCAGCCGCGCCCCGGGTCGATGGCCCCGGCCAGCGTGTAGGTGACGGTGTCGAGGTCGGGGGAGATGTGCAGCCCGTGCAGCACCACGTCGTCGCCCACGTTCACCACGGCGGTGAGGTCGGCGGCAGGGTGGACCCGGACCAGCCCGGCCAGGAGGCGAGCCGCGCCCACCCCGCCCGCGAGCACGGTGATCATCAGCGGGACGTTAGGCGACGACAGGACCTGCTCCCACACCTCACGCACGGTGTGCGAGTGACAACGGAGCGACGGCATGCCAAAGTGGTGTCCGTGGGAGAGCCAGGCGACCGAGATCAGGCCACAGCGCGTCCCGCTGCGGCCAAGGTGGAGCAGCGGGCCGACGTGCTGCGCCAGGTCGCCGGCCGCCTCTCCAGCATCGAGCACGAGGAGTGGCAGGGCGTCGAGCTGGCCGATGGCCGCCGCACCCTCGGCGTGTCGGCGGCTGCCGCGGCCCCGGCTCCCGCTCCCGCCCCCGCGGCGCCCCGTCCGGCCCCGCCCGCACAACCGGCAGCCCGGCCCCAGGCCCCTGCTGCCGCCCAGGCGCCGACCGCCAAGGCCGCCCGCCCCGCACCCCAGGCCAAGGGGCGCCCCGCGCCGCCGTCGGGCAAGGGCGGCCCGCGCCCGGCCGCCAAGGGACCCGCACCGAAGCAGGGCACCCGCCCGGCGCCGCCCCGTGGGGCCGCCCCGAAGTCCGGCCGTCCGGCACCGCCCACGTCGGCTCGTCCGGCACCGCCCAAGGACGGCCGTCCGGCCCCGCCCAAGGCCGGCCGTCCGGCACCGCCCAAGGCCGCCCGTGCCGAGGTCGGCGGCGAGAACCTGTCGTGGTGGAAGCGGTTCCTCCGCGCCCTCGGCTTCTCCGGCGACTGACTGGCGAGCACGGGGTGCGTGCATCCCGAACAGGCGTTCGATAGCCTGAGGTGATGGTCGTCGCCGTCGCCCCTCCGCTCACCTGGCAGGGCTCGCTCTTCGCGTCCGGAGCGCCCCGCGCCGACAGCGACTTCGCCCGGGCCGTGCGCCGCGAGCTGGGCGACGGGTCCTGGGTCGAGCACGTCCCCGGCTGGCTGAGCGGCGCCGACCAGCTGTTCACGTCGCTCGTCGGCCGGCTGCGGTGGGAGACCCACGAGATGCCGATGTACGGCCAGCTCGTGGCGCAGCCGCGGTTGAGCGCGTGGTGGGCCCTCACCGACGAGAAGGTGCGCCAGCCCGAGCTGGGGGCGCTCGCCGAGGTCGTCGGCCGGCGCTACGGCGTCACCTTCGAGTCGATCGGCGCCAACCTCTACCGCGACGGGCGCGACAGCGTCGCGTGGCACGCCGACCGGCACGCCCGGGCCCCGTCCGACCCCGATGTCGTCATCGCCGTCCTGTCGCTCGGCTCACCGCGGCGCTTCCTGCTGCGGCCGCGCGGGGGCGGCCCCTCGGTGGGCTACGTCGTCGCGAGCGGCGACCTGCTGGTCATGGGCGGGGCCTGCCAGCGCGACTGGCAGCACACCGTGCCGAAGATGGCGCACGCCGGGCCGCGCCTCAGCATCACCTTCCGCTACGCCACCCCGTGACGCGCCGGCTCAGGTGGTGGTCCACTGGCTCCAGGGCAGCTGCCAGTCGCCGTAGCCGTTCCACGGGTCGAGCTGCACCGGAGAGTTGTTGACCTGCACCACGTCGCCCGCGCTCGAGAAGTTGTAGAACCACTCGGCGTCGGCGGGCGACACGTTGACGCAGCCGTGCGACACGTTGGAGTTGCCCTGGGCGCCCGTCGACCACGGGGCGGCATGGACGAACTCACCGCTGTTCGAGATGCGCACGTCCCACAGCACCGTCTCGTAGTACCCGTCGGGCGAGTCGCGGGGGATGCCCACCGTGGCGGAGTCCATGGTGACCGACTGACTCTTCTCGTTGACCACGTGGATCCCACCCTTGGTGGGGTACTGGTCGCGCCCGGTCGACACGGGCAGCGTGCGGATGGCGGCGCCGTTCTGGGTGACGGTCATGGTGTGGGTGTTGACGTCGACGATCGAGATGTGCGAGTCGCCGATGCCGAAGTTCACGGTGCGCCCGTCGACGCCCCACACGCCCTTGCCAGCGTCGAACCCGGCGAAGTCGATCTTGAGGCTCACCTTGGCGTGCGCCGGCCAGAACACCTGCGGGCGCCAGTGCAGCTCGGAGTCGGTGACCCAGTGCCAGCCGCCGACCACGCCGGCCGGCGCGGTGACCGTGAGGCGCTTCTCGAGCGCGGCGTGGCGGTCGGCGGAGATCGGGGAGTTGAGGTCGACGATGATCGGCATGCCCACGCCGTAGACGCCGCCGTCGCCCACGTTGAGCGTGGTGTGCAGGGCCGTGGCCGGTGCCCCGGTGACGAAGTGCCAGCGGCGCGTGACGGTGCGGCCCCGGGTGTCGGTGATCCTGGCCTCGGCCGCGTAGGCGGTGTTGGGCACGAAGTTGCCGGCCGCCATCCAGGCGTTGCCGGTGCTGGACACCTTGCCGGTGGGCCCGGGGCCGGTGGCCGACCGCACCACCACCGAGGCGATGGTGCCGTTGCGCACCGACAGGGCCAGCGGGGCATTGAGCGCCACGCCCGTGGCACCGTTGGCCGGGCTGGGGGTGATGCTGACCGGTGGCGGCGGCAGCGTGGTGGACGGCGGGGCCGCCTTGGGTGTGCTCGAGGCGCACGCCGCCGCCACGACCACCAGGGCCGCGAGGACGGGCAGGAGCGCCACGGAGCGCGACCGGGTCGATTTCACGAGACACCAGTTTGCCCGACGGTGGCCGATCGCGGACACCACGGTCACCAGATCGTCATACACAGCGCCCTGAGCAGGGCCGCAGCGGGCCGATGCCCGACGCGGCCACCCCGACCCGTGATACTTGTCGGGTGGCAACGGTGGTCTTGATCGAGGACGACGCGGCGATCCGCACGGCGTTGACGAGTGGCCTCACCCGTCGCGGCCACCAGGTCGAGGCCGCGGCCTCCGGTCTCGAGGGCCTGCGCGTCATCACCGGGTCCCGTCCCGAGGCGGTGGTGCTCGACCTCGGCCTCCCGGACATCTCGGGGATCGACCTGCTGCGGATGCTGCGCGCCGTGAGCGATGTCCCGGTGCTGGTGGTCACCGCCCACGACGACGAGCCGGAGATCATCCGCACGCTCGACGCGGGCGCCGACGACTACGTGGTGAAGCCCGCGTCGGCCGAGCAGATCGACGCCCGGCTGCGGGCGCTGATGCGACGCGCCCGCCCCGACGAGCGCGTCGGACCGGTGGTGGTCGGCGACCTCGTGCTCGACGCCACCACCCGCGAGGCCACCCTGCTGGGCCGCCCGCTCGAGCTGTCGCGCAAGGAGTTCGACCTGGCCCTCTACCTCGCCAGCCGCCCGGGCGAGGTGGTCACCAAGCGGGAGCTGCTCGCCGAGGTCTGGCAGCAGCCCTACGGCGGCGCCGACAAGACGGTCGACGTGCACCTCTCGTGGCTGCGTCGCAAGCTCGGCGAGAAGGCCTCCGAGCCCGGCTACCTCCGCACCGTGCGCGGCGTGGGCGTGAAGCTGGTCGACCCGGCGTCGGACTGACCTGCCATGCGCCGGCGCCTCGCGCTCACCGCTGCTGCCGTCACCGCGATGGTGGTCATCTCGTTCGTGGTGCCGTTGGCCGCGCTGCTGCGCACCAGCGCGGTCGACCACGCGGTGAACACCGCCGAGGTCCAGTCGCGCTCCCTCGGCACGGTGCTGGCGACGGTGAGCGACACGGCCTCGCTCGAGGAGGTGGTGGCGCAAGCCAACGCCACGGGCCCCCGCCCGGTCAGCGTGGTGCTCGCCAGCGGGCAGGTGGTCGGGGTGCCGGTACCGATCGACGCCGAGGTCCTCCGGGCCCGCCGGGAAGCCTTCACCGCCTCGGCACCCAACGGCGCACGCGTGGTCTTCGTGCCGGTGCGCCGGCCCGACGGCACCGTCTCGGTCGTGCGGGTGCTCATCCCGCGGGCCCTCCTCCAGCACGGGGTGCTGCAGGCGTGGCTGGTCCTGGCCGGTCTCGGCGTGGCGCTCGTGGTGCTGGCCGTGGTGGTCACCGACCGCCTGGTGCGCCCCATGGTGGCCTCGATGGAACGGCTGTCGGCGGTGACCCACCGGCTGCGCGGCGGCGAGCTCGACGCCCGGATCAGGCCCGACGGTCCTCCCGAGGTGAAGGAGGTGGGCCTGGCGGTGAACCTGCTGGCCGACCAGATCGGCGAGCTCCTCCGGGCCGAGCGCGAGGCGGCCGCCGACGTGTCGCACCGGCTGCGCACCCCCATGACCGCGCTGCGCCTCTCGGTGGAGACCCTGCCAGGCACCGACGAGGCCACCAAGGTCACGTCCGACCTCGAGGAGCTCGAGCACTCGGTCGATCAGGTCATCCGCGAGATGCGGCGTCCGGTGGCGGTCGCCGCTCCGGCGAGCGACCTGGCGGCGGTGGTCAGCGCCCGCGCGGTGTTCTGGTCGGTGCTCGCCGAGGAGCAGGGCCGAGCCATGACCGTCGACGTGCCGGGCTCCGAGGCGTGGGTGGCGGTCCCCGGGGCCGAGCTCGACGCCACCATCGACGCCCTGCTCAACAACGTCTTCGCGCACACCGATCCCGGTGTGCCCTTCTCGATCCGGGTCCGCCCGGCGCCCGGCAACCAGTGGCTGCTCACCGTCGAGGACGGGGGCCCGGGCTTCGGCACCGACGCCTCCGCCCCGCCCTCGCCCCAGGCACGCCGGGGGAGCACCGGCCTGGGCATCGACATCGCCCGCCGCAGCGCCGAGCGCTCGGGAGGCAGCATCCGCACCGGCCGCAGCAACCTCGGCGGGGCGCTGGTGGAGCTGCGGCTGGGGTCGCCCCCCTCGTCCGCCTGAGCGTGGGGCTCAGTTGTCCCCGGGTTGGGGCCGGCCGCCGACGCACCCCAGTTGGACCTCGAACTCCTGGGCGGCCGAGCGGAACTTCACCTGCACCTGTTCGGGGCCGGAGTCGGCGACCTGCATGGTGAACCCGCTCGAGGGGCTCGCCGACACCAGGCGGATCGTCGACCCGGTGCACGACGCGGTGACCGTGCCGCCCGCGGTGGAGTAGGTCGTCGAGACGGGGGCGCTGCCGGAAGGGAGCGTGGTCGGCGAGGGGCCGTGACCGCCGCCGGACTCCCCGGAGCCGCCCGTCCCGCCACCCCCGGACCCGCCACCGCCCGACCCGGTCTCGCCGGCGGACGGGCTGCCGGCTCCACCCGGGTCCGCGCTGGCCGGCGGTTCGCCCGAGGCGCCGGTGGGCGTGGGGTCGGCCGCGGCGGGACCGTCGGTGGTGGTGGGGGACCCCGACACCCGGGGCGTCGTGGTGGTCGTGGCCGCGTGGCGACGCCGGGTGGTGGTGGCGGGGGAGCTCGGTCGCTGGAGCGACGCGGGCTGCAGGATCACGGTGTTGCCGAACCGCAGCTGCTCGGCGCTCTGGCCGGACACGCCCGCGAGCACCAGGGAGACGGCCACGAACGCCAGGCTGGTCGCGAGCGCGGTGCCCGCCACCCACACGGCGACGAGCACGGTGCGGCGCGACATGGCCCCACCATGACCGATGCCCGGTCCGCCCGCGTCAAGCCACCCTTAAGAGGCGGTTAACTGCACGCCCCGAACTCGGGCGGAGACTTACGGTCCCCTTGGGGCGACCTTGAGGCCGCGGCGCTCACGATGGTCTTCGACATCCGGGCAACTCCCCGGGTCTCCATCCATCGAGGAGCGTTCCATGAACCGTCGCACCACTGCCGCCTACATCGTCTCTGCCGGGCTCGTCGCCGCGTCCGGAGCCGGTGCCGTCGTGGCCACGGCCGGGGCCAACCCCTCCCGGCACGCCCCCGCGGTGCACGTGAAGCACGTGGTGCCCACCCGCGTGGTCACCAAGTTCGAGGACGTGACCGACCCGGCGCCGTCGACCTCCGAGGTCGAGCGGCCCGAGCGCCACGGCCCCGGCACCAGCGAGGCCCCGGCCACGACCGAGGCCCCGGTGACCATCCCCGCGCCGGTCACGGTGCCGGCGCCGCCCACCACGGCCCACGCCGAGGGCCCCGACTCCTCGAGCAGCGGCCACGACGGGACCGGCGAGGGCCCGGAGACCGAGACGAGCGAGCCGGCCGAGACCCACACCAGCGAGCCCGCCGGGACGGGTGAGGACGGTGGGCACCACGGTGGCTCCGGTGGCACCGGCGGCTCCCACGGCAGCGGCGAGCCCTCGGACGGCTGAGATGGCCGACCGCGAGCCCTCCACACCCGCCACCCGCACGAAGCGGAAGCGGCCCCACCGCGCCGCGGCGTCGCGGGTGCTGGCGGCGGGCATCAGCTCGTCGCTGACCATCGGGATCGTGGCGTCGTTGCAGCACCACGACGCCGCGGTCGCCAAGGCGGCGACCCCGCCCACGTCCGTCGCGGTCGTGGTCGAGCGGCCCCGCACCATCGTGCGGGTGGTGGTGCGCCACCACCGGGCGAAGCCGGTCCCCACAACGGCTCCGCCCGCCCCCTCGGCCACGGCCGCCGGCTCCGGCCAGGCGTACGCCGCCCCATCGGGCCAGCAGGGCTACGCACCGGCTCCGGTCCAGGGACCCGCGGCGGCCCCTGCGCCGGCCTACGTGCCGCCGCCCGCCCCGGCGCCGACGTTCGCCCCGGCACCTCCCCCCACCACGCCGGCCACGACGGTGAGCAGTGCCAGCCATCCGTGAGACCCGCTTCCGGGTGATGGGGTCGGACGCCCACGTGGTGGTCGTGGGCGGATCGACCGGGTCCCCCGCGCTGGCCCACCGTCGCCTCGACGAGCTCGAGGCGACGTGGAGCCGGTTCCGGGCCGACAGTGAGGTGAGCCGCCTCAACGCGGCAGCCGGGTCCGCGGTCGAGGTCTCGCCCGAGACCTGGCTGCTGCTCTACCGCGCGATCGAGGGGATCGAGCTGACGGGCGGTCGCTTCGACCCGACGGTCCTGCGCGACGTCGAGGCGCTCGGCTACGACCGCTCGTTCGATCAGCTCGACCGCCCGGGTGCGACGGGCCCGCGGTCCGAGCGCGTGCCCCCGGTCCACCGCGGCGTGCTGCGCGGCAGTGCCGCCATCACCCTCTTCGACGACCGGAGGTCGGTGCGGCTCGCCGCGGGCACGGGGTTCGACCCGGGCGGCATCGGCAAGGGCCTCGCCGCCGACCTCGTGGTGGCCGAGCTGCTCGCCGAGGGAGCGGAAGGTGCATCGGTGAACGTCGGGGGTGACGTGCGCGCCGAGGGGCGCTCACCCACCCCCGACGGTTGGGTGGTGGCGGTCGAGGACCCCTGGACCCGCTCCCGCGAGCTCAGCCGCTGCGCGCTCCGTTCGGGTGCGGTCGCCACCAGCAGCCGCTGCGAGCGCACCTGGACCCGAGGCGGGGTGCAGCACCACCACCTGGTCGACCCGGGCACCGGTCGCTCGATCGACTCGGGGCTGGCGGCGGTGACCGTGGTGGCCGGCGAGGGCTGGCTCGCGGAGGTCGCCACCAAGGCCGCGTTCGTGGCCGGCGCCGCGCACGCCGCCGAGCTGGTGCGGTCGCTCGGGGTCACCGCGCTGCTCGTCGCCGACGACGGCACGGTCGAGGCCGTCGACATGCCCGGCCCCGGAGTGGCGGCATGACGCACTCGATCGCCTCCTGGCTGGGTCCCCGCACGACCTGGTACATCGCCCGGGCGTCGGGCCTCACGGCGTGGTGCCTGGTCCTCGCGTCGGTCCTGCTCGGCCTCTTCATGTCGTCGAAGCCCAAGTGGAAGGGCCTGCCACCGGCGTGGCGGCTCGACCTCCACCGCTTCCTCGGGGCGCTCGCCGTCTTCTTCACCCTGCTGCACGTCGCGGCCCTCATGATCGACCCCTTCGTGCCGTTCGGCGTCGTCGACGTGCTGGTGCCGTTCGCCTCGAAGTGGCACCCCCGCGCGATCGCCGGCGGCGTCATCGGCCTGTACCTGATCCTCGTGGTCGAGGTGACGTCGCTCATGATGCGCAAGCTGCCCAGGAAGTGGTGGCACCGCATCCACCTGTCGAGCCTCGTGCTGCTGGCCGCGGCCACGGTGCACGGGCTGATGTCGGGCACCGACATGGGCAACCGGGCGGTCGAGGACGTGCTCGTCGTGGCCGGCGTCCTCACCGTGCCGTTCGCCGTGTTCCGGGTCTGGCGAGCACGTCGGAAGCCCTCCGCCGGAGCCCGGACGGCCGGTGCCACGGCGGCCGGCGACCATCCCCGCCGCGACCTGGCGCGCAGCCCTCGGGCGCGCACGCACGACGAGCACGTCCGCCGCACGGCGGACGAGGCCGGTCGTCAGGCCGAGGGCGCCCGGCCGTAGTCGTCGTCGAGGCGGACGATGTCGTCCTCGCCGAGGTAGCCGCCCTGCTGCACCTCGACGAACAGCAGCGGCTCGTCGCTGCGGTTCTCGACCCGGTGGGCGGTGCCGACGGCGATGTCGATGGCCTGGCCCGCCGGGACCTCCTGCACCACGTCGTCGAGGGTGACGGTGGCCGTGCCGGCGACGACGAACCAGTGCTCGGCGCGCTGGGCGTGACGTTGGTAGCTCAGGCGGTGGCCCGGCTGCACCGTGATGCGCTTGACCTTGAAGCCCTCGGGCTCGGCGTCCTCGAGCACGGTGTAGGTGCCCCACGGCCGCACGTCGTGCTCGCGGCCCGCCTCGTCGGTGGCGGCCATCAGCGGGCGTTGCCCAGCTGACGGGTCAGCTCGTCGAGGTCGGCGTCGACCATGGTGTGCACCAGCTCCGGGAACGGCATCTTCGGCTTCCAGCCGAGCACCTGGTGCGCCTTGGCGGGGTCGCCGATGAGCAGGTCGACCTCGGCGGGGCGCATGAAGCGCTCGTCCATCACCACGTACTTCTCCCAGTCGAGGTCGACGCGGCCGAACGCCAGCTCGACGAACTCCCGCACCGTGTGCGTCTCGCCGGTGGACACCACGAAGTCGTCGGGGCCGTCCTGTTGGAGCATGAGCCACATCGCCTCGACGTAGTCCCCGGCGAAGCCCCAGTCGCGCTGGGCGTCGAGGTTGCCGAGGCGCAGCTCGTCCTGCTGGCCGAGCTTGATGCGGGCGACCGCGTTGCTGATCTTGCGGGTCACGAATTCGAGGCCGCGGCGGGGCGACTCGTGGTTGAAGAGGATGCCGGAGCTGGCGTGGAGGTCGTAGCTCTCGCGGTAGTTGATGGTGATCCAGTGGCCGTAGAGCTTGGCGACGCCGTAGGGGCTGCGGGGGTAGAAGGGCGTCTCCTCGGACTGCGGGACGGCCTGCACCTTGCCGAACATCTCGCTCGACGAGGCCTGGTAGAAGCGGATCTCGGGGTCGACGATGCGGATGGCGTCGAGCACGCGGGTGACGCCGAGGGCCGTGGTCTCGCCCGTGAGGACCGGCTGGCCCCACGACGTCTGCACGAACGACTGCGCCGCCAGGTTGTAGACCTCGTTGGGGCGGTGCTCGCGCAGCAGGTTGATCATGGAGACCTCGTCGAGGAGGTCGCCGGGCACGAGCGTGATGCGCTCCTGCAGGTGGGCGATGCGCTCGAAGTTGAGCGTGCTCGACCGTCGGACCATGCCGATGACCTCGTAGCCCTTGTCGAGCAGCAGCTCAGCGAGGTAGGAACCATCCTGGCCGGTGATGCCGGTGATGAGCGCGCGCTTGGTCATGGCCGTCCGTTCTACCCTCTTGCGACCGAAGCGTCTGCTAAGTGAGTTGGCACATGCCAGAAAAGTTGGGACGACGCGTGGCGGCGCTGCGTGCCGATCGAGGCTGGACCCAGCAGCAGCTGGCCGATCGGCTCGCCGTCTCCCGCGTCGCGGTGTCGCACCTGGAGTCGGGCCTCACCGACCCCGGCGAGCGCACGGTGGCCCTCCTGGCGGGCATCTTCCGCGTCGAGCCCCACGACCTGGTGTCGGGCACCTCGTACCCCGCGGCCAAGGCCGAGCGCCTGCCGGTGGTGGTGGCGCGCTGGACCGAGACCGAGCACCTGCTGGCGCTGCTGACCCGCGACCTCGAGTGGAGCGACCGCACCGCGGGCCGCCACGACCGGGCCATGCTCGACCACTGGACCAAGACCCTGCTCGACGCGCTGGCGCTGGCGCACGACCCCGACGAGCGCCGCCTGCTCGGCGAGGCCCTCCAGACGGTCCGCACCCGCAACACCTGACGCCACCACGCATCTCCAGAAGTTGGAGGTGGGGGTCAGTTGTTGCGGTTGTTGTAGGTGTAGGTGTCGCCGAGCGCGGCACGCCACTGCCCGCCGAGGGCCGCGTCGCTGCACCCGTCGAGCACGGCCATGGCCAAGCCGACCACCTGGTCGAGCGGCTGGTCGATGGGCACCTCCACCGTCACGTCGTCGCGGCTGCTGTCGGCCACGGTGGCCCAGGCGGGGAGCGCCACGCCCCGGTCGGCGAAGGCGGGGCCCTTCGGGAACGTGCCGTAGAGGAGCACGTGGGGGGACTCGTCCTCGGCGTACGGCGAGATGGTGATCGACCAGGCACTCTTCGGCTGCTTCTTGCGCCAGCCGCTCTTCTCGGGCGCCGGGGGCACCGGCTCCACGGTGAGCCAGGCATCGGCGGTGCGGTCGAGGATCGACCCCAGCAGCTCCACCGGTAGCGCCGGCTGGCCGCGCTCGAACGGCTGCCACGGGGTTCCGATGCCCCTGCTGAGCGCGCCCATGCGCGGCACGCTAGGTCGCCGGGCGGTCACGTGCGCCGGATCCACATCCCGCCATCTCCGACTTCTGGCGACGGTTTCGGCGCATATCGCGCCGAAAGCGTGCCCGAAACGCGGTGGGTGGGGTTCGCCGGGGGGCGGAGCTACTCCTTGACCTGGCGGCGCCAGTCGTCGAGGAGGTCGGCCAGGGTCCGGGTGAGGGAGATCTCGGGCTCCCAGCCGGTGGCCGCGGTGAGCTTGGTGTGGTCGCCGCGCAGCACGGGCACGTCGACGGGGCGGAGCAGGTCGGGGTCGGTCTCGAAGCGCATCGGGCGGGTGGCCAGGGCCAGCAGCTGGTCGGCCAGCTCCTGGACGGCCACGTCGACGCCGGTGCACACGTTGTAGACCTCGCCCGGCTCGCCGCGCTCCATGAGCAGGCGGTAGGCCCGGACCACGTCGCGCACGTCGGTGAAGTCGCGCCGGGCCGAGAGGTTGCCGATGGTGATGGTGTCGCCGCCGTCGACCTCGTTGTGTGCGATGCGCGAGGCGAGCGCCGAGGCCACGAACTTGTCGGTCTGGCCCGGGCCGAGGTGGTTGAACGCCCGGACGCGCAGCACCGGCAGCCCCAGGCCGAGCCACGCCTGCAACCCGAGGTAGTCGGCCGCGACCTTGCTGGCCGCGTAGGGCGACACCGGGCGCAGCGGCGACTCCTCGGTGATGGGGAGCTCGCGCTCGTTGACCTTGCCGTAGACGTCGGCGCTGCTCACGGCCAGCACCCGCTGCACCCCGGCGTCGGCGGCGGCGAGCAGCACGTTGAGGGTGCCCTCGGCGTTGACGCGGAACGCCATGGTGGGCGCCTTCCACGACCCGCCCACGTCGGCCCAGCCGGCGAGGTGGTAGATGACCTCGGGCTGCAGGTCGTGCACCAGCTCCTTGACGGCCTCGGGGTCGGTGATGTCGACCCCGCCCTGGGCCTGGTCGGTCTCCTCGACCTCGTCGCCGTGCGCCCGCAGGTGCTCGACGAGGTGGGTGCCGACGAAGCCGCCGGCTCCGGTGACGAGGGCCTTCATGGGCGCGTGGGGACGTGCCCGGGAGTGGCAGTCATCGGGGACAGGTCGGCGCGCATCGGGGGGAGTCTAGGAAACGACAGCCGCGCGCCGAGCCACCGGACGGATCCACGGATCGCGAGCCCCAGCCGGTACCGTTGGAGGGTGCATTTTCCGAAGGACCTCTTCGCGCCCCGACGGCGGCGCCCGGCGTGACCGCACTGCCGAATCCCGTCGACGCGCCCGGCGTCGACCTCCACCGCACCGGCGAGCAGCCGGTGGTGCGCGCGCACCGCAGCACGGGAACGCTCCGCACCACCGAGATCTCCAAGCGGCCCAACCCCTTCACGCGCATCAGGCACATCTGGCAGTACCGCGAGCTGCTGGGCAACCTGATCCGCAAGGAGCTGAAGGTCAAGTACAAGAACAGCGTCCTCGGCTTCGTGTGGTCGCTGCTCAACCCGGCCCTCCAGCTCGTGGTGTTCGGCGTGGTGTTCGGCGTGATCTTCAAGTCGGCGATCCCGCAGTTCCCGATCTTCATCCTCACCGGGCTGCTGGTCTGGAACTTCTACACGGCCGCGGCCGGCGCGGCGACGAGCTCGATCACGGGCAACGGCCAGCTGGTGAACAAGGTGTGGTTCCCGCGTGAGGTGCTGCCGATCTCGGCCGTCGGTGCGGCGCTGGTCCACTTCTTCCTGCAGAGCCTGGTGCTGATCGCCGCGCTGCTCATCGTGCAGGACGTCCCCGCGTGGGCGTACGCACCCCTGCTGATCCCCGCCATCCTCGACCTGCTGCTGTTCACGGCGGCGTTCGGCATCACCCTGGCGGCCATCAACGTCTACCTGCGCGACACCCAGCACCTCCTCGAGCTGCTGCTGCTCGCCTGGTTCTGGGCCACGCCCATCGTCATCGCCTACAACACCATCGCCGACAAGCTCACCGAGCACGGCCTGCCCTCCGGCCTGATGCTCCTGAACCCCATCACGCCCATCGTCATCACCTTCCAGCGGGTGCTCTACAACCAGAGCGTCGGGGTCAGCACAGCTACGCACACCTATGCGCTGCCGCCCGGGAGCGTGTGGTGGTACGGCCGCAACCTCCTCTTCGTCGGGGTGTTCTCCTTCGCGCTGCTCATGTTCGGCCTGTGGCTGTTCGGGCGGCTCGAGGACAACTTCGGCCAGGAGATCTGACCGCCATGGCCGAAGCGGCAATCGAGATCGAGGACGTCACCAAGGTCTTCCGCCTGTACCGCGAGAAGATGCAGTCGGCGAAGGAGCGCGTCATCAAGTTCGGCCGGGTGCCGTACGACGACTTCTACGCCCTGCGCGACGTGTCGTTCGAGGTGCCCGAGGGGCGCACCCTGGGCCTGCTGGGCCACAACGGCTCCGGCAAGTCCACGCTCCTCAAGTGCGTCGCCGGCACCATGCGCCCCTCCTCGGGGAACATCCGCACCCGCGGTCGCCTGGCCGCGCTGCTCGAGCTCGGCGCCGGCTTCCACGGCGACCTCACGGGCCGCGAGAACGTCTACCTCAACGGCTCGATCCTGGGCTTCAACAAGGCCGACGTCGACCGCATCTTCGACGACGTCGTCGACTTCGCCGAGGTCCACCAGTTCATCGACATGCAGGTCAAGCACTACTCGTCGGGCATGACCGCCCGGCTCGGCTTCGCCATGGCCGTGCACGTCGACCCCGACATCATCCTCGTCGACGAGGTGCTGTCGGTCGGTGACGAGTCGTTCCAGCGCAAGTGCCTCGAGCGGTTCCGCGAGTTCCAGGCCGAGGGGCGCACGATCCTGGTCGTCACCCACGCCGCCGACCTGGTGCGCCAGATCTGCGACCGCGCCGCGGTGCTCGACCAGGGCCACCTCGTCACCGTCGACGAGCCGGGCCCGGCCATCCGGGCGTTCCGCGAGTCGCTCATCGAGCGGGGCATCGCGCTCGAGGGCGAGCTGCACGACCCCGAGAGCGACGAGCAGGTGCCGAAGGGCCGCAAGCTCAGCAAGGCGGTGCACTTCACCGACGTGAAGGTCGTCTACCCCGACAGCCGCGAGAGCTACGTGCTCCCCGGCCACCCGGTGCAGATCCGCTGCAGGTACTCGGCGCCGCAGAAGGTCGACGACGTGGTGTTCGCCATCAACGTGCACGACGAGGAGGGGCGGCTGGTCCTGGGCGCCAACACCGACCTGGTCGGTGACCGCGTCGACTTCGTCAAGGGCGACGGCGAGATCATCTTCGACCTGGGCCCGGTGCCGCTGCTCGACGGCGACTACGCCATCAGCGTCGGGATCCACACCCACGACCTGGGCGAGGAGTACGACCACCGCGAGAACCTCGACCGGTTCCAGGTGATGAACCCCTCGCGGATCATGGGCCGCTCGTACTTCAACATGAACATCGAGCACCACCCCGCCTGACGTCCACCGTCCCACCCATGTTCTGGGCACCGAATGCGGCGGCTACCCGGCGGCGAGGCGGTACAGGTCGACGAGCCGTGCTGTGGTCGCGTCCCACGAGTAGGTCGCGGCGCGCTCGCGGCCGGCGGTGACGAGGCGTGCGCGGTGCGCGTCGTCGTCGAGCACGCGGGCCAGCGCGTCGGCGAGCGCGTCGGCGCGCGCCGTCGGAGCGAGGCCGGCGCCGACCGGTACCAGGTCGGCGGCGTCACCCAGCACCTCGGGCAGCGCCCCGGCGTCGGTGGCCACCACCGGCACGCCCGCCGCCATCGCCTCGAGCGGCGGCAGGCCGAAGCCCTCGTAGCGAGAGGGGTAGGCCAGGGCCGTGGCGCCGCGCAGCAGCGCGGCCCGCTGGTCGGGACCGACCCAGCCGAGGCGCACGATGCGGGCGCGGTGGGCGGCCCGCGCCACGGCGCGCTCGAAGTCGGCGACCCCCCAACCGTCGGGGCCGGCCACCACCAGGCTCACGTCGCGGTGGCTCGCGGCGAGCACGTCGAAGGCGTCGACCAGCCAGGGCAGGTCCTTGCGCGGCTCGATGGTGCCGATCGCCAGGAGGTAGCGCGCACTGCCCGCGAGCCGCACGCCCTCGGCCGCATCCCGACCGGTCACGTCGGGCCCGATCTCGGTGACCCCGTTGGGGATCGCGACCACGCGAGCGGGGTCGGCGCCGAACGCCTCGACGACCTCGTCGGCGACGAACTGCGAGGGGGTGTGGATCCAGGCGCCGCCCCGCAGCGCCCGGCGGATGAGGCCGGGGTAGGCGAGCGTGTCGGCGGTGCACAGCTCCGGGAACCGCACGGGCGTGAGGTCGTGCACGGTGACCACGCGCGCCGCGTGGCGTGCCGGCGGGACCACGAAGTTGGGCCCGTGGACCACGTCGACCGGCCCCGTCCACCACTCGATGGGTGGCACGTCGGCGCGGCGCCACGCCTCGCGCAGGGGCCGCGCCGCCATGGGGCGCGTCACCACCCGGACGCCCTCGGGCACGACGGAGCCGAGCCGGCCCCGGCCGCTCCAGGTCACCGCGTAGGCGGTCACGTCGAGGTCGTCGCGCGGGCCCAACCGGGCCAGGACCTCCTCGGTGAAGACGCCCACGCCGGTGCGGGCCCCGAGGCAGGCGGTGGCGTCGTAGGCCAGACGCAGGCGGGGACCGGGCACGCGGCCGCAGGGTAGTGCCTGCCACCGGAGCCTCCCGGAGAACCGCCCGCTCCGTGGGCGTCGCCTCCCGATCCGTGGTGCAGGGGGGCGCATCTGGGATGATGGAGGACCTGCCGAGGCGCAGGTCGCGGCGCGCGAGGGCACCTTGTCTCAAGGCCAACGCCGCCGCGGCCGAAGGAAGTCTTGGCGCTCGCTCGAGCCGGTGCTCCGCCTCACTGCACCTTGTCCGCCCCGGAAGGAACGTCGTTCATGCCCTCCGCCCGCCGTCGCACCGCTCTCCCACGCGCGGCCCGGCACCTGGGCACGTGCGCGGCCCTCGTCACCGCCGCGGTCGCGCTGACCGCCACCTCGGGAGTCGCGGGTGCCTCGTCGCCGCGCGCCACCGCTGCCCAGACGGCGTCCACCACCACGGTCGCCTACGGCAGCTACCGCGTCGCCGTGCCCAGTGGCTGGCCGGTGGTCGACCTGGCGGCGAACCCCACCCAGTGCGTCCGCTTCGACGTCCACGCCGTCTACCTCGGTCACCCCGGCGACGCGCAGCAGTGCCCCTCGCGGCTCACCGGCGTCACCGAGGCGCTCCTCGTCGAGCCCGACGACGCCACGTCCCGGGCGCGCCTCGTCAGCGGCGCGGTGTCGGTGCCCACCGGCACGCCCGCGCCGGCCGACCTCTTCGCCGCCACCGGTGGCCGCGCGCAGGTCGTCGTGCCCGACGCGGGCGTCATCGTCACCGCGGCCTACCGCGACGACCCGACCACGGTCCGGGCGGCCCTCGACTCCGGCCGGGTGGCGGGCGCCGCGCCCTCGGGCGCCCCGGCAGCACCCGTCGCTCCGCCGGTCGCGCCGGCGGCCCCCGCACCGGCCGCCGCCTCGGGCCTGGCACCCGCGGCCGCCACCACCCCCTCCCTGGGTGCCGGCTACGGCCTCGGCTTCGCGTTCGACACCTGCGGCACGCCGAGCCTCAGCGCCATGACGGCCTGGCTCAAGTCGCCCTACCGCACGGCCGGCGTGTACCTCGGCGGTCGCAACTTCGGGTGTCCCGCCAGCGCCATCACGGCCTCATGGGTGAGCAGCGCCGCGGCCATGGGCTGGGGCATCGTGCCGATCTACGTCGGCTACCAGGCGCCGGTCGACAACTGCGGCTGCGCCAGCATGAGCAGCACCAAGGCCACGGCCGCGACGCAGGGCACCGCCGAGGGCGCCGACACGGTCAAGCTCGCCAAGGCGGCGGGGCTCGCGCCCGGCAACACCCTCTACTTCGACATGGAGGGCTACAACCGCACGGCCACCAACACCGCCTCGGTCATGGCGTACCTGTCGGCGTGGACCAAGGCCCTGCACACCGCGGGCTACCACTCCGGCGTCTACTCCAGCTCGGCGTCCGGCATCGCCGACATCGTCACCTACACCGGCAAGACCGGCTTCTCCGCCCCGGACAACATCTGGATGGCGAACTGGAACAGCAACCTGTCGACCTACGGCGACCCATGGGCTCCCGACTCGATGTTCCGGGGCAAGCGCATGCACCAGTTCTCGGGTGCGCACTCCGAGACGTGGGGCGGCGTCACCATCGACATCGACAGCAACGCCATGAACGCCCAGCAGGACTGCGCAGGCGCGGCGTGCACCACCGCCATCCAGCAGCTCTACGCTGCCATGGGCGGCTCCAAGTCCGCCCTCGGCACCCCGCAGGGTGGGGAGGGCGGTACGTCGGTCGGCCAGGGCCGCACCCAGGGCTACTCGCTCGGCACCATCGTCACCGGGTGGACCACCGGGGTCCACGAGGTGCACGGTGCCCTCTACAGCCGTTACCGCGCGCTCGGCGGCACCAGGTCGCCGCTCGGCTTCCCCACCCGTGACACCTCCACCGCGGCCGACGGCTTCTCGCGCGTCAGCAACTTCGTCGGCGGCCTCATCGTCTACTCGACGGCGACCGGGGCCCACGAGGTGCACGGCAACATCCTGTCGACCTGGCAGGCCGCGGGGGCCACCAAGGGCTCACTGCGCGACCCCACGTCCGACGAGATGGACATCACCGGTGGCATCGGCAGGATGAACACCTTCCGGCTCGGCGCCATCTACTGGAGCTCCGCGCTCGGTGCCCACGAGGTGCACGGCTCGCTCTTCGCCACCTACCGCTCGCGGGGTGGGCCCACCGGCAAGCTCGGCCTCCCCACGTCGAACGTGTTCACGTCGGGCAGCCTGCGCCGGAGCAACTTCCAGCACGGCTACATCACCTACAACCCGGTGGGTGGCGCCACCCACGTCGTCCTGCTGTAGCGGAGCCTCAGGCGTCGCGCCCGGCCAGCTCGGCGCGGATCAGCTCGATCTCCGCGGTCAGCTCGGACCGGGTTCGCTCCAGCTCGGCGCGCACCGCGTCGAGCTCGAGGCGCAGGGCGGTGACCTCGTCGCCCAGGAGCACCGCAGCACGCGCGCCCACGCGGTCGAGCGTGGCACCGGCCGCACGGCGGGCGAGGGCCACGGGCCGGCGCACGGGGCTGGGGGCAGGGTCGGTTCCGGTCATCGGTGCCACCTTCAGGACGTGACGGGGGTCGGGGCCGCGGGCTCGAACGGCGCGAAGGCGTCGAGCACGCGTTGGCGGACCGGGCTGCCGGGCGGCAGGCCCAGGTCCTCGAGCCGGCTGAGCGCGCGGTGCCACTGGTCGTCGGGCGTGGTGAGGAGGCCGAGCCGCCGCGCGAGGGTGCGGGCGACCTGGCGCGGCGAGCGGTCGCGGGCGGTGCGAGCCCCGATGCGGGACAGCCGCGACGCGGTGACGTCGTCGGCGGCCAGCTCGGTGGCACGCCGGCGGGCAGCGGGCAGGTCGTCCTCGACGAGCACGTCGCGACCGTCCGTGAGGTGCAGCGCCGTGGCCGCTGAGGGGGTGGTGACGCACGGCGTGCCGAGCGCGAGGGCGAGTGGCAGCGACGCGAAGTCGACGACGGCGGCCGCGGCGACGGCGAGGTGGTCCTCGTCGTGATCGACACTGGTGTCGACCACCAGCTGGGCGGGGAGCTCGCGCCGCTCACGCCAGCGGCGGCGCAGCAGGGGCGACACCTGGTCGCGGTCGGGGAAGCCCGTGAGCGGGCCGCCCACGAGCAGCGCCGCGGGCCCCACCTCCACGGCCAGCTCGGCGGAGGTGGTGACGACCACGAACGGGTCCCACGCGGCGGCAGCGCCGGGTTCCGGCAGGTGCTCGGGAGCCTCGAGCCACACGGCCACCGGGCCGTGCCACCCGTAGGGGATCTGGGCGAGCGCGGCCGGGCTGGTGGCGAGCACGGCGTCGGCGGGGTGGGGGAGGTCGTGCAGCGCGCGGACCTGGCACCACACGGTGAGGTCGCGAACCAGGGGGCGGAGGTCCTCGCCTTCGCCGGGTCGGGCGACGAGGCCCAGCACGGGTCGCGTCGACGGGGTCGCCGTCACCCCGTCGGCCCCACGAGCGTCTCGACGACGGCCGCCCAGGAGAGCTTCTCGGCGCGGGCGCGACCGGCGGCGCCGAGCCCGGCGGCGAGGTCGGCGTCGGCGGCGAGGCGGTCGATGGCATCGGCCATGCCCTGCGGCGTGCCATCGGTGACGAGCCCCGTGACCTCGTGCTCGACCCACTCGAGCACGCCGCCCGAGTCGGGCGTGGTGATCACCGGCTTGCCGGCCAGGAACGCCTGCAGCGTGGCGTAGCCGTAGTCCTCGTCGAAGGGGGAGTACACCACCGCCCGCGCGGTGGCGAGGCGCGCGACCAGGTCGTCGTCGGGCACGAAGCCGGTCATCTCGATGGGGCGACCGAGGCCCGCGGCGGCGAGCTCGGCGATGCGGTGCTCGAGCTGCGGCGCGAACGAGCCGCGGCCCATGAGCACGCCCCGGGCGTTGCCCGACGCCAGGCCCATGGCCTCGACGAAGAGGTCGGGCCGCTTGTTGCCCTCGAGGCGGGTGATGCAGAGCACCTCGTCGCCGAAGGGCCCCTCGTGGATGCGGTCGGCCAGCGGCGGTGGGTGGTAGAGCGGCTCGGCGTCGAGGCCGTTGTAGCGGGCCAGGCGGGCCGCGACGACGCCGGAGTTGGCGTAGCGGCGCTCGGCCTCGCTCAGCGCGGCGGTGTCCCACGCGACGAGCTCGGCGTGGACGGCGAGCGAGGTGTCGTCGAGACCGAAGTCGCTCCAGGGCTGGCCCAGGCCGTCGTACGCGCCCCGGTGCTGGTGCAGCACCCAGGCCACCTTGCGCGGGTGCCGGGCGAAGTAGGAGGGGAAGTTGAGGGTGATGGCCAGGTCGAAGTCGAGCGGCACGAGGCGCCACGCCGCCGCGGCATCGAGGATGCGGTCGCGGTCCCACGCAGTGGGGAGCACCACGGGCTCGACCCGGTGGCCGGCCTCGCGCAGCGCCGTGACGAGGTTGGCAAGGTGCAGCTCGGCGCCGCCTTGCGTGAAGGGCACCTGGGTGCCACAGACGCAGATGTCCACGGCCGTGGAGTCTCGCGCACGGCTCCGCGCACCCGGTTCCGGGCTCACCCGGGGTTCCCGGAGGGGTCACCGGGCTCCACTACAATCGGGCCACCGTGACCTCCCGCCGGCTCGCTCTGATCCCCCCGCGCTACGGGCCCGACGTGGTCGGTGGCGCCGAGCTCCTCATCCGTGAGCTCGCGCACGGGCTCGCCGACCGTGGCTGGGAGGTCGAGGTGCTCACCACCTGCGCCAGCGACCACTACACGTGGGCCAACGTGTACCCCGCCGGCGTCGAGCTCGACGGCAAGGTCACCATCCGGCGCTTCCCGGTGGTCAAGGACACCTCGGGCGAGGTGCGCCACCGCGTCGAGCAGCTGCTGCAGCAGGGCCAGCACCCGTCGCTCCCCGAGCAGGAGCTCTGGATGAACGACGGGCTCCGCGTGCCCGAGCTGTTCCACCACCTCCTCGACGAGGCCGAGCAGTACCGGGCCATCATCCCGGCGCCGTACCTGTTCTGGACCACCTTCGTGGGCGGCCAGGTCGCACCCGACCGCACCATCCTCATGCCCTGCCTGCACGACGAGGCCTACGCCCGGCTCGAGCTCTTCGAGCCGCTGTTCAACGGCGTCTCCGGGCTGTGGTTCCTCACCGAGCCCGAGGCCGAGCTCGCCGCCGAGCTGTTCGACATCCCGCGCTCCACCGTCATCGGCTCGGGCTGCGAGATCCCCGAGCGCTACGACCCCGACGGGTTCCGGCAGCGCCACGGGATCACCGGACCGTTCGTGCTCGCCGGTGGGCGGCGCGAGGGGGCCAAGGGGTGGGACGGGCTGATGGAAGGCTTCACCCGGGTCGTGCGTGACGGCGTCGACCTCACGCTCGTCACCTTCGGCGTGGGTGAGGTGCACCCGGAGCCCGACGTGGCCGACCGCATCCTCGACCTCGGGTTCCTGTCCGACGCCGACCTGTCCGACGCCTACGCCGCGGCCGACGCCTACCTCCAGCCCTCGGTCATGGAGAGCTTCTCCCGCACGGTCATGGAGTCGTGGCTGGCCGGCACGCTCGTCATCGCCAACGGCGGCAGCGCCGTGGTGCGCTGGCACTGCGACCGATCCGGGGCCGGCCTCGTGTACGACGACGACTACGAGTTCGACCAGTGCCTGCGCTTCGTCGCCGACGCACCGCACCTCGCCGCCGAGGTGGCCGCGCCGGGACGTCAGTACGTGCTCGACAACTACACCTGGCCGGTCACCCTCGACCGCGTCGAGGCCAGCCTCGAGGCCTGGCAGTGAGCGCGCTCGCCGTGGCCGACGCGGTCGAGGTCGCGCCCGAGCGCATCCTGCTCGTGTCGCCCTACGCGCCCTACCGCGACGGCATCGGCTCCTACGCCGTGCAGCAGGTGCGGGCGCTGCGGCGCGAGGGCCACCACGTCGAGGTGCTCTCGCCCCGACCGTCGGCCGCGCACCACCACCTCGACCTCCACAACCCCCGCAGCATGAGCAGCCTGGCGCGCCTCGCCCGGGGCTTCGACCGCCTCATCGTCCACTTCCACCCCGACGTGTTCTTCCCGCAGCCGGCCACCTTCCAGGTGCGCCTGGTGCGCTTCCTCGCACTCGGCGCGGCCCTGCGGTCCGGTCCGCCCGCCACCCTGGTGCTGCACGAGATCGACGAGCGCTGGGGCCAGGCCACCGACGTGTCGGGCCGCGCCGCCCGCTTCCTGCTGCAGTCGTTCGACCGCCTCGAGGTCCACTACGAGACCCAGGGCGACCAGCTGGTCGAGTCCTTCGGGGTGCCGCGGTCGCGGATCCACCTCATCGAGCACGGCGAGAACTTCGTGCCCAACACCACGCTCGACCGCGAGCAGGCCCGCGC
>Ga0302299_10000152_pt1 | contig 32203 bp, 29 predicted proteins | sample III_Fen_N3_4_FD_198795 | JGI IMG/M metagenome (GOLD analysis project Ga0302299, IMG submission 198795) | Peat permafrost microbial communities from Stordalen Mire near Abisko, Sweden - III_Fen_N3_4 | ecosystem: Environmental > Terrestrial > Soil > Wetlands > Permafrost | place: Sweden: Abisko...
GAGCTTCGAGACTGATGACATGATACCCTATTTCGTTATGTGGACGATGCAGTGACGGCGGACCGTCGCAGGATGCAGCGATCATGGCGCGCCGCGCAAGCCGTGAATTCGACGTTCGATCACTACGCTGTTTCGAGAAGCTCGGCAGCGCGATTCGACATCACAATCGCTAGCAGGGACGCGCATCACATCGACGGTGAGGTGCGGACAAGGTGGACGCGGCTGTCCGAATACTGCACAGCTCGTCCGGCGACCGGGACGCACTCTCACGTACCGAACGCAATTAAGATAAAGTCGTACAGCGAATAACAATCACATCAAGCGAGTCTTGATAATGGCGCGATGACAAGTTGCCGCAGGGCGACGCCGGGGCACGGACGTGAGGCAGGTTCTTGGTGAGGCTTCGGGAGGCAGGCGCTGCGGGCGATTCTCGGGGGAGAGGCGCGCCGGTCCGCAAAGTCGCGACCGGTCCCGCGATAAACCGACGAGGAGGCGCGGTGACCTCGCGCCACCAGGCCGGAACCGCTTTCTTATCGCGCCGTTCGGTGGGATGAAGGAATTCACATGCAGGCGACCAGACGTGTCTTCACCGTGGGCTTCATCACGCTCATCCTCGGCGGCGCGTGGTCCGGCGCCGCCGTCCCTGCCTCCGCATCGCCAGCGCCACCGCCGCCCCCGGCGCCTGCCGCCCCGCAGTACCCGGCGCTGCCAAGCGAGACCCCGGCTGCGTTCGCGGCGTCCACGGATAGCTTCGACTACGCGCAGCGCGACGTGATGATCCCGATGCGCGACGGCGTGAAGCTGTTCACGGTGATCCTGGTGCCCAAGGGCGCCAAGCACGCGCCGATCCTCCTGACGCGCACGCCGTACGACGCCGCCGAGATGACCAGCCACGGCCACAGCCGCCACCTCGCACCGCTGCTCCAGGGCTACGACAACGCGACCGACGTGATCGTCGAGGGCGGCTATATCCGCGTCGTCCAGGACGTCCGCGGCAAGCACAAGTCCGAAGGCGACTACATCATGAACCGGCCGCTGCACGGCCCGCAGAACCCGACGCCGGTCGACCACGCGACCGATACCTACGACACGATCGACTACCTGGTGAAGCACATCCCCGAGACCAACGGCAAGGTCGGCATCCTCGGGATCTCGTACGATGGCTTCCTGCCGCTGATGGCGCTGGTCCATCCCCACCCGGCGCTCAAGGTCTCGGTGCCGATGAACCCGATGGTCGATGGCTGGCGCGGCGACGACTGGTTTCACAACGGCGCGTTTCGCCAGATCGGCATCGACTACATCCACGACCAGGAGGCCACGCGCGACTCGTCGGTCCACTGGTGGCGCAGCCACTTCGACGACTACGACACGTTCATGGAGGCCGGCTCGGCGGGCGAGCTCGGCCGCCGCCACGGCATGGCGCAGATCGGGTTCTGGAACCGGCTGACCGAGCACCCGAGCTACGACGCGTACTGGCGCGATCAGGCCGTCGACCAGCTGCTCGCCAAGGAGCCGCTCGCGGTCCCGGTGATGCTGGTCCACAGCCTCTGGGATCAGGAGGATATCTACGGCGCGATCGCGGTCTACAAGGCGCTCGAGCCCAAGGACACCCGCAATGACAAGGTCTTCCTCGTGCTGGGCCCCTGGCACCACGGCGGCGAGATCGGCGACGGCAGCGCGCTGGGCCCGGTCAAGTTCGACGCCGATACCGGCCTGGCGTTTCGCCGCGACATCCTGCGGCCGTTCCTCGATCGCTACCTGAAGGACGGCGCGCCCAAGGCCGACATCGCGCCGGTCAACGCGTTCGAGACCGGCACCAACGCGTGGCGTCGCCTGACCGCGTGGCCGGGCGGCTGCGGGCGCTGCACCGTGGTGCCGACCAAGCTGTACCTCGCCGGCGGCGCCACGCCGACCGCCGCGCCCAAGGTCAGCTTCACGCCGCCCGCGGGGGGCAGCGCGTTCGAGGAGTACGTCTCGGATCCGGCCAAGCCGGTGCCGTTTCGATCGCGGCCGATCCAGAGCGCGGACTACGAGGACAACAAGTTCTGGCGCGACTGGCTGGTCACCGATCAGCGCGAGGCCTCGGGGCGCCCCGACGTCGCGACGTTCACGTCCGAGGTGATCGCCCAGCCGGTCAAGATCACCGGCCAGCCGATCGTCAACCTGATCGCCTCGACCACCGGGAGCGACGCCGACTGGGTGGTCAAGGTGATCGACGTCTACCCCGACGAGGTCGCGTCGGATCGCACGATGGGCGGCTACCAGCTCATGATCTCGGCCGATATCTTCCGCGGCCGCTACCGCGAGGACCCGGGCACCCCCAGGCCCATCGCCGCCGGCAAGCCGCTGCTCTATCGCTTCGAGCTACCGACCGCCAACCACGTCTTCCTGCCCGGACACCGCATCATGGTGCAGGTCCAGTCGAGCTGGTTTCCGCTCTACGACCGCAACCCACAGACCTTCGTCCAGAACATCTTCTGGGCGAAGCCTGCCGATTACCAGAAGGCGACCCAGCGCATCTACCACGCCGCCGACCAGGCGAGCTTCATCGAGCTGCCGGTCGTGCCCGCGAGCTTGCCTCGCTAAATTTAGGCTCGCCGGGCCGGCTAGCTCGGGGCCGTTTCCTCGCGCGGATCCGGGAGGCCTTCGGGCTCGTCGTTGCTCGCCGGGAACGCCTTGAGCTTCTCACGGGCCAGCTTCCAGCCTTGCTGGACGATCCAGGACAGCGATCGATCGAGGCGCTGCGCTTCGTGCTGAATTTCCTTGAGCATATCCTCCGGAAAATAGAGGGACTGCTTTCTCTTGTCGGCGTTGGCCATCTCGCTCCGTGGTTGGCTAAGCGGTTTTCGCGCGTGAATCATAGCGGAAAGCTTCGTCAGCTTGGTCGAACGGAAGGTGGCGCGGGAGCGATTCGCGCGAACAAAACCGTGAACGGGCGCCAGCGCACAGAAAGACGTACCGCACCTGTAGATATCCGCCTCGGCCTCACGTTTGGCGACGTCCGGTCGATTCATCGAACATGGCTGCGGTGCTGCGGCGGCTGTCGGCGACCCACGAGGTTCGGCTCCGGCTGATCGCCGGCACGCTCGCGCCGCTGGCGATCGCCGGCGCGCTGCAGGCGGTGTGGGCGCTCGTCGGTCACAGCCGCGAAGCGCTGCTCAGCCTCGCGATCTCGCTGGCCGGGGCGGCGGGGGCGATCGCCTGGGTGGCCGTGCTGGCCGGCCGCATCGAGCGCCGCCACCACGAGCTCGCGAACCTGCTCGACAGCCAGGACCGCGGGTTTCTGAGCCTCCACGCCGACGGCACGCTGGCCGCCGAGCGCTCGGCGATGGCGACCCAGCTGCTCGGCGCGTACCGCCCGGGCCAGCGGCTGTGGGAGGCGATCGCGCCGCACGATCCGACCACCGCCGCGTGGCTCGACCTGTGCTGGGCGAGCCTGCTCGAGGACGCGCAGCCGCGCGAGCTCGCGCTGGACCAGCTGCCGACCAAGCTGACGATCCGCGATCGCAATTACCGGATCGAGTACCGGCCCAGCCCCGGCGCGGCCGGCGACATGCTCGTCGTGATCACCGACGAGACCGCCGGGATCGCGCGCGATCGCGCCGAGGCCGCCGAGCGCGATCTGCTCAAGATGGTCGAGCGCATGACGCGCCACCGTAGCGGGTTCAGCGAGATGCTCGAGGAGATCGACCGCGAGGTCCGCCTGATCGAATCGCTCGCGGGGGAGCCGGTGTCGGACAAGCTCAAGCGCGAGCTCCACACGCTGAAGGGCAACTGCGCGCTGGTCGGGCTCACGCAGATCGCCGAGGCGTGTCACGAGCTCGAGGACCGGATCGCCGCGACCCAGACGGTCGATCCGAACGTGCTGCGCTCGCTCGTGCAGTCGTGGGAGCTCTTGACCACCAAGCTCGCGCGCGTCGCGGGACCGCCGCCCGCGCACAGCGAGGTCGGCCAGGACGATCTCGCCGAGCTGCGCGAGGCGCTGTCGCGCGGTGCCTCGCTCGGCATGATCGATCACATCATCCGCAGCTGGGCGCTCGAGCGAACCCGGCCGCGGCTCGAGCGGTTCGCCGAGCAAGCGCGCAGCCTGGCCGACCGGCTCGGCAAGCCCGAGGTGATCGTCGGGATCCTCGATCACGGCGTGCGGCTCGATCCCGTCAAGCTGCGGCCGTTCTGGGCCGCGCTCGCGCACGTCATCCGCAACGCGGTCGATCACGGCATCGAGTCCGCCGCCGAGCGCGAGGCCGCCGGCAAGCCGCCGCACGGCGAGCTCCAGCTGGTGACCCGGTGGGAGGGCAACACCGTGTTGATCGAGGTCAGCGACGACGGCCGCGGCGTCGACTGGGAGTCGCTGCGCGGCCGCGCCCGCGCCACCGGCTGGCCGCACGCGACCCGCGACGACCTGATCGCCGCGATGTTCCGCGATGGGATCTCGACCCGATCGAGCGTGAGCGAGACCTCGGGCCGGGGCGTCGGGCTCGCCGCGCTGCGCGAAGCGTGCGTGCGGCTCGGCGGCACGTTCGAGGTCGACAGCGAACCGGGTCGCGGCACCCGGTTCCGGTTCAAGCTGCCGCTCGAGCGCCAGGAGCGGATGACCTCGAAGATGCCGCGGCTCGGCGTCGGATCGTATCCGCCGTCGCAGATGGCGCCCGGCGGTGCGCTGGCCGCGACCCCGGCGGCGCCCGCGGCGGCTACAGCGAGTTCACGAACTTCTGCAGGATCGCCTGCTCCGCCGACGAGAGGTACGCGAACGTGACGGCGGCCGACTTGCCCTGACCGTCGTGGGCGAGGATCGCCTCGCGGATCGAGTGGGCGCGGCCATCGTGCAGGAGCTGGGTGTTGTAGCGCACGCCCCACAACGGCGGGGTGCGCATGAGGCGGGTCTTGGCCACCGTGTCACCGGTGTTGCCGATGCCGTCGCCGAGCGCGCCCATATCGTGGACCAGGAAGTCCGAGAACGGGAAGAACTGGAAGTTGCCCGGGACGCCGTTGAACGGCGCCGCCGGCGTGGTGAACGTGCGCGCCACGTGGCAGTCGGCACAACCGACCGCGGAGTACAGGTACGCGCCCTCGAGCAGGGTGATGAGGTCGAGCCCCACCTCCGACGGAGGCGCCGTGTGCTCCATGAAGAACAGGAAGTTCGCCATGTCGGCCTGGACCTCGGACAGGCCGCCGGCGCAGCTGCCGACCGCGTCGTCGGTGAACTGCGGAACCTCGGGATTGCCGGCGGGACGCGCCGGCGCGAGATCGCCGCCGTTGCAGCCCGCCGCGGGCTCGACGTTGTTCGGATAGTTCTCGAACGCGAACGCCGTGATCGAGCTGCCCTTGTAGCAGCTCTGGGTCGTGATCCCCATCTCGTTGACGTAGGCATCGCCGGCGAACGACACCAGGTTGGTCTGCTGGTTCTTGAGGCCGAACCGCTGGACGCGCGTCCGGCTGAGGCTCTGCGCCGGATCGCGGGCGTCGGGGAACTGCGGGATCGAGCGCAGCACGATGCCGCGCGTGGCCGCGGGCTCGCTGGCCGCGATGCTATCGAACGTGCTGTCGGGCAACGCATCGACGAGGCCGAGGCCGAACAGCGGGAGGCTGCGGCGGCCGACGTTGTGCACCGTGGCGTCGGCCGGCTCCTGGTCGACCGGGATCGTGCAGGTCGTGGTGCCGCTGGTGAACGTGCCGTTCGAGAACAGCTGGCGCAGCGTGCCGCCCTCGTTATCGGCCGGCTGATCGTAGCCGTAGAACACGCCCTGGGTGACCTTGCCGAACCGCCGCTCGATCTGGGCGCCCGAGCCGCCGATCACGGGGGTGTTGTGACAGTTACCGCACGCCTTCTCGTTGAAGGTGGGTCCGAGGCCATCGACGATCTCCTCCTCCGCGGCGAAGTTGTCGCGCGCCGCCGCGAACAGGTCGGGGTCGGTGCCCGGCAGCGCGGCGCCGATCGCCGGCGCGGCGGTCGCGGCCTGCGCGGTCTCGCTGATCGGCGAGGCGTTCGGCGTGGCGGCTTCGCTCGCGGCGCAGGCGGCCATCGCGGTCATCGCGAGGCCGGTCGTGGTCAGAGACAACAGAGAGTGCTTCATCGCGGAACCTCCTGAACAAGCAGACGTGAAATGGCCACGGCGCGGCCCCCAGGGACACACCGCGCCCCGAATTCCCGGTCTCACGCAGCCCGCTGCGTAGCGACACGAGAAATGCAGCTAAACAAGAATTCGTGGTCAGTCGCAATATCTGAATTCTGAGGGGAGTGTAATCGTGTTTCAGAAGCGGTGGGAGCTACAGGCGACGTGTGGACGTCTGTGGGCGAACCACGGCGCGCGCCGGGACCGCCCCGGGACCCGGGTGCGTCGCCGAGGAGAAGCCCGCGTCCACTCGACATGACCGCACCGGGGCAGTGCAGCTCGCCGCGGCCGGCGGCGCCGGGACCCCGGTCACGCGGCGCGTATTGGATTTCTGAGGGTCATACATACCAGATCGCGAGTCGCGATGATGGGGTCTCGACTGCGTATCGCGCGCGCCACCTCGCGATGGGCTGTCAGCCGGAGCCAGCCAACCGCGGCGCGGCCGGCGGCGTCCGCCAAGACGGACGCGGCGCCCGGGTGGCGTCCGGTGCTCGCGCGCGCCCCGGGCGGCAGGCGATCGTGCGAACGTCCGCGGGATGACCCCCTTGATCGTCGTGGGATGCGGCTACGTCGGCGCCCGGCTCGCGCGCGCCGCGCTGGCGGAAGGCCGGACCGTCCGTGTGTGCGCGCGCTCGACCGGCCGGCTGGCGCCGCTGGGCGAGGCCGGCGCGCAGATCAAGTACCTCGACGTCGGCGTGCCCAAGCAGATCGGTCCCGCGCTGAGCGGCCTGCCGGGCGCCACGGTGGTCTATTCCGTGCCCGCAGTCACGCCGCTGCCGCCCGGCCACGCGGTGCGGGCCGCGCTCCAGGCCGCGTACGGCGCCGGGGCCGGCTGCTTCCTCCACTTCAGCTCGGCGGGGCTGTACGGCAGCCTGCCCGATGACGCGGTCTGGATCGACGAAGCCACGCCGCTTGCGACCGACGACCGCGCGATGGCCAGCGTACGGTCCGACGAGCACGAGGTCGCGACCTGCAGCTTCGATCGGCTGCGGACCGTGGTGCTGCGGCTGAGCCCAGTCTACGGCCCCGGTCGCGGGCTGCGCGAGCGGATCCGCAAGGGCGAGTACCAGCTGCTCGATCAGGGCCAGCACGCGACCTCGCGGATCCACGTCGACGACGTCGCGCGCGTGGTGGCCGCCGCCGCGGAGCGCGCCCCGCACCGCGCCTGCTACCTCGTGGCGGACGACGAGCCGACCACGCAGGGCGAGTACGCGCGCTGGCTGTGCGACCGCCTGGGCCTGCCGCTGCCGCCGCTGCGCCCGATGTTCGAGCCCGGCGCGCCGCGCGCGCACCGCAATCGCCGGATCCGCAACACGCGGATGAAGCAAGAGCTCGGGATCGAGCTGCGCTATCGATCGTTCCGCGAGGGCGAGGCGGCGATCGAGGCCGAGAGCGCCGCCGAGAGCGCCGCCTCGCCCTAAAAACAAAGCGCCGAACCGCGCGGTTCGACGCTTCCAGCAGCGCCGGCTGGGGTTACTTCTTCGGTGCGTCGGCGGTGACGACGGTGCCCTTCTTGTCCTTGCACTCCTTGGAGGAGGCCACGACCCAGCCCTTGCCCTTGCAACCGTTCTGGCCGGAGCAACCATTGGTTGCGCTCGAGCACGAACCCTTGCCCTTACAGGCGTTGATGCCTGCGCACTTGACCTTGGATTCCTTGGCGCTGTCGTCGGCGAGGCCGACGCGCGGCGCCACCGCCAGCATGAGTCCCGCTACCGTCATCGCGATCGCTTTTCCATTCATCGACATGTTCCATTGCTCCTTGTCAGTGTGACCACGAGGTCTTCCTGGTGGGTCTTGCGTACACGAGATTCGTTTCAGAGAGAATGCATGACCTTGCTGCGTTGAGGCGGCCTCGGCGAGGTCGCACCCGTCTCACCGAGAGATCGCTCACCGCCTGTAACGCGCCGGACCGACTGGACGTACCAGAGGTCAGTACAAGATGGCCGATCGAACCGACCGCAACCTGGTTACGCGCTTGCAGCGCGGTGAGCAAGCCGCCTTTGTCACGCTCGTGGATCGGCACCATGCTGCATTGCGTCGTACCGCGCGATCGTTCGTTTCCACGGCGGCCTCCGCCGACGAAGTCGTGCAGGATACCTGGCTGGCAGTCCTCGATGGCCTGGCGACGTTCGAGGGCCGCTCGTCGATCAAGACGTGGATCTACCAGATCCTGATCAACCGGGCACGGACGCGCGGGCTGCGCGAGGCGCGAAGTTTGCCGGCCTCTGCCCTGTGCGACGCTGCGGACGCGCCGCAACCCGGCCTCGACCGGATCGACCGGATGGAGCGGATCGATCACAACACGCCCACCCAGCTGCTGCTCCGCAAGGAGCTCGGCGCGGCGCTGACCTCGGCGATGCGAGATCTTCCGGAGCGCCAGCGCGCCGTCGTCGTGCTGCGCGACGCGCTCGGCTGGTCGCCGGCGGATGTCTGTAGCGCCCTGGCGGTCAACGAGACCAACCAGCGCGTGCTGCTCCACCGCGCGCGGCTGCGGCTGCGCGCCCGCCTCGAACACTACAACGCAGCTGACTAATTTAAGTCAGGCCGCTACGCCCACGCTTGAAACTACCGCGTCAGGAGATTGCCATGTTCGCAGCGATTCGCCGTGTCTACGAAACCGCCTGTGGCCTGTTGAAGAAGCTCGCGTGGATCGGCCCGCTCGCGGTCCGGCTCGTCGTCGGGCTCGCGTTCGCGCTCAACGGCTGGGGCAAGCTTCACAACCTCGGCGCCATCACCGAGCTGTTCGAGTCGCTCGGCATCCCGGCGGCCGGCGCCCAGGCGGCGATGGTCTCGACGATCGAGTTCGCCGGCGGGCTGGCGCTGATCGCCGGGTTCGGCACGCGGATCGCCGCCGCGCTGCTGGTCGGCGTGATGACCGTCGCGACCCTGACCGCCCAGCTGCCGCAGGTCGATCATCTGTGGGATCTCGCCAACACGATCGAGGTCACCTACCTCGTGATCTTCGTGTGGCTCGTGGTCCACGGCGCGGGCGCCGTGTCGGTCGATGCGCGGCTCGCCCGGTCCAGGCACGAGGTGCAGCTGGGAATCGCGCCGTGAACCCCGCGGCGGGGGTTGCCAAGCTGCGCGGGTCGGAGGTCTACTCGGCCCAGGCCATGTCGCCTCGCCTGTTTCCTGCCCTGGGCTTCGGGCTCGGGCTGCGCCCGCCGCACTACCAGGACGTCGCCGAGGGCGCGCCGCGCGTCGACTGGTGGGAGGTCATCAGCGAGAACTTCCTGGTCGCCGGCGGCAACCCCCGGCGCGTGCTGCGCGAGGTCTCTGAGCGCTGGCCGGTCGTGCTGCACGGCGTGTCGCTGTCGATAGGCTCGGTCGACCCGATCGACGGCGATTACCTCGCGCGGCTCGCGGCGCTGGTCGCCGAGGTCGATCCGCCGATCGTCTCGGATCACCTGTGCTGGTCGGCGCTCGGCGGCCACGCCGGGCACGATCTGTGGCCGCTGCCGTACACCGAGGAGGCGCTCGCGCTGGTCATCGCCAAGGTCGGCCAGGTCCAGGACCGGCTCGGCCGCCGCATCCTGCTCGAGAACCCGTCGAGCTACGTCACGTTCGCCGCCAGCCAGATCCCCGAGGCCGAGTTCCTGGCCGAGACCGCGCGCCGCGCCGATTGCGGGATCCTGCTCGACGTCAACAACGTCTACGTCAGCTCGACCAACCACGGCTGGGATCCGGCGGCCTACCTCGCGGCGCTCCCGGTCGAGCGCGTCGGCCAGATCCACCTCGCCGGCCACTCCGACCACGGCACCCACCTGCTCGATACCCACGACCATCCGGTGTGCGACGCGGTGTGGGCGCTGTACGGCGAGGCGATCGCGCGGTTCGGCGAAGTCTCGTCGATGATCGAGCGCGACGACCACATCCCGGCGCTCGCCGAGCTGATCGACGAGCTCGACCGGGCGCGCCAGGTCGCCGCGGCGGCAGCCGCCGAAGCCCCGCCGCGGCTGCGAGGAGCCGCCGGTGGCTGACCTCGCCACCCTGCAGCGCCAGTTTCTGGCGCGCATCGCCGGGGGCGCGTTTCCGGACGGCCTCATCGCCTCGGGCGACCTCGATATCTACACGCGGATGTACGTGAGCCGGCTGATCGACGCGCTCGCCGACGATTATCCCAAGCTGCGCAGCGCGCTCGGCGAGGACGCGTTCACCGAGCTCGCCCAGGACTACCTGCGCGCACACCCGCCGCGCTCGTTCACGCTGCGCGAGGCCGGCGCCGGGCTCGCCGCGTACCTGCGCGGCCGGGCGGCGGCGCCGGCGTGGGCCGCCGATCTGGCCGCGCTCGAGCGCGCCCGACTCGAGATCTTCGACGGCCCCGACGCCGAGCCGCTGTCGCAGGACGCGGCGATCGCGCTCGGCGCCGCGCTGCCCGACCTGGTGCTGGCGTGGGTACCGTCGAGCCAGGTCGTGCCGATCGGCTGGGAGGTCGACGAGCTGTGGAGCGCGATCGAGGACGGCGAGCCCGCGTTCGAGCCCGCGCCGGTCGCCGACGGCAGCGCCCGCGTGGTGCTGGTCTGGCGGCGCGACCTCGCGGTGCTGCACCGCACGCTCGATCCGGACGAGGCCGCGGTGGCGCCCGCGATCGCAGCCGGGGCCCGGTTCGCCGAGGTCTGCGAGGTGCTGGGCGCCGCGCACGGCGAGGCCGCCGGCCCGCGCGCCGCCGAGCTGCTGCTGCGCTGGATCGCCGGCGAAGCGGTCGCGGCCCCCGCCTGGGCCGCGCCGCCCGCGCCCTGACCGGCCGGCGGCGCGGTTCCGCGCGACCATCACGCGCAACGCGCGGCGGGTGCTGCGCAGTTCGGTCGAGGATCGCTGTTTCCACAAGACGCGACTGCGATGTCAGACATTCACCGACAGCGCATCTTGCAGCGAGCCTGCCAGTGAAATGTAGCAATCCACGGCCGTGCGTTCATGAATCCGCTCGATCCCGCGTGTTATCGAGGACAGTCCTCGAGGCGCGCGTGAAAACCACGGATTCGTGAAAGGCCTGCGGTGATGCTCAATACACGATCTCGGCTGTTCTCGATAGTGATGATCTCCCTGCTGGTCGGCGCGACCGGCTGTCTCGGCGCCGCGCCGGGTGATGACCCCGACGACACGAGCGAGGTCGCCTCGGCGGTCTCGACCTCCGAGGGCTTCGAAGCCGGCACCAAGGCCGCCTACGCGGCCGCCGCCGTGACGCTCGGCACGGGCAGCTGGAACCTGGACGACGCGCTGATCGGCACCACCACGTCCGACGTCCTGACCGGCACCAGGTCGGGGCGGATCCGCAACAGCGGCAAGATCACGATGCTGTTCGATCGGTCGACCGGCGCGGGGACCGTCACGATCCACCACGCCGTGTTCGGCACCGACGCCAGCGGCACCTGGGGCCTGTTCTCGTCGCAGAACAGCGGCAGCACCTGGACCCAGGTCGGCGCCACGCGGACCGCGAGCGGGAGCACGTTCTCGACCGCGACGTTCACCGTCAACCTCGCCGGCACGATCCGGTTCGAGATCCGCAAGCTCGATGGCGGCACCAACCGGATCAACGTCGACGACATCGCGGTCACCGACTTCGGCACCTCCGGCGGAGGCGGGGGCGGCACCGGCGCGGCGCTCAGCAAGCACACCACGATGGGCATCCCGGCGCCGGCCTCGAGCTCGACGCCGAACGCGTTCCTGTCGGCCAAGTCGGGCTACGTCGAGTCGTACAACGCCAGCCGCAAGGTGCCCAACTGGGTCAGCTGGGAGCTCAACAGCTCGTACCTCGGATCGACCGCGCGCCAGGACGACTTCCGGGTCGACGATACGTTCCCGTCGAGCGAGGCCCAGGCCGCGCTGGCCGACTACAGCGGCAGCGGCTACGACCGCGGCCACATGTGCCCGTCGGCGGATCGCACGCTCACCGTGGCGGCGAACCAGCAGACGTTCTATCTCACCAACATGGTGCCGCAGGCCGCGCACAACAACGAAGGCCCGTGGGCCGTCATGGAGAACGACCTGCGCGACCTCGCCAACGCCGGCGACGAGCTGTTCATCATCGCCGGCGGCACGTTCAGCGCGAGCTCGAACACGATCGGCAGCGGCGTGGTGGTCCCCGACAAGACGTTCAAGGTCGTCGTCGTGCTGAGCTCGGTCGGCCAGGGGGTCAGCGCGGTCACCACCAGCACGCGCGTGATCGGCGTGATGATGCCGAACGAAGATGCGCAGATCAGCCAGTCGGCGGACTGGCATACGTTCCGGGTCTCGGTCGATGCGATCGAGGCGGCGACCGGCTACGACTTCCTGTCAGACGTCGATCCGGCGGTGCAGGCCGTGATCGAAGCGCGGGTCGATAACCAGTAGCGCGGGATCGGCGATGCGCCGGATTCACCGAGGTGAGGACAACTTCATCGAGGTTTAAGGCGATGTCGCGGCGAGTCGGCCGACTTGGCAATCGGCAGGCCCGTGGCAGGCATGATCGCCCCGAATTATCTCACGACGTTTGTTCACGAGGTCGAAGACCTGCTCGAGCGCATCGAGACCGCGATTCTCGCGCTCGAGTCCAGCCCCGGGGACGCCGAGCTGATAAATCAGCTGTTTCGCGCGTTTCATACGCTGAAGGGCTCGGCCGGTGTCGCAGGGGTAACGCCGATCGCGAGCTTCACCCATCACGTCGAGACCGCGATGGATCGGGTCCGCGGCGGCCAGGTGGGCCTGACGCCCCCGCTGGTCTCGGCGGTCCTGGCCTCGAAGGACCACGTCGCGCAGCTGCTCGCCGCCGCGCTCGCCGGGACCGCGTGCGATCCGGCGACCGGCGCGGCGCTGGTCGCCCGCCTCGAGGCGCTCACCGCCGCCACGACCACGGCCGCGCCCGCTGCGCCCCCGGGCGCGCCGGCCGGCGAGCTCAGCATCGACTATCTCGTCCGGTTCGCCCCTCGCGCGCGCCCCGACCCGGGCGACGCGCTCGACCTCGATCCCGACGCGCTGATCCGCTCGCTCGACGAGCTCGGCGCGTGCACCGTGCTGTCGCCGGTGACGCTCGTCCCCGATGACGACGGCCGGATCGCGGAGTGGCGGTTCCTGGTGACGACGAGCCGCGGCGAGGACGCGATCCACGATGCGTTCATCTTCGTGGCCGGCGCCGGCGAGCTCGAGCTCGAGCGCGGCATGTCGCTGTTCCTGCCCGACGCGCCCACGCCCGACGCGCCGCTCACCCAGGCCCCGGCGGCACCGCCCCCCGAGCCGGCACCACCGGCCCAGCGCCGCGCCAGCGCCACGCCCGACGCGACCGTCCGGGTGTCGTCGGATCGCCTCGACTACCTCGTCAAGCTGATCGGCGAGCTGGTGATCACCCAGTCGCGGCTCCAGCAGGCGCACTCGCTGCATCCGACGGCCGAGATGGCCGCGCCGGTCGAATCGTTCGAGCGGCTGATCGCCGAGCTCCGCGACGGCGTCCTCGGCCTGCGGATGGTGCCGATCGGCACGATGTTCACGCGGTTCCAGCGCCTGATCCGCGATCTATCGGGCGAGCTCGACAAGGAGGTCGAGCTGGTCACCGCCGGCGACGACACCGAGCTCGACAAGACGGTGATCGATCAGCTCGGCGACGCGGTCGTCCACATCCTGCGCAACAGCATGGACCACGGCCTCGAGTCGCCCGACGCGCGGGAGGCGGCCGGCAAGCCGCGCCGCGGCACGCTGCGGCTGTCCGCCGCCCACGAGGGCACCCACGTCGTCATCACGATCTCCGACGACGGCCGCGGCATCGACCTCGCCGCGGTGCGGCGCAAGGCGGAGGCCCAGGGCCTGATCGCGCCGGGCGAGGCGGTGTCGGATCAGGACACGATCGCGCTGATCACGCGGCCCGGGTTCTCGACCGCGGCCGTGGTCACCCAGCTGTCGGGCCGCGGCGTCGGCATGGACGTGGTCAAGAAGTCGGTCGAGGCGCTGCGCGGCACGCTCGCGATCACCAGCACCGCGGGGGCCGGGACGACGATCCGCCTGCGGCTGCCGCTCACGCTCGCGATCATCGACGGCCTGCTCGTCGAGATCGACCGCGATCGCTACATCGTGCCGATGGCCTCCGTCACCGAGAACCTCGAGCTGTCCGCCGCCGACCGCCACGCCAACAACGGCCGCAACGTGGTCGCGCTGCGCGGCGAGCTGGTGCCGTACATCCGGCTGCGCGAGGTGTTCGAGATGGCCGCGCCGGGCCACGATCTCGAGAAGGTCGTGGTCGTCGACGTCGATGGCCAGCGCGTCGGCCTGGTGGTCGATCGCGTCGTCGGCAGCCATCAGACCGTGATCCAGCCGCTCGGGCGGTTCTATCGCGGCGTCGAGCTGTTCTCGGGGACCACGATCATGGGCGACGGCCGGGTCGCCATGATCCTCGATCTCGCGGGCACCGTCCGATCGGGCGGTGGTCGCCACGAACCTGCGCCGTCCCAGCTGAAGGGCTTGTCATGAGAGTCACGATCCGCGCAAAGATCATCGGCGTATGCGGCGCGCTGCTCGGCGCGCTGGCGGTCACCGCCGGCATGGGCGTGTGGGAGCTCAAGGCGAGCAGCGATCGGCTGCATCAGCTCGTGGTCGACGCGACCGCGGCGCGGCTGTCCGCCCAGGTCCGCGTGGGGATCACCCGGGTGACCCGCGCGGAGCGCGATCTGCTGCTCGCCGACAGCGATCAGCGCCGCGACCGCACGGTCGAGACGCTCGACCAGCTGTTCGGCCAGCGCGACGACCGCCGCCGCGAGCTGCGCGCGATCGGCGACCCCGCGATCGCAGGCAAGCTCGATGAGCTCGACGCCGTGATCCACGACTACGACGAGTTGCACAAGCAAGTCCGGGCGCTCAAGCTCAAGGCGTCGAACGAGCACGCTGCGGCGCTGCTCGCCGGCGAAGGCGCCACCCGGGGCGAGCAGCTCGACGCCAGCCTCAGGGCGCTCGACGCAGAGCTCGCCAAGCGCCCTCCTGGACCCGAGGCGATCGCCGCGCGCCAGGCGCTCTGGCAGGCGCAGCTCGAGGTCGCCTCGATCGGCGGCCAGGAGCTGTGGATCGTGCTCGATACCGAGGTCGCGGCGATGGACGCCGCGATGAAGCGCACGCTCGACCACGCCGAACGGCTGGTCAAGGCCACCGCCGCGGCGAGCCGGGCCGCGACCACGCCCGAGGAGAAGCGGCTCGCGGCCGAGGTCACCACCGCCGCCGCGGCGTTCGAGGACGTCCACGGCAAGGCGCGCGCGATGGCCCGGGAGAACGCCGATGCCGCGGCCACGACGCTCGTGCAGACCAAGGGCGCGCCGCTGACCGACAAGGCCGGCAAGCTGGCCGACGACATCGTGGCGATCGAGGTCGCGGGGATGACCGCCGCGCAGGCCGCGTCCGAGGCCGCGTACGCGACGTCGCGCACGCTGCTGGTCGGCGCGCTCGGGCTCGCGCTCGTGTTCGGTAGCGTGCTCGCGGTCGTGATCTCGCGCGACATCGCCCGCGCGCTGGCCCGCGCGGCCGATCTGGCCCGCACCGTCGCGAGCGGCGACCTGACCCACACCGCCGAGGTCGCCAGCGACGACGAGATCGGCAGCATGGTGACCGCGCTCAACGCCATGGTCGAGAGCCTGCGCAGCGTGGCGAGCGACGTCACCAGCGCGGCGGCCAACGTCGCGACCGGCTCGAACCAGATGAACACGGCCGCCAGCCAGGTCGCCGAGGGCGCCAGCGAGCAGGGCGCGGCGACCGAGGAGACCACCGCGGCGATGGAGGAGATGGCGGCGAGCGTCCAGCAGAACGCCGATAACGCGCAGCAGACCGACCGGCTCGCGTCGAAGGCATCGAGCGATGCCCAGGCCAGCGGCCAGGCGGTCGGCGAGACCCTGCTGGCGATGAAGAACATCGCCGAGCGGATCGGGATCATCGAGGAGATCGCCCGCAAGACCGACCTCCTGGCGCTCAACGCCGCGGTCGAGGCCGCGCGCGCCGGCGAGCACGGCAAGGGGTTCGCCGTGGTCGCGAGCGAGGTCCGCAAGCTCGCCGAGCGCAGCGCCACCGCGGCGGCCGAGATCAGCCAGATGTCGCGCAGCGGCGTGCTGCTCGCCGAGAGCGCCGGCACGATGCTCACCCGGCTCGTCCCCGACATCCGCAAGACCGCCGAGCTGGTCCAGGAAGTGTCCGCGGCCAGCCGCGAGCAGAACACCGGCATCGAGCAGACCAACAAGGCGCTCCAGGACCTCGATCGGGTGACCCAGCAGAACGCCGCGGCCGCGGAGCAGATGGCGGCGACCGCCAACCAGCTGTCTGGCCAGGCCGAGCAGCTCCAGAGCGCGGTGGCGTTCTTCAAGCTCGACGATGGCGGCCAGGGCCCGCGCAACTTCCGCGTCCCCGCGCCCGCGGCCAGGGCCCGCAGCAGCCGCGCCGGCACCGGCCGCGCCAGCGCCCCCCGCAGCTTCGCCGGGCGCGCTGGCGTCCGCCCCGCCGGGCCCCCGCCGGCCCCAGGCCACGCGCTCGCCGCCCGCGGCTCGGAGCGCGGCATCGAGCTCGACCTCGGCGCGGCGCCGAGCGACGCCGACGACGCCATGTTCGAGCGCTGACCGGAGCCCCCGATGCCACCCATGCCCCCCGACACCATCACCTCGTACCTCACGTTCAAGCTCGGCAGCGAGCTGTTCGCGATCGACGTCGCGCGCGTCCGCGAGGTGCTCGACCTGTCCGAGATCACCCAGGTGCCGACCGCGCCGGCGTACATGCGCGGCGTCGTCAACGTCCGCGGCAGCGCGGTGCCGGTCGTCGATCTGCGGCGCAAGTTCGGCCTGCCGCCGGCCGCCGACACGGTCAACACCCGGATCGTCGTGCTCGAGCTCGAGGTCGACGGCCAGCTCGTCGTGGTCGGCGGCCTCGCCGACAGCGTCCACGAGGTGCTCGAGCTCGAGCGCGCGCAGATCCACGAGCCGCCTCGCGTCGCGATGCGCTGGCGCGCCGACATGATCGAGGGGCTCGGCAAGAAGGCCGAGCAGTTCATCATCGTGCTCGACATCGGCCGCGTGTTCGCGACCGACGAGGCGCTGCTCGCCGGGCCGCCAGCCGCGCGCGAGGCGGCCACCTGGTGACCGCGGTCGCCAGCCACCCGGTCCGCGACACGATGCGCCTGCGGCGGCTCGCCCAGACCATCACCGGCGAGCTCGGCATCAAGATGCCGGACGAGAAGCTGACGATGCTGCGCGGCCGGCTGCAGAAGCGGCTGCACGAGCTGGGCCTGCCCTCGATCGGCGCGTACGAGCAGCGGCTGGCCGATCCCCACCACGCCCACAACGAGCGCATCCACCTGTTCGACCTCGCGACCACCAACAAGACCGACTTCTTTCGCGAGCCGGCGCACTTCGACTACCTCACCCAGCACGCGCTGCCCGCGCTGTCGGCGCGCGGCGACCGCTGGCGCTGCCGGGTGTGGTGCGCCGGGTGCTCGACCGGCCAGGAGGTCTACACGCTGGCGATGGTGCTGCACGACTATGCCTCGCGCCACCCCGGCTTCGACTTCGAGATCATCGGCACCGACATCTCGGTGCGCGTGCTGCGCGAGGCCGCGGCGGCGACCTACCCCGAGGCGCTCGCCGCGCCGATCCCGGCGATGCTGCGCAAGCGCTACCTGCTGCGCGGCAAGGCCGCGCGCAGCGGCCTGGTCCGCATCGTCCCCGAGCTGCGCGCCAAGGTGAGCTTCCAGCGGCTCAACTTCATGGCCGACCACTACCCGCTCGGCGAAGCCTCGATCGTGTTCTTCCGCAACGTCATGATCTACTTCGATCGCGCGACCCAGCGCCAGGTGCTCGAGCGGATGTGCCGGGTGGTCGCGCCCGGCGGCTACCTGTTCGTCGGCCACACCGAGAGCGTGTCGGGCCTGGACCTGCCGCTCCACGCCGAAGCGAGCGCGGTGCTGCGGCGCGCACCATGACCTCGGACCGCAAGATCCGCGTGCTCATCGTCGACGACTCCGCGTCGGTCCGCCAGGCGCTCAAGGACATCCTCGACGCCGATCCGCAGATCACGGTGATCGCGACGGCGGGCGATCCGTTCGCCGCGGCCGAGCGGATGCGCAAGGAGGTGCCCGACGTGATCACGCTCGACATCGAGATGCCGCGGATGGATGGCATCAGCTTCCTCGACAAGCTCATGCAGCAGCACCCGCTGCCGGTCGTGATCTGCTCGAGCCTGGCCGGCGCCGGTTCGCAGACCGCGTTTGCCGCGCTCGAACACGGGGCGATCGAGGTGATCGAGAAGCCGGTCAACACCACGCCCCGCGAGTGGAAGGAATCGTCGATCCACATCTGCGACGCGGTGCGCGCCGCCGCCCGTGCGCGGATGCCCCGGCGCATCGCTCGCCCCACCACCGGCGCGATCCCCACGGCCGCGCGCTCCACCACCGGCGCGATCCCCACGGCCGCGCGCCCCACCACCGGCGCGATCCCCACGGCCGCGCACCTCGCCCCCGCCGCGCCGGCACCGGTCGTGCGGATCACGGCCGGCGTGGCCACCCCCGCGAAGTTCGCCACGACCGCGAGGCTGCCGCTGCCGGCCCGGCGGTTCGACGCGATGCTCAAGACCACCGAGAAGGTCGTCGCGATCGGCGCCTCGACCGGTGGCACCGAAGCGCTGCTCGCCGTGCTGCGCGCGCTGCCCGCCGATGCGCCCGGCATCGTGATCGTGCAGCACATGCCCGAGCGCTTCACCAGCCAGTTCGCCGCGCGGCTCGACACGCTGTGCGCGATCACGGTCAAGGAGGCGGTCTCGGGCGACAGCGTGCTGCGCGGCCAGGCGCTGATCGCGCCGGGCAACCACCACGTGCTGCTCAAGCGCAGCGGCGCGCGCTACTACGTCGAGGTGTCCGATGGCCCGCTGGTCAACCGCCACCGCCCGTCGGTCGACGTGCTGTTCCGCTCGACCGCGCGCTACGCCGGCGCCAACGCGGTGGGCGTGATCCTGACCGGGATGGGCGATGACGGCGCGCGCGGCATGCTCGAGATGCACCAGGCCGGCGCCCAGACCCTCGCGCAGGATGAGGCGAGCTGCGTCGTGTTCGGCATGCCCGCCGAGGCGATCAAGCACGGCGGCGTCGATCGCGTGCTGCCGCTCGACCGGATCGCGAGCGAGGTCGTCGTCCGCACCCGGTGATCGCACCGCGTCGCCGATCAGCCGTGCTGGCAACCGCCGCCCGCGCGGCTGGGGCGTGGCCGCCCCATCAATGATTCGCGAAACCGGCCGACCGTGTCGGCAACGAGCCTCCGCGATGGGTCCCCGCGCGGTGACCGGCGGCGCGCGGGAGTGATAGTGCGTTCCTATCACAGCATGCCGTATCTGGTATTGGAGGTTATCTCTCGCGATCGCTACGGTGAGCCTATTCAAACCAGGAGTACCGGACATGACCAACGAATCGCCGAGCGCGGCGTGGATCCGCTACCAGCAGACGATGGCCACCCCATCGAACCTGTGGAGCGCCGCCAAGGCCAACGACACCGCCGAGCTCACCCGCCTGCTCGACGCGGGCCACCCGATCGATGACCGCGACCACCGCGGCTACTCGCCGCTCATGCTGGCGGCCTACGCCGGCCACGGCGAGGCGTTCGCGGTGCTGCTCGCGCGCGGCGCCGACCCCAACACCGCCGATCTCGCCGGCAACACCGTGCTGATGGGCGCGGCGTTCCGCGGGTTCCTCCCGATCGTCGCGCAGCTGCTCGCGGCCGGCGCCGACGCCACCGCGAAGAACCACGGCGGGCTCGACGCCCGCGGGTTCGCCAAGAACTTCGGACGCGGCGAGGTGCTCGAGCTGCTCGTCCAGCACGCCGAGCGCGCGCGCCACGCCCTGACCTCCCCGACCTCGCTCACCGCTCACACGCAGGCCCCGGCCTAGGATCGCACCATGACCAAGCAGCTCACCACCGCCACCGGCGCCCCCGTATCCGACGACGAGAACTCGCTCACCGCCGGCGCGCGCGGCCCGATCGTGTTCGAGGACTTCCACCTGTTCGAGAAGCTCGCGCACTTCAACCGCGAGCGCATCCCCGAGCGCGTCGTCCACGCCAAGGGCTCGGGCGCGTTCGGCCGCCTCACCGTGACCCGCGACATCACCCGGTACACCAGGGCCGCCGTGTTCTCGCAGGTCGGCAAGCAGACCCCGCTGTTCCTCCGGTTCTCGACCGTGGGCGGCGAGGCCGGCTCGGCCGACACCGAGCGCGACCCGCGCGGCTTCGCGCTCAAGTTCTACACCGAGGAGGGGATCTGGGACCTCGTCGGCAACAACACGCCGGTGTTCTTCCTGCGCGATCCGTTGAAGTTCCCCGACTTCATCCACACCCAGAAGCGCCACCCGCAGACCCACCTGAAGGACGCCACCATGCAGTGGGACTTCTGGTCGCTCCACCCCGAGTCGCTGCACCAGGTGACGATCCTGTTCTCGGACCGCGGCATCCCCGACGGCTACCGGTTCATGGACGGGTTCGGCAGCCACACGTTCAGCATGATCAACGCCGCCGGCGAGCGCTGCTTCGTCAAGTACCACTTCAAGACCCAGCAGGGGATCAAGAACCTGGCGCCGGCGCGCGCCCACGAGCTCGCCGGGACCGACCCCGATCACGCGCAGCGCGATCTGTTCGAGGCGATCGAGCGCAAGGAGTTCCCGCGCTGGACGATGGCGATCCAGGTGATGCCCGAGGCCGAGGCGCTGAGCGCCCAGAGCAACCCGTTCGACGTCACCAAGGTGTGGTCGCACAAGGACTACCCGCGGATCGAGGTCGGCGAGATCGTGCTCGATCGCAACCCGGCCAACTACTTCGCCGACGTCGAGCAGGCCGCGTTCTCGCCCGCGGCGGTCGTCCCGGGTCTGGGGTTCTCGCCCGACCGCATGCTGGCCGGCAGGCTGTTCGCCTACGCCGACGCGCACCGCTACCGGCTCGGCGTCAACCACCACCAGATCCCGGTCAACCGGCCGCGCAACGAGGTGCGGGTCTACCACCGCGACGGCGCGGCGCGGTCCGACGACAACGGTGGCGCGACGCCGAACTACCACCCGAACAGCTTCGACGGCGTGACCGACGCCGCCCAGGCGGCGCTGCCGCCGTTCGCCGGGACCGGCCCGGTCAAGCGTTACCAGCACCAGGACGACGGCGACTACTACTCGCAGGCCGGCGCGCTGTACCGGCTGATGTCCGATGCGCAGCGCGCGCTGCTCACCGACAACATCGCCGGGGCGCTCTCGCAGGTCCCGCCGCACATCCAGCAGCGCCAGGTCGCGCACTTCCAGAAGGCCGACGACGACTACGGCGCCCGGGTCGAGCGCGGCCTCCTGGCGCGGCGCCGCGCGTAGCGCCCGCGCACACTCAACGCCCGGCGGCGCCGGCCGAACACCGCGGGCATGGACGCCAGCGAGCACGCCGCGGACGACCGAGCGCTGGTGCTCGCGGGTCCGGTCACGACCGCGACCGCGCCGGCGACCCGCCAGCGCATGCTCGAGCTGCTGAGCCGCGCGCCGGCGTGTGTCATCCACGCGCGTGAGGTCACGCAGCTCGACGCCGCCGGGGCGCAGCTGCTCCATGCATTTCTGATCGAGGCCGCGCGCCGCGGCACGCCGGTGACCTGGGTGGATGCCTCGGTGTTTGTGGTGGAGGCCGCCCGGATGCTCGGCATGGAGGACTGCCTCGGGCTGTCCGGGCTGTCCAAGGAGGCCACGTCATGGCAACCATGACCGTCCGGCTCGCGTCGATCAACGCGGGCCTGCTCGATACGTTCCGCGAGGAGACCGGCGACGGGCTCGACCGGCTCGAGGCCCGGTTGCTCGAGCTGGTGACCCGGCGCGATCCGACGCTGGTCGACGAGCTGTTTCGCGTCGTCCACACGATCAAGGGCGGCGCCGGCACGTTCGGCATGATGCAGATGGCCAAGATCGCCCATCGCATGGAGTCGATGCTCGACGCGTATCGCGCCGGCGCCGCGCCGACCCGCGCCGCGGTGACCACGCTGCTCGATGGCTGCGATGCGCTGCGCCGGCTGCTGAACGGTGGCGCGAGCCTGCCCGATCAGGACCGCGCGCTCGAGGCCCGGCTCGACGAGGCGACCCGGCAAGCCGCCGCGGTGGCCGCGCCCGCCGCGGTGGCCGCGCCCGCCGCGGTGGCCGCGCCCGCTGCGGAGGCCGCCGCCGCGGGCGGCCACGCCCGGATCTCGCCGATCACGACCTCGGAGCTCGCGCGCCACCGCGAAGGCGAACCCGCGGTCCCCGCGCTCCAGCACACGATCCGCGTGGCGCCCGCGCCCCAGCTGTTCCGCCAGGGCATCGACCCGGTGATGCTGTTCGATCAGCTGACCTCGCAGGGCGCGCTGACCGCCGCGGTCGATCTATCCGCCGTGCCGCCGCTCGCCGAGCTCGATCCGACGAGCTGTCACCTCGCGTGGACCCTGACCTTGACCGGCGGCGACGCGGCGATGATCGAGGCGCTGTTCGGCTGGCTCGACGACGTCTGCCCGATCACCATCGAGAGCCACGCGATCGAGCCCCCGGAGACGGCGCTGATCGCGTCGCCCGCGACGCCGGTCCCTGCCGAGGCCGCCCTCACCGCCCTCGCCCAGGCCGCCGTCTCCGCCCCCGCCCAGGCCGCCCTCACCGCGCAGGCCGCCCCGCCCGCGGCGACGATCCGCGTCCGGATCGACAAGCTCGACGCGCTGATGGAGCTGGTCGGCGACCTCGTGGTCACCCAGTCGGCGCTGTGCACGCTCGACCGGCGCGCCGGACCGGCCGCCGATCCGCGCAGCCGCAACGCGCTCGACGATCTGCAGCGCCTGACCCGCGCGCTGCAGCAGAGCGCGCTCCAGCTGCGCAGCATGCCGATCAGCTCGGTGATCGATCGCTTCCCCCGCCTGGTGCACGACCTCGCCGGCCGGCTCGGCAAGCAGATCGTGCTCGAGATCGGCGGCGACACGATCGAGCTCGACAAGACCGTGCTCGAGCGCATCGGCGATCCGCTCGTCCACCTTTTGCGCAACTGCATCGACCACGGCATCGAGCTGCCCGACGTCCGGGAGGCCGCGGGCAAGCCGCGCGCCGGGCGGATCCAGATCGCGGTCGAGCAGCGCGGGGACGAGGTCACCATCGAGATCCACGACGATGGCCGGGGGCTCGATCCCGCGCGGATCCTGCGGCGCGCGCACGAGCGCGGCCTCGTGCCGCCCGGCCGGACGCTGTCCGAGGACGAGATCCACCGCCTGATCTTCCTGCCCGGGTTCTCGACCGCCGATCAGGTCTCGGAGCTGTCGGGCCGCGGGGTCGGCATGGACGTGGTCGTCCGCACGATCCAGGAGCTCGGCGGCGACGTCCAGCTGCGCTCCCAGCTCGGCGCGGGCACGACGATCGCGCTGCGGCTGCCACTGACCCTGGCGATCATCGAGGGCCAGCTGGTGCGGTTCGGCGATCGCACCTGGGTCGTCCCGCTGGCGCACGTCGTCGAGTGCAGCCGGCTCGACGCGAGCGCCGTGACCACGCTGCTGGGCCAGCGCCCGATGTACCAGATCGGCGGCGACATCGTGCCGATGATCGATCCGTGCGAGCGGCTGGCCATCGCGCGCCGCGCCCCCGGCGCGCTGGCGCTGCTGGTCGAGGCGAGCGGCCAGCACCGCGTGCTCGTGGTCGACGAGCTCGGGCCGCGCCAGCAGGTCGTGATCAAGAGCCTGGCGGCCCAGCTGGTACGCCCGCCGGACCTCGCCGGCGCGGCCGTGCTCGGCGACGGCAGCGTGGCGTTCATCCTCGACGTCGTGAGCCTGTGCACCGGCGACGCCGGCCGCTCGGCGGCCTGAGGGGCCAACCATGCAGCACGCGATCCAGAACCAGACCCTGCCGACCACGCGCTATCTGTGCGTGGATCTCGCCGCGGAGCACTACGCGATCCCGATCCTGTCGGTCCGCGAGATCCAGGCCTACGCGGCCCCCACGGCGCTGCCGCGGATGCCGGGGCACGTGCGCGGCGTGGTCAACCTGCACGGCGAGATCGTGCCGGTCGTCGATCTGCGGCTACGCCTCGGGATGGCCGTCCAGCCGTACGGCCGGCTCACCGTGATCGTGTTCGTCGCCGGCGCCGCCCAGACGGTCGGGCTGATCGTCGACGCCGCGGCGCGCGTGATCGACCTCGAGCAGGCCGCGGTGCGGCCGCCGCCGGAGGTCGCCGACGGGGTCGACGTCTCGTTCATCGCCGGGATCGCGCGGGCCGGCGCCCAGGTCATCGTCGTGCTCGACGTCGAGGCGCTGCTGCGCGGCGATCCCGCGCTCGCGGCCTCGACGACCGCGCCTGCGCTCCCCCACCAAGCCACCCAGGCCGCCAGGAGAGACCCGTAATGCGTATTCGCGATCTCAGTATTCGCCTCAAGCTGTTCTCGCTGATCGGGGTCTACGCGCTCGGCTTCGCCGGGTTCATCACCCTCTTGACCCGGAGCAGCCACCAGGAGCGCGCCGCGATGGCCCGCGTGATCGAGATGAAGGATCTGGTCGCCGACGTGCTGCCGCCGCCCAAGTACATCATCGAGTCGTATCTCACGCTGCTCGAGCTCAGCTACGAGACCACGCCCGCCCAGCGCGACGACCTGATCAAGACCTGGGACCGGCTCAAGAAGGAGTTCGAGGACCGCCAGACCTACTGGGACGCCGCGCTGCCCGACGGCCGGCTCAAGCTGGGGCTGGTGCGCGACTCGACCGCGCCCGCGCGCGAGCTGTTCGCGCTCGCCGACAAGGAGTTCATCCCCGCGGTGCGGGCCGGCGATCACGCCAAGGTGCAGGGCCTGATCGAGGGCAAGATCCGCGAGCTCTACGCCCGGCACCGCGCGACGATCGACGACGTCGTCGTGTCCGCGAACAAGGAGTCCGAGAACCACGCGCGCGACGCCGCCGAGACCGTGGCGAGCGGCGAGCGCCAGACCGTCGTCGTGGGCCTCGGCATCCTCGCGATCTGCGTCGCGTTCGGCTGGGCGGTCTCGCGCAGCATCACCGGCCGGATCAAGTTGACCGTCGAGACCCTCGGCGCGGTGGCGGAGGGCGACCTCACGGCGCGGCTCACCGACGACTCCAACGACGATCTCGGCAAGATGTCGCGCGCGCTCAACGCCGCGGTCGCCGGCATGAGCGGCGCGCTGGCCGAGGTCCAGCACCTGTCGGTCACGCTGACCGACGCGGCCGGCGATCTTTCGTCGAGCGCCGAGTCGATCGCGAGCGGCGCGCACGAGCAGGCGGCGAGCCTGCAGGAGACCGCGGCCAGCCTCGAGCAGATCACCGCGACGGTGCGCCAGAGCTCGGACAACGCGCAGGAGGCCAGCCAGCTCGCCTCCGGCTCGCGGCAGAGCGCCGAGCGCGGCGGCCAGGTCGTCACCCAGGCCAACGTCGCGATGACCGAGATCCACGATGCGTCGGATCGGATCGGCAATATCATCACGACGATCGACGAGATCGCGTTCCAGACCAACATCCTGGCGCTCAACGCCGCGGTCGAGGCCGCGCGCGCCGGAGAGCAGGGCCGCGGGTTCGCCGTGGTCGCGGCCCAGGTCGGCACGCTGGCGCAGCGCTCGTCGGACGCGGCCAAGGAGATCAAGGCGCTGATCCAGGACTCGGTCAAGAAGGTCGCCGGGGGCTCGACCCTGGTCAGCCGCTCGGGCCAGAGCCTCGCCGAGATCTTGAAGTCGGTCACCTGCGTCACCGACCTGGTCAGCGAGATGGCGGCGGCGTTCCGCGAGCAATCGACCGGGCTCGATCAGATCACCACCGCGGTCGCACAGATGGACGAGGTCATGCAGTCGAGCTCGTCGCAGACCGAGACCCTGTCGGGGACCGCCACCCGGCTCAGCGAGCAGGCGGTGCGGCTGCAGGACCTGCTCGGCCGGTTCAAGCTATCGAGCCGCGCCGCCGAACCCGCCGCACCGGCCCGGCCGCGCCCGGAAGCCGTCCGGGTCGCACCGCCCGCGCGCCCGGCCCCGCCGCGGTTCAAGCGCGCCCAGACCGCGCCCGCGCGCGCCCAGACCGCGCCCGCGCGCGCCACGCCGCGCCTCGGGACCGCGCCCGCCGTGCGCCCGGCCGGCGCCGCCCCCGAGCCGAGCCGCGCGCCGACGATCGCTCGCGATCCGGCGCCGGCCGGTCCCGCGGATCCGGGGCTCGCGGCGATGGACGAGGCCATGGTCGCCGCCGCGACCAACGGCAGCCGCGAGCCGGCCGAGCGGGCGTTCGAGGAGGTCTGAGCGCTGGCCATGCTCGCCGCCACGCTGTCCGACACCGACTTCGTCGCGTTCCAGTCGCTGGTGTTCGCGGCCGCCGGCATCCACCTCGCCGATAACAAGCGCGAGATGCTGGCGACCCGGCTGGGCCGCCGGGTCGAGGCGCTCGGGCTGGGCGACTTCCGCGCGTACTACCAGTTCTTGATGAGCGGCGATCCGAGCGGCGAGGAGCGCGAGCACTTCATCAACAGCATCACGATCAACAAGACGCAGTTCTTCCGCGAGCCGCACCACTTCGAGTTCCTGCGCGACCACGTGATCCCCGAGGTGGTGGCCCGTGCCCAGGCCGGCGGCCCCAGGCGCCTGCGGATCTGGAGCGCGGCGTGCTCGTCGGGCGAGGAGGCGTACTCGATCGCGATGATCGCGCACAGCGAGCTCGCGCGCGCCGGCTTCGCGATCGAGATCGTGGCCTCGGACATCGACACCGAGATGCTGGCCCGCGCCCAGGCCGGCGTGTACTCGAACGCGCAGCTCGCCGACGTGCCCCCCGAGCTGCGGCCCGCGTACTTCTCGCCGGCCGGCAGCAGCTGGCAGGTCCGGCCCGAGCTGCGCGCGCTGGTCGAGCTCCACCGCGTCAACCTGATCCACGACGCGTTTCCGTTCGCCGGCCCGTTCGACGCGATCTTCCTCCGCAACGTGATCATCTACTTCGATCGCCCGAGCCAGGCCACGCTGTTCCAGCGGCTGGGCAGCTACCTCGCCGGAACGGGCTACCTGTTCATCGGCCACTCCGAGAGCCTGCAGCACCTCACCGACGCGTTCACCCCGGCCGGCCAGACGATCTACCGGCTGCGCGCGCCGGGCCCGGCGCGCAGGCGGCGCGGGCGGGCGACGGTCACGCGGCTGCCTGCGAACCGGCTGCTGATCAGCCGCGAGCCGGTGCGGATCGACGCGATCGTCGGGCCCGATGTCGGCGCGTGCGTGTTCGACCCGCTCGCCCGGGTCGGCGGCGTGGCCCAGCTCGGCGACGAGTCGGCGCGCGCCATCGAGCACGCGATCGCCCAGCTCGCGGCGCGCCTGGTCGAGGCCGGCGCGACCGGTCCCGCGCTGCGCGCCAAGCTGGCCGGCGGCGGTGGCGCGACGCCCGGCGATCGCGAGCTCGGCGCGCGGACCGCGGCGCGCGCCGAGGCCGCGCTGGCCCAGGCCGGGATCGCGATCACCAGCCGGCGGATCGGCGGCCCCAGCGCGCTCGAGATCCAGTTCTTCACCAGCTCGGGCCGCCTGCTGTGCCGCGACCACGAACCGCCGCGAGGTTAGCATGCGACGCATCCAGGTCCTGGTCATCGATGACTCCGCGCTGATGCGCAAGCTGCTCACCGAGCTGCTGTCGCTGGCCGACGATCTCGAGGTCGTCGCGGCGGCGGCCGACCCGTTCGCGGCGTGGCAGCTCATCAAGCAGGCCCGGCCCGACGTGATCACGCTCGACGTCGAGATGCCGCGCATGGATGGCATCAGCTTTCTGGCCAAGCTGATGGCGCACTATCCGATCCCGGTCGTGATGGTCTCCTCGCTCACCCAGGCCAACTGCGAGACCTCGCTGCGCGCGCTCGAGCTCGGCGCGATCGACGTCGTCGCCAAGCCGACCGCCAACGTCCAGGGCGGGGTGCGCGAGATGGCGGACGAGCTGATCGAGAAGGTCCGCATGGCCGCCGGCGCGCGGATCCGCCGCGGCGCGCCCGGCGCGGGGGCCCGGCGGCCGGCGCGGCCCGCGCGCCCCGAGCTCGCGGGCCTCGGCGGCGGCGCGGTGCGCACCACGCGCGACGTGATCGCGATCGGCGCGTCGACCGGCGGCACCGAGGCGCTCCGCGAGGTGCTGACCGCGTTCCCCGCCGACGCGCCCGGCATCATCGTGGTCCAGCACATGCCGGCGCAGTTCACCGCCGGGTTCGCCGAGCGGCTCGATCGGCTGTGCCAGATCCGGGTCCGCGAGGCCAAGCACGGCGATCGCATCCTGCCCGGCCACGCGTTGATCGCGCCGGGCGGCTACCAGCTCTCGGTCGTCCGCAGCGGCGCGGTGTGCTCGGTCGCCGTGGAGGACGCACCGCCGGTCAACCGCCACCGGCCCTCGGTCGACGTGCTGTTCGCCTCGTGCGCGCGCCAGCTCGGCCGCAACGCGGTCGGCGTGATCCTCACCGGCATGGGCGGTGATGGCGCGGCGGGGCTCAAGCAGATGCGCGACGCCGGCGCGCACACGATCGCCCAGGACGAGGCCAGCTGCGTCGTGTTCGGCATGCCGCGCGAGGCGATCGCGGCGGGGGCGGCGGTCGAGGTGCTGTCGCTCGCCCAGATCGGGCCGGCGCTGGTGGCGCGGGCCGGCCGGTCGGCTTGATAGGACCCGGCTATCAGAGCAAGCGGTTCCGGGTATTAGAGAACGCGCATCGGCTTCCGCTATGGTTCGGCGACACGGGGAGGACGCGATGGCGACACATGAACCGAGCACCGCGTGGCACAAGTCCCAGCCAGCAATTGCCCTGCCGAGCAACCTGTGGGCAGCCGCGCGCGCCAACCGCGTGGAGGAGCTCGATCGGTTGCTCCAGGCCGGCTGGCCGATCGACGAGCGCGATCACCGCGGGTACGCGCCACTCATGCTGGCCGCCTACGCCGGCCACGTCGAGGCCGTCGAGCTGCTGCTCCGGCGCGGCGCTGATCCCAACACCACGGATCTGTTTGGTAATACCGTCCTGATGGGCGCGGCCTTCAAGGGCCATCTCGCGATCGTGCGCCGGCTCTTGGCCGGTGGCGCGAACCCGACCACCCGCAACCACGGCGGTCTCGACGCCGTGGGCTTCGCGGTCAGCTACGGCCGCGCCGACGTGCTCGCCGCGCTGCGCCAGGACTAGGCGCCGGGAGCGCGGGTCAGCGGCGCGCGCTCCCGGCCGCCGGCCGCGCCGCCTCGGCGGCCGCGCGAATCGCGCAGCCGTCGAGGTGGTCGTCGACGAGGCCCATCGCCTGCATGAACGCGTACACCGTCGTCGGCCCGACGAACGTCCAGCCGCGCTTCTTCAGATCCTTCGACAGCGCGAGCGACGCCGGGGTCTGCGTCATCGCGCGCAGCGCCGCGAGCGTCAGCTTGCGTGGCCGCGCCCCGATCTCGGGAGCGAAGCTCCATACGTACGCCGACAGCGAGCCGCGCTCGGCGATGATCTCGAGCGCGCGCGCGGCGTTGTTGATCGTCGACTCGATCTTGCCGCGGTGGCGCACGATCCCGGCATCGCCGAGCAGCCGCGTCACGTCGCGCGCGCCGAACCTCGCCACCTTCGCCGGATCGAACCCGGCGAACGCCGCGCGAAACGCCTCGCGCTTGCGCAAGATCGTGAGCCACGACAGCCCGGCCTGAAAGCCCTCGAGGCACAGCTTCTCGAACAGCCGGCGATCGTCGGTCACCGGAAAGCCCCACTCGCGATCGTGGTAATCGACATACTCGGGCGTCGACACCCCCCAGAAGCAGCGCATCCGGCCATCGGGGCCCGGGGCGAGACCGTCGCTCGGCGGGGTAGCCATCGCGGCCACGCTATCACGCCACGATCCGAGCCTCGTCCCGATCCGGCCGTCGCCAGCGACGAACGGATGTACGTCGGTGACCATCCCGGCTCCCCGGCACGAGGTTGGCGAGCTACGGCTCCTTCTTCATCGCGGCTTCGACCCGCTTGCGCTGGTCCTTGTTGAGCAGGCTGCGCGCCCGGACCCAGGCCAGGAGCCGCGCCTTGCGGATCGTCGCCTCGGTCTTGCTGATCCGATCGATCTGCTGCGCGATCTCGGCCTCGTTGGCCGAGTCGTCACCCAGCGAGTGCTGCAGCTGGTTCGAGAGCGCTTCGAGCTCCTGCTTGGCTGACTTGATCCGCTGATCGGAGTCGGCGCGCAGCTTGGCGAGCTGGATCTTCTGCCCCTGATCGAGCTCGAGCTTGAGCTTCTGGAGCACGGCGGTGGCCTCCTGGACCCGCGCCAGCTCGCTCGCCTCGCGGTCGGCGTCGCTCGCCACGGCCGACGATCGGTCGTCGTCATCGTCGTCGCCATCGCCGCTGTCGTTGTCGTTGTCCTCGTGGCTCGGCGCGGCGGGCGGTGGGCTGAAGTTCTTGATCACGTCCTTGGAGAACTTGGCCGCGAAGTCCTTGCCGAACTTGTCGCCGAGCTTCTCGAGATCCTTGTCGACCCCGTCCATCTCGCGCTCGATCTCGTCGCCCATCCGCTCCATCTCGGGGCCGATCTTGTCGAGATCGAGCGACTTGAGCCGGGACAGCCGCGCGCCCAGCCGATCGCGCACGTTCTTGATCCGGTTCTTGATCCGCGCCCGCGCGTCCGGCGGCAGGTCCGACTGGCTGTCGAGCATCGCGGTGACGCGGTCGAGCTGCTCCTGGACCATGTCGGCGACGCCGTCGATCTCGATCCTGCCGTCGTGGATCGACACCGACATGCCCCGCCGGCCGTGGCCGCGGCTGTGCGAGCTGTAGGAGACCGGCGGCGCCGGCGGCACCGGCGGCACCGGCGGCACCGGCTCCGCGGGCGGCGCCGGCGGATGCCGCGGCGGATCGGCCTGCGCGATCAGCGCGCCGCGCGGCGTGGTGTCGGCGCCCGCCGGCCAGAACCCGAGCTCGTCACCGTTGCCGCCCTGGGCGTGGCCCGGCGCGCTCGCCAGCAGCAGGCCCCCGACGGTGATCGCCGGCAATACCGAAACGAACAAGCGACGGACGCGGATCATGGCGTCACCTCCTTCAGCAGCTTCCTGTAGGCCGCGAGCGGCTTCTTGACGCGCGACCAGCGCGCCGAGAGCCGCGGCGCCACGTCGGCATCCGCGCCCACCGCGAGCGCGGCGAGGTCGGCTTCGCCGCCGCCGGCGACGTCCGGGAGCGGCGCGTCGTCGTTGCGGTGAGGCCGCAGGTCCTGCCCCACCGGGCTCACGGTGACGAACGGCCGCTCGGCCGGCGTGTGGGTCACCAGGAACACGCCGAGCGCGCCGGTGGCGACCGAGGCCGCGAGCCCGGCGGCGAACCGCCGGCGCCGCCGCACGGCGATCCGGTGCTGGGCGCCGATCGTCATGCGCGCCGAGAACCCGAGCCCCGGATCGACGGCGTGGCGGGTCGCGCCGAGCTGCTCGGACATCGCCACGAACGGCTGGCAGCTCGTACAGGTCGCGGCGTGCTCGGCCAGCTCGCCGAGCGCAGCTCCGAGCGCGATGCGCTCGGTGACTTGGTCGCACAGGGATCGGGTCATCGGTGTTCCTCCATCAGATCGCGCAGCCGGGCGAGCCCGCGCACGAGGTGCGTCTTGACCGTGGCCACTTCGACGCCGATCAGGTCGGCGACCTGGGCGACCGGCAAGTCGTGGCCGTAGCGCAGGACCAGCGCGGTGCGCTGCTGCGGTGACAGCTGATCGAGGCGGCCGAGCATCGCGCCGAGCGCCTCGTTGTCCTCGAGCGCCTCGCGCGGCGCCGGCCCGCCGGTGCCGTGCATGCGCTCGGCGATATCGTCCATGCCGGTGTCGGCGGTGACCGGCGCGGCGCTGGCCTCCCCATCGCCGCCCGGCAGCCAGCCGAACAGCCGGCGGCGCAGCCTGCGGCGCCGCAAGGTGCGCAGGCACATCGTCGTGACGATGCGCAAGAACCACGCCGGCGCCGCGGCGTGATCGCGCAGATCCGCGATCGACTCGCACGCCCGCGCCAGCGCCTCCTGCACCGCCTCCTCCGCTTCGGCGCGATTGCCGAGCAGGTCGTAGGCGATGCCGTACCCCTTGCGCGCCGGTGCGGCGGCGAGCTCGCCCAGCAGGCGGCTCCTTGCGTCTGCTCTTGGCCCCACTTCTACGCGAGCTCCAGTCAGCATTTGTCCTCGAACCTGCACGCTGCCGATAAGAGCCGT